>Ga0207873_1000010_pt1 | contig 169659 bp, 153 predicted proteins | sample BGWIniCompost_FD_187373 | JGI IMG/M metagenome (GOLD analysis project Ga0207873, IMG submission 187373) | Cellulose adapted compost microbial communities from Newby Island Compost Facility, Milpitas, CA, USA - BGW Initial Compost (SPAdes)... ... | reverse complement strand
AGGATAGCACAAATGATCGGATTGTGCAGCTGGCGCTTCGCGCCCCGTTTTTCCTCCCCACAGCTAAAGCTGAGGGCTTCCAAACGAAGGTTTTGGTGATTTATAGCAACAGCGCGCCGCTGACGAGAAACAACACGCCGATCAGCACAACACACGAAGCCAGCAGCCCCGCGCCGCGCCACAGCGATACGCGCTCGCGCGCGGCGAAGTATCCGCCGGCAATAAGCGCCAGCAAGCCCGTGACCAGCAGCGCGATTGTGCGCGCCTGAAGGGGTAAGGTCGCAGCCGTATCGGGCAGCGGGGCCGGGGCTGCCTCTACCAGCGGGGTAAAGTCGACGACAGCATCGAACTTGTTCGGGCGCTGGATCGTCGCGCGCACACGCCACTGCCCCGGCAAGCTGAGATTGGTTCCGCTGGCGGCATAAACACCGCCCGGCTGTGGCTCCAGCCCCAGCGCGCTCAGCCCGACGTTCTGCGTCAGATGTTCGAACCGCAGGCGCACCAGCGATACGTCCGTGACCTGCTGATCGTCGCTGTCATAGACTTCCACCTCAAAGGTATTGCTGCCAACGGTTCCCGGTTCAATCTTGAGCTGGACGAGCAAATCATCCACGGCTCGCTTCTCGAAAAAGCCGGCGACGGTCGCAGCATCGCTGGCGCGGGCAGCCATCACCACACGCGCCGGGCTGGTCGAGGTCATGACGCCGACCGCAGCCATAATGCCGATCACCAGCGCAACCTCAATCCCAACCAGCCCGCGCAGGCGACCCGCCCAGACAATGTGCCCCCGGCGCAGGCCGCGCGCCGTCCATATCAGATTGATCAGCGCAATGACAAGCAACGGCAAGAACAGCAGGAGCTTGACGAGCAATGCCTGCCCATAGGCCGTACTGACAAGGGCATCCGGCGCGCCGACCTGAATCCACGATGCATACAGGCCGGTAATGACCAGCGTCGCCACGGCAATACGCGCCATGTTGGAAAAGTGAAGCACCAGCCGTTGCTCCGGCTGCGTCGCTTCACCGCGCAGGTGGCGCGTCACGCCAAGCACGGCGAAGAGTTGCGCCAGCCCGCCCAGCCACAGCGACGCCATCGCCAGATGCAGCCAATCCCCGGCAACTGCCGGTAGCGCGTCGGCGGTGATGGTTGCGTGACTGAAAAGACTCGTCGTAAGCAATAGGCCCGCGCCGAGCGCGAACGCCAGCCACAGCCAGCGGCGCGACCGTTCGGAAAGCGCCAGCGCCGCAGCCACGGCCAGCCACAGGGCCAGCCGCGCCAGCCACAGATGACCAAAACGGGTATTCGTGAGCACGATGGGCAATGCGGGAGAAGTCGCCGCGCTGGATAGCGAGATATTCTGCGCGATGGAAACCTGCATCAGCAGGATCAGCACGTTGCTCAGCCCGACAAGCAGCCACCCGGCCCAGATAACGGCTTTCATGCGCCTTTCGGCATCGCGCACCGGGCCAAAGCCACAGGCATTCCAGACCAGCAGCCAGAAGCCCGTGCTGCCAAAAAGAAGCGCCAGACTGATGAGATTTATACCCCGGACCGCCGCGTTGGTAGGCGCGATTGCCGCTTCGGAAGTGGCGGTTTCCGCCGCGCCGTCGAGCGCAACGCCGATGCTGAAAGCGAAACTGCCCATCGTCGAATGGCCATCATAAGCCGAAAGCACACGCCAGTCCACGGTATAAACGCCGTCAGGAAGATCGCCGGAATGCAGGATGAGTTGGCGTGGATCGGCAGCGTCCACTTCGCCTGAGGGCAGATCGACCGGATTGCCGCTTGCGTCAAGCAAACGGATCATGCTGAACTCAGGCTCAAGCGGTTCGGTAAACCAGAGGCGAATCGCCTCAGGTGGTTCCATAAGGATGGCGTTGGCCGGTGGATCAGAACGCTCCAGACTGGCATGCGCCAGCGCCGGAGCCACCCATACGAGCAATACAGCGATCAGAACAGCGAGGCCAAACGCCGAACGCCGCATCTTCTATTCCACCCGTTCTTATTCCAATAAAACGCATGGGCATGCCGGGACGGATGAGCAAAGAAACCTGTTGGGCAGGGATGAAATGTCGCTGCCGGTAAATCCCTCACCAGAACGCGCCATCCCGGAGAGGGACTGGCACTGTACTACTTCATTCAGCCCTCGCCGCGTAGCGCCTCAAGCTCTGCCAGCAGGGACTGAATTTGCGCTTCGAGCGCACTCAGGCGGCTCTCAATATCCGCCGAGGGTAGCTCAGGGAACAGCAGATCGCTTTGCGGTTCAACAGTACTGAACTGGCCGTCCGCCGAGGTAAACGTTTCTTCGATGTTCGTTTCGCCTAACGTTCCGGTCAGCACGAACGTATAGTCACCGGGGCGCGTCGGGATCAGGTCAGCGGTGTAATGGCCGGGCTCGCCAAAAACCGGGCGCAGGCGCAGCCGCCGGGACTGATCGCCAAAACGCACCTCAAGCTGCAAGGTGGCTTCCGCGCCTTCGACGGCTTCACCTGTATCGTGATGGGTAATCCGGATCTCCGGCCCGTTGTAAACGCCAACGTATGCCGGTTCCACTCGCCAGCCAAATACGAGCACGTAATCGCCGGCCTCGCGCCCTTCGTGGGCCATAGCGGGCGACGATATCAGGGCAAACAGCAGTACAATAACAGCAATCACCGGGCGGCTACAGGCGTGCATGTTGTCTCCTTTGAAGTACAACCGACCAGCGGGGACAGTCACTCTAACCTAACCCACCGAGGAAAGCAAAACGCCTTAACCTTGGCCGCCAAAGACCGTAACCCCGGCATGAAGCCTGTGTTTTATAGGTTATGAACCTGCGAAAACGGCTATCCAGAACCAGAAAGGCTCCCGATCTCAAGCGTCTGAGCGATAACGAACTCGTCGAACTGGCGAAATCCGGCAACAAGGACGCATTTGGAGAGCTTTACGAGCGGTACGTCGAGAAGATTTACAACTATGTCTACTACCGTACCGGGAATCACCACGATGCAGAAGACCTGACTGCCCGTGTCTTTTTTCGGGCCATGGGACACGTCGAAAATTACACCGAACGCGGCGTTCCCTTTCAGGCTTGGCTTTATCGCATCGCCCATAATTTAGTTGCCAACTGGCACCGGGATCGCGGTCGCCGCAAGGTCATCCCGCTTGACGAATTCATCGCAGGAAGCCTGCGCTTCGATGCTCCCGATCATCAGGTGGAGGACAAAGAAGAACGGGAACGCCTGCTCAATGCGATTCGCCGTCTGCCGGAAGAACGACAGCAGTTGCTGGTGCTGAAATTCGTGGATCATCTCTCCAACGCCGAAATCGGCGCGATCATGGATCGCACGGAAGGGGCCATCAAGTCGCTGTACCACCGCACGCTGCTGGCTTTGCGCGACGAACTGCAAATTCAGGATGCCGGCTTTCAGGTCGACGACACGCAGAAGGAAGGTCAAGGTTAATCGCGCTTATGTCTCAATCGGGTCCTACTGACGCTCGCATTCAGGAACTGCTGCTTGTCGTGACGGATTCGCTGCTGGCAGACGAGCATGATGTCGACAGCATCCTCAGATACTACAACGTGCCGCGTTCGCAGGTATCGAGCCTGCTCTACGTGATCGAACGGCTGCGAGAGGCGCTCACGGTGGTCAAGCCCAATCGCCGCTTCGTCCAGCGTTTAAAGGTTGATCTGGTCGGTGAGCCAGAGCCGACAGTGTTCAATCGCATTCGCTATCTGCCGCCGCGGGTGCAAATCGCAGCAGGCGTTGCGCTGCTGGCAGGAGTGATGTTTGTGGCGCGGCGACGCTTCACGGTCGACACGTCAGATGGCGTAGCGGCGGAAGTCGCGCACGTGGCGCGGTAGAGTGCGCTTCCGCCGCCCGTGCCTCCCGGATGCCTCGCCGGGCTTCCACAGGATGGCGGCTTCCAAAATTCGGTTGCGCTCGAACGGAACATCTGTTACACTGATAACAGTTTGTATCTTCCCGCATTCCTCGCGGGCTGGGACTCCTGCCTTTCCATTGACAGGTGTCCGTTTGTCCGTGTATACTACTCCTTCACTCGCGAGCACAGGTTTCAACCGCACAAGGCGGATGCAACTCATACAAACCCCAACACTTCTCTCCGATCTTCAGGAGCGGTGACGCCATCGTCTCCGTCTTTTGATTCGGCTCATCTAGCTGTCGTTAGACTGAGGAGCGGTCGCTTTGCAAGACTTATTGAACGTCAAGAACTATGCCCGGACACCCGATGTGCAGGCGTTACCGTCGCTCATCGAGGTGCAGTTGGAGTCCTTCAGGTGGTTTATTGAAGAAGGGCTGGCGGAGCTGTTCGATGAAATCAGCCCCATCGAAAGCTACAACGGCAACCTGAAGCTCTACTTCCCAGGCAAGAGCCGCGAAGCGCAGGAGCTCGGCCTGCGCTACTGGTTTGAGGAGCCGAAGTACAGCGAAGAAGTCTGCCTCGAACGCGACATGTCGTATGCCGCGCCCTTGTATATCCGCGTCGGTTTGGTCAACCGCGAGGCGGGCGACGAAGTGGTGCTGTCCGACATTTTCATGGGCGATTTCCCGCTCATGACGGAAAAGGGCACCTTCATTATCAATGGCACTGAACGCGTCGTTGTCAGCCAGCTTATTCGCTCGCCGGGCGTGTATTTTGACGCCGAAGAAGACCGCACAACCGGGCGTCTGCTCTCCAACGCCAAGCTCATCCCCGACCGCGGCGCGTGGATGGAGTTTGAAACCCGCAAGAGCGACTATCTGACCATTAAGTTCAACCGCAAGCGCACGATCCCGGTCACCATTTTGCTGCGCGCGCTGGCGGCGGTCAGCGACAACATGCCCGACGAGTTGTCGCCGATTAAGGAAGGCACGGACGAGGAACTGCTCGCGCTGTACGCCGACGTCGACAACAACCCGGATCACCCCTATATTGCCAGCACCATCAAGATGGAGCCGGTCTGGGAGCTGAAGAAGGACCAGACCGTGGCCCAGGCCGCCCTGATCGAGTTCTATCGCCGCATGCGACCGGGCGACCCGCCGACTCTGGAAAATGCCAAGGAATATCTGGAAAGCCAGCTTTTCGACCAGCGCCGTTACGATCTGGAGCGCGTGGGCCGCTATAAGCTGAACCAGCGCCTCAACCTCGATGGCATCGTCCCGCGTACGACGCGCATCGTCACCAAGAATGACATCGTCAAGCTGGTCGAGCGCATGATCCTGATCAACAATGGCAAGGCCGGCCCGGATGACATCGACCATCTGGGGAACCGCCGCGTCAAGACCGTTGGCGAATTGATCCAGAACAAGCTGCGCGTCGGCCTGCGCCGCACCGAGCGCGTCGTCAAGGAGCGCATGTCGATCCGCGAGTCCGATAATGTGACGCCGGTTACGCTGGTCAACATTCGCCCGGTTGTGGCCGCCATTCGCGAATTCTTCGGCTCGTCGCAGCTTTCGCAGTTCATGGAACAGACCAACCCGCTGGCCGAGCTGACGCACAAGCGCACCCTGTCGGCGCTTGGTCCCGGCGGTCTGCGTCGCGAGCGCGCGGGCTTCGATGTGCGCGACGTTCACCACAGCCACTACGGTCGCATCTGCCCGATTGAAACGCCGGAAGGCCCGAACATCGGCCTGATCGGTCGTCTGGCCACCTATGCCCGTGTCAACGAATACGGCTTCATCGAAACGCCTTATCGCCGGGTCATCAAGTTCCTGCCGGTCAACGACCCGGACCTGATTGGCCGCCGCGTGCGCGACGACATCACCGATGACAAGGGCAAGCAACTGGCTGCAGACGGTGATGTCATCACCGAAGCTCTGGCGAAGAAACTGGCCAGCGCCGGCATCGAGACCGTTCCGGTCATGCCGTTTGTGTCCAGCGAAGTCGTATACCTATCGGCGGACGAGGAAGACAACTACGTCGTCGCTCAGGCAAGCGCCGAGCTTAACGATCGCCGCGAATTCGTCAACGATCGCGTGTCGGCGCGTCACAACCAGAAATTCCTGGTCGTGCCGTCGCGCCGCGTTGACTACATGGACGTTGCGCCGCGCCAGATCGTTGGCATCAGCGCCGCGCTCATTCCGTTCCTGGAACACGACGACGCCAACCGCGCGCTCATGGGTTCGAACATGCAGCGTCAGGCCGTGCCGCTGCTGCAGCCGGACGTGCCGATTGTCTCGACCGGCATGGAAAGCCAGGCCGCCTATGACAGCGGTCAGGTGCTGGTCAGCGATGTCGAGGGCGAGGTCATCAGCGTGCAGGGCGACCGGATCATCATTCGCCAGCCCTCCGGCGACGAGCGCGTGTTCCGCCTGCGGAAGTACAACCGCTCGAACCAGAGCACCAGCATCGACCAGCGACCGATTGTGGTGAAGGGCCAGTACGTCGAGAAGGGTCAGGTCATTGCCGACAGCTCATCGACCGTATACGGCAATCTGGCGCTTGGTCACGACGTGCTGGGCGCGTTCCTATCTTGGGACGGCGGCAACTATGAGGACGCGCTGCTCATCAGCGAAGACCTGCTGCGGCAGGACAAATTCACCAGCATTCACATCGAAAAGCACGAGGTCGAAGCCCGCGATACCAAGCTCGGCCCCGAAGAAATCACCTATGACATTCCGAACGTCGGCGAGGATGCGCTGAAGGATCTGGACGAATTCGGTATCGTGCGTATCGGCGCGGACGTCGGCCCGAATGACATTCTGGTCGGCAAGATCACACCGAAGGGCGAAAAGGAACTCAGCCCTGAAGAGAAGCTGCTCCGCGCGATCTTCGGCGAGAAGGCCCGCGAGGTGAAAGACTCGTCGCTGCGCCTGCCGCACGGTGAAAAGGGCAAGGTCGTCGACGTCAAGACCTTCACGCGCGAAGAACATCCCGATCTGCCGGCGGGCGTCGAGAAGATGGTCCGCGTCAGCGTGGCGCAGAAGCGCAAGCTGACGGTCGGCGACAAGATGGCGGGCCGCCACGGCAACAAGGGCGTCATTTCCAAGATCGTGCCGATTGAGGACATGCCCTATCTGAAAGACGGGCGTCCGATCGAAATCATCCTCAACCCGCTCGGCGTGCCGGGCCGTATGAACATCGGTCAGGTGTTGGAAATCCACCTTGGCTGGGCGGCGGATCGCCTTGGCTTCCGCGCCATCACGCCGGTATTCGACGGCGCGAAGGAGTGGGAAATTCAGGCCGAGCTGGGCCGCGCGTGGATGATCGATCAGGCGTGGAGCGAAGTGACCGATCGCGCCTGGGCATGGCTGGCCGAGTTGAATTACGACACCGAACAGCTTGAAGACGACGAGGAAGTGCGTCGCCTGTACGTGCACGAATGGCTGAGCCAGAGCGGCGAATACGACCCCGATATGCTGCTGCACAGCACGACTTACGCTCGCCGCGCCGTGCTGAGGGAATGGCTGCGCGAAAAGGGTTATAACCCGGACGAGATTCTGGCATTCGACACGACAGGCTTGACCGTCGAAGAGCGCCGCATCCGCGACGAGAACGCGCTGAACGTCTCGGTTCGCCTGTGGATACAGACTGTCGATCCCGAAACGCCGCTGCCGCCGGAGGATACTCCCTTCAAGGAGCTGCTGCGACTTGCCGATCGCGTCATGTTCAAGACCGGCGAGCCGGTGCCGACCTATGGCAAGCAGCGTCTCTATGACGGGCGCACGGGCGAGCCATACGATCAGCCGGTGACGGTTGGCATGATCCACATGCTTAAGCTGGCGCATCTGGTCGAAGACAAGGTTCACGCGCGTTCGACCGGCCCGTACAGCCTCGTCACGCAGCAGCCGTTGGGCGGCAAGGCGCAGTTCGGTGGCCAGCGCTTCGGCGAGATGGAAGTGTGGGCGCTCGAAGCCTATGGCGCAGCGTACACGCTTCAGGAAATGCTCACCGTCAAGTCGGACGACGTGCAGGGCCGCGTCAAGACCTACGAAGCGATCATCAAGGGCGAAGCCATCGAGGAGCCGGGCATTCCGACCAGCTTCCGCGTGCTCGTCAAGGAACTGCAAAGCCTCGGTCTGGCCGTCGAAGCCATCACCGACACGGGCGAGGTCATTCGCTTCGGCAAGGAAGAAGAGAAGGCGCGCAAGCCACAGCCGGACACGGGCCTGCTGGGCCTCAGCGCCGAGCGCTAGGCAGAAGCCACTACAACGAACGGGAACGGGCAGGCCGTCATGGCCCTGCCCGTTTTTGTTTCGTGGCGGTTTTTATGCGGGTAGCGGGTTCCCCGCGTCACGCATTCGCTGGCGTCCCCTTGCCACAAGCGTTACAGTCATAGCCCGTTGCCATAGGAAACGAGAACACCATGCGTATTACCCATCGCCACGACTGGGACCTTGCGCCGCACGAGGCCGTCGCGCTGCAAAAGCAAATGGCAGGCGAAATTATCTATGACCGCCCGCTCGATATCGACTCCGTACGGCTGGTAGCGGGCGTCGATGTCAGCGTCAAGAATAACGTCTCGAACGCGGCGGTTGTCGTGCTCACCTTCCCCGGTCTGGAAGTCATCGAAAGCGTCACTGCGCAGCGCCCGACGCCGTTCCCGTACATTCCCGGCCTGCTCAGCTTTCGTGAAGGACCGGTCCTCGAAGAGGCGTTTAACCGGCTGGAACATGAGCCGGACGTGTTCATTTTCGACGGCATGGGCCGCGCGCACCCGCGCAGGATCGGCATCGCATCCCATATGGGCCTGTGGCTAAAACGGCCGACGATTGGCTGCGGCAAAACGCTGCTCTCCGGCAAGTATGTTGAACCGCCGCCGGAGCGCGGCGCGTACGTCGATCTGATCGATCGTGGCGAAGTCATCGGCGCGATCCTGCGAACGCGCGCCAATACCAAGCCGGTCTTTATCTCGCCGGGGCATCTGATCGACCTGCGCTCGTCGGTCGAGCTCATCATGCACTGCACGCCGAAATACCGCCTGCCGGAGCCAATCCGCGCCGCGCACAAAACGGCGGGTGTTTTCGAGTAAGCTGCGATCATTTCTCCCGCCCTGCCTCACAATACAGCACGGCCTATGCTATGCTTGGCTGCGGGTGTCATTCAAGCAAAGTGCATCATGACCGAATTTCCTGTTCCAGACTGCAAAATTTTCGTCGATGCGGAAATCGCCGACGCCGAACTCATGGGGCTGGTGGCTCAACTGCTGTTCGGTTCAAACGGCGGCTGCGACGGCTGTGAAGCCGGCATCGTCATGAACGAGGATTATGATCCCAACCGGCGGCGACAGTTTCCGGAAGGCTTCATCTATTTCCGCTACTACATTGACCTCTATATCGACGACAGCGCCAAAATTGACCGCGCTGAAGTCGTGTCAAACGTGCTCGAAGGATTGTGGGACTGGGGATTTCCCGCCGTTGCCGCCTGCGATTACGAAGAACGCCTGCCTCACAGCGGCGGCTATCGTAGCCGCGCCGTTCCCTGGCCGGCATAGACGAACTCCGGCCCGCCCCAGAATTGAACAACGCGTTCTGGAACGAGCCGGGGCGAGGGGTTACAACAGCGTCGGTTCGAAGAACGACTCCGGCGCGTCGATGTCTTTCGCGTCGAACGCGTGCAGGACGTCATTCCAGTTGCCACCGCGCACGCGAACCGAATCCGGGGCCGTGTATTCGAACACTGTTTGGTAGAGATTGTTGGCCGAATAGATACGCACCGGCTGATTGGTGCGCGTGTGATGGCACTCGTGGGCCGGGTCCGGAAAACCGCCGATCCAGCGGAAAATGAATTCATCAACCGGCAGGTTGTAGTCGCCGATCTGACGGTTCCAGTTGGGCAGGTTAATGCAGCCGTTTGAATAGCGGCGCAGCGTCTCGCGGCGCGTCACGGTTTCGCTCCAGCGGTGCCAGGGCGAGCCATGTATCGCATACCCCTCATGATTCAAATTGGAGCCGTCGTGCAGGAAGTTCGTATACGGCACGCAGGGATAATGCGGCATGTTGCGGGTTATCAGCACGCGGTTGACATAGAGCCGTCCCCGCGGAGTCATCGCCATATTGAGCACAATCGGCGTTTTTAGGATGGCGGTTGTGCCTTCAAATAGGGTGAGCTGGCGGCGCGGCACGTCGAGAAAGATGAATTTGTCCGTTCCTTCTTCCGCACCGGTTATATAGCCAATCGGCTCAAAGTGCTCGCGGCCGATGACCAGCAGATCGCTGATGCGAATGAAAATGTCTTTCGGCGGGTTGGTGACCCAGTTCGCCTCGGTAAAACCAAACGTCCAGTCGGTATACGTGAATACGTTGTCGAGATTGTCGTCGCGAACGAATTTAGCCCACTGGTCATCAACAGGCAGGAACCGGACAAGCGCGCCCTGCATCAGATACATCAGGCCGAAGACGGTATTGCGCCGCACCGGGTTGTCGATCCTCGGCGCGTCTTCTGACGGCGCGGAGAACAGTTCCAGATTCTGGCGACGCACAAAACCGTAGTTGTAGCCATCCTCATAGAGCGGATGCGACTGGCCGGTAATATAAATCTGTCCGGGCGGATAAAACTGCTCCTCATACATGCGTATGCAGTCAATCACTTTCTGCAACGCCGGTTGGGTCGTCGACTCGTTTTCGCCCGTCGACATGAATGAGATGACATATTCACCATTCGCCACGCGCACGATCCCGGCATCGTTAATCACGCGGCCAACGGCAAGGTCGCCAAGCGGGAGCGTGCCATCCTTGCCAATGTACCCGCTGTAGATCACTTTCTCGATGGGCGAGCGATAATCGTTCGCGGGAATAGCGGAAATCTCGCGGGTAATGCGAATGGCCTCGCGGAAGTGCGGGTCACTCCAGCGGGGATTTTGGCTGGCGCGGGAAATGAACTCCCAGCCTTTGGCCAGATCGAGCGCGGTCGTGACATTGCTGACCGACTGAGACAGCGTGCGAATCCAGACACGGCGATCTTCAGTTGGCGTGAAGCGCGGGTCGGTAAGGCCATAGGTTGGCCTGCCGGGCCAGTTCCAGCTATAGAGGCCATGTTCCAGCCCCATCACATTCAGCAGAAAGTCGTTGAACTTCTCAATCGCGTTGCCCGGCCCATCGACGCGCAGACCGACCTCATGCAGGAGCGAGCCGGTCGTGCCATTGTTGCTGTAGACCACCGTGCTGTAAACAAGCGAACCCGGAGTATAGTTCCACTCGTCGGGCGGGAAAGTCATGAAATAGTACAGCGCGAGAAACGACTTAAACGCGCTCGCGACCGGATATAACTCGTTCTCGTTAATCTGAATGCTGAAGCTCTCGGAGCCATCGTCAGCGAAGCGGCGAAAGACAAGCGCCATTTCCCGGCCTGCAAAGAGCGGTTCCAGCTCGCGGCGCATGATTTCGACCAGTTCGGCTGTCGATTTGTCCCGGTCCGGGTTGCGCCGCCCTGCCTCCCCGGCGGATGGCACAAGCGGTTCCGTAAGCGACATCAGCGGGCTTAATGCCGGTGCTGCCGCGCCTGCGCCGACCAGCTTGAGGAAATCCCTGCGGTGCAACTGGTTATTCGTCATACGATCAGCAACCTCGCCCTCACATACCACTTTATAGCCATCGACGTACAGATCTTATTGTGGTGCAACTTGCGCTACGGACATTCACGCTTTTTCGACGTTTGCAGGGCGAATGGCAGACGCTCGCCTCATCAACCTTCAGGCTGCCAGGCCGCCAACAACTCGACCAGATTCTCAAAGACGCCATCGGGCTGTGTTGGGCTAACCAGCAATTCATCACGCGTTGTCACGCCGGTCAGTACGAGCGCCGTCTTTAGCCCTGCTGCCCTCGCGCCGGCGATGTCGGTGTTCAGGCGGTCGCCAATCATCAGCGTATCTTCCGGATCGGTGCCCAGCACTCCCAGAGCCGTCTCGAACATCGCCAGCCCTGGCTTACCCATGACCTTCGGCGCGCGCCCGGTTGCGGTCTTCAACGCTGCCAGCAGACTGCCCGCCCCCGGAATCAAACCTTCGGTTGACGGAAAAGTCGCATCGTCATTCGTGCCGATAAACTCGGCCCCGGCGCGGATTAGCAAGGCGGCGCGTTTTATGCGCTCATAGGTCAGGTCGAAATCCAGCCCGGCAACCACGACGTCGGCGTTTTCATCGACGCGGGTGAAACCGGCCTCATCGACCATCTGCTTCAGCCCCGGCCCGCCAAGCACGTGAATGCGCGTCGTGACCGGATAATGCCGCTTCAGATAATCGACCGTCGTCGTGCCGGAGGTAATGATCTGCTGTGCGTCGACGCCATGCAGTCCCATGCCCGCCAGTTTGATGAGATAGTCCTGCGGTGTGCGCGTGCTGTTGTTGCTGGCCAGCACAAAAGGCACGTGGCGCTCGCGCAGAAAATCGACAAACGGCAACACACCGGGCAGGATTTCCGTTCCGCGCCACAACACACCGTCCATATCCATCACAACGCCGCGAATGCGGTCGAGCACGCCGGCGGAGGTTGTCTGTGAATCGGTCAAAACCATCTCTCCACAGGTACAGGTTACGACTCTTATTTATACAGGAGCTTGATGGGAATACGTATGAAAAGCGGATGAATTTGTCGCCTCCGCCCGGCGGTCGCAGGCCGCCACCAGCCTCCCGGAAGGTGAGGCAACAAGAGGCTTCTGCGGGTAGGGCTTCAGTTTCAACATTATAGTATTCACCATGCTACAATCCAACAGTCCTGTTGTCCTGTACCGTTCATGATGTGGTGGCGGATGCGTATCACGACCTTTTCGATCATCGCCTTCGACCGCGAAACAAACGCGCTCGGCGTCGCGGTCGCCAGCAAGTTTCTGGCTGCCGGCTCAATCGTGCCGTGGGCACAGGCCGGAACCGGCGCGGTTGCAACACAGGCGTTGGCTAATTACAACTTTGGCCCGCAAGGACTGGCGCTGATGGCAGAGGGCAAAAGCGCCGCCGAAGCGCTGGCCGAATTGCTGGAACAGGATGACCAACCCGAACACCGGCAGGTCGCCCTGATCGATAGTCAAGGCCGGGCGGCGGCTCATACCGGGTCGGCATGTCTGGAATTCGCCGGGCATCTCACAGGCGATGGTTTTAGCTGTCAGGGCAACATTCTCGCCGGCGCTCATGTACTCGACGCCATGGCCTCCGGATTTCTGGCTGCGCGGGGCGAACTGGCGGATCGTCTGGTCGAAGCGCTGCGCGCGGGCGAAACCGCCGGTGGCGACCGCCGAGGCAAACAGTCGGCGGCAGTCGTGGTCGTCACGCCCGGCGGCGGCTACGGCGGCAACAACGACCGCTACCTCGATCTGCGCGTGGATGACGATCCCGAACCGGTCGAGAAACTTGCCCGCCTCGTGCAGATGCATCACGTTTTCTTTGGCCGGTCACAAACCCGGGAACTGACGCCGATCGACAGCCAGCTCGCCCGCGAACTGCAGGCGATCATGCACGCGCAAGGCCTTCTCAAACGGCAGCCGGACGGCAACTGGGACGACGAATCCCGTCTGGCCTTCCAGCATTTCATCAGCATCGAAAACCTCGAAGAGCGCTGGAACATCGAGCAGCACCCGTATGCGCTCGACCGTGTGGCGCTCGAATATTTACGGCAGCGCTTTCCCACGAAATGACAGCTTTACCGGACGGTCCGAAGCGTCTGCCAGCAGCCAGGCGCTTTTATTCATCACCGGGGGCGCGCGCCTCGCTTGGCATCGTCATCGTGCTGCTGGGGGCGGCGCTGCGCTTTCACGCGCTCGGACAGAGCGGCCGCTTCCACGCCGATGAAGCGCTGTTCAGCACCTTCGCCCGCGCCGCGGCGCTCAACGGGCAATGGCTGTTCCCCGGCCCGCTCGACAAACCGCCGCTGGCGCTGTACGCCTCCGCGCTGTCGATGGCATTGCTGGTCGACAGCGAGAAACCCGTCAACCTGCCCGATCTATCGCCGCGCACCGGCGAATTCGCGGCACGTCTGCCCGGCACACTGGCAGGTATCCTCATGATGCCGCTGGCCTACGCTCTGGCGCGCAGCCTTTATGCTGCCGACCGGGCGACCGCGCTGACAGCGCTCGCGCTAACTTCCTTCTCCCCCTATGCCATCGCATTTGCGGCGACGGCATTTACCGACAGCCTGATGCTGCCGCTGGTCGCCCTCGCGCTTTTCGCAGCGGCCCGGTCGCGCTGGGCCATGGCCGGCGTCGCGCTCGGTCTGGGCTTTCTGGCCAAACAGCAGGCGCTGCTGGCCCTGCCGCTGGTTGCCGGTATCGGCTGGGCAGCGGACGACCGGCCATTCTGGCCACGAGTCATGCGCCTCATCGCGCCGGTCGCCGGCGCGGCTGCGCTCCTGTTCATCTGGGACGGCGCGCGCGGCCAGCCGGACGGCGTGTGGGTTCTGGCCGCTGCCAATAATGATCCCTGGCGTCTGCTCCGGGCGGAGGAAGTCTGGCCGAGGCTGGCGGCGTGGCTGCAACACGGCGCGTGGTTGCTCGGCCCGCCTGCCGTGACGGCCCTGCTGCTGGCAACTGGCCTGTTAAGCGTCATCGCCCGCAGGCAGCATACCAACCGGCAACGCCTGTTCGATCTGGTCGCTCTGACGTACGCGCTGGCTTATGTGCTGCTGCACTGGCTGGTCGCGTTCAACACCTACGAGCGCTACCTGCTCCTGATCCTGCCTCCGGCGGCGCTGCTGAGCGCGCGGGGCGTTAGCTGGCTGGTGGACCGAGCACGGTGGCCGGCGCTCCTGCCGGCGGGGCGCTGGCTGGTGGCGCTGTTGCTTTCGACCGGCCTGATCGCCGGGGGCGTCGCCGCCGCAAGCCGGGGCGGGCCGCTGGAAAACGCGCGCCACAGGCAGGCGGGCATCGACGAACTCGCCGCCTTCCTCGAAAGCCGGTCGCCCGGCGCGATCGTCTACGATCCCTGGTTGGGCTGGGAGCTTGGTTATTATCTGGGTCAATGGACCGACAAGCGTCGTGTCTACTATCCGTCACCCGCAGAATTGGCGGCGGGCGCGCTGCAGCAACCAGACCCGGCCCCGCGCTACTTCGTCGCGCCTGCCTGGCAGCCTCACAGGCACTGGCTCGAAGCTCTGCACGAAGCCGGGTTCACGATCAGCGCCGTCTATGATGACACCCGTTTTGTCGCTTATGAGCTGCTTCCGCCGTTCTGAAGCGCAGCCGCTTTAACTACGCACCAGCCGTCCCGTCTTGAGCATGTCCTGAACAATCGACACCAGATTATTGGCGATATAGGGTTTGGTGAGATACCGGTCTGCGCCGTTATTGAGAGCCGTGCGAATGGTCTCGGTATCGACCATCGACGACAGCACCAGTATCGGCAGATGATCAAACGCGGGTGTCGCGCGCAGGCGTTTCAGATACTCCATGCCGCTGACTTGCGGTAACACGAGATCCAGAATCAACAGATCGGGCAGTGGTGGCGCGCTCAGAATGCGGCTCGCTTCGGCGGCGCTTTCGGCGGCGATGGTTTCGATTCCCCTTCTGGAAAGCAGAATTCGCACAAGCTGTTGGATCTCTACATCGTCATCCACAACCAGGACGCGCGTTGTCCGGGCATTCAATGACTGAGCATCCTTTCGCTTCCAGTACTCCGGTCCTGCAACTCCCTCCATGATGACACAAGAAGCCGGGAAAAACATTAAAGATCCCAATTCTCAACCGGCAAAGCGCGCGGAAATCACGGCTGGCTTTTTTGCCTAATGCCGGGCTTGGGTGTATTCTGAAACCGAACACGCGGTCAACGTGTCGCTTGAGGAGAATCGTATCCATGGCCCTGAAAATCGCTCGCATTTGCATTGTGGCGCTCGCGCTCATGCTCGCCGGGTGTTTCCGGCCCGCGGGCGAGGCCATAGAGCCGACGCCAACGCTCGATGAGGTTGCCATCCCAACCCGGGAAGACATTGCAACCGGCGACTTTGAGGTAACGGAAGACACGGATTTCTCCCGCGATCTTGGGAGCGGCACCGAAGAACTGGATACCGGCGAAGACGAGACCCAAGAAGCATTGCCCGCAGGACTACCCGAAGGCAATTTCCCGCCGATCACGGTCATCCAGTCAACACGGCCACCTGCCCCCACCGAACCGGCGACACTTGACCCGAACAGCACAGCGCTTCCCGGTTCTACACCGACTTTCATCACACCGGGCGTTCCGTTGGGGCCGATTGCCACCGACGCACCGCCAACCGAGCCCGGCGGCGCGCTGACAGCGACGCCATCGGGCCTGATCACGCCAACCGACTTCTTCGCCGCCAGCGACAACAGTTGTATCTATGTCGTCCAGCCGGGAGATAACCTGTTCCGCATTGCGACACAGCACGGCGTTACCGTCGATGACATGCGCGCGGTCAATCCCGATCTGGTGGGCGAAGCGCCGATTCTCCAGCCCGGCCAGCAACTCAATCTGCCCAACTGCGGGCAAGCTGCGACAGACTCACCGGGTGATGTCGCCGCGCCCGAACAGCCGGCGGTTGAAGCGCCTCCGGGGGGTGAAATCTACACGGTTCAAGCGGGCGACACGCTGATGCGAATCGCGCAGCGCTTCAATACCACGATTGACGCCATCGTCGCCGCCAACAACCTGAGCAATCCCAATCGTCTGGATATTGGACAGCAGCTTGTCATTCCGCCGCCGGGCGGCTGATCGCCATGACGCTTGCTCCAAAGCCCTCTCGGTCGCGAGAGGGCTTTTCGTTCGCCTTTCAGAGCGATAAAGGCTACTCCACCAGTCGCCCTTCCAGAATACGCAGGTTGTCGAAAGCCACTTCGACAAAGCTGCCTTCGGGCGCAACGGCGACAAAACCGGCAAAGCCGGTGCTAAAGGTTCTGTCCCGCGCTTCGCCGACGAACTCGTCATTCACGTATAACGCCAGATAATCGCCGATACACACCACGCGCAGCAGATTCAGGCTGCGCCCCTGATGGATCGCCTCGGCGCGCGCAAAGTCTCTCAGAGAGGTGACGCGCCTGCCCTGCGCGCGGCGAATCGACCAATAACCATCACCGCTGATCAGAAAATAGTAGCCCTCGCCGCTGCCCGCCGGATCGCCACGACAAACCACGCCATAGGCATTGTTGTCGTCGTCGGAAAGCTGCGAGCTGTAAACTTCGATCACCACGTCGTCATGCATCTGCGCGTTCGTGCCGGAAATATAGCTGCCGCCCGCCGCGCGAATGCGATAGACACCTTCATCCACGCCATAGAACACGCCACGTTCCGGGCTGTCATAGCTTGTCCAGGCAAACGCGCGGGAAAAATCATCTTCGAGCAGCACATCTCCGGTGCGGTAGTCCATGGATGGGCGCGCGCCACAGGCGACCAGCGCGGCTGCCAGAAGCGCCAGCACAATACAAAACCGGAACATCACAATCCTCGAACCTTTGCTCGGCATCGCGCGATAGTACCGCGCCTGCGCGCCTCGAACCATCTTCGCCCGCGCTCGTATAGATCGTCTGCGCGAAACTGAGTGGATGTGTCCGTCATGGTCTTTCCAAACCGGCGAAATTGCGCTACCGTTAGACAGAGTTACACCTACCTGCGCTTCGATGACGCCCACTTTCTCTTTGCCCTGTGCGAGTCGTTAGGTGTATAATGCCCAGTATCTGGCCGATGAGTGAAACACGGGTGCCGAGGGGTTGGAAGTAGAACGCAAATGATCGAGGTAATTATTGACAGCATTCGCGTGAGCCTGATGTCGCAGCACCGCATTGTTGTGCTGAAGGACAGTAATGGCGACCGCTACCTACCGATCTGGATTGGCCCGTGCGAGGCGGATGCGATCACCATCGAATTGCAGGAAATGCCGCCGCAGCGCCCCCTGACGCACGATCTTCTCAAGTCTGTCGTCCGCGAACTGGGCGGAAAGATCGTTCATATCCTCATCAACGATCTGCGTAACGACGTCTACTACGCGCGTATCGTCGTCGACGTCAATGGCCGGCAGATCGAAGTGGATTCCCGCCCCAGCGATGCCATTGCACTGGCGGTACGCGCCAAAGTGCCGATTTTCGTGGCCGATGTGGTGATGGACAAGGCAGCCATTGAGCCAGACGAAGATGTGGAGGCCGAAGCGCCCGCACGCGATGATGAGGTCGATGAAGGCCGTCTTAGCGCGTTTCAGGACTTCGTCAACACGCTCGATCTGGACGACCTCGACGACGAAGACGAGTAATCTTCGGTCTCTTTTTGAGCAGCATATGAGCACAAGCCATCGTCCGAGCGGGAGATGGCCTGGATGCCCGTTTCGACTCGGTGCGCCTTTTGCGCGCCGTTTCGTTTCTATAACACCAGGTGACCGATGACGAACCCGATTTCGCCGACACGCAGTGGCAACCAGTCAATTCTGTCCGGGCAGGTTCCCTATAGTCAGGAAGCCGAAGAGGCTGTCATTGGGGCCGTGCTGGTGAACCCCGAAGCGTATCTGGCGGTCGCGTCTTTCCTGAAACCCGAAGATTTCTTCATTCTGCGCCACGCCTATATCTGGGAAGCGCTGGGGCGCATCAGCGAGCGCAACGAAAGCATAGACTATCTGACGGTGCAGGAAGAGTTGCGCGCGCTTGGACGGCTGGCGGAAATTGGCGGTCCGGCCTACCTGACGCAGCTCATGAACGCCATGCCGACGTCGATGCACGCTGAGGTCTATGGCCGCATCGTCGAGCGCGCCGCCATTCGCCGCCGCCTGCTCGCCGCCGCCGACGAGATCAAGTCGCTGGCGATGGACGAAGAACTGCCGATTGAGAAGGTCACCGACGAGGCGGAATCCAAGCTCTTCAGCGTGACCGAACGCAACCTGCGCCGCGACATCATCCCCATGCGCGAGGCCGTCAGCGACTACTTCGACCGCATCGAACACCTGATGCAACATCAGGACGAGCCGCTCGGCCTGCCGACCGGATTCCGCGATCTGGACGAACTGCTCGGCGGTCTGCAACGCTCCGACCTGCTGATCTTCGCCGGCCGGCCGGGAATGGGTAAAACGAGCTTTCTTTTGTCTGTCGCCCTCAACACGGCCAAGCTCGGCGCGCGTATTGCCATCTTCACGATGGAAATGGGCTACGAGCAGATCACACAACGTTTGGTGTCGATGGAAACCGGCATCAACACGCAGCGCCTGCGCCTCGGCCAACTCGACCAGCGTGAGTGGTCGCGCTTTGTTCAGGCAACGGGACGCCTTGCCAACCTGCCGATTTTCATCGACGATACGCCTGCGCTGACGCCGCTGCAAATGCGAACCAAGTGTCGCCGTTTGGCGCATGAATTCGGTCTGGATCTCGTCATCATCGACTACATGCAATTGATGAGCGCGGGCGGGCAATATGAGAACAACCGCGTTCAGGAAATCAGCTATATCAGCCGCAGCATCAAGGAATTGGCGCGTGAACTGAATGTGCCGGTCTTTTCGGCGGCACAGTTGTCACGTGCGGTTGAGCAGCGGCAGGACAAGCGCCCGCAGCTTAGCGACCTGCGCGAATCCGGTTGTCTGGCTGGCGACACGCTGGTTTATCTGCCCGACAGCGGACAATATGTGCCGATCCGATCGCTAAACGGGACCAGCGGTTTTACCGTCCTTGGCATTGACGACAGCGCCTATAAGCTCGAACCGGCTCCGGTCGAGCGCGCGTTCTGCACCGGCGTCAAACCCGTATATCGCCTGACGACGAAACTTGGCCGCACCATTCGCGCAACGGCCAATCACAAATTCCTGACAATTTCCGGATGGAAGCGTCTGGATGAACTGGCGATCAACGAATCCATTGCGGTTCCTCGCAAGCTGAACGGCCCTACCGCTCAGACAATGAGCGATGCTGAACTCGCGCTTCTGGGACACCTCATTGGCGACGGCTGCACCCTGCCAACTCATGCTATTCAGTACACAACAAAAGAGCCAGAGCTTGCCGAAACGGTCGTTAGTCTGGCCACGGATGTTTTTGGGGATACGCTACGACCACGTATTCATCCGGAAGCAGGCCGCTCATGGTATCAGGTGTTTCTTGCTCCAACACAACATCTGACTCATGGCGTACGCAATCCTGTACGCGTGTGGCTGGAAAGATATGGTTGTTTCGGCCTCCGCGCCCATGAGAAGGTCGTGCCTGACAAAGTCTTTGCTCAACCCGCTCCTGCAATTGCCGTTTTTCTGCGCCATCTGTGGGCAACGGATGGTTGTATCGCTCTAAAGAAAATGTCAAAAAGTCACTACCCTGCGATCTACTATGCGACGAGCAGCGCGCGTCTGGCCCAGGATATCCAGTCCCTCTTACTTCGGTTTGGCATCAATGCGCGCATCAAGGCTGTGCCACAGGGGAGCAGGGGGCGTGATCAGTTCCACGTATTGATTTCGGGAGCAGCCGATCTCGCCCTATTCGTCCAACAGATAGGAGCGGTTGGCACTCGCCGTCAAGAGATGCTCAAGTTGGTCCAGGAGTATCTGGACACGCATACCGAAAACACAAATCGTGACGTTATCCCACGCGAAGTATGGAAACTTCACGCAATTCCGGCGATGCAGGCGCATGGAATTACAACACGGGCAATGCAGGCACAACTGGGCAATGCTTATTGTGGGACAAGTCTATACAAACAGAACGTCAGCCGGGAACGAGCAGTGCGTCTTGGAGAGATAGTCAAATCTGAACCGATTCGAGCGCTTGCCAGAAGCGATGTCTATTGGGACACCATTGTTTCGATTGAGCCGGATGGCGAAACGGACGTCTACGACCTTACCGTACCCGGCCTACACAGCTTCGTTGCCAATGATATCGTCGTCCACAACAGCATCGAGCAGGATAGTGACCTCGTGCTATTCCTGTATCGTGATGTTGTCTACAACGAAGCGACCGAATTTCCGAACCGGGCCGACATCATCGTAGCCAAGCACCGCAACGGTCCAACAGGCGTTGTACAGTTACATTTTGAAAAATCGCTGACAAAATTCTCTGACGCGCGGACCCAATCCATTGACCTGAGTAACCTATGACCGAAAAGTTTGGTGGTTTCCTGAAGCAGAATGGTAAAGTGACGCCACTGCCGGCGGCATTCTTCAGCGAACTGCTGCCGCTGATTGACGATCTGTGCGAGTTGAAAGTAACGCTCTTCTGCTTCTGGGCGTTGTACCAGAAGGAAGGCCGGTTTCGATACCTGCGCCGCCGCGACTTCGCCAGCGATGCCACGCTGATGCGCGGGCTGGCGTCAGCGCGCCCCGACAGCCCGCCGGAAGAAACGCTCGATCTGGCACTGGAAAAAGCCGTCGAACGCGGCACGCTGTTGTGCGCTGACATTAAACTGAAGAACCAAAACGATCGCCTGTATTTTGTGAATACCGCTCTGGGGCGCGTCGCCGTCCAGCAGATCGAAGCGGGCGAGTGGCGCCCTACGGATGGCGATAATCCGATCGAAATTTTGCCGGAACGTCCGAATATTTTTCAGCTTTATGAAGACAATATCGGCCCCCTGACGCCGATGATCGCCGACGCACTGAAAGACGCGCAGCAGGAATACCCACAGCACTGGCTGGAAGAGGCGGTGCGCGTGGCTGTTGAAAGCAACGCGCGAAGCTGGCGCTATATCCTCGCCGTGCTTGAACGCTGGCGCGCAGAAGGGAAAGCCCGTGAAGCCACTGAAAAGTCTGTTCAACCACCCGATGGGAGACGATACGTCTCCGGCAAATACGCCGATTTCATCGAGCACTGAACCGGACGATACAGACCAGCAGCCGTGTCCGCTTTGTGGCCTGCCCTCTCTATGCGGCGGCATGGGCGTTGTGCGCTATGACTTGCCGGTTGGCGACCCGAACTTCGGCAAGCTGTTCCGCTGCCCGAATTATCGCGTCAACCTCGACAACGAGCGGCAGGAAAAACTGCGTAAGCTGAGCAATCTGAGCAATCTGTCCGACAAGGTCTTCGACACCTTCCAGACCGACCTGCCGATGTGGACGCCGGCGCAGCAACAGTCGCTGCGAACCGCGCTGAAGATCGCCATGGCGTATGCCGAAAACCCGGATGGCTGGCTGTTGTTGGAAGGCACGTACGGCTGCGGCAAGACGCATCTGGCGGCGGCGGTTGGCAACGCCCGGCTGGAAATGGGCGATACGGTGCTGTTCATCACATCGCCCGACCTCCTCGACCACCTGCGCGGCACTTACGGCCCGTCGTCGGAAATCGGCTACGACGAGATGTTCGACCGGGTGCGTAATGCGCCGCTGCTCATCCTCGACGACCTCGGTGTCGAGAACCCGAGTCACTGGGCGCAGGAAAAGATGTTCCAGCTACTGAACTACCGCTACAGCCGCCGTATGCCGACGGTCATTACGACCAACGCCGATCTCGACATGCTCGACCCGCGCGTTCGAAGCCGTCTGCTGGACGAAAGCATGATCCACCGCGTCAGGATCACCGCGCCCGACTTTCGCACGCCCGTTCAAAGCCAGCGCGACCGCCTCTCCAACCTGACGCTGTACAGCGACATGACATTCGACAACTTCGATGTCAGCACCAACGCCGTGCCGGAGGACCGGCAAAATCTGGAGCGCGCGCTGGCCGTAGCGCGCAGCTATGCCCAATCACCGCAGGACTGGCTGGTATTCATGGGCGCTTACGGTTCGGGCAAAACGCATCTGGCGGCGGCCATCGCCAACGAGTTGCAGCAGCGCGGAACCGAAGTAGTCTTTGTCACCGTGCCAGACCTGCTCGACTACCTGCGTATGACCTACAACCCCGGCACGACGACGACTTTCGAAGGGCGGTTCCAGGCCGTGCGTAATGCCAGTGTGCTCTTTCTGGACGATCTGGGCACTGAGAGCGCGACGCCGTGGGCCAAGGAAAAGCTGTTTCAGATCATCAATCATCGCTACGTGGCGCGCTTGCCGACCGTCATGACGACCGCTAAACCGGTCGAAGAGTTGGACGCGCGCATTCGCAGCCGCCTGCTGGACCGGCGGCGGTGCATGGTGTTCGCGATCACCGCCCCGGCTTATGTGAGTCGCCTCTATCGTAAATGATGAAACGCTCGCCCAATTCCCAGCCTGCCGGTGACGATTCGGTGCGCGTTAGCGCCTACGAACGGCGCTATCGAAACGATGCCCGCGACCTGCTCTATGCCAACTACCACTCTCACAGCCATCTGGACTGGCATGATACCGATCACTGGCTCGACCGGCAGGCAGCGCCGATACTGCTGGCGTGGTCGGGCAATCGCATCGTGGGGCTGATTGCGACATCGGAACCGCTCAACGCGACCTGCTGGATACGGCTGGCGGCCGTCACCGACGATATACCGGCGCAGCCCGTCATCACGGCATTGTGGCAGCACCTCGTGCCAATCCTGCTGGCCGAGGGAATCGAGACGGTCGCCGTGCTTGTTCTGCGCGACTGGATTATTCGCTATCTTCAGGAACTTGGCTTCTATCACGCCGAGGAAATCGTAACGCTGCGGCGCGGGTTTAAGCCACCCGGCGCGGTGGACAAAGACGATCTATACCTGCGCCTCATTCACCCGACCGACATACCGAGAATCGCCGAGATCGACCAGGCAGCGTTCGAACCTCCGTGGCAGCTATCGCTCATCGAGTTACGCCGGGCAGAACGGATCGCGTCGCTCAGCACCGTTGCACTGCGCAACGGCCAAATTCTGGGCTACCAGTTAACAACCCTGTCTCTGGAAAGCGCGCATCTCGCGCGGTTGGCAATTGATCCGAAAGCGCAGGGTCAGGGCATTGGCGGAGTCCTGCTGGCCGACCTGATCGAGCGCCTGGCGCGGCGCGGCATCCGCAGTATGACCGTCAACACGCAGGAGAGCAATACACGCTCGCAGCGGTTGTACGAACGCTTCGGTTTCCGGCGCAACGGCTATGACCTGCCGGTCTGGATGATCCATCTGCACTCTAAAGCGCCCGGTACAGCAGGCGCGTGACCTGTGTGGTGACGAAGGTGTAAACCCAATGCGTGGTCAGCCAGAGGAGATGCTCGCGCAGCGGCCACTGGCGTGGGTCCGGCTTCAGGCCCAGCAACCCGGCTAGCACCGTATCACCAAACCACAGGCGCAACCCGTAAAAGAAACCTCCCGCCAAGTCTCGCGGGCGCGTGGTTGTGCGCGTCGCGCCATACGCAACACCGCTGCCCAGTCCCCATGCCCATAACACGAGCCATCGCAGGCGATCGCGTTCTTCCAGCGAACGCGGCTGGCGTCCGGTAATGAGGCGATAGACAGTCCGGCCCACGGCGACGGCAGCAGCCTCATCGGGCAGGTAGCGACGCCCCAAAAGCGGTTCAATTGCGGGTAGTTTCCGTGCTGCCTCTACGGGTTCCCGGCTATGAGGAAGCCAGTCGAAAGCATCCTGAGGCAGTATGCGCCAGTAGGCCTGCATCACGAGAACGCCCACCGCCCCGCCGATCAATCCGGCAACGAAACCCTTGCGGCGGTCAATTGTGTTTAACCGCAACCACTTGCCCATCATCCTTCTCCTGACATAAGCGCGACACGCGACATATGAAAGATAAGGCGCAGCTACTCAAAAACGATGATCGGCAGATGAGAGTTACGAAAGCGCATCGGCCCATAGCTCGCGCTCAGGATCGTGCCTAGAACGGCTCGTCGTTGCGCTAATAAATCTTTACAATGATTTACCTACCGAACACCTATAATAACGGAACCATGTAAATACCCCCTCTTTCGGAGATCGAAGCCGTGTTAGAGCAGCCTGCAAATCTCTCTGGCTACCATGAGCAAAATGCGAATTTATTGCGTTGGATCGGATTGGTTAGCCCTGCCCTGGTAGCACTGGTTGCGGCATTACTTTTCACCGTTAACGATACTGATACTCTTGTTATACGAAATGGTAGCCTGCAAATTCTGATGAACGATGAGTCCTACGAGCTCGTCGAAGGCAATAAATCTCCTTTTACCAGCCCGCCGCACGTTGCTCTCATCGGTCTACCGTTCGTAATTGCCGGCTCGCGCTGGTCTGCCTTCTGGAACGTGTTTTTTTCCCTTCCACTAGTTATCGGCAACAAAAATCAACTGCTGACGCTGGCAGCAAAACTTTCGCTTATCTTCACGCCACCTTTCCTGTATATGCTAGCGTCGGCGAACATCACCGGTACGGTTACCGGCATTGGCCTTCTCCTGCTCTTTGCAGAAGTAAAAGGACCGGCGCGCGGAATCGCATGGGCGTTTCTTTTGTTAAGGCCACAGGATAGCTGGACATTTCTGATCTACGACGGAGTCAAGGCAGCGCGAAACCGTGATTACACCGCAGCCGTCACGACTCTTGTGATCGTGTTACTGCCGCTACTTTTCACGCCCACGGTCATTGAGCGTTGGTTACAGGCAATGTACTATCCGTTGTTCGTGGACACCCTGCCAGGGTATACCCTCAGTCTGGCAGGTACACACGGTCTTGTAACTGCCGTGGCATTTCTTGCCATAGTTGCAGCGCTCCGAGCCTTTACTTTCAAACCCGGTATGGGCCTTACGCGCCGCCAACTTGCTGATGTTTCGCAGGCAGAAGTGTACTGGTATTTGGCTGTGGTTGCGTTAGTAGCGGGCCCCTACACTGCTTACTATATGCTCTGGCTGGCATTCCTCATCGTCCGCGACTACGGCTTCGTGCGCACACTCTTGCTCCTGCTATTCACGATGAGTGTTGGCGTCGTTCTCATGACGGCACCCAATCCAGAACAGGTGCAAATTGCGATGCTGCTCCTGATTATGGCTATAGCAGTAATCAGCCCGCGCACGCGTAGTGAGAGCGAAGCCGCCATTCACAATCAGCAACCGGCGCAAAATCAAAACGGCTCGTCGTCGATGTCGCCTTCGTCGAAGTGGGGATTTCGCAGACGAACGCGCAGGTTGCTGTAGCGTTCGGCCACTTTGTTGTTCTTGACTGCCATCGCTACCGCGCGGCGACTGCCGACCAGCACGGCGATCTTCTTGGCACGTGTGATCGCCGTATACAGCAGGTTGCGCTGCAGCATCATGTAGTGCTGCGTCAGAATCGGGATGACGACGACCGGGTACTCGGAACCCTGGCTGCGGTGGGTGCTGATGCAGAAGGCGTGGCGCAACTGGTCCATTTCGCTCCAGTCGTATTCCACCAGCATGCCATCGTCCATCATCACCTGAACGGTGTTCTCGTCAAAGTTGATGCCGTGGATGCGGCCAATGTCGCCGTTGAAGACATCCTTGTCATAGTTATTGCGGGTCTGCATGACCTTGTCGCCCGCGCGATAGATGCGCCCGCCAAACTGCCGTTCAGCCCGGCGGCGATTGCCGTTGAGCGCCTTTTGCAGCAGGTCGTTAAGGGCATCAACGCCACACGCCCCGCGATACATCGGCGCGATCACCTGCACGTCCGCCAGCGGGTCGACGCCGAATTTGGCCGGCAGGCGGTTCTGCACGATATCGACGACCAGTTCGGCGGCTTTGGCAGGATCGTCCGCGCCGAAGAAAAAGAAGTCGGTGCTGTTGTTGTCCATGAACGGCAGCTCGCCCATGTTGACGCGATGAGCGTTGACGACGATATGGCTGTCCTTCCCCTGCCGGAAAATCGTCTCCAGCCGGGTGACATGGGCAATGCCGCTGTCGATTATGTCGCGCAAGACGTTGCCCGCGCCGACGCTGGGAAGCTGGTTCACGTCGCCAACCAACAGCAAATGCGTTTCGGGTTTCAGCGCCTTGAGCAGATGGTGGAAAAGAACGAGGTCCACCATCGACGTTTCATCGACGATGACCATGTCGGCGTCGAGCGGATCGTCCTGATCCTTGAGATAGCCCTCGACAGGCGAGTAGCCCAGCAAACGATGAATGGTGCTGGCGAGTCTGCCGGTCGATTCGCTCAGCCGCTTGGCAGCGCGCCCGGTCGGTGACGCCAGCGCAAACGAGAAGCCGAGTTCATCCAGCGCCTCGATCACCATACGCAGCGTGGTGGTCTTTCCGGTTCCCGGCCCGCCGGTCAGCACCGAAATCTTGTTGGTCAGCGAAGCGCGCACCGCTTCCTGCTGCTGCGCGCTCAACTCAAGCCGGCTTTTCCTGCTCAGCTTACCCAGAAACTCGTCCCAGTGAAGGCTTTTGACCTCGTTGCGAATGGGCGAAGGCGCGCTTTCCAGCCGGCGTAGCCGTTGAGCGACCCGCGTCTCGCAGTGATAGAAAACCGGCAGGTAGATTGCCTCCACCTGCTCGCCGTCACCGGTGATCGCCCGGTCGGCCACAAGCTCGTTTTTCAGCAACTGCTGGCCGAGTACCTGCTCCAGACTCTCGGTTCGCTCGATTTTCAGCAATTCAGCGGTCGTACGCAGCAGTTCCTCTCGCGGCAGAAAAACGTGGCCCTCATTGGCGACCTGATTCAAGGCATAGCGCAGCCCGGCGCGCAGGCGGGAAGGCGCGTCCGGCGCGACGCCCATATTCTGCGCAATCGCGTCTGCCTTCACGAAGCCCACGCCATAGACATCATCCGCCAGCGTGTACGGGTCAGACTGAACTTTCTGGATGGTCTCGTCGCCGTAATGGTTGTAAATCTTGGTGGCGAGACGGCTGCTGACGCCGTAACCCTGCAAAAAGATCATGGCGTTTCGGGCGGCCTGTGTCTTGCTCCATGTGTCGATCAGGCGCTCGATGAGCCGTGGTTTGATGGCGGGGATTTCGTACAGGCGGTCCGGCTCGCGGTCGAGAATCTCAAGCGTACGCAGGCCAAAATGGTTGACGATTCGCTCGGCTGTCACCGGCCCGATACCCTTCACCAGACCACTTCCGAGGTAATTAATCAGCCCCTGAATGCTGGTCGGCGTAACCGTTGTGACGCGCTCAGCCTCAAACTGCTTGCCGTATGTCTTGTTTTCGACCCACTGCCCGGTGAATTCAACCGTCTCGCCGACCGATAGTTCCGGCAGCATACCGACCACCGCGACCGTGCCGTCGCGCGCAGCGTCCAAACGGCGCTGGTCGGGCAGCAGTTTTAGAACGGTGTAGCCGTTATCAGGGTTGTAGAACGTGATACGTTCGATCGTGCCGGAAAGACGTTCCATGCGGCATTGAAGCTTCTCTTGCGAATATAGCGCCAAGTATAGCACATCTGATCGGCTGATCTCACGACATCATTCCAGTCGTTCCAAAGCGTCGCGGTAGGCTTGCGCCACATCGGGCATGAGGTTGGCATTCAACTGTAGCAGCACGTTATGGTGCACGTAGGTATAAATTACGTCGCGCCGCGTGGTCGAACGCGCCCGTAGCCGTTCGATATACGCTTCCCACTCCGCCAGCCGCGCCGGGTCATTGAATACCAGCACCTGCCCGCCGTTGGGAGCGATCGCCTCAATCTCAAAGATATACCGGTCGCTGAACCCCGCCGGCGCGTCGCGCCCGACCAGCATATCACGCTGCGGCTTTTCGACACTCAACCCTGCCTGAACCAGATGGTCCAAAACCTGTTGGGCTGAATAACGGGCAAACGGAACGGCGGTCGGCGCTGGCTGTCCCGGCCCACATCCCGCCAGCACGCAGATTGCCAGAACCAGACCGGCAAGGTATCGTTGAGCGACCATTGGCATATTCCCTGATGACAAGCGACTGACTATGACCATTATTTACCATGATGAAGATGGTAATCTTGAGGATCTGCGTGGACGGCGAGTTGGCGTGATCGGATACGGCAAAATGGGTTGCCCGTGCGCCCTCAACCTGCGCGACAGCGGCGTCGACGTGCTCGTCTGCGATAATCGCGAGGAACGGCTCGGCGCGGCGGTCGGTGATGGCTTCCCGACCGCTACGATCGAGGAGGTGACGCGCAACTGCGACATCCTGATGCTGCTCTACCGCGATGAAGCGATGCCACAGATTTACCTCGAACAAGTATCGCCGCATCTGCGTAAGGGGCAGACGCTCATCTTCAGCAGCGCGTATAACGTCGCCTTCGGATTCATCGAAGCGCCGCCGTTTGTCGATGTTGGGCTGGTAGCAGCGCGCACGGTCGGCGCGGCAGTGCGCGAACGCTATGTGAACGGGCGCGGCTTCGCCAGCTTTGTCGCCGTAGGTCAGGACGCAACCGGACAGGCCTGGCGCACCGTGCTGGCGGTCGCGCGGGCGTTGGGCGCGCTGCGGCAGGGCGCGGTCGAAATTCGCTTTGAGCAGGAAGCGGAGCTGGATCTGTTTCTGCAACAGGCGGTTCTGCCGGCTTTTCACCACATCGTGATTACGGCGGCCAATCTGTTGATGAACCATGGCTTTCCGCCGGAAGCAGTCTTTACGGAGCTTTATCTGTCGGGCGAAACCGGCGATTATCTCCAGCAGGCATCCCGGCTCGGCCTGATGGAAACGCTCAAGCTAACCAGCCTGACCGGGCAGTACGGCACGCTCAGCCGGTACGAACGCTTCAACGAGCTTAAACTCGAACGGCTGATGGAAATCACGCTGGAGGAAATCCGCAGCGGGCGTTTTGCCCAGGAATGGGCGCGCGAGTTCGCCGCTGACTATCCCCGCCTGAAGCAGCTTCTGCGCGAGCGCGAACGTATGGAATTGTGGGAAATGGAACAGGAAACGCTGGAGCTTATGCGACGCAACGACGACAGCCCACCCGCGGAACCCGATTCCTCGCCCTTCTGACGGGCAGACCAGCCCTATTCGTCCGGCAGTCGCTGTGCAGCTTCAGCGTTGTCGGTGGGAGTCAGCAGAACGCCGCCCTCGACTCGAACCGGCACGACCTTTTCGATGCGCGGCTCGAAAACCAGATGTTTCAGCAGGATCGCAACCGTGCCGGCGACCGGGATGGAGAGCAGCGCGCCGGTTATGCCGTTAAGCGCGAAGCCCGCTGAGACGAACACGATGACAAGCAACGGATCGAACTCGACGCTGCGCGACATGATACGCGGCGACAGCACGTAATTTTCGAACTGCTGCAGGGCAGTCGTCACGATAAGCACGGTCACGGCGTTAATGGGCGACGCGATCAGTGCCAGGAACGTGGATGTGGCAACACCGATAAAGCCGCCGATGATCGGAATGGCCGTCGACAGTCCGTAGACGAAGCCGATGGCGGCAGCGTTGGGCACGCGCAGAAGCGCCAGAATGATGAAACTGAGACCTCCAACAATCAGCGATACCAGTACCAAGCCGCGCAGATAAGAGCCCAGACCGACCTCGATTTCCTCGATAATGACCCGAACCCGCTCGCGCCGGCTGAGCGGCACGAACTGCGACAGATAGCCGACGCCCCGGTCGCGGGCGGAAATCCAGTAAACGCCCATCACCAGAACCAGCACAAAGTCACCGATGAACTCGCCCACATCGGAAACCAATGTCGGCGCGGTGCGGCGAAACTGGCCGACAACCCGCGCCACTTCCTGACGGATTGCGTCCGGCTCCACGCCGACGTCAATATCGTTGCCGGTGATCTGCTCCAGAAAGCGCTCGACATAGCCCTGCGCGAGGATGAGGCGATTGGCGAGGCGATCTTCGTTCTGCAGGTATGTAGCGAACTGGTTGACCATGGGCGGGACAACCGCCGCGATCATCAACACGCTGATGATGCCAACAAGGCCATAAACCAGCACAATCGCCAACCCCTGAGGGATACGCAGGCGCTGCAGGCGCATGACGATGGGGCGCAATGCCGAGGCGAGCACAATCGCGATCAGCAGCCCGATGACAACCCTGTAACTCAACAGCACAATATACGCCAGCCCCAGGGTCACGAGAACAACCAGCGTGTTCCGCATAACCTGTCCAGTCGTCATCGAGGCGATCCTTTCCGAACCCTGCCCTGCGAAGCACCACAGCGACAGCTAGCAACGACTTTGAAATTATAACCTTAACGCAAATTAGGTGCGCTGCCCCTCCCGTTCGCGCAGCCACTCGGCCAGTTCCATCCAGGCGCTTTCATCCCAGAATCGCCTGGCCAGGCTGGAAGTCGAAGGCAGCACAAAAACGGCCGTACTGCCCAGCGGCTCGCGCAGGCGGCCATAAGGGATGTTGCGCCGCCCGTAAAATTCCTGCGCCGCGCGCTTGCCGTTGAATGCCAGCGCCAGCGGGGCATGCATTTTGATCTTCCAGCGCAGCGCGGCGGTGTCAAAATCCTGCACCCGCAGTGACTTGTCTGCGCCGGATGTATGCTTGGCCAGATCGGTCAGGCCGATGCCGTACTGCCTCACTGTGACATATTCATGCGGCTCCAGCACACGCGGCGTCAGCCCCATCTGATAGAGCATCTGCCAGAACAGGTTGCCCGGCCCGGCATAGTACGCGCCTTCGCGGGCGGAAATCCTGCCAGCCGCCGTTCCGCAAAAGACAACTTTCAGGCCCGGCCCAAGAATGTCCGGTAGTACTTCTGACGCTGGACTCATGATGGCATTGAAGATTCTGCAGGCTGTTCCGGATAAAACGTCATAACGCGAAATGGTTCGGCATACTGCACGGAAATCTGCTCCCCGGCGCGCCGGTCCGCCTCGCGCACGAAGCGCGCTGCCTGCTGGTCGATCTGCGACCTGTGGCAGAGTAGCGCGTTCAGCTTGATTTCATGAACATCCGTGATGTCTACGAACACGTCCGGCTGATTCGTCAGCGTCATCCACACTTCATTCACGTGATGCGGCTCCAGCCCTTCGGCCAGCAATTCCGGAAAGATGGGCCGCGATTCGGCGCTTGGAAAGATGGCATACAGCGCGGCTTCGGCTGCCGCGCGGTGGTCAGGGTGGTTGATGTAGTGGAACCCATCGCCGGAAACCAGCACGGTCGTGGGATCGGAAATGACCACGCGCTGCGGGCGTAGCTCGCGAATGAGACGCGTCAGGTCGCGCCGAAGTTCGATGGTCGGCTGGAGCACGCCGTCCTGATAGTCCAGAAACCGGACATCGGACACGCCCACACAGGCAGCCGCTTCGATCTGCTCCTGCCGTCGAATCTCTGCCAGATGGCTGGAGCTAACACCCGGATCGTTGCTGCCTGCCGATCCATCGGTCACGATGCAGTAGGCGACGTCGATTCCGGCGCGCGTCCATGTGGCGACCGTGCCGGCTGCGCCAAACTCGATGTCATCCGGGTGCGCGGCGATCACCAGCACCCGTGACACGTCATGCTGTTGCATAGGGTTCATCCTCGAAACGGTCTCAGTGCGCTCCTATTGTATCGCAAAGACCGCGCTCACCGGCCCGGGTCGTGGTCTGGCAACGGCTCGACTTCGGGGAACTGGCGCAACGCAGCGGCGAACAGATCGCGATAGCGCCAGGCGTCAGCCTCGGTTTCGCCTTCAAAGCGCAGGCTCAGCACCGGCTCGGTATTGCTGGCCCGCAGCAACCCCCAGCCGCGTTCAAAGCGGATGCGGACGCCATCGACCGAAACGACTTCCCCTTCACCCGCCAGCGCGGCGGCGACGCCTTCGATGACTTTCGCTTTGGCTTCGTCGGGGCAATGCGGACGGTATTCCGGCGTGCTGAACAACGTCGGCAGCGTGGCGTCGATCTGAGACAGCGTCATGCTGGTCGAGGCGACGATCTGCAACAGGCGGCCCGCCGCCAGACAGGCATCGTCGAAGCCGTAATAGTCTTCACCGAGGAAGATATGGCCGCTCATCTCGCCGCCAAGCAGCGCGCCCACTTCCGCCATCTTCGACTTGACCAGCGAATGCCCGCTCGCCCACATGATGGGGACGCCGTTCGCCGCCGCCACTTCATCGAACAACACCTGGCTACACAGCACATCGGCCACAACCGACGCGCCCGGATGACGAGAAAGCATATCCCGCGCCAGCAGAGCCAGTAGCCTGTCCGCGGTGATGACACGCCCTGTTTCATCGACCGCACCCATGCGATCGGCGTCGCCGTCGAACGCGATGCCCAGATCAGCATTGTGTTCCCGAACAGCGTTGCGCAACGCGACCATGTTCGCCGGAACCTGCGGATCGGGCTGGTGATTGGGATAATCGCCATCCGGCTCGCAGAAGATGCAGGTGACATGATGGCTCCACGCCTCGAACAGCCGCGGCGCGAACAACCCCGCCGTGCCATTGCCGGGATCGACGACAATCCTCAGCGCGCGCGCCATCGGCAAACTTGGAACGATCTGCGCCATGTAGGGCGTAAACGGCTCGTCAATCTGTTCCACTGCGCCCCGGCCCTGCGCCAGCGCGCCGCTTTCGATCAACCCGCGCAGCGCCTGAAGATCATCGCCGAACAGGTTACGCGGGCCGACGCTCAGCTTAAAACCGTTCTGATCCGGGGCCAGATGGCTGCCGGTCACCATCAGACCGCCGGCATTGCCGCGCTGCACCGCCCACCAGTAGACCAGCGGCGTCATCACCAGCCCGATATCGACCACGTTGCAGCCGCTGGCGCGGATGCCTTCGATGGCCGCCTCGGCCAGCGCCGGGGATGAATGGCGGTTATCCCGCCCAACAACCACCTCATTGGCCGTCGAATGCTCACGCAGCCACGTTCCGAATGCGTGGCCGATACGCCGGGCTACATCCGGCGTTAGCGGCGGGTTTTCACCGAGCGCGCGTCCGCGAATGTCGTACTTTTTAAACAGTTTTGCGTCAATTGCTGCCATTAACCGTTCCCTTTTACGCCGTCACTCATCACGAACAGTATACAGCCTGATCGCGCCGCGCGACCGCCGGACGTACGATCGCGTTCATGACATCTTCGCGCAAACGCTCCACATGCTCAAAAATCGGACAGCCGATCCACGGTTCGCCGGCAACTACCCCGGCATCCGGTGTGAGTGGATCAACTTTTATGGCGAGGACGGCATTTTCGCTTTTCCGTTCAGGGCGTTGAACGGAGGCTACGGCAAGGCAACGGCCAACCGGGCGGCCAGCAGCGGCGGTCGACCTGTGACCGGGCCGCCGCTGCCGCGCCTCGAATGTGGGGAAAATCTGTTGGCCGTGGAACCCATCGCGCCCCGACGGCGGCGCGCCGGGGCAGAGCGTCAATCCCTAGCGCGTCTCTTCTTCGACGACGATCAGTTCCTGCTTCACGTAAACGCGCGCGCCGTTGGGAACGTCCTGATGAAGATGCGTGCCGGGGCCGATCTGCGCCCGCTCTCCGATCTTGACGCCGGGCATCGTCATGACATCGACGCCGAGGAAAGCGTCGCGCCCGATGATCGCGCCGAGCTTGTCACGCCCGGTATCGAGCCGATCTCCTTTGACCGTGCTTTTGACGTGGCCTTTGTCGATCCGCAGGTTGGCCGTGGTACAACCGGCGGAGAAGTTGACGCCGGGCGCAAACACCGAGTCGAGCACGCGGCAGGCATGCATGTGGCAGTTGTCAGATACATAGCTGCGCGCGACTTCGGTCGTATAACCGACCTCGCAGCCGTTAAGCACCATCGAGTTGCGAACCAGCGCATTGTTGCCAACCACCGTGTCCGCGCCGATATAGGCCGGGCCGACGACGGCAGCGCCGGGGAAAATCCTGGCTCGCTCGCCGATGTAGACGTTACCAACCAGCCTTGCGGTGTCGGCGACAAACGCGCTTTCCGCCACGATCTGCCCCTGAATTTTGGAAAGGTAATAGTCCATAACATCCAGAACGTGCCACGGATATTTAAGCGCGTTCCACGGGCCGCGATACCTGACAACCTGAAAGGTGTGCTGCTTCATCAGCTCGTCCATCGCGCGTTCGTAGTGATCGTCAGACGCGATGGGCTTGGCGTACTCGTCCCGAATCGCCTGAAACAGCCGCCCCGAGTGGCTGTGAACGTGCGCGACGATATTGACCAGATTGCTGGGCCGGTTGTCCGCGCCCGGTTTTTCAACCACGCCGGTGATGCGCCCGCTCGGCGTGACGATCAGATAACCGCCGGGGAAATAGTCCTCGCGCTCGTAGCCCGCCAGATAGCTGTTATTCGGATCGGCGCGGAAGGCGGCCAGCATGTCGCTATGAAGCTGCTCGTCGACTACATCGTGAACCTGCGTGATGTAAATCGGCTGTTCGGGCCGGTCCTGTAATAACGGCGCGACCTGCAGCAACGCATCGCCCATGCCTTTTGGCTCTGGCTGCACAACGACCTGCACTTCCATAGGCCTGATCTGCCCGACCAGCGACACAATATCATTGAGGTTATCCGGGTTACCGACGACAATCGCTTCTGAAAAGCCAAGCGTCTGGTAGCGGCGCAACTGGCTGACCAGCAGGGGTTCCGTGCCAAATCGGAGCAGCGATTTTTCCCGCAGCGGCCACATGCGCGATGACGCGCCACCGGCGAGAACGATGAGGACGGGCGATTCGGCCATAGGGTCTCCTCATGAGGTCAATGGTTTTGATCGAGCGCACAGTCTAGCGTGTGGCCCTCGCTTCGACAACTGCAATCCGGCAGCATCCGGCCATGGCTCTATTGGTTCTAATTGGCTATACTGACCACTTCGCGATGAATTTAACCTGAGCGTATAGGCTCAAATGACGAACGGATATGTACGGGGGAACAATGGCGGAGAACAACAGCCCGGCAAATAACGGGCATCAAAATGGTGAAACCGGGACAGTCGCGCTGAAGCGCGGGCTGGCGCAGATGCTGAAGGGCGGCGTGATCATGGACGTGGTCACGCCGGAACAGGCGAAAATCGCCGAAGATGCGGGCGCAGTGGCAGTCATGGCGCTGGAGCGTATTCCGGCGGATATTCGCGCGCACGGCGGTGTCGCCCGCATGAGCGACCCTGACCTGATCGAAAGCATCATGAAAGCCGTCACGATTCCGGTGATGGCGAAGTGCCGCATCGGTCACTTCGTCGAAGCGCAGGTGCTGGAGGCGATTGGCGTCGACTACATCGACGAAAGCGAAGTGCTAACGCCTGCCGACGAAGAAAACCACATTAACAAGCACAAATTCAAGGTTCCGTTCGTCTGCGGCTGTCGCAATCTGGGCGAAGCGCTGCGCCGCATTGCCGAAGGCGCGGCGATGATACGCACCAAAGGCGAAGCCGGAACCGGCGACATCGTTGAAGCCGTACGCCACGCGCGCGCGGTCAACAGCGAAATCCGCCGCCTGACCTCGATGGACGAGGACGAACTGTTCACCTATGCCAAGAACATTCAGGCGCCATATGAGCTGGTGCTGGAGACGGCGAAGCTCGGTCGCCTGCCGGTCGTCAATTTTGCCGCCGGCGGCGTCGCCACACCCGCCGATGCCGCCCTGATGATGCAGCTTGGCGTCGATGGCGTCTTCGTCGGTTCGGGTATCTTCAAGAGCGGCGACCCGGCCAAACGCGCCAAGGCGATCGTCGAAGCGACGACTCACTACAACAACCCTGACGTGATTGCGCGCGTCAGCCGTGGGCTGGGCGAGGCGATGGTCGGCATCAATGTCGCCGCCATGCCGGAAGCCGAGCGCATCGCCGGACGTGGCTGGTAAGCATCAGAATGAAAATGGCGGGGTGACGTTGAACGGTCGCCCCGCCAGACATTTCTCTCCCCGCCGTTGTCACGCTCGTTCCAACCTAAGTTGCGCTACTCCGATTAGCGATCTGCCGCGCCTAACATGACTCGCGCACGATCAGTTCGCTGTAAACCATGCTCTTGAGAGGGATCGTCTCGTCGCCCTGAATCAGGCGGTGGAGCTTTCGCATCGCCACCACGCCGATTTCGTATTTGGGGATGTGAACCGTTGTGAGCGGTGGGCGCACGTAACCGCTTTCCACGGTGTTGTCGATACTGCCAATCGCGATGTCCCCCGGAATACTTAACCCGGCTTCCCGTATCGCTTCCATCGCGCCAAAAGCCGTTTTGTCACTCACCGCGATGACGGCAGTCGGGTGCTCGCGCAACTCCAGAATTTCCTTCATCTGGATGTAGCCTTTGAGGGGATGTCCGTGAACCGGCTCCGGCATCCATGACGCCGGGGGCACCAGATTCGCCTCGGCCAGCGCCGCCAGGCAGCCCCGGAACCGATCTACCAGACTGCTGTACTTGGCCGGCCCTTTCAAGACAGCGATTTTCCGGTGTCCCTGATCCAATATGTAGCGCGCGATCTTATAACCGGCCATGAAGTTATCGCCCAACACAGCGGGAAAAGGCTGGCCCTCAATATAGGTTTCGATCAACACGACGGGCACATTCGGAATCCGGAGTTGCATGACCATCTCAGGGTGAATGTCGCCATCGTTGGCCACAACAAACCCAGCCACCTTGTGCGCAAAACCCGACTTCAACAGGTCCAGATCCTGCGTGTTGCGATCGAAAGTCAACAGCACAACGTGATAACCCAGAGATTCGGCTTCAGACTGAAAACCACGAATGACATCGCCATAGAACACATCGCTGATCGCGGGTATCGAGGACTGCTCGATGAGAAGCCCGACCGATTCCGCCTTTGAGCCGTTGTTATCTGTCTTAACAACGTAAGACAACTTGTCCATCGCCGCCCGGACTTTCCTGACGGTTTCGGCGGGAAGGCCCGGTTTGTTATGAACGACCATCCACACCGTTGTCGCAGATACACCAGCCGCACGAGCAACATCGCGCATGGTTGTTTTCGACTTAGCCAACCGCTCTCTCCTCATATAACAACGGCTGCGCGTTTATTAAACAACACTCTCTTGTTTAATGTACAAGTATTTGACAGGTTTGGCAAAACGGCATATATATAGATTGTGAAAGCGCTCGACTGAACGCACTTATGCTTAATTTAGCATTCTAACCTTGCAGGCGATTTCGGGAATTCGGCGCTGAATGGGCCGTATAGATTTAGTAAACACGCCGGCCAAGAATCAGCTTTTTAGGGCGTATTTCGCCTGAAACTGGACGTTGTTTTCATGAATCACATCAAGATTGATTTAGATCGTCAATCCGGCTGTATCCACCCTCATATTTTTGGCGGCTTCGTCGAACATCTGGGACGCTGCGTGTATGGCGGCATCTACGAGCCCGGTTCGCCATTGGCCGACAAACAGGGTTTTCGCCGGGATGTTCTGGAAGCCCTGCAGCGACTGAACCTGTCTATTGTACGCTATCCCGGGGGCAACTTCGTATCGGGCTATCGCTGGATGGATGGTATCGGTCCGGTCGAAGATCGCCCCACCCGGCCTGACCTCGCCTGGGGAGCCATCGAAACGAATCACTTTGGAACGAACGAATTCATCCAGTTCTGCCGCACGATCAACGCTGAACCCTATCTGGTGGTCAATTGTGGCGATGGGGACATGCGCGAAGCGCGGGACTGGGTGGAATACTGCAACGGCACTCAGAACACAGCCCTCGCCAACCTGCGCCGCCAGCACGGCTTCGACGCGCCTCATAACGTGAAATATTGGGGCATTGGCAATGAGGTCGATGGCGACTGGCAGATCGGCTATAAGACCGCGCAGGAATACGCTCGCGCCTATAAAGAATTCGCTAAAGTCATGCGCTGGGTCGACCCATCGATCAGCCTGCTGGCTTCAGCGGTATCCAGTTGGCGAACGGACTTTGTCGAACGTATCCAACTTCTCCTCGACCACGCGCCAGACCTGATCGACTATCTCGCCATCCACTGGTATGTCGGCAATCCAGAGGGCGATTTCGAAAAGTATATGGCCGTATCCGAGCTGATCGAGGAGCGGATCAGCGCTATCGAAGGCCTGATCAGGGTGATGAAATTGCAGCGCAACATTCAGCGGCCGATTGCAATTGCGGTCGACGAATGGAACGTCTGGTACCGGACACATGGGGCAACGCCGACCGGGCCGGACAACCTCGAAGAAAAATACAATCTGGAGGACGCGCTGGTCGTCGCGATGCATTTCAATGCATTCATTCGTCACGCCCGGTCCGTCAAAATGGCAAATATCGCCCAGTTGGTCAACGTCATCGCGCCGATCTTCACCAACCCAGACGGGCTCTTCTTGCAGACGATCTTTTACCCCATCGAAATCTACCGCCAGTCGTGTGGTAATATCGCGCTAGACGTATTTTGGACCGGCGATACGTTTTCAACGGCGGAACACGCCGGGCTGCGTGTGCTTGATGTTTCGGCCACGCTTGACGACCGCGCTCGAAAGCTGACCGTCTTCGTGGTCAACCGAAGCCAGACCGACGAGATGGAAACCACCATCACGCTGGACGGCGGCCAGTTCGCTGGCACAGGTCAGGCCTGGGTAGTCAATGGCCCCGATATCAAAGCCGAAAACTCGTTCGACGCTCCTGACCGTGTGTCCGCAACCAGATCGGCAGTGACCGCCGGCTTAACCTCTGCCACCTACACCTTCGAGCCGCATTCGGTAACTGCGCTCAGCTTTGACTTATGACCCCGAAAGGAGGTGAAGCGCAGGCACATAACACAATAGCTGGTGTCACACAATTTGCATTTTCATGTTCGTAAAAGGAGCTTGAGATGTCTAAACGCAGATTCATGATGTTGCTTGTTTTGCTTGCCATCAGCCTGGGCGCGGTTTCGCTGGTGAGCGCGCAGGAAGCCACCGATCTATCGCTGTGGGTGTTTGTTGAGCGACACGGCACCTTCATGCAGCATCAGGCAGAGCGCTGGAATGAATTGAATCCAGACCGGCCCATCAATCTCACGTTTGAGCAAATCGAATACGACCAGATGCACGACAACCTGCTCTCCGCATTCCTGGTCGGCACCGGCGCGCCGGATCTGGCGGACGTGGAGATCAAGAAATTCGCCACTTTCACGAAGGGCGATCTTCACTTCATCCCGCTGAACGATGCCATTGACCCGTATCGCGAAGACATCATTGAGACACGCCTCGCCCCCTATACGGTAGACGGCCAGAATTATGGTATCGACTACCACCTCGGCTCGTTTGTGATGTTCTATAACACCGCTCTGCTGGAAGAAGCAGGTGTCGATGTCGACAGCATCCGCACATGGGATGACTACATTGAGGCCGGCAAGAAGGTCACGCGTGACACCGATGGCGATGGCACGCCGGATGTCTACATGGCCTCCATCGAGACGACCGATATCTTCTCCACTTACCCGCTGATGCTGATGATGGGCGGCGGAACCTACAACGCGGACGGTGAGATCATTCTCGACAGCCCGGAAAACGTGGCGGCGCTGCAGTTCCTGCAGGACCTCGTCCATGTACACGGCATCGCCCGCCCTGCAGCCGGTGGCAACCACCACGCTCCTGATCACTATGTTGCCATGATTGAGGGCAAAATCGCTTCGCTCTGGATGCCCCAGTGGTATATGACTCGCTTCCCCGACAACATGGGTAGCGAACTGGCGGATGTTGCCGTCGTGCGGCCGATGCCGATCTTCGAAGAAGGCGGGTATACGACGACCATGGGCGGCGGTACGGGAACCGTCATCACCGACCAGATCGACCCCAGCAAGATCGAGTTGGCGAAAGAATTCCTGGCGTTCGCCAAGCTGACCTATGAAGCCAACGTTGAACTGTGGACGGACCTCGGTTTCGACCCGATGCGGCTGGACGTCTACGATGATCCCGCGCTTCTGATCGAAATGGAAGACTTCAGCGGTGAAGTTCCCTTCGAGTACATCAAAGCGGGACTGGGCAATGTGGCTCCCGAGTACACCGGGCCGTTCTATCCCGAAATTGCGACTATCTTCCAGACGACCACACTCTACGACCTGATCGAAAATCAGAAGTCGCCGGAAGAAGTCCTGCAGGCTACACTTGCTGAACTCCAGGCGATGGGCGCCGATATCGAATAATCGCGCGCTTTGGCTTAGGGAAGCGGGTATCTGAAAGCGGGTACCCGCTTCCCCGATTCGTTTGAAAATTCCTTGAGAGTGTCAAAGGTAAACTGTATTGATTAGGTCAGTCTCCTCGATACTTAATCACAAGAAAGTCGTTCCGTTCGTATTTCTGCTGCCCTTCCTGATAATTTTCCTGGTGTTCAAGGTCTACCCTGTCATTCTGGCCGTGCTGATGAGCTTCCAGAATTTTCAGGGGCTTCAGAACCAGCAATGGGTTGGGCTGACGAATTACCAGAACGTCTTTCGGTTGGTGCGGTTTTCTCAGGCGCTCACGAACACAACCGTCTATACCGTCGGAACGCTGCTGGTTCTGATCCCTCTTCCTCTGATTCTGGCGGTACTCCTAAATTCGCGACGAGTCTTCCAGAGTACCCTGTTCAGGACTCTGCTTTTTCTGCCCGCATTGACCTCGTTGGTCGTCGCAGGCACGGTTTTTCGATTGATTCTGGCCGAAAATGGCTTCCTTAATCTCTTCCTGTCCTCAACCTTCGGCATCCAGCCGCCGCCGCGCTGGCTGGAAGTTGCTGATCTGGCATTGCCATCCCTCATTCTGGTCGCGACGTGGCGCTGGACCGGCATCAACATTTTGTACTTCAACTCGGGGTTGGTGAACATCCCGCGCGAGCTTTACGAGGCCGCTATCATCGACGGAGCGAGTCCTTTCCAGATGTTCTGGCGTATTACGCTGCCTTTGCTAAGACCGACGACCCTGTTTGTCGTGGTGCTGAGCATCATCGGCGGGTATCAGGTCTTTGTGGAGCCGTTCATTCTGTACCGAGGCGGCGGCGGCCCCGGAGATGGCGGGTTGACGATGGCCCTGCTGATTTACCGAACCGCGTTTACGTCATCCAACTTTGGAACAGCCGCCGCAATGGGCGTGATTCTGGCCGCGATTATCTTCGTGTTCTCGCTCATCCAGTTCCGCTTCTTTGGCGTGTTTAGCAAAGAGGACTAGCCTCGATGGCCGAACGAACATTAGACGCTATTCAGGTACGCGCCGAACGACGCCAGCGCAGGCGCATTCCTTTCGACAAAATCCTGTTGACGCTGTTCTTTGTCATCATGGCGATCGGGTTTGTCTTCCCGCTGTACTGGATGGTGATCAGCTCGTTGCGTCCCGGTGGGCGTATCTTCGTAGACGCCTTTGAGCTATTTCCGAGCCAACTGTCGCTCGATAGTTACCACAGCCTTTTTACCGAGGAACCATTCGGACGCTGGATCATCAACTCCATTTTGCAAACGGGCGGTTTCGCTCTCACGGCGTTGTTTCTCTCCACAACCGCTGGATACGCGCTGGCGAAATTCAAGTTTCGGGGTCGAAATCTGCTATTCACGCTGATTATCGTTTCGCAGATGATCCCGTTTCACCTGTTAATCGTGTCGCTGTTCCTGATGATCATTCAGCTAGGGCTGGTAGAGAACTATTTCGGCGCGATCATTCCGATAGCGGCGTCGCCCATTGGCCTCTTTTTTGTCCGCCAGTACATGTTGTCGATCGATGATGAAATGCTGAACGCGGCGCGGGTCGATGGCGCGAATGAGTATCAGATTTTCTTCTCGATCGTGCTGCCCAATGCCCGCCCTGCCATCGCCACTTTATTCATCCTGTTCTCGCTTGAGTACTGGAACAATCTGCTCTGGCCGCTCATCGTGTTCCGGCAAGCCGATAACATGCCGCTGGCCGTTGGCATCAACCGCCTGATCAACCAGTACCAGCAGTCGTATGACCTGGTCATGGCGGGATCGACGCTGGCGACGTTGCCGATCATTATCCTTTTCCTGTTCCTGCGCCGTCAGGTCATGGAAGGGATCGCCGCCACGGGCACGGGTATGAAGTAAACCCGCCGGGCAGCGCCTCAACCTCACACTTTACCCCGCGCTCCGCAGCTTGAGGCGGTCGCATGGGACGTAACAACATGAAACGTGGTGTGGCGATTCAACGAGGTCGCCACACCACATTTCATAAGCATCGCAGTACCGAATGCATGTAAACGCTCCGCAACAATTCAAGCCTGTTGCGCTTCGTAGGGCAACATGGTTCGGCAACGCGGGAAGTTTGAGCAACCCCAGAATTTGCTCCCGGCATTCGCTCCGCTCTTTGCCGTCCGCAGAACCATCTCGCCGCCACATTTTGGACACATCATCGTCACTTGCGCCTGTCGGACGTTATTTGATGGGTTAGCCTGTGCTGGCTTCTCGATTGAGATTTTTTGCACCTGTGCTCTCGTTGTGCCTAAATGAGGGGCAAGCAGGGCTTCGAGTTCAGCCATCGCATAGGAACGTCTTACGGGAACGTGCAGTAAAGGAAGTTTCGCTGCAGCAAATACGCCATCCACGAAAGCATCGCGCTCACGACGATCTGGACGTTCATGGCTTTTTGGGTAACAACCAGATAACTCTATGGCCGCCCGCTTGAACATGACAATCCCTGTCAGGTTCATGGCTTTACACTGAATGCATTTGAGGCTGTGTATGGCAAGGGCCGAGAATGGTATGGCGCAGAAAATACCGGAGCGACTGATCTGGGCTGTGGACACGCTTGACCTGAAACCGGATGATCGTGTGCTTGAGATCGGATGCGGGCACGGCAATGCGGTAGCACTCGTGTGCGAACGGCTCAACGGCGGCAGAATCACAGCCATCGACCGCTCTCAGGCCATGATCGACATGGCAATCAGGCGGAATAGCGCGTTCGTAGTTTCAGGCAAGGCAACATTTCATTGCGTAGCGCTCAGGCAGGCGAGCTTTGACGGAGAAACATTCGACAAAATTTTCGCCGTAAACGTCAACGTGTTCTGGCAGCAGCCCGCCGCAGAACTGGACGTGATCCGAAAAATTCTGAAAAACGACGGTTCGCTTTACCTGATCTACGAGCCGCCTTCCGCAGACAAAACGCGCCAGATCGCAGCAAAGCTGCAGGCTAACCTTCAGACAAACGGTTTTTGTGTTGAGGCGATACGCTTCAGGGACTCGCAAACTGCGTCCATGGTATGCGCTCACGCCAGGCCGGCATAAGCGCTGCACGGCGAGCAGGGGCGCAGTCGTAGTGACTGTGCCCCTGCTGGCGCTGCGCTTTATGTGAGGCCCAGTTCACGCGCCGCGTCGTGGAAAATGGCGATGATGCGGTCGCAGGCTTCTTCGGTGAGCGCGGGCGCAACTGTGATGAGGTTGCTGCGCTCGATCAGGTCATCCATCTGCGGCAGCGTGCCTTTATCGTAGGAAATCTCGCGGGCAAACTCGTTCAACGGGTCGGACCACGGACGCCCTGCCGAATTGACGCCGCGTTTCTTCACCAGCGCGACGTTGTTGTAGTAGATATGCAGGCCCCAGTCGGTCATACAGATGTTGCCGATGCCCTTCGGCCCCGGTCGCACGCCTGCCGCCCGCGTCCGCTCCACGATCTGACGGCATACCTCCGCGCTTGGCCAGGTCATAATTACGAACGGACCACTGTCGCCATCCGGGTCGATACGGCGTCGCGGCGTTGCTCCGGGGATTTGCGAGATGCCGTCATAAAGCTGGCGGTTGCGGGCGCGCATGTTAGCGGTAATCTGATCCAGTTTTTGCGCCTGTGTATACACCAGCGCGGCGGCTATCTCACTCATGCGAATGCCGAAGCCCCAACCCTGCACCGGGCCTTCGGGATCGAGCCGCCCGGCGGCGTTGCGCGCATAGCCGAGATCGTGATAGGCATAAAGCCGGTCGTAGAGCGTGTCGTCATCGCAGACGACCATGCCGCCCTCGCCCGATGTCATGTTCTTGTTGTACTGAAAGCTGAAAATCGCCATATCGCCAAAGCTGCCAAGCGGCTTGCCGCCAAACGTCGCCCCGTTGGCCTGTGCCACATCCTCGATCAGCGTGACGTTATGACGGCGGCATATCTCAACGATCCGGCCAACATCGCCGCAAGCGCCGCTCATGTGAACGAGCAGCACGGTTTTTGTGCGTGCGTTGATCTTGCGTTCGAGGTCCGCCGGGTCCATCGTGAACGTAGCGTCGATGTCGACCAGACGTGGAATCGCACCGGCCCGCACTACCGCCGAGATGCAGGCAACCCACAGATAACCGGGCAGCAGCACCTCGTCGCCGGGGCCGACGTCTGCGGCAGCCATCGCGGCAGAGAGCGCTCCGGTCCCGCTGTTCACCAGCAACGCATGTTTGCGGCCCAACCGCTGGCGAAACAGGTCTTCCGCGCGGTCGGCATAATGCTGGAGGTCATGACCATAGAAGCGGAACGGGCTGCGCGCCAGCAGCACCTTGTTGACCGCCTCGACCTCCTCTTCGCCGATGAAATAGCTTCCCGGCCATTCGTAAGGAAGCAGGGCTTCTTCATGGGTGGTTTCGATGCTCATCGTGAAATCCCTTCTGGTGAGGGTACAGCTTAATGCAGCAGCGTCGCAGCGGCGCTCACCAGTCGCTCGGCCACGACGCTCACATACGGTGGGGTGTCATAAACGGCGGCGGCCAGTTTCGCCGTATAGCCGCCTTTTACAAACTCCTCGCGGGGAGGCAAATAGCCATAGAGGCCATTGGCATAGCAGACAGGCAGCGTGTGCGCGTAGCGCGATTGCCGCCGTATCGCCATGCCCTGCTCCGTATAGACCTCTGCCGGAATGCCCAGCAAAGCCAGTTGGTCGCCGAACAAAAACGCCTGCAGCTCTGCTTCATAGTAATCGGGTTGCTTCCCTTCCAGCACCCGCCGTTCCAGAGCGCGGTAGTAGCGCAGCCAGAAGCGCGGCATCTTCACTTCACCAGAAGGCGCTTTGAATTCCTCCGTATGCCTGCCCAACGTTCGCGCCTCAAGCTGGTACACCGCAATGCGTTCGCGGATTTCGTCCAGCCCCGGCACGGCCAGATCGAGCCGAAGCTTGCTGCGCCGCGTTTCAATCGTCGGATTTTCAACCACCGTCGCCTGCTCAAGCGCCAGCAGCGCCGCCCGGCCCAGACCTTCGCCCGCGCGCCGAACGTCGTCGAATGTCGCCTGTCCCCATACTTCACGGTTCGACGCCGGATCGATGTCGCCGCACGCGCCGTTGGCAAACAGGATAACCGCATCAGGATAGTGGGTTTTGAGGAACACGCGCAGCGCGCCGGGATAATCCGCCGAAATCACCGTCTTCGGCCCGAGCATAACCGGGTGGCAGGCATAATGCGTCAGGATCGCCAGCGGGCCACCCGTATCCGCGACAAGCTGTACCACTTCGACAGTCGGATCGACAAGCTCGCTGCCGGTTCGATTCCAGGCGAGATCGGGATACTGTTCCCGGCCAACGCGCAGCACTACCTGCTGCAGCTTGCCCGCGGCGGCACCCACCGCGCCTGCAAGAATCCGTGCCAGCATCCGCACGTAGGCCCTGTCCGGCGCCCCCCAATCACGGAACGCCTGTGCCGTCGGCGCGGTGTGGCTGTGGCTGCACGACAGCATGATTGCTTCGGGTTTGATCCCGGCGCGTTTGTAGACCGCCTGCCGCACCTGTGCGACCAGCTCCGGCGACAGCGCAATGACGTCGCACGTCACCAATGCGATCCGGGTCTGGCCATCGTCCAGCACCAGCGCCTGCGCCGCAAGCTGGTCATGCACGTCGGTTGAATAGCGTTTCAGGCGCGGCCCATAGCCTGCCAACTCGACGCCAACCGGCGGCGTGATACAGACCTCAGATACACCAGCTTGCAGCATGGTTGGTCAGCCCTTCAGGCCGGACATCACAAGCCCCTGAACAAAATAGCGCTGGAAGAAAACAAACAGCAGCGCCACCGGCAGCGTCGCCAGCGTCGAAACCGCCATCGCCACGGCCCAGCGCGGCTGATCGCTGTGCGGCTGCGTGAAGACCGTCATACCAACGGGAATGGTCGCAAGGTCCTGGCTGCGCGTGACAATCAGAGGCCAGAGAAAGTTATTCCAGCTAAACAAGAAGATGATAACGGCCAGACTGGCCGAGGCGGGAGCCAGCAGCGGAAATACAATGCGCCGGAAAATAAGGAATTCACCCGCCCCATCAATCCGCGCCGCGTCGAGCAGTTCATCGGGAATGCCATAAGCGAACTGGCGCATCATGAAGATACCGAAAGCGTTCATGATGCCCGGAATAATCAGGCCGGCGTAACTATCCACCCAGCCGAAGGAATGCACCTGAATAAACAGCGGCACGACCAGAATCTGAAATGGCACCGCGATCATGCTCATGATGAAAGCGAATAACAGGCGGCGGCCACGAAAGCGAAACTTGGCGAAGCCATAGCCTGCAAGCGCCGAGAAAAAGACCGTCACGATCACGTCAACAGTGGCCATGAACGCGCTATTGAAGAAGAACCGGGCGAGCGGAACGACCTCAAAAGCACGCTGGTAATTCAGCAAGCCCTGAAATTCATACGGATACCAGTGTACCGGCGTCGCCAGCACTTCAGTCTCGGCTTTGAAACTGCTGCTGACCATGAAGTAGATCGGAAAAGCGAACGTTATGGCGATCAGCAGGGCGACCAGAAACCAGAGAAAGCCCGGAAGCCGCTTACGTAAAAGAAGGCCGGGCTGCACACCTGCTTTGGCCACGCTTGCGTCAAACTTTGAAAGAGCCACCTGTGTGCGTTCAGTCATGAGCGCATCCCATCAGTTGAGCGAATACTGTTCGCCACGGCTGAACAGCAACTGAAATCCCGTTACGAGCATGATAATGGCAAACAGAATCACGGAAACGGCAGCCGCATCACCCATGCGATAGTACTGAAAACCATATTTCCAGATCAGCAATCCCATCGTTGTGTTGACGTCGATAGGGCCGCCACGCCCCGGCGAAATCGTGTACTGGAGCGTGAACGCCTGAAAGGCATTGATGGTCGAAATCGTGGCGACAAAGACCGCCGTCGGGCGCAGAAGTGGCAGCTCAATACGCAGGAATGACTGCAATGGGTTCGCGCCATCCACACGCGCCGCGTCACGCAGTTCTTCCGGAATCCCGGTCAACCCCGCCAGCCAGATCAGCATGTAGAAGGGGATGATCGACCAGTCATTGATGAGAATCATCGAGATTGGCGATAGCACCGGGTCGTTAAGCCAGTTGATTTCTCCCAATCCGGTGAACGGTCGAAGCAGCGTGGTCAAAACCCCGCTCGGATGCAGCAGAATGCGCCACACAACGGCGACCACCACGAGCGACGGCAGCACCGGCGTGAAAAACAACAGCTTAAGCACCTCGCGGCCCCGGAACTTCTGGAAGAAAACGACCGCCGCCAGCAGCGAAATAATCCAAACCGGCACGGTGCTGCCAAGGACAAACTGCAATGTCACGCCGATCGACTTGATGAACAGCCGGTCCTTCAGCAAATCCTGATAGTTTTGCAGCCCAACCCATTGTGGCGGGCGTAGCAGCGTGAAATCGGTCAGGCTGTAATAGAAGCCGCTGAGAATGGGATACAGAAAGAAAATGACGAAGAAGAGCACGCTCGGCAACACGAAATAGAATCCCCAGCGCTGCCGGCGCGCGATAAACGATTGGGATACGTTGCTCATACGCAGGGATGCCAAAAAGAATTCCCTCGACTCTCGGATGACGGGCTAATAAAAGGTAATAAAAGGGGGCAGGCCTGTGCCTGCCCCACTCCGGTTATGAGCCTGCGGCTGCTTCAGCTTCGGCTTTGGCGCGCGCCAGAATGTCGTTGACTTCCTGTTCCGCTTCGGCAAGCACGGTATCCATGTCCTCGCCACCAATGATTATCCGGTCGCGGGTGCGCATTAACGCGTCAGCTACCTCGAAGAAGCCTGCAATGCGCGGGTGATAGCTGCTCTTGCCCATTTCTTCCAGAAAGACCGGCATGATCTCGTTCTGTTGGAAAGCCTCGGACGCGACAAAATCCGCCTTCGCCTGGAACAGGCCGGCGGTGTCAAGATAGCGGTCGGGGAAGGATGTCAGGAAACCGGCCAGCCGCCACGCCGCCTCCTGAACCTCAGGCGCAGCCGCCGAATTCACCATGAAGAAGTAGGCGTAGTTCGCCATCGCATTATCGTTGACGGCGTTTTCCCAGCGCGGCTGCGGGTGAATGCTGTAGTTGATGCCCGCTTCTTCAGCCTGTGGCGCAAACCAGTTGCCGCCATCGCAGTCGATGGCAAGCTGACCAGCGAGGAACGCATCGCGCGTGAAAGTGTACTGCGGCCCGCCCAGATTCCAGGTATTTACCCAGTCGTACCAGTACTGCATGACCTGTTTGACTTCGGGCGTGTTGATGCTGGCCGTGTAGTTAACCTCGTCGATCATGTTACCGCCCAACTGCTGAACCATCGGATTGAAGATCAGCAGCATGAAAATCGGATTGCTCCAGATGAAGTCAAAGCCACGCTGAGTCAGCGCACCGCTCTCGTCACGCACGGTTAGCTGTTCCGCAACGCGTTGCATTTCCTCCCAGGTTGCCGGGAAATCGGTGGCAGGGTCCAGACCAGCAGCCCGCCATAGATCATCATTCGTGTAGCAGGCGTAGCCACTCAACTCCGTCGGCAGGCCGTAAAGCGTGCCGTCGAACGTCGCGCCGGCCAGCAGCGACTCGCCCGCTTCATACGCCTCGTAAATCGCCTCCTGACTCTCATAACCCGCGGCGATCGGATCCACCGGCGCAAGCACACCCTGAGCGTAGAACTGGCCGATGGCGAACGTCGCCTGATTGAAGAGATCAGGGCCGCTGCCGGAGGCCAGAGCGGTCGACAGGGTCGTGTCCCACTCCTGATCCGGCACGGTTGTGTATTCAACATTGATGTCCGGGTTTTCCGCTTCGAACTGGGCGATTAGCTCTTCATCGAGGGGCAGGCGCGGCGGATGCACGTGCATCCAGAGGGTAACGGTGACGGGCGCGTCCTGCGCCGATACACCCATACTCAATAACAACATACTTATCAGCGCGAGAAAAAAGAGCGGAGATCGGCTTCGTCTAACGACATTCATGGAATAATCTCCTTGCAGAATATAGATTTGGCTACCGGCGGTGTCGGGGCAAAGTAGTTGAACGTTCACCCTAACTCCACTTGATATAATAGCACTTTTTAGAACCGGATTTAATCACCTATGGTTCTAATTTTGAAATCCCGCTGCACCCTGTTTAGACTGATCTGAAGTTAGACAACAGTTGCCGGATCAACCGCCGCGCACCGTCTCGTAGCAGCTCGTGCGCCCGAACGTCGTAAGGGGATGAAAGCGCTTCATACGTCGCCATCTCAATGGCAGACTGAGACGGAAAGTAGCCAAGATAGTCATTGGCGTACCCGGCAATAAGCGCGCCCGGCCATTCCGCACGTACCGCCAGCGCCAGTTCGTCAAACGGCTCGCCCGGTACGCCGACGAGTATCCATGAGCCGATACGAAACGCGCTCAATACCGCCGTTTGCGTGTGACGTCCCGCAAGCGCCCGCGCCAGTTGCGTTTCAATCGCCCGCCCTTCCGCCCTTACCACTTCCAGACGGCTGGCGGCTGTTGGCCGAGATAGCTCAGACGGCGCGGCGAAGCGACGAAATGGAAGTTCCAGAGCTTCGGTAGCCCAGGCAAGCGCTACAGGCTCCGGCTTGCCCTCCGCGACGAGGGCGATAACCCGGTCGCCAACGATCTGCCCCAGCCGTTCAACTTCCTCGAATGACTGCTCGCGGCGCAGAAAGCGCGTGCTGATGTTCCCCGCAGCCCCATTGATGAACACCGGCACAGCGCCGGGAAAGGCCTTGCGAATCCGCCGCCGCGCCGCGCCGACAAAGTCCGCGGAATATAGCCGGTTGTCTGCGCCAAGCACGGTCGGGTGGCAGGCGTAGTGAAAAACAATCGCCAGCGGCTGACCGTCGTGATGCCGAAAGCGCCATACCGTGATCTGCTGATCGACAGACCGCTCCGGCTCATTACGATCTCCGCCAACGCCCGCGAGCTGCCCAACCGACGCCGTTAAGACAGCCGGCGCGCGGTTATCGAGCGCCGCCCGCGCCGCGTCCATGATCTGCTCGCTGACTGCTTCGACCAGTTTCTGATCCAATTCGGGAGCTGCGCCGGGAGGAAACCAGTTTTGCAACCCACATGGCCCTGCGTGAGTATGGGAAGCACAGATCAGGATGGCTGCCGGCTGCGTGTCGAGGACGCCTGCCAGCGCCTCTCGCAGCGCACCGGCAAAGCCGCTGCTGACAGCCAGCGTATCGACGGCAACAATGGCAGCGCGTTTTTCGTCGTGCTCCAGCAGAAGAACCTGCGCCAGCAACGCATCATGCGCGCCCAGACCCGGCTCCTCACGCGAAATATAGCCGTCCATGCGTTTTCCGGCAGGCGGCGTGATGTCAACTTCGGCGATCCCTACGAGCAAGTCGCCTGTCATATGGCCCCCGCTTGACACGCCCTGCCCGCGCACTAGACTCATGCCGTGCGCCGCTCGGCGAGCAACGTTTGTGACCGGATATCGCCGGTGGTTTTACCCCTTCTGATTGGTAAACTCAAACCACTGCAAGCGCATTGCCTCACACAATACGGAAGCAAAAGTCATGGCGACGACTTCTCATCCTCCGCTGGTCCTCGCCGTCGATGGCGGCCAGTCCAGCAGTCTGGCGCTCGTGGCAACGACAGATGGCCAGATCCTCGGCGCAGGGCCGGGCGGACCGGCCAATCACTACCACGAACCCGGTGGGCCGGAACGGCTGCGCCGCGCCATGACCGATTCGACCCTCGCAGCGCTGGAAGCAGCCGGACAAACGCCAGAGCAGATCACACACGCCGTTCTCGGCATGACAGGCGCGATGGAACAGGCGCAGGCGCTTGTTCAGGAACTCCTGCCCCACGCCTCCGTCCATTCCTACCACGATTCGGTCACGGCGCTGGCGGGCGCGAGTGTGGCACGGCCCGGTGTGGTCGTGATCGCAGGAACCGGCGCAGTCGCCTACGGGCGATTAACGGATGGGCGTGAAGCGCTGGCGGGCGGCTGGGGCTATATCATGGGCGACGAGGGCAGCGGCCACGACATCGGCATCAACGCCCTGCGCGCCATCACGCAGGCGGCGGATGGTCGAGGCGCACCGACGTTGCTAAGCGAGCTGGTTCCGCAGCATTTCGGCCTGACTTCGCTGAAAGAGCTGCACGCCGCCATTTACCGGTCTGCCATCGACCGGACGCAAATCGCGAGTCTATGCCGGGTTGTCGCAGCAGCGGCCAGTCGGGGCGATGCCGTTGCCACGACCCTGCTGGCCAATGCCGCCGCCGACCTCGCGCATTTGGCGCTTACCGTGATCGAGCGGCTGGGCCAGATCGACGCCGGGCTGGACGTTTACACCACCGGCGGCGTGTTTCAATCAGGAAGATTTATCTCCGAACCGTTCGCACGCGCCATTGAACGCCGCTCTCCGGCGAGTCGCGTGCATGAAGCGGCCTTCGCGCCGGTAGTCGGCGCGCTGTTTCTGGCGCTGCAAGCCGCCGGAACGACGCTCACGGACGAGGTTCTCGCCAACATTCGGGCTACCCTCCCGCGCCGCGCCATCTCGAAACAAAGCGAACAGGACTAACAGCAAAAGTCCCGTTCGTCGCTGACGATGATGAAAAGGCCGTCATGGCTTGCAACGGCGGTTCAGGTCACTGAGCTTCCAGCCCCAGCCGCACGTACTGCTCAGGCGGCGCATCGTTCAGGCGCATCAGGCGCACCATATGTTCGATCATGCGCGCTTCGACTGCCGGATCGTTGATCGGCGATTGCTGCTGCGGGTCGGTTTCGAGATCGAACAACAGATGGCCGATTTCGTAAGCGTTATAGTGATGGTCGATGCCGCCGCCGGGAATACGTAGCAGCGGGCAGCCCTTGGTGAAGCTGAACGGCGGAACCAGAGACGCGGCGCGCAGTTCATCCGGCGAGAACAATTCGCGCATGTGCATTGGCATCAACGTGTACTCGTTAATCGGGCCGTTATCGGGATTGACCGGCGCGCGCATGTAAACATACCGGCCATCCGTCACGTAAACATGGCTGCCATGGTTGCCGAACAACGCCGCCTCCCGAACCGGCGTGTTGTTGGCGATCGTATCGGCCAGCGGCACACCCTGCATATCCGGCGGGCGTTCGATGCCAAAGAATTCCAGCAACGTGGCGGGCAGATCAATCGTCTGCACCAGCGCGTCGCAGCGTTCGTTGCGGCGGCGGCAGCGCGGGTCCCAGATGAAAAGCGGCATGTGCGCGATCTCGTTGTAAAACGGGCGGATCAGTTTGGCCCACCAACCGCGCTCGCCCAGCATGAAGCCATGATCCGTGTTCACGATCAGCAGCGTGTCGTCCCACAGGTTCAATTCGTCCATGATGTCGAGCACGCGGCCCAGATAATGGTCGCACATACTGACCAGCGCGGCGTATTCATAGCGCAAATGCTGCACCTGCTCTGGGGTCTCGCGCACATCGTCGTAATTCGGCCAGTCGAAATGCGGGCCGGGATAATCGTGCGGATAGAGGTCCTTGTATGCCTGCTGCGTGTAGAACGGCTCGTGCGGGTCAAACGTCTCTATTTGCAAAAACCAGTTATCTTCCCGGTGATTTTTGCGAATGAACTCCAGCCCGCGCCGGAACGTGACCGCCTGCGGCATGCATTCTTCTTCCCGCAGGTACTGGCGGTTCACCCAGTCCTGACGCCACAGCCGGGGCCGGGGAGTCGTCAGTGATTCGGGGATTTCCGGGTCGCGCACCTGCCCTTTCCACGGGTCGCCTTCCTGCCCGCGCGAGAACTCCCACGAACTGTAGCGCGTGTGATACGTCGCGCCACCGTCTTCAAAATAATGCTGGTGGTCGGTCGTCAGGTGCGTGTAAACGCCGTTGTTTTTGAGGATTTCCGGCATCGAATCGTCGAACGGCTCCAGCGGCCCCCAACTGCGATGCAGGAAGTTGTAGCGGCCCGTATGCAGCTCGCGCCGCGCCGGAATACACGGCATACTGCCGATATAACACCGGTCGAACGTAACGGTACGCTCGGCCAGCCGCGCAAAGTTCGGCGCGTGAACCCAGTCGCAGCCATAGGGCGGCAACATATGCCGGTTCAGCGAGTCGAACATGACCATGATGGCTTTCATGGCGACACCCTCTGTGTGCGAGCCGGACACGCACATTCCTGTCCGGCGTATAAGTCTATACCGCTTTCAGCCGGAGAATACCAGCCGGATGGATGGCGGGTTTCAAAACAAAACGGTGAAGAGGGCCAGCGCTTGTTACTTTCAGGCATACGCGACTACAGGCTCCAATTCGAGGAAGCGGCCCAGGCGTTCGGCTTCGGCCTGAATGCCGGCGCGAATGCGGTCATCCGCCGGCTCGAACAGATCGACCGTCACCGCGACCTTCCCGCGGCGTTTTTCATATTCCCACACCCCGACCATGCGACCATCGACGAGGACAACAGGCGAAATCCAACCCTGATTGCGGTAGATACGCGCCCGATGGCCAGCAGGAACCAGCACATCGCTTTGCCGCCCCAGCGCCACCACATAGACATCGAAATGCGGCAGCAGGCGAACAACGTCCGGTTCGGGCATCGCCCTGATGGCGTCTATCGAAGATGCCAGCATCCATCCCCGCCAGCCTTCGACGTCAACCTGAACCAGATCATCCCCAAGGCGGGTAAACAGGCGCTTTGCCTTAGACACATCAATACCCCACCAGCGGCCAAATTCGTCCGTGGTGGCCGGGCCATAGGTGTTGAGATAGCGCCGCACAACTTCTTCGAGCGCCTCGTCCGGATCGACCTCCTGCCATTCGCCCAGCCAGAGATCGGGACGCACAAACGTTACGTTTTGCCCCCGGTTCGGCCCAAACGCGAGATAGCCAGCATGAGAAGCCGGCTTGAGCAGCACTCCCCAACCGGACAGAAGCCGGTCGCGCAGGTGTGGCTGGCCCACGTGTTCGGCCAATCTGCTGGCGAGTTGCTCCCGCGTGACCGGCTCATCGGATAGCCTATCGCGCACGCCTGTCACCAGCGTTTCAAGCTCTTGCAGGCTGAGGTTGTTAAACTTCAGCCAGCTTCCACGGCGGTAAAAGTTGGCGACGCTGTTTCCAAGCGCCCTGACGACCAGCGGAAAGTCGCGCGCTGTCAGCAGATGCAGCGTGCCGCGCATGGCCCATGTTTTCGCCAGTAACCGCTTTTCCCAGAGCGCGTTTCCAACGTCCTGCTGACGGAGATCCTCAATCCTCGCCCACAAAGATAGTTCCGCCGCGGACATCACCTGTGCGTGGACGCCGACCAGCCGCGAAACCACGTCCAGCAGCGTTTCCCGCCGCGCCCGCTTGGAAAGAAAATGCCGCTCCAGCCGCCAGGCATGAATCTGGTTCCATGACAGTGAAGTCATACGCGCCTCCTCGGAACAATCCAGCACAGCAGCCAGATTTTGCACAAATGTTCTAAAGCAGTCAAATGATAGAGGCGCTCACAGCGGCCACGGCCCGCCACCCAGCAACCCGCCATCGACGATGATCACCTGCCCGGTCACATAGTCGGAGGCTCTGGAAGCCAGAAAGATGGCCGCGCCGGCAATATCATCCGCGCTGCCCAGACGTCCGGCAGGCGTGTTGCCGAGCACCCAGTTACGCACAGCTTCGTTTTCCCACAGCTTCCGGTTGAGGTCGGTCACGATAAAGCCCGGAGCGATGGCGTTTACCTGAACGTTATACGCCGCCCATTCGGTCGAAAGCACGCGCGTCATCTGCAACAATGCGCCCTTGCTCATGGCATAGGCCGCCAGCCGGGATAATCCGATGAACGAACTGAGCGAGGCGATGTTGATCACTTTGCCACGTCGCTGTGCCAGCATGACCCGGCCGGCGGCCTGGCTCAGAAAGAACGCGCCGCGCAAATTGACATTCAGGATGCGTTCCAGATGATCGGGCTGAACGTCAACCGCCGGTTCGCGAATGTTCATACCGGCGTTATTCACCAGAATGTCGAGGCGTCCGTGCTCACGGACGATGGCTTCAACCAATGCCTGCCCGGCCTCAATATCGGCGACGTCGAGGACGCGCGCCTCGGCGGAGCCGCTCTCGGTCCGAATTGACCGGGCGGCAGCTTCAAGCGCATCCGCGCCCCGGGCCGTGATGATGACATGCGCGCCCGCTCTGGCGTAGGCGTGGGCAATCGCCAGCCCGATCCCACGGCTGCCGCCCGTGATCAGCGCGATACGGTCATCCAGTCGAAACAGATCCATCCGACGCTCCCTCCTCTAACGCCTACCGGCTCACCACCTGCGCCAAACAGCGGGGTGAATTTTTGCTGCCAAGAAACGCTCTGCTATGCTTGAAATATTGATTGAGCATCAACGCTTTACGCAAACGAGGAGTCATGGAACAACCGCCTGTAATTGAAATGCTACCCAGCCAGACGCTGGCCAAAGGGTTGCGCATACTAAATGCCTTCAGCCCGACTCGAACCTCGTGGGGCATTCGCGAGCTGGCCCGCGAACTGGACATGAACCCGGCAACGGTTGCCCGGCTGGTGACGACGCTGGCAGGCGCGGGTTTTCTGGAACGCGACCCGGAGACGCAGCGCTATGCGCTCGGCCCCGCAGTCATCAAGCTGGCCAATTTGTACATGCATCACAATCCGCTGCCGCATTATGCCCGAAAAGTGTTCGAGAGCTATTCCGACCGCTTTGACTACAACTTTTATCTGGGCACGCTAAACGGCTATCAGGTTGTGTATCTGGCCGTGCTCGATGGTCGCGGGCGCATCAAAGTGATGGTGGAACCGGGCGGGTCGACAGGCTTGCATTCCACCGCGCTGGGCAAAATCCTGCTCGCGTATCAAAGCGATAGCTTTATCAATGCCTTCATCAACTCCCGGCTGTTTCGCGCCTATACCGAGACAACCATTACCGACCCTGAAACATTGTGGGCGCAGATACATGAAATTCGCCGGACGGGTTATGCGGTCAACCACGGCGAGCACTTTCACGACATTGGCGCAGTCGCCGCGCCCGTTTTCAACCGCCGGCAGGAGGTTGTTGCAGGCGTCAGCCTCGCTTATCCGCGCAACCTGATACCCAATCTGCAGGTCAATGTCGACAATCTGATCCCACTGGTCAGAGAAATCGCCGATAACATCTCGATGTACGTTCAGGGCGACGCCCGATCACACCAGCCGTAGCACCTTTTGCACAAACAAAACACGGAAAACTTTGAAAAAGTTGTCGAATGTCAGCGAGACGGTACAATGTTATAACGGCGATAGATGAAACGCTGTTTCACTTTTTGAAACACCCTTACCCGCCTTAGTTCTTTATTTGTGGAGGCTGTTCATGAAACGTCGCATTTTCCGCCTGTCCCTCGCCGTCATGGCCTTGTGCGCCCTGACGCTGGTCGCGCCGGTCAGCGCGCAGGATGCGGAGCCGATCAAGATCGGTCTTTACGCGCCGATGACCGGGCCGATTGCCTTTCTGGGCGAAGGTTTTCAGTATGGCGCCACCCTGGCGATTGAAGACCTGGGCGGCGAAATCGAAGGGCATCCGCTGGAGCTGGTGGTGGTCGATAACAAATGCAATCCCACCGACGCGGTCAACGCGGTTCGCCAGTTGATCGAAATCGAGCAGGTTCATGTCATCCTCGGCGGCGGGTGCAGCTCGGCGACGGTTGCCGCGCAGCCAATTATCGCTGAAGGCGGTGTGCCTGCAGTGTCCGCCACATCGACCAGTCCGAGCATTTACGAGGGCATGGGCGTCGGCGGCAACATCTGGCAGTTCCGCGTGAATCCCGACGACCTGATCATGGCGTACGCCTTCGCCGAGCGCATTGCGGAAGGCACGGAGCGCATCGCTCTGGTGGCGGAAAACACCGACTTCGGGCGTGGCGCGCTCGCGTCCTACATTCCGTTGCTGCAGGAGCACGGCGTCGAAATCGTGAGCGAGGACTACTTTGACCTTGGCACTGCCGATTATCGCTCCGCGCTAACGCGTATTCGCGCCAGCCGCCCCGACGCGCTGCTGGTCGTCATGACCGAGCGCGACGGTTCGACCTTCATGCGCCAACTGCGCGAAGTCGGCATCGACGCGACCATCTACTCGCGCGGCACGCTCACTTCCCCGCTCTTCCTGGAATACACCGCGGACGACCCGACCATCAGTGAAGGCGTGCTCGAATTTTCGTTCTGGGCTGCCGGCCTCGATCCCGAACACGACCAGCGCTTCCTGGAGCGTTTTGGCACGCCCAACTCGCCCCACCGCGGGATGTCGTACTACACGACGCGCTACGTGATCGCTGAAGCCATCCGCAACGCCATTCTGAACCACGGAGAAGCCACCCCGGAGACCATTCGCCAGGAACTGAAGGCGCTCTCCATCGACACGCCGATTGGCCATATCGAATTCGACGACCATAACCAGGCCTATCCATTCGGCACCATCCAGACTATCGAGGACGGCCAGCCTGTATTCGTCGGAACCATCGAACTGCGGCCCATTCCGCGCGGCGACGAAGCTGAGGCAGAAGCCACGGAAGTCGCAGACGAGGAAGCCGGTTCATAAATATTGCTTGTTAATGGTGGAGCGCGTGGCCGCAACAGGCCCGCGCTCTACCACGACACATTTCCGTACACCTGCACAGGCACGACGTTTTGCCGCGCTTGCCGGTAGCATTCGCTCTGGCGATCAGACGCGCAGACGCTTCGTTGCGGTCTCGCCAAAGGCTGCACTTCATGCCGATTGAAGTTGTTATTTTCATCGAACACATCATTAACGGGTTGACCCTCGGCGCGTTTTATGCGCTCATCACGCTGGGGCTGTCGCTGATCTTCGGCGTGGCGCGGCTGGTCAACTTCGCACACGGCGATATCTTCATGGTTGGCGGCTACACGCTGTTTTTGCTGCTCAACCTGTCGGGTATCACGCTGCCCTATCCGTTGATCGTCGTGTTGGTCGTGGTGGTCACTGCGCTGGTAGGTCTTCTCATCGAGCGGGTGGTCATTCACCCGATTCTCAATCGAAGCTGGCGCGTGCAGGCAGTGGCAACGCTGGGCATTTCCATCGTGCTGCAAAATCTCGCGCTCATCCTCTTCACCAGTGACCCGAAACAGACACCGACGATCTACTCGCGCCAGATCATCGAAATCATGGACATTCGCATTTCGGTCCAGCGGCTGATCATTCTGGTAGCGGTGATCTTCATCTTTCTGGCGTTGCAATGGTTCGTCAAACACACACAGACCGGCAAAGCGATGCGCGCCGTCTCGCAGAATCGCGAAATGTGCCAGATCGTCGGCATCGACGTGCCACGAATCGCCATGATCACGTTTGCCATCAGCAGCGGTCTGGCCGGGCTTGCCGCCGCGCTGATGTCGCCGCTTTTCAGCGTGATGCCGACAATGGGCTCCCTGCTGACTCTCAAGGCGCTGGCAGCGGTCATTCTGGGCGGTCTGGGACAGGTCAACGGCGCGTTCTTCGCCGCGTTCCTGCTCGGGCTGGTGGAAGCGTTATTCAGTGGCTATGTCTCGTATGCCTATCGTGACGTGGTTTCGTTTGGGCTGTTTGTGCTGATCCTGTTCGTACGCCCGCAGGGGTTGTTTGGCAGGAGGGTCGGGCTGTGAAACGCGGCGTGCAGATCGTGCTGTGGCTGCTGGTCGCCGGTTTTCTCGTCATCCTGCCACAGCTTGCCACCACGAATTACCTTGTCAACGTGATGATCACCACAGTGATGTGGATCATCTTCGCGCTCAGCTTCGACCTGAGCGCCGGCCACGTCGGCGCGGTGTCGCTGGGGCATCCGGTATTCTACGGCGTCGGCGCGTATGTCACAGCGCTGGTCGCACCGAGTCTGGGCCTCGACTTTATTGGCAGCCTGCTGCTTTCGGCTTTTGCGATGGGCCTGCTGGCGCTCGTCAGCGGAATCGCCTTCTTCCGCATCTCCGAAGTTTCGTTCGCCATCGGCACGCTGGGCGCGCTCATCATCGCTCAACTGCTGGCGAACAACGCCTACGACATCACAGGCGGCCCGATGTGTACGCAGAACGTGCCGCGCCCGGTGCTGCATATCCCCGGTTCGGGGCCGGTTACGGTAGTCGAGCCGGTCCATTACTACTACCTGCTGCTGCCGCTGCTGGGGCTGGCAATTCTTATCTACTGGCGGCTGACGCAGTCGCGCATTGGGCGAGCCTTCGCCGCCGTGCGTCAGGATGAAGTGCGCGCGTCTGCGATGGGCATCTATCCCAAGCGTTACAAGCTGCTGGCGTTCATTGCCGGCGCGGCCATCATCGGCGCGCTGGGCAGCTTTCAGGCCCAGTACATCACGGTCGTTTGCCCGTCCGAACTGACGATCAGCTATACGCTGAACCTGCTCATCATCGTGTTCGTCGGCGGCGCGGGCAGCATGCGCGGCGTCATCCTCGGCGCGGTGCTGTTCTCGCTGCTGCCGCGCCTGTTGGAAATCGTGACCGATGTACCGCCCGCGTGGCAGCAACTGATCTACGGGCTGATCCTGCTCATCGTCATCCGGTTCCTGCCCGAAGGGCTGGACAGCCTGATCGAACGGGCGCTGCAACGCCTGCGCGGCACCAGAACGGAGGCGAAGCCCGATGCAGCCTGAGCGACCTCCGGTACTCCAAATCCAGAATCTGACCAAGCACTTCCTCGGCGTCACCGCCCTGCAGGATGTCAGTTTTGAACTTTATGAGGGCGAACTGCTCAGTTTGATCGGCCCGAACGGTTCCGGCAAGACGACGCTGTTCAACTGCGTCACCGGCTTTCTCAAGATCGACGGCGGGCGTGTCCTGTTCAAGGGCGAGGATATCAGCAACCTGCGCCCGGACAAAATCGCGCTCAAGGGCATCCGGCGCACGTTCCAGGACGTGCGGACGTTCCCCGAAATGACCGTGCTCGAAAACATGCTCGCTGCCGTGCAGCAGCATCAGGAGGAAAACCTGATCGCGCGTATGCTGGGGACCAGCCGCATTCACCATCTGGAACACACCGCCACCGAACGGGCGCGTGAACTGCTCGACATGGTGGGGCTGGATAACGTCCGGCATCTCGAAGCGCGCCATCTTTCCTATGGCCAGCGCAAACTGCTGGAATTTGCCACCGTGCTCATGCCCGACCCCGACGTCATCATGCTCGACGAGCCGGCGGCAGGCGTCAGCGGCGAGATGGTCACGCACATGATGAACCACATTCTGAACCTGAACCGGCAGGGCAAAACAATCCTGCTGGTCGAACACAACATGCGGCTCGTCATGGACATCTCGCAGCGCATCGTCGTGCTGGACTACGGCCGCAAGATCGCCGACGGCCTGCCACGCGATGTGCGGATGGACGAGAAAGTGCGGGAGGCATACTTTGGCCACTGACAACGTCATCCTCGAACTGCGCAACGTCGATGCCGGATACGGGGAAATCGAAGTCCTCAGGAACGTTTCGCTGCGCGTCGAGCACGGACAGATCGTCACCGTCATCGGCGCGAACGGCGCGGGCAAGACGACGCTGCTGCGCACCATCTTCGGGCTGGTGAAGCCATCGCGCGGCCAGATACTGTACGAAGGGGCAGACATCACCGGTCTGCCAACGCTTGAGCTGCTCAAACGGGGCATAGCCTTCATTCCCGGTGGCCGGTCCAACTTCCCTCAGATGACCGTGCAGGAAAATCTGGAAATGGGGGCCTACATCCGCAAAGACAAGCGGCAGGTCATGAAAGACATTGACCGGCTGTGCGAGCGCTTCGAAATCCTGCGTATGAAGCGCCACACGCCGGTCGGTAACCTCAGCGGCGGCCAGCAGCAGATGGTGGAATTCGCCATCGCGCTCATGCTCAAACCGAAAGTGCTGCTCATCGACGAGCCGACGATTGGCCTTGCCCCGCTGCTGGTCGATGAAGTTTTCCGTGTGATTGAAGAAATCAACGCTTCCGGCACGACCATCGTTCTGGTGGAACAAAACGCCAGACGCGCGCTGGAAGCGTCCGACTACGGCTTCGTGCTTGAACTGGGTTCGATACGCTACCAGGGCAACGCTGAGCAACTGAAGCAGTCGGAAGAAGTGTATCGGGCTTATCTAGGCGAGCGCTAACCGCCGCCCCAATCTGTTTGGAGAAAGCGATGCTGGTTCATGTTGAACGATTGAAAGCCAAAATGGCGGAGCAGGGTCTGGACGCGATTGTCGCAACGACCATCGAGAACGTCCATTACTTCACCGGCATCTGGAACGTGTCCTTGCAGATGTTCCCGCACGAAGGCCAGTGCTACGCCCTCGTCACCGCCGACCGCCCAACAGAGCCGTTCCTCATTTCGCCGACCATTGAAGTCGATCAGGTGCTCGACGGTTTCGAGACGCTGCGCGGGGCGTTTACGTTCGGCACGTTTTACCGCGAAGACCCGGTCGGCGTGGAGCTGAACGACGCAGAACGCCGCCTGCAATCACTGGCCGATTTGAGCAAGGCGCAGCCGGGGCCGTTGGAAGCGCTGGTCGCCGCGCTGAAGTCCGCCGGGCTGGCCAACGGCAAAATCGGCGTGGACGAGCTGGGGCTGCGCCGTGGGTTCTGGGAAAAGCTGGCAGAGGCGCTGCCGGGCGCGGAGTTCGTTCCGGCGACGGAAATGCTGCGCTGGGTGCGGCGCGTGAAAACCGCCGAAGAAATCCGGCGTATTCGCGCTTCGGCCCGCGTGACCGAGAACGCGATCATGGCGGCGGCGGCTATTGCCCGTCAGGGCGTGACGGAATACGAGCTGGCGCGAGAGTTCGAGCGCTCGGTCGTCAGCCAAGGCGGTGTGCCTCGCTTTACGCTCATCCGTTTCGGGCGCAACGCGGTCGCGGGGCAGGTGCTGCCCGACCGCACACCGCTGCGGCGCGGCGACACCATCTGGTTTGATGTCGGTTGCACCTATCAGGGTTACTGGTCGGATCTGGCGCGCAATTTCAGTCTGGGCGAGCCGAGCAAACGCGCGCAGACGATCTATAACGCCATGCTACAGGGCGAGTTGCACGCCATCGAAGCCACCCGCGCCGGCATGACCGGAGGCGAGGTCTTTGACCTGACTCTGGAAGCGACACGCGCGGCGGGCGCGCCGCATTACCGGCGGCATCATCTGGGCCACGGCATCGGCGCGGAGGTCTACGAACAGCCGCTGATCGCGCCTGGAAACGCCGAAGTGCTGGAAGAAGGCACGGTCATCAATATCGAAACACCCTACTACGAATACGGTCTGGGCGCGCTGCACGTCGAAGACCCGTTCGTCGTGCGCGAAGGTGGCAATGAACTGCTGACGACGCTCGGCCGCGAGCTGCACATAATCGACTGAGAGGCTGAGGCATGAAGCTGAAGCTGGGCGCCGGTCTGTTCTGGACCGACGAGACGTATGACGAATACGCGCAACTGGTCGAAGACTGTGAAGCGCTGGGCTATGAAACGCTGTGGGTGACGAACGAAAAGTTCTTCCATGACATGTACGTCATGGGCACGGTCGCCGCCGAACGCACGACGCGGCCCAAGATCGGCACGTTCATCGCCGACCCGTATTCGATGCACCCGGCGCTCACGGCGATGGCCATCGGCACGCTGGACGAAGTTTCGCGCGGTCGCGCGGTGCTGGGCATCGGCGCGGGCGGGACGGGCTTTCCGCCGATGGGCATTCAGCGCGTTAAACCCGCGGTAGCCATCCGCGAGGCGATCCTGTTGATTCGCCGCCTGCTGGCGGGTGAAACGGTCGATTTTCAGGGCGAAGTCATCCGGTTTCACAACGGGCGGCTCAATTTCAAAACGCGCGCCGACATCCCGATTGTCGTGGCCTCGCGCGGCGACCTGGTGCTACAGGTCGGTGGTGAAGTCGCCGATGGCGTCATGATCGCCACCTATGCCGAGCCGGTCGGCATTCGCCACGCCCTGTCGATGATCGAAAAAGGCGCGGCCAAAGCCGGGCGCTCGCTGAGCGATCTGACGATCATCTCGCGGGTTGACGCCTGCATCAGCAAAGACCGCCGGGAGGCTATCGAGGCCGTCAAGCCGATGGTTGGCGTATTCCTGTGGACGAGCTATCCCGACCGCGCTTTCGTGAAGCGCGTTGGGTTGGAAGTGCCGGACGAACTGGAGCGCATCATCGCCAAGCGCGATTACAACCTGCTCAAGGAAAACGTGCATCTCATCCCAGACAGCTTTGTCGACAAATTCTGCTGGGCGGGCACGGCTGAAGAAGTCGCGCAGAAGGTTGCGCGGGTGGCCGAAATGGGCATTACCGACATCACCTTCCTGCCCCATCGTACGGAGAGCGGCGGCCTGCACGAAACCCTGCGCGAGTTCGCTCAGACCGTCAAGCCGATGGTCGAAGAGATGCTCGCCCGATCAAAATAGGCATCCATTAGGCAAAACGAGAGTACCGATGACTACACCGGAAACAGCGCCCGGCAGGATCGCTACCGGGCAATCCACAGCCAGAGCCCAGCGCTGCCTGTTCTGCGGCGCGGAGTATCCGCTCTACCCGCCGATTGTGGCCGGCTGCCCGAATTGCGAGCGCGAGGGCTTTAAAGCGCCGTTGGAAATCGTTTACGACTACCCGGAATCGGGCGACTGGCTGCCTGACAGCCCGCTGCCCGGCCTGACGCGCTACGCGCCGCTGCTGCCGCCGCTGGCCGATAACCTGAGCATGGGCGAAGGCGGCACGCCGCTGGTTCAGCACCCGCCGCATCTGGTCGACGGGGACTTTGAACTGTACATCAAGGATGAAAGCCGCAACCCAACGTGGAGCCACAAGGACCGCCTCAATCTGTGCGTGGTCAGCGCGGCGCTGGCGGTCGGCGCGCCCGGCATGGTTGCCGCGTCGTCGGGCAACCATGGGGCGGCGGCAGCGGCTTATGCGGCGCGCGCCGGGCTGCACGCGGTCATCCTCTGCACGCCGCGCCCACCGGCAGTCGCCAGCTTCCTGCAGGCTTACGGCCAGACGGTTGTCGCCGTGCCGGACGTGCTCACCCGCTGGACGCTGATGCAGCGAATCATCGACGAACTGGGCTACCACCCGGCGAGCAACTTCACCACCCCGCCGACCAACCACCCCTTCGGTTCGGAAGGGTACAAGACGATTGCCTACGAAATCTATCTTCAGTTGGGCCGCCGCGCTCCCGAAGCGGTCTTTATCCCGGTCAGCTATGCCGAACTGACGTTTGGCGTCTTCAAGGGTTTCAAGGAACTGAAGCAGTATGGCTTCATCCCGGAAATCCCGCACATCATCGGATGCGAACCGGCTGTTGGCGCGCCGCTGAAACGCGCGATCGCCGAGGGCCAGCCGGTTGTCCATGTCGATGCCGGGCCATCCGACGCCTATGCCATCGCCGTGCCGGTCAACAGCTATCGCGGTGTCGTCGCCATCCGCGAATCAGAAGGGCTGGTGCTGGCGATTACCGAAGAAGAAATGAAAGCGGCGCAGGCCGAGCTTGGCCGGGCCGGGATGTGGGGCGAAATCTCATCCGTGATTTCGTTCGCCGCGGCCAAACAGGCCAAGTCGCTCGGATTGGGCAAGAAAGGCCCGCTGGTTTGCGTGCATACGTCGAGCGGGTTTAAGGATATTCACGTCGGCGAGACGCCGATCCCGCTGATCGACGGAAGCTGGGACGCCTTTCAGGAACTGATGGCCGCCCGCCAGTAGCCGCGGCTTTTTGAGAAAGGAAAGCAGGATGATTTACAGCGCAGGCTTGCCGACTTGCATGGAAGGCATGATGTATCCCGTGCCTTTCGTGCCAACGCCGGATCAGCTTATTGAAATTGCCAAACACGCCGAGGCGCTCGGCTATCATTCCGTCTGGGGCAACGACCACATGACGACCCAGCGCTACGTGCGCGAGGAATTCGCCGACCCGCCAAACTTCTGGGAGCCGCTCATTACCTACGCCTATCTGGCCGCGGAAACCACCACGCTCAAGTTTGGGACCGGCATTCTGGTCACACCCATGCGCCGCGACATCGTGGTCGTCGCCAAACAGATCGCCACGCTCGACCATTTCAGCAAAGGCCGCCTGATCATCGGCCTCGGCGTCGGCGCGTACCGCGAGGAATTTGAAGCGCTTCATCCCGGCTGGAACGCCCATCGGGGCAATCTGGTAGAGGAGAGCGCGCAGGCCTTGCGCGTGCTGTTCAGCGAGCGACGCGCAAGCTGGAACGGTGAATACTACCGGTTTGAAGACGTGGAGATGTATCCCAAGCCGCTGCAAAACCCGCTGCCGTTGTATTTCGGCGGCAACAACCCGCAGGCGGTGCGCCGCGCTGCCATCTACGGGCAGGGCTGGCTGCCGGCGGGCATGCCCGCGCACCAGCTTGCCCAACACGTGCAGAATCTGCGCCAGATTGCGGCGGAAAACGGGCGGGACGGCACGAAGATCGACATCGCGCCGCAGCTCATCACCTGCATCGGCAAGACGCACGAGCAGGCCGTCGCCCTGTTCGAGAAAAGCCAGATTTACCAGCATCTGGTTTCCCTGCGCCAGTCGACGCTCAAGGATCAGGCCGATATCGCCTTTGAGGAAGCCAACCTGATCGGCACAGTCGATGAACTGGTGGAGAAAATTCAGCGGCTGGAAGAAGCAGGGGTGACGCACCTCTGCGGAACCTACTTCACCGCCAACACGATTGAAGAGCTGAAGGAACAGATGCAGATCTTCGCAGAAGACGTCATGCCAAAGGTCAACCTCGGCAAGACATCAACAGCGGCGGCCCAATAATGGCTTCGTTGCGCTTTCGCGCGACGTATATCCCCTGACCAGCAGACAATGACAGCGTTCCCTCTCTCAATCGAACGAGCTGATTGAGAGAGGGAACAGAATACGCGATCAGGCGCGCGTGGCGTTGACGTACAGCGCCACGGCCTCGTCGGTATTGACGTCTTCGGTCGCGCCGTACAGATCGGTCGCCCGGCCATCGACTTCGATGGTCGGATTTTCGGTCACCTTCAGCGCTTCTTCATAGCTCAGCCCCGCATCCATCAGCTTCTTCAACACCAGCGGCGGCTGCTGGCGCGGATCGAGATCGAGCAGGTTGCCGAGGAAATTCAGGACTTCGAACAGGCCTTCATACGGCCCGGCGGAGAGGTGGACGCCGTTATTGCCGATATCGACCGTTTCAAAGCCATAGTTGCCGGGATTGGCATAGAGCGTGCCACGAATGGAAGTAGGCGCTGCCTTTTCCGGGAAGGTCGCGCCGACGAGATCGTTACGCAGCTTGCCCCAGTCGGTATCCGAATGCAGGAGCAGCAGCACAATACGGTGCGAAGGCTCGGTGAAGTGTAGCAACTGTACCGGGTGGAAGCCGTTGACCAGCACGAACTTCTCGCCTTCCGCCTCGTAGGCCTGCACGTAGAATCCACCGCGCACTTTCTGCGACTTCTTCGTAAACCACAGCTCGTCAAGCGTCTGCGCGTTGTACTGAGGGTGCGCCTTCAGAAATTCATGCCCGCCGTAGAGCTTGTATTCGTCCAGCGAGACGCCGAGCAGTTCTTCGATCTTCGCGCGGTCTTCGGCGTTCACCAGCTCCGATGCCTTGCGCGACATCGTATTGATGAAGCCGTAGTGCCGGTTCATGATCTCCTTGTCTTCCAGCGCCTTGCCGCCGACGATAATCACACCGTCGACCTCCGCGTCGAACGCCGCCAGCTTTTCGAAGATCATGTTGAGCGACGCGCGCGTGTGCTCCGGATCGGCGACCATGAAAAGTTCCGGCTTGGCGAACATCAGCAATTCGTTGCGCCGGTCGGCGCGCCCCACCTGCGGCGCTTCGAGGACTTTCACCTCGTTGACGCCGTGAACCTGCTGCACAATCTGATCAATCGTGTCGGAATACTGCTGCACGTGAACACCTTTCGCCTGTTGGATGGATCGCCGGGCGCGCGCCCGGCCAGAAACAAAGCAGGCGAATTGTAACGGTCGCGCGATAAGCAGACAAGGCGCTCCGAGCCGGACAGATCATGGCTCGGCTGCCCAGTCGTCGAGCGAATTGAGCGCCGCGCTGACGGTTTCAGTCGCCGTGCCGAGCGACCAGCCCCGCGCGCCGTCGTGCTGAACCGGATCATGTGGTTTTGCCCCATCTCCTGTCCTTTCAACCCGGATCGCTTAACGGCAAATCGTCTGCTCGCGCCAGAGTGTTGGCGGCGGATAACCGGCATAGGCCGCAGTCTGGACTACCGGCTCGATACTGTAGGTGACATCCGGTTCGCCAAATTCGACCATGGCGCGCGCCTGCCACAGATCGGCGCGGATAAACGGGCAGCGCGCGCGACTGGTCACCTGAACGCTCGCGTCCGCATAGACATAACTCTGCTCAACGCGAAACGGCGGCGCGCGCAACGTCTGGACGATACGCGTCATGCCGCCCGTTGGCTGGCCCAGCGCCAGCAGCGCGTCGCCCGCCAGCAGCCCCGACGACAGCGTGATATTGACGATCCTGTGATTGCGGGCGCGCAGGCGCGCGTTAAGCGGCCCACGAGCGTCATCCCGATTGCCTGCATCCACGACCCAGACGATCACGCCATCACCGTTGACGCGATTGTAGTAACTGGTGACGACCCGCCCGCCGAGCGGGTGCGCGCGCAGCAGCCTGATGGCCTCGTCCGCGCGCGTCTGGCCCGGTCGAATGCCGTGCCAGCATGGCATCGCGCAGGCTTCGTCTGGCGATGGCAGAAAGGCGAGCCACTCCGGCTGCTGGCGCGGGCCGAAACGAGCAAGGCCAATCAGGAGGCTGAAGCCGGCGAACAGCGCCCATGCAAGCCGGCACACAAGGCGAAACGCAGTTGTATTTTTGGGCACATGCATTTCACCGTACGGAAGAGCAGCGCCACGCTCTCTCTCTCCACGCCTCGTTGTTCGGATCGAGCGGAAAAGCGCCAAAAACATCATATTGCTGCAAGCGATAGCGCCAGCGCACCTCGACCGGCGCGTGCCAAAAATCGGCGGCGAATGCCGGACAGCGCAAATGTACCCTGAGTTCCAGCCGCTGCGACTGGTAAACCGCAATATAGTCCTGATTGGGAAAGACCCAGAGGACGTCTGGCTGGCCCAGCCAGAGTATGAAATCGCCCAACGGAACGCGGGTATTCAGAATGACGCCATCGACGACGCCGTCGGAACGCACGGTCAGAATACTACGTCTGCGCGGGTCAATGTAATGCGGCTCAACGCCCGTCCATGTCCAGCCAACGGCGTCGATGCGCGCGAAAAAGCCCGGTTCGTCGGTCCATGGATGCGCGCGTAGCATGGCCAGCGCGTTTTCAAGCGTCGTCTCGCCCGGCAGGATGCCCTGCCAGCAGGGTTCCTCGCAACCGGCATCGGTCTGGAGGATGGCATGCGCGGCGTTCTCGCGCAGCGGCTGCGCTCGAATGAGCAGCACCGTGGCCGAAAAGAGGGAAACCACGCCACAGACGACCGGTACGGCAAAACGCAACATGGGAAGCATATATCCCAGACTAGTCAGTCATTTTTCCCAAATTTATCCCAACGGCGTAAAGATCGTGCTGTAAGTCATTATGACCGGAAAAATGGCATTTCAACCTGAAACATACCTTTTCCTAACCGAAAATCATTGTTACGAAATTCCAATGTGATGCCGTGTTTTATCCCAAGAACCGGCGCGCCGTTATCCCAAATTATCCCAATGACGCCTCCACAGATTGTTGCCGAAACGCGCGACAGCGGCCAGACCCTTCACCGGCATCATACCAATACCGCGAAACGGAGATGGCCGGTTGTTGTAAGATAAAATTAAAGGCAACCGGCGTTTATCAGAAATGCTCACACGCATCAGACAGCTTTGCGGAGGGCGACTATGCTGAACAATGCCTCGTTGTACCGTTCGCCTGACGGCTACCAGGCCATGATGAGAACCTACCGCGCGCAGCTTGCCACGTGGCCGGTCCCGTTTCAGGAATTGACGCTTCAGACCCGCTTTGGCCCGACGCATGCGCTGGTCTCCGGCCCGGAGGAGGCGACGCCGCTGATCCTGCTGCACGGGCTGGCCGCGAACGCGCTGATCTGGCGACCCAACATCGCCGCGCTGAGCCGCCATTTCCGCACCATCGCACTCGACATCATCGGCGACGCCGGTATGAGCGCGCCAACGCGGCCTTCCACGCAAGGGCGCGGCTATTGCGACTGGCTGTGCGATGTGCTCGACGCGCTCGACCTCCAGCGCGCGAACATCGTTGGCATTTCACTCGGCGGCTGGCTGGCGTTGAAACTGGCCATTCACGCGCCAGAACGAGTCGCGGGTCTGCTGCTGCTCTGCCCGGCAGGGCTTGTGCCATACCGGCTGTCATTTGCTCTGCGGGCGATTGGCGTGACGCTGTTTCCCAGAGAGGCGACCATCGAGGACATCGCGCGGGTGCTGTCTGCGCCGAAGTGCAAGCTGCCTCCGGAAGACTACGAACTGCTGGCCCTCAGCCTGCGCTATCACCGCAGCAAAATGGTGCCGCTGCTGCCGCTGGCCGCCGCAGACCTCAACACGATTCAGGCTCCAACGGCCCTGCTGGTCGGCGAACACGACTGCATTTTCGACGCGGTTGCGATGGTCGAACGCGCCCGCCAGACCATTCCCAACATCGAAGCGCGGGTTGTGCCGGATGCCGGACACGCGCTCAATAGCGATCAGCCAGCGGTTGTTCACGAACAGACGCTGGCGATGTTCGGTTCCGTACACTAATAGCGGATGAGGCGATAGCCGGTCACCAGCCGAGTGGAATGTCGCGCCGCCAGTAGCGCAGCAGCAGCGCTCCCCCCGGCATGGCTGCGGTCAGGCGATAGAGCAGGTCCCAGTCATCCGACGCCAGCACGCCGCCAGCGAGGACCAGCGCGATATAGAGCGCCAGCCCGCCGCCCACGCCCAGCGCCGGATGAATGCCGCCGAGCAGCACCATGGCCGCCGCGACCGCCAGCCCCAGCGCCGCCATCCGCAGAGCGCGCCCCGGCGACAGGCGGGTTTGCCAGCCGGGCGCGCGGAAGTTGTACAGCAGCAGCGCCAGCACGAACAGCTCCGCCAGCACAGAGGCCAGCGCCGCGCCGACCGGCCCCAAACGCGTAATCAGCAGTAGATTGAGGACGATGTTCACGCCCAGCCCCGACGCCCGAATGACGAGCAGTCGCCGCTGGCGGTTTTGCACCATGAATGCCTGAGCAAAGACATTGGCGACCATCGTCACCAGCGCATACCAGATCAGCACCTGCAACACCTGCGCCGACGGCGCGAAATTCTGGCCGAGCAGCGGCGTCATCAGGTCGTGAGCGAAAAAGGTCAGCGTCAGGCTGAGCGGCAGGCTGACCAGCAGCGTGAACAGCGCCAGTTTCCGCACGATGAAGCCGAACAGATCGTCGCGGCCTTCAGCCATATAAGCGCGCGACATCAGCGGATAGGTGGCGATCAAAACCGTCGTGCTGAGCAGTTCGACCACGCCGTAGATGATGATGAACGCCGCATGCAGATAGCCCGTGCCGGTTTCGCCGATCAGACTGGTCGTCATCAGCTTGTCGGTGTGCTGGTATGCCAGCGACAGAAACGCCGACAGCGCCAGCGGTGCGCTATTGATAACCAGCAGCGATGCGATTGTCCGATCCAGCGGCCAGCGAGGTCGCACGCCCGCGCGCCATAACCCCGCGCCGAGCGCCAGCGACCGCAACAGGCCGCTTGCGATCGTTGCCACGTAGACACCCGGCAGCCCAAAGCCCGCCAGCAGCGCCAGCGCCGCCAGAGCAATTCGCAGCAACACATGCCCGACGTCGACCAGAGACGCTATGACCATGCGCTCGTGGGCGATCAACTGGTCAAAGCACAGATTCCCGATGAGGTCGCTGAACAGGCTCAGGCCGGCAATCGCCACATAAACGCGGATTTCGGCCTCATAACCCAGCAACAGCGCGGCGAGATTGATCCCGACATAGGCCAGCAGCGCCAGCAAGGTCTGGATGTAAAGCGTTGCCGTCAGGTAGCGTCCGGCGTCGGCTGGCCGTCGCGCGACATCGCGGATGACGATCATGCCCATGCTGAAGGAGGCCACCGGCACGGCAACGGCGAACAGCGCCATGACGGTGCTATAGACGCCAAGCTCGCGCACGCCGAGCCAGGCGCTCAGCACGATCTGCCAGATGAACAGAGCGCCGCTGCTGAGCACGCGCGCGGCGGCTATCGCCCCCGCGTTACGGGCTACGCGGCGCGCTTCGACGCCGGAAATCGGCGTTGCGCTGGTTTCGGCGCTCATGGAATCGTCCAAGGAACCTCACCCTCCGCGAACACCCGACTCGAATTACGTCCCCGGTTGGGGACAAGGTTTCGCGGCGTATTCAGGCGATACGGCACTGACAACCGGCTCATTATTGCCCTGGCGCGGCCAAACCACAACGGGCAGAATGGAAGGATCGTTCACCGCAGCCCAATCGCGCACCCAAAGGACGATCATGAATATCCTCATGTTTTCGATGACGCCGCTCTTCCCCGACCGGGCGATGGGCGGCGCGCAGAAACAGTTGAAACGGATTGCGCTGCATCTTGGCGAGCTTGGCCACGATGTGACGCTGCTCGCCACCCGTCGCAGCGACTCGCTGACGCCATTTCAGTGGTCAGAGCGCGTGCGCGTGCTGCCGATTTTCCGCTTCAAGCAGCCGTATCCGGAGCCGTACGCCACGCCGGTTTACAACATCGCCGCAGCCATTCAGGATTTGGGCGAGCACCTTGCAAAGGCCGACCGCTTTTACCTGCATGACGGCGGCTTCATCTTTCCCTATGTCTACCGCCACGTGCCAACCGTGGTTTCGTACCGCAGCGTGCTCTTCTCGGAAACGCTGCAATCCGCCTTTCTGTTTCAGGGCGACGAACTGATCCTGATTTCGGAACATCAGGCGCGGACGTTCCTCAGCACGGTTGGCCGTTTTTTCCCCGGCTACCGCGACCGCCTGCGGCTGATCCACAACGGCTTTGACTGGGACACGACGCGGCCAACCCGGCCTGAGCGCATTCTAAAGCATATTCCCGTTGATCCCGATGACGATCTGGTGCTTTATCCCCACCGCCCCGAAGCGCCCAAGGGCATCCAGACGACCATCGAGGTCGTCGACCGGCTGGTTCATCGCTATGGGCTGGTGCGAGTGCGCGCGCTGGTCCCGAAATGGATCGACACCGGGCTGGATGCCAGCGTTCGAGCGTTCTACGACGACCTCGAACGCCAGATTGCGGAGCGCGGGCTGCGCGAGCATTTCGTATTTCATGACTGGGTTCCGGAAGACCTGATGCCCGAATATTACAGCCTCGGGCGCGTCACGTTGTGTCTGGGAAGTTATGTCGAGACGTTCGGCAATGTGGCCTACGAATCGCTGGGCTGCGGCACGCCAGCAATCGTCGCGCGCGTGGGGCCGAACCGCGACCTGCTGCCGCCGGAGCTTGTCGACCAGATCGATCCGGGCGATGCGGAAAGCGCGGCCCAGGTTGCGGCGGAGATCATCCGCGAGCGCAGACGCACGCCCGCCCCGACGCTGGCTTATTTGCACGAGCGTTTCGCGCTAAGCCGCATGGTCGAGGCGTATGCCGAAACCATCCTGAATGCGACCAACCGCGAGCCTCTCGCCTACCGGCACACGCCGCTGGACGAGACGACGGTATTCGCACTCGCGCCGTGGTGCGCGATTCTGAAACATGGCATCTATCATGATTTCAGCGCCGCCTACGAAACTTCTCCGGCGTTGCTGGCGCTTGTTAGCGAGCACGCGGACGGGTTCACGTTTTCTGAGGCGGCTGCGCACGGCGTGGCAAAAGATACCGTGCTCAACTGGTACCGCGATGGCTGGCTAACGCCGCGCTACTCATGGACGGAACTACCCCGGCGCTGAAACCCTACTGAACCAGAGGGCGAGAGGCGCGAAGATAGCCCCGCTGGATATGGCGCGCCTGCTCGATGGCGACGAAGGCATCCTCATGGGTGGCGCGAATGACGTCCATCAACCGCGGGACCTCGCGATTGAGAACCACGCTCCGCAGGATCGTCACCTGACCGTCGCGGCCTTCGCCCGCCGTTTCGGTCACGCCAAAACCGGCATCGCGCAAGGCCACGGCGATCTCGTGTCCCCGCTCTTTCGAGATGATATTGACGGTCATATAGCTGGTGATGAAACGCGCTTCGATGAACATGCCGAGGTAGGCTCCCACCGAGAAGCCAGCACTGTACGCCACCAGATTGAGCCAGTTGGACAGATCAGTGACGACACTGGTGATGGTGACCGCAAAGACCAGCGACTCGATAAACCCCAGAACCGACGCCAGCAAACGCTGCTGGCGCGTGATGAGCACAACGCGTATGGTACTGATCGCGTTATTGGCTACTCTCAGCACAAAGATCACCAGAGCTGCCAGAATCGCCTCGGTCGTCATACGGGGCCTCACAGTGTGTTGGGTTAGCTCTATCATAGCACAGGCGAACGTCCGGCAGGCGTGATCCGGCAGTCCAGAGAGAATGACCGGCATCTCCCAATCGAAGTGGAAACGGCACAGCTCTTACCCACTCTGCCGGGCGAGCGCCGCTTCGTAAACCTGTTCAAGCCCGACCGCCACAGCTTCCCACGTGAAACGCTCGCGCGCCAAACGGCGGGCAGCAGCGCCCATGGCCGTTCGCCGCGTTTCATCCGTCAGCAGCAACTGTAGCGCGCCGGCCAGCGGTTCGACCTGCGGCGGCGTTTCGATAGCCGCGCCCGCCTCGACAGCTTCCGGCAGGTTGCAGCCGGGCGAGATGATCGCCGGCAGCCCGGCTCCAAAAGCTTCCAGCAAAGCGATTGACAGCCCTTCCCCGGTCGCCGGCAGGGCGAAAACGTCGGCGGCGGCCAGCGCCTCCAGCCGCGCCTCCGGCCCCAGATAGCCGGTCACGACCACACGGCGATCGACAAACGGCTGAACCAGCGCCAGCGCGCCTTCGTCCGGCCCGGCGATGACCAGCCGCGCATGCTCCGGCGCGGCCCGTTGGAAGGCTTCGGCCAGCAGGTGCGGGCCTTTACGCGGGTGCAGGCGGCCCAGAAACAGGCAGACAACGGCATCGCCAAGGCCAAAGCGCTCGCGGAACGCCCGGCCATCGGGCAGGGCGTCGAAGATGCCTGCGTCGACGCCGTTGGGAACGACGGCGAAAGCCGTCCGGGATGCGCCCAGACGACGCCACAGCGCCTGCGCTTCGGCGGCTTCGCTCGCGGTCAGCCCGATCACCGTGTCGATACGCCGGGCCACGCCCGCGCTGAACAGCCGGTCCCAGAGCGCTTTCACGGCGCGCCGCCCGGTTTCCAGCGTCAGCGTGCCGTGCGGCGACAGAACCACCGGCATCCCCAACCGCTCCGCTAGCGGCGTGACGATCAGATTTTCGACCGTACGAAACTCGTGGACATGCAACAGATCGGCAGTCTGTAGGGCATGCCGGGCCACACGCGACAGCCCGCGCGGTGTAGACAGGTTCAACGCGCTGCGCGCCAGCAGGTTCGGCACGCGTATCACGCGCACGCCGTCACATTCCTCATCCATCGGCCCGGTGTAACGACGGTGCGGACTCAGCGCGTCGGTCGTCAGGATGGTCACCTCATGCCCGCGGGTACTGAGGGTGCGCGCCATACCTTCGACGGCGCGAACGACGCCGCCAAATGGATAGGCCGGGGCGTAATAGGGTGTCAGGTGCAGGAGACGCATGGCGCAATCATACCAGATACGCGAAACACGATAGCAGTGCGCGCGCCTGCCGGGTTACAATGCCCCGGCAACCGTAGCGCACAAAAGGATCCGCGTTTCGTCAATGGCCAATCGCAACACCCTGCTCGACCGCATTTCAACGCTTGAAGCCCGCCCGCCATGGTCCGTGACCATGGCATTGCTGTCGATTGTGGCGGCGTTCATCGCCAATGTCGCCGCCGTCGCATTCGTCCAGTCGTGGTTTGGTCCGCGCCAAACGTGGCTGCTGCTGGCGTGGACGATCGCCGCGCTGTTGATCGTCATCTTCGTCTTTCAGTCGCGGCGTTCAGCCGCGGAACGAGCCGCGCTGCGCTTGCAGTCGCCCGGCGTCGCGCTGCCGCTGCTGCTCGTCATCAATATCGGTTTCGCCATGCTGCTCGATCTGCTCAGCCTCGGCGTCACGGGGGAATTCCTGCCCATGCCCGAACTGCTGGTGCTGGCGCAAGCGCCGGATGATGCCATCGCATGGTTGTCCGCCGGGTTGCTGATGGTGATTGCCCAGCCGGCAGGAGAAGAACTGATCTTCCGGGGAATCGCCCAGCCCATTTTCAGGTCTGCGCTCGGCGCGTGGCCCGGCCTGCTCCTGTCGGCAGTCGCCTATGGCATCTTCCATCTGGCGGTCTACACGACCGGCAGTCTGGGTAATCCGCAGGACCCGGCAGTGTGGTATAGCCTGATATTGCCAACGCTGCACGGGCTTGTCTTCGCGCTGAACCGCGCGGCCACCGGCTCGACACGGGCGGCTATCCTCGCTCATGCCGCCTTTGGCGTGTTCGCGGTACTCAAAGCCTTCATCATCCTGTGATACGAGTTCCGCGCCGGACTTTATGATCAACCCGTCCACCCAACCATAAAATATGCATGAATAAAACCGAAGGCGGGAGGTTGCAACGTGGGCGAGACAGCTTTTGAAAAGCACTACTACATCAACCAGAATGTCTTACTGCGTCGCTTCTGGTGGTTGCCTGTCTCGCTCATCATCTTCATGATCCTGTTGCCGTTCATGGACATAGGGGTAAGCCTCACCGACGTCTTCGGTATGTCCTTTGTCCTTCTTTTCACTGCGGCGCTGGTCTTCGCCATTTTGTCGCGCCTGATGCGGCTGATCGTCACGCCGGACGGCGTGCGCCTGCAAACGCCGGGGATGTCGGTTACAACCACATGGGACAATATCGACTCGATCGGTTACAAGGTCATGTTGACTGAAGGCAAGGTCGAAGGGCTGATCCTGCGACAGCCCGGCATCGACGTCAATAGCGCAGTGCGCGCGGCTTCGTGGTTCAACTTACGCGCGGCCAGCTCGATCCGCGAACACGAGTATTTCCTGCCGATCTCCAGTATTCTGGGGAAAGACTGGCGCGAAACCGAGTTTGGCTATGACCTGCGTTATCACGCGCCATGGCTGTTTGAAAACGAGGAAGAATGAACCGAATCGTCGTCGCTTCCGCCAATCCGGTCAAAGTCGAAGCTACGTTACAGGGTTTTCAACGCCTGTTCCCGGATCAGGCGTTTTCGGTCGAAGGCATCGAGGTGGAGTCCGGCGTCAGCAGCCAGCCGATGAGCGATGAAGAAACGCTACGAGGCGCGCGCAACCGGGCGGAAGCCGCGCGAGCGCAGCGCCCCGAAGCCAGCTTCTGGGTGGGCATCGAGGGTGGCGTTGCCGAAGATGGGGACAGGCTGCTGGCGTTCGCGTGGATCGTGGTTCTGGGGCGCGAACGCTCCGGCTCAAGCCGCACGGCGACGTTCATCCTGCCGGAAGAAGTCGCCGCGCTCGTTCGTCAGGGCGTCGAACTCGGCCATGCCGACGACCGGGTTTTCGGACGAACCGATTCAAAACGGCGCAATGGTTCGGTCGGGCTTCTGACCGGCGACGTCATCGACCGGGTGGCGTATTACGCGCATGCCGTCGTGCTGGCGCTCATCCCGTTCAAAAACCCCGATCTGACGTTTGCCGGCTAGCGCTACCAGCCGGGGCTGGCGACATATTCGCTCTTGCTGATAGCAGCCGCGCCCGTCACAAAGCTCAGGAAATCCTGAACCGCTGTGGTTGTACCGATCCTGTCAAGCCGGAGGCGCACCTGCGCCCGGGTTTCCGTACCGTGATTGATCACCTGCAGTAGCGCTTCCCACACCTTCAGCGACGCTTCCGGCTTCAGAAACGGCGGCGTAACCCGGCGGTTCAGGTCTGCAGGCGACAGTTCATCCAGAAAGTCGCGTATTTCCTCTTCCAGCGCCTTCCATTCCTCGCGTAGCAGCGCGCGCGTCGGCAAGTGCGTCTCATCGAGAAATTCCACACCGCCATGCCAGAGGTAGTTGATCCACAGGTTCTCGGTCGCGACCATGCGAACGCAGAGCGCCCGGACGCTTGGGCCACCATCGCCATCGGCCCCGGTATATTGCTCCTCACTGAGCGCAGCGATGGACTGCCAGAGCCGCTCATTGGCCCAGTAGTGGTAGTCGAAGAGATGGATGAGCGATTGCTTGTCCACTGTCTCAGCCTCCCATTTTCGTCCGCAACGCGAACCTGCTTCTCTTTACGCACGCCGGTTTCCACAGGTTGCGCTACCGGGAACCACATCGCAGCTCAAGAACACATGTTCTATCATAACAAGGTTACTTCAATAAGGCAAGCAAATACTTGTTTATAACAAGCAACTGCTTTTATTCTTGTATTTACAGCTGGAACACCTATACTGAGCGCTATGGCACAACGAAGTTACAACCAGTTCTGCGCGCTGGCGTTCGCGCTCGACCTGATCGGCGAGCGCTGGACGCTGCTCATCATCCGCGAGTTGCTGACCGGCCCGAAGCGCTTCACCGATCTACAGGAAGGCCTGCCGGGAATCAGCACCAATTTGCTCTCCGAACGGTTGAAAACACTGGAACAGCACGGGCTGGCGCGACGGCGCACGCTGCCGCCGCCCGCCGCATCGATGGTCTACGAACTGACAGACGTCGGGGCTGCGCTGGAAAGCGCCATGCTCGCGCTTGGGCAATGGGGAAGCCGGTTCCTGCCGCCGTCACTGGACGGGCTAGCGCTGCCGAGCGCCGGGGCTATGGCGCTGGCGATCAAGGCGTTTTTCCGCACCGCGCAGGCGCGGGGCGTGCGCGAGACGTACGAGCTTCATCTGGACGAGGCAGTGCTTACAGTGGCCGTGGATGACGGCAACATCGACGTGCGACAGGGCGAAACGTCCCACCCTGACGCCGTGATCCACACGCAGATGCCGGTGTTTGTGGCCCTGTTCGCCGGACAGATGACGCCAGACGACGCGCTCAGCGGCGGGCTGGTACGGATCGACGGAGAGCAGCAGGCGCTACAGCGCTTTCTGAGCCTGACCGGCGTGGAGGCCCCGGCGGCATAAGCGGTACGAAGTTCCGCTCGACGCCGCCGGGCCGGCAGGCCTGCGCCGTGACACTATCCGGCGCTGTTGCAGGCAATCGCCTCATAATCAACCGCATCGACATCATCGGACAGCCGGGTGATGGGCGTCGCCTCGCCGCTGCCGGGGTCGAGCCGCCACAGCATGTCGTAGTTGGCTTCACTGTTGCTGTTGTTGGTCGAAATGACATACAGCGTGCCGTCGGGCGTGAAGGACATGCCCTCCACGTCCAGTATCGGCGCGCCATCCTGCGTGCTGGTCGGAATGGAAACCAGCCGCGCGGGGATCAGCCCGGTCGTGAGATCGGCGGCGTCGAAGTCGAGCGTCGCCAGCGCGCTGTCGAAGGCTTCCGTGCCCGCCAGAATATAGAACGTCCCGGTCACCGGATCTACGGCCATGTCCTTGACGTTGTTATAGGGCAGATCGGACAGGCCGCTCAGGTCAATCTTGAGATAATCGTAGCCTTCGCCAAAGGCGTCGCGCACGATCGTGCCGGTCTCGGTGTCCACCTGAAAGAGCAGGTTTTCCTCGTCCTGATGCACGCCCCAGACGATGCCGGTTTCCGGCTCCAGCGCCATGCTGTCGATATCCTTCAGGAACGCGTCGTAAAGCGCCGGGTTGCGGGCAGGTTCATCGGCTGACACCAGTCCATCGCCAACCGGCGTGAAGACGCCGCTGGCCAGATCGATGACGCCGAACTGCGCGACTTCCCGCTCGTCGGCTGCGTACAATGCCGTGCGGTCGGCGTTGAAGGTCATACCCTCGATTTTCACCGATCCTGTCTGGCCGATTTCCACCGTTTTCCCGGTCGTCAGGCTGACGACTACCAGCGTATCGGCCTCGCTGCCGGTGCGCGAATTGGCGTCGGACAGCGCGTAACAGACATTGGCGGCTTCGCGCGCTCTGGCTTCGGCGACGGCCGCTTCCGCTTCCGCGCTGGGGGCGAACTCGATGCTGCCCAGATGGATGGCGTTGTGCTCCACGCCTGCGCCGGACGAATCGGTCACGGCCATACGCTCCATCGTTGTCACGTCGTACAGGCCCGTATACACGTCATAGGTTCCCGCGTCCATGTCCTCCGGCAGCGCCAGTGTCCACTCGTCGACGACGTTGAGGCCCGCCGGCCAGTCCTTGGTCGGGAAACGGCCGCCAAACGGCTGCTGGTCGAACGCCAGCAGTTCCCCGTCGCCCTGCGGCACAAGATGGAAGAATTGCGTCAGGTCGCGGTCTGGCGCGGTGGATGTCCGCCACCAGAAGCTGACCGGCAATTCGCGGATTTCGACCGTTTCTTCCGGCAGCGCGTACCCGTCGAGCGTGATGCCCTGACCGGCGAAGTGGTAAGCCGCAGCGACCGCAGGATCAGGCGGGGGCGTCGCGCCGAGCGCGGGGATACTGGCCAAAATCACGGCATCGTCAGCCAGCAGCGGGCGATTTTCGGAGAAACTGACCGGCAGGCCGGTGGTGTCCTGCCACGGGCGGCCCAGCGGCCACGGCCCCGACCAGATGCGAACCGTCAGCCAGTAACTCGCCGGAGCCGGCAGGTTGCGCGGAAACTGGATGTAGTGCGTGCGCTTCATGACGACGCCGGGAATCCAGGCATGGCTGGGGATGATCCCGACGTGTAGATCATCGCTCTGGGCCACCGACTCGATTTCGGGATGGCTTAGGGCGTGTATCGACAGGCTATAGTCCGTATCCAGCGGTTCGTTCGCGCGCCAGTAAAGAGTGACCATCGCTTCACCGCCCGGTTCGATCACTTCAGGCGTGACGTCGTAACCGATCAGCGATACCTTGCCGAAGTTCACGTTGACCGGCACGCCGGTCAGCCGCAGTTCAACTAACGGCTGGAAATAGAGCGCGAACACCATCCACGCGCTCCAGAGAACCCCGCCACCCAGCGCGACGGTTTTGAGCGCCGCCCAGCCGCGCCCATGAAGCTGCTGCTGGGCAAATAGCAGCAGCCCCGCCAGCGAAACGGTCGCGCCGATCATTTCGCCCATTTCCTCGAACAGCGACATCCATTCAAGCTGAGGGTTATGGTCGACAAAGCCGCCCTCGACCAGCTCTTCAATCAGGACGCCACCCGTGACCATGATCGTCAGCCCGGCGAGCAGCAGGAAAAAAACCAGCAGGTGGCGGCGGAAACCAAACCAGTACGCCAGCCCGGAAAGGCTGAAGAACACGATCGCGCCGATGGCGTATGGTAGCTGGTAGGCATCGCTGGGGCCGCGCCCGCCAAAATAGTTGTGCAGCGAATAGAATTCATCGAAACTGAGATAGGCGAACAGGACGGACGCCAGCAGCCAGTAGGCCCGCTGCCACAGCCTGAAGCCCGGCGCGAACAGGGCCACGCTCAGGGCGACGAACCCTACCATCATGAGCTGAAGCGACGAGAAACTCGTGCCGAGGTTGCGTTCGTGGCGCAGGTCGAAGAACCAGGCGGTCGCGCCATCGCTAAAGACGCCTGCCGCTTGCAGCAAATGCAGCACTGCCAGAATGACTTCGGCGACAATCACGGCGATTAGCAGATTGCGCGCCAGTGGCCGCAACCCCCGACGGGAAAGAAGCACGGCAACCACCAGGCAAAACCCGGCAATCGCCAGAATAATGACAAAGAAGGCAAGTTGCAGGACCGTTGTAGACATCGGTTTTCAGCCGCTTTCGCTGCTCTCGGCGTACAAACGCGCCCAGTATAGCAGGTGCGCCACGCCGGTAAAGCGCCAGATGGCCCAGATTGCTCCAACAAAAAACGCGACGGCTGCCGGTTTCCCGGCAACAGCCGTCGCGTCCCAAAGGGGGCTCCGTCCGACTGACGGAGGGAGATCAGCCGGCGGTAGCCGCCGCGCCTTCGGTCTCCTCAATAGCCTCAACGTCAAGGTCGATCCGGACTTCCTTGCCGACCAGCACGCCGCCCGTTTCCAGCGCGACGTTCCACGTCAGACCGAAATCTTCGCGATTGATCTGCGTGCGGGCCTCAAAACCGGAAACGCGCGCGCCCGTCATGCCAACAGCAGTGCCAACATGCTCCACCTTGAGCGTAACGGGCTTGGTGACGCCGCGAATGGTCAGGTTGCCGTGCACGTCAGCGGTGTTTTCGCCGGTAATGGTGACATCGGTGCTCTTGAAGGTGATGGTGGGATAATTTTCAACATCCAGGAAGTCGGCGCTACGCAGGTGGTTATCGCGATCTTCCACACCGGTGGAGATGCTCGCAGCGTCGATAACCGCTTCGACATAGCTTTTTTCAGGATGCTCAGGGTCGAATTCGAGCTTGCCGCTCACCCGATCGAAGCCGCCACGAACGGTGGACACCATCATGTGGCGTACGGAGAAGTTGGCGCGGCTGTGGGCAGGGTCAAGTTTCCAGGTCGGCATGTGAAATCCCTCCAGATTTCGAGCTTGATCGTTAAGTGGACTACAGTCCGTTTACGGTTCTAACGATACCACGCCGGCCCCGAAAATGGAAGTGAACAGATGATGAGAAACGGACCGAAGTCCGTTTCATCACCTTCGGGCAAACAGAAAGCGGAGCGTCCTGAGAACGCTCCGCCTCCCTGTCGCTCGATGATCGCCCGGTCAGGCGATCAGTTGATTCAGCGTGTCGATCAGGCCCTGCCGCACACGCTCACGACTGTAACCAAGCGCCTCGCGCTGGAAATCCTGCATGTGCGGATTCAGCAGCCCGTACAGCACATCGGCCTTGTAGTCAATATCGCCCGAAACGCCGATCCGCTCCATCAGGCTACGGATCGTCTGCCGCCACCATAGATGCGCCGGATGTTCCAGCGAACTGGCGCCTACACCGATGACGCGCAGCCACTTGAGATGGGACTCGACAAACTCAAGCACCTGCTCGATAAACCAGCACAGGTCGTCGTAGGGATCGCCATCGGCGCGCAGTCGATCGAGTGTACGCTCCTGCAATTCGCGCTGGTCCTTGTCCAGCAGACCGAGGCATAGGTCAGTCTTGCTGGTGAAATGACGATAGAGCGTGCCTTTGCCGACACCCGCTGCTTCAGCGACCGCCGACATGGATACCGCTTCAACGCCATATTCATCAAACAAGCGCTCTGCCGTTGCCAGCAGAAGGTTACGGTTCTTGATCGCATCCGCGCGGGTGGGCCGCAGCTCCTGCAGCATGATGACATCGTCGTTCATGGGCTGTCCACCCGGTTTTCTTGCGTACATGACACCGCTATTATAGCACGACGCTTCCAACCCTTGTGAACGGACAGGCAAAAAAGTTGCAAATAGCGCGTCGCTTTCGTGGTATGCTTGCCAGCCGTGTTTCGCCATCAACCGGAAGGCCTTATGCTGAAGCTCCGTCTGCTGTTTGTCTGCCTGCTGTTCACCCTCAGTGCCGCCTGCACCTTCGACTTCGAGCCGCCGCAAACCGGGGGCGCGCTGCCGCCGACCGTACCGCCACAGACCAACATTCGCGGCGAACAAGCGGTCGTGATGTCGATCATCGACGGCGACACAATTGACGTCAGTATCAACGGCGTAAGCTATCGCGTTCGCTACATCGGCATCAACACGCCGGAACGGGACGAAGCCTGTTACCGCGAGGCCAGAGAAGCGAACGCCAGTCTGGTACGCGGGCAGACCGTCACGCTTGTCAGGGACGAGAGCAATACCGACCAGTATGGCCGCCTGCTGCGTTATGTGTATGTCGGGGATCGTTTTGTCAACGCGGAGCTGGTAGCGCAGGGTTATGCCGAAGCCGTCGAATACCGGCCCGACACGCGCCACACCGCCTATTTTCGCGAGCTAGAGACCCTGGCGCGGGAGGCGAACGTCGGATGTCACCCGACGGGAATTTTCGACGACGGTTCGCTGACCCGTTAGCGCCATCCGCTTGCGCCAGCGTTCGCTGATGAGCGTGGCCGTTGCGATGGTCGTCGTCCAGTTCACGGCCAGATCGAACAGCGACGCCTGCCGGTCGACCATCGCCGTTTGCGCCAGTTCGGTGATTAGCCCGAAGACCAGAGCAAAGCCAACGGCGACAAACAGCGCGCGCGGCGCGGGCAGCAACGCCTTGCCGGCCCACCACCAGATGATGACCAGCAGAGAAAACGTGACCACATGGCCCAGAGTCAGCAAAAGCTCGCGCTGCAAGTCCGGCGGGCCGGGCGGCGCGGGCGGCCCGACCAGCGGCTGTGTGCTGGACTGTACCAGCAGAATCGTCACGAACACGGTGTAAGCCAGCGCAACGCTCCAGCGGATGGGCAGGCTGGTCAGCAGCGCGAGGGGCGATTTACTGTCGTTAACATGACGTCTCATCAGTCGGGACCTCGAACTCGCGAGGCCGTATCCTAGTCCGGCGCGGCCAGTTTTGCCAGACGCTAATGCTACGTTTTGGCAACGGTTCGGGCGTCAGACACGCCCGTAGACTTCGAGATTCGCCCCATACAGCCCTGCGCCCGCCGCCGAAGCCAGAAACACAATCGCATCGACAACCTGCTCCGGCGTGACCCACTTATCGGGATCGGCCTTCGGCATTGCCGCGCGGTTTTCCGGCGAGTCAATCGTGCTCGGCGAGACGGCGTTCACATGAATGCCCTGATCGCGCACTTCCAGCGCCAGACTTTCAACGATGCGAAGCGCGGCGGCTTTCGAGGCCGCGTAAGCCGCTGCGCGCGCGCCGCCCCGCAGCGCCGAGCGCGACGCGACGACGACAATATGACCGCGCACGCCTTTTTCCAGCATGTGACGCGCGACCCGCCCCGCCGTCAGATAAACCGGCGTCACGTTGGTCTGCCACATTCTGTCCAGCAGTTCGGTTCCGGGATCGTAAACATGCGCGCCGCCCGCGAAACCGCCGGCAGCGTGAACCAGCACATCGATCTGTCCCCAGCGCGCCTCGACCTGATTGACGAGCGCGTCGACTTCACCGGCGTTCGCCAAATCCGCCGTCACGACCATTGTTTCGGCGTTCAGTTCGTCCACCAGCCGGTCAAGAGCAGCAGCCCTGCGCGACACCAGTACGAGCTTTGCCCCTTCACCGGCGAAGCGACGCGCCGCCGCCGAGCCGACATTGCCGGTCGCGCCGGTAATCACAACCACTTTATCCGCAAACTCGCTCATGACGCTGTGCCTTTCTTCAGTGAGATCGCGTGCCATCACCGTCCATTCAAGAACCGTTAAAGCGCCGGCCCGGCACGATCATGACACCGGCCGCAATTCGACGATCAGCCCATCGCTCCAGCCATATTTGTCGTCCATCAGGCGCGTTACCGCCGCGGCGAGTTCCGGCTCGGCGTCGGCGTTGACAATCCGGCCGATACCCTCCTCAGTGGTCTGCCCAACCCGAAACTGAACCGAGGGATGATGACGGATATTCTGCACCCAGTGCGCGCGTTCGCGGTGTTCCGACACCAGGTAATAACAGCCGCCGTATTCCACAAACCAGATTTCGATGTTATGCGGGTTGCCGGTCTTGTGGCCCGTGGTACGCAGATACAGATATTGTTCCATGCTCTCGCCCTCGAAGTCATCACAGATGGCGTAGGGCAACCGTCAGGGATTAGCCTTTCAGAATGGCGCGCCTGTTGTTATTATGCCAGCCTTCCAGAATAGTGGTCGTTCACTGAGGTAAGGTTCATGCTGAGTGTTCGTTTCCGTTCATGGCACTTCATTGTCATCACTGTCGTCACGATGCTCGCTCTTTTCCCCGTCCCGGCTGCACCGGTCGCAGCTCAGGAAATCGACGAGGAAGCCACGCCCGATCCAACTCTGTATGATCCCACCGTCTGTTACGATCACCAGGACGGCAGCCCGCTCAGCGATGAGTGCGCGGAAATGATCGAGCGCTATCCCGTGCCGCCGCTGCTGTCGCCCGTACCGAAAGACCGCTTCACGATGTCGCGCTACAGCTTCTGGAGAGTAGGCCCGCACGCCGTCGCCAAGTATGACGCGCCGAACGGCAATATCATCGACTATATCCCGGAAGGTTATAACTTCGTCACCGCCATTGACCTGAGCGTGGATGGCTGGATACAAATCGATGGCGGCGCGTGGGTCCAGCGTGATGGCGCGATCTACACCACTCCGTCGGAGTTTTCCGGCGTGCTGATTGAGGAAGGCGGGCTGGACTACGACTTTGCCTGGGTGCTCGACATGAGCCGGATTCATGTCTCGGAATATCCGGGCGGCCCGTGGGAACCCAAAACCGAGCGCTGGCTGAAGCGCTATGAACTGGTCAACATCTTCTCGACCGCGGTCGATGAGGAAGGCTGGAACTGGTACATGATCGGCCCGAACCACTGGGTCGAACAGCGATTTGTCTCCAAAGTCTCGAAAATCGAGCGTCCTGAAGGCGTGACCAACGAACGCTGGATCGCCATCGATCTGTACGAGCAGAATCTGGTCGCTTACGAAGGCGACACGCCCGTGTTTGCAACGCTGGTTTCAAGCGGCACGAAAGGCTGGGATACCCGTGAAGGCATCTTCGATGTCTGGGCCATGTTGCCGGCAGACAGCATGAGCGGCGCAACCGGCGCTCCTGAAGCCTACGCGCTGCAAACCGTGCCCTGGACGATGTATTTTGACGGCGGCATCGCGCTGCACGGCTCTTACTGGCACGACGTCTATGGCTACCGCACCAGCCACGGCTGCGTCAATATCACCATCAGCGACGCGCGCTGGCTGTACGAGTGGCTGGAAGAAGGTGGGAAGAACGAAGACGGCGTGATCGAAAACGCCATCTATGTTTACAGCACGGGCGAATACGGCACAACGCAGTCTGGCATTTAGAGCCAGCAACATTGAGCTTGCATCAACCGCGCGGCTAAAGACCGCGCGGTTTTGTTTTGCCGCTTCAGCATGCTCCGCCATCCGTTTCGCCCACCCACCCGCTCCACACAGGCGCGTTTTCCGGCATGGCAGTTTTTCGTCCGCCACGCCTTCGCACTACAATTAGACGCGGGAGGGGCACAACGCCGCGCTCTCCCGCTATTAGCTGCCATCAACCGGGGAAACCGCCATGGAAATAGCCATTCAGGAAGACATGCTGCCGGGGCGCACGATGCTGGAAAAGTTCGCCCATGCCCGCGATCTGGGCGTCGCGGGGATTGAGTTCTGGGGGCGCGGCCTGGAACACAAGGTCGCCGACATCGTCGCTGCCATGGAACAGACCGGCGTGCGCGCGGCGGCAGTCAATCACGGGCGTCAGAGCCGGCTGCTGGACCCGGATCCGGAGGAGCGCGACCGCGCTCTGGCGGAGCTGCGGTCGTCAATCACCTGCGCAGCGGATATTGGCGCCAAAGGCGTGATTTTTGTGCCGCACTTTTTCGGCCCGATCCTGCCCGATCTGTCGCCCTTTATGACGGCCACCCAGCTTCAGGCCGAACTACTGCACGCGCATCTGCGGACGCTCGAAGACTTCGCCGACGCCATGGACGTTGAGCTGTATGTCGAGCCAGTCAACCGTTACGAAACGCACTTTCTCAACCGGCTCGATCAGGCATCGATGATCACACGGCGGCTGAATCATCCGCGCGTGAAAATCGTGGCCGACCTGTTTCACATGGCGCTGGAAGAAGACGACATTGTCGCGGCCATTCGCGCCAACGGCGATCAGATCGGGCACGTGCATCTGGCCGACAGCAACCGCCGCCTGCCGGGTCAGGGCCGCACGGATTTCGCCGCCGCCGCGCAGGCGCTCCGCGAAGTGGGTTACGACGGCTGGGCAGCCTACGAAGTCGGCGATCCCGGCGACAACGCGCCACGAGCCGCGCAATATCTGGCCGACCTGCCCGCCAGCCTCAACCTGCTGCGCGACGCCGGTTTTGCATAATCGTCGCCCGGTGTCCGGCCCTCGCGCTCCGATCACGCGCGGCGAGTCCTCGCGGCAGAATCCGGTCGCGCAGGCCGAGCTGGCGCATCTCGAACGCTCGACGCGCCGCAGTGCCCGGTTATTCACGCGCGGCTTCGCGCTGGCGCTCGGCGTTTCATTGCTGCTCGGCCTCGGTCTGGGGCTGATGGCGCGCTCCGGCAGCCTGACGAGCGTCAACCTGCGCGAAAATTACCTGTTTTTCCGGGAGGTATTGCGCCACGCCAACACCGCGCTCACACTGATGTTGCTGCTGGGGCATATCGTCCTGATGTGGGAAACGCTGCTCGCCGCCGCCGACTCCATTACGCGAGAGAAGCGTGCGGGCACGTGGGACACGCTGGTTCTGACACCACTGACCGCCTGGCAAATCGCCGACGGCAAGTGGTGGGGCGTGCAAGCGTACATTTACCGGCAACAGACCGGGCTGATCGTGTTACGCGTGGCCACCTTCCTGTGGCTGATCCTGTCATCGCCCCATGAAACCATGGGCGTCGTCGCGCTGCTTGTCGCCTTTACGCTCGCGCTGGCGATCATGGCGCTCAATCTGGCGCTTGCTGCCGCGCTTGGGTTGGTGGCTTCGTTCGCCAGCCGTATCCTCTCGCCGGTGGCGATTGCGCTGTGCGGCTATGTCACGAGCATTCTGGTTCACTTTGGCGCGCACCTGCTGTTATTTCAGCCGTTGCTGCCGGGGCCGCGAGATGCAACCGGCTTCGCGGCCTCGGCCATGGCGGTCGCCCTGCTCGACGGTGGCACGCTGCTCTCGACACACCTCGCCTCGTTCAGCGACAGCCGTTATCTGTTTGCGCTGCTACGTATCCTGCCGGTTTCGGTTATCCTGTACGCCGGGCTGACGGGCGTCTGTCTGCTGCTCGCACGCTGGCACGCCATGCGCCACAGCGCGACGTGAAGCGGTACTACATTAATCCTCGCTATAATCGGCGGCATCGTAGCCATGCAATCAGAGAGGAAAAGACCGTATGAAATACACGGCTGAAACCATGCTCATACGCTCCAAAGACAGCGGCGGCACGGGCGTTTTTGCCGAAGTTTCCGCCGAGCAGGCGGGCTGGGAATTTCTCAACATGCAGGCGCGGCGGCTTAATGCCGGGCAGACCTACAGCGGCAACACCGGCGATTTTGAATACGCGCACGTCATCCTCGGCGGCAGGTGTAATGTACGTACCAGCCAGGGCAATTTTGACAATGTGGGCGGGCGTAAGGACGTCTGGAGCGGCATGCCACATGCGATCTATCTCTCGCGCAACACCGATTTCGAGATCGAGGCGCTGACCGACGGCTTTGAGGTCGCAAGCTGCTGGGTTCCGACCGATCGCGATTATCCCGCGCAGCGCATCAGTCTGGGCAAAAACACGCCGGTCGAACTGCGCGGCGGCGGCAACGCCTCGCGGCAGATCAACAGCATCATCCCGCCGGGCTTCAACTGCCACCGTATCGTCGCCGTCGAAGTCTATACGCCGCCGGGCAACTGGAGCAGCTTCCCGCCGCACAAGCACGACGTACACCGGGAAGACGAGCAGGGCAATGTCATCGAGGCGGACCTTGAAGAAATCTATTTCTACAAGATCAACCCGCCGGAGGGATATGCCTACCAGCGCGTCTACAACGACGATCGGAGCATCGACGGCCTGATGCTGGCCGGCAACCACGACATCGTGCTGGTTCCGGAAGGCTACCACCCTGTCGTCGGCATGCCCGGTTACAACACCTATTATCTGAACTTTCTGGCGGGTTCGGCGCAGTCGCTGGCCAACGCCGACGACCCCGCGTACGCATGGGTGAAATCGACCTTCACGGAGCTCGATCCGCGCGTGCCTGTAGTGCGGCCCGAAGACGACTGACCGCCTGCCCGACAGCGGGAACAGTCACGTTCACAATCAGCGGGAATCAAAAGCGGGGCAGCCGGAGCCGCCCCGCTGAGTCGATAAACAGGTTATTGCCGGAGCGTGGCGTTAACCGTCACTTCGGGAACGCTCGCCAGCGCCTTCGAAACCGGGCAATTCTCTTTGGAAAACTGGACCTTCTCGTCGAACAGTTCCTGGCTGATGCCCGGCACTTCCGCCTCGGTCGTCAGCTCAATGCGGTTGATCACCAGATTTTCAATACGCACGTTGGCGGTTGTGTGAATGCGCGTCGCCGGGAAACCCGCATTCGCAAGCTGGGCGGCAAGGAACATCGAGAAACAACCGGCCTGCGCCGCGCCGATCAGTTCTTCCGGGTTCGTGCCCTGCCCGCTTTCAAAACGCGAAGCGTAGGTAAACGGCCCCTCGTATCCCTGGCTCGGCAGCTTCATCGTGCCGCGGCCTTCTTTCAGCGTCCCTTCCCACACGGCTTCTGCTTTTGTAACCGGCATTCTTCACTCTCCTTGATGTCTTCGCAAACGGATCGCAACCACGTGACCATAATTACGGTCAATATAGACAGTCTACCCTTACCATAACACACAGCTAGGGAAATTTCACGCAGTCAGCAACGCTTGCTGCCAGTAGCCACGTTAACAAACACATGAGTGGCGGATAATGGATTTTGAACAACACGTGTTGGAGTGTATAGAACCTGCGGCACAAATCTCTCGCCGGCGGCCGCAATAACCGCGTACTGGTCTGTTTGTTGCTAAAGAATTGCCCTGCGAAAACCTGTGTCGATCATTCCCCCCTGAGCAACTGTACCAGTTCCCGATACTGCGTTTCGGTCAGCGGCTTCCAGGTTTCACCCATGCGCGGCCACTTGGGATCGTCGATGATCTCGCGCACGCGCTCCAGCGGAACCGGATTGGCGTCGTTGCGGCGAATCACGGTTTTGACGGGCAGCAGGCGGTCATGATCCTCGCCCGGCGCGCGGAGTTGCTCGCCTTCTTCAAATGTGCCGGTCACTTCGACTTCGCCGACAATCGCCTTCGCGCCTTTGGCGGTCGAGCCTTTCGGTTTGCTGGTTGTCTCGTAGACCAGCATGCGTGTGCCCGGTGGCAGGCTGTCGTGCCAGCGGGCGGCGCCGCGGTCGCTAAAACCGATGATCGCGTCGTCATTCCAGCCTGCTCGAACGAGCTTGATACCCGGCGTCGGCATATCTGCCACTCCCTTCATAATTGAATACTGGCGGATTTCGGTTAGCGCTGCTGAATGGTACACAACGCCTGCCGGATTTCGCCCAGATGATAAGCTGTATGCACGATGACGCCCAGCGCGCCGTTGATCTCGTTCTCGCCTTCCCAGCTCTCGATAGCATGTATCTGCGCGCGCACGCGCTGATAGGTTTCCCGAAGCGCCGCCTTGCTCGCTTCCCATTCTTCCGGCGTGACCGCGCTCACCGTGCGCCAGATTTCCTGCCAGTCGATTTTGTCGCTCTGCTTGCCCTGTATGTAGTCGGACATGACATTGAGATAGAAATTCACATGGGCCACCTGCGCTGCCAGCGTGGCGCAGCGCCCGCCGACAGGAATAGACGCTTCCTCTGCCGAAATGGTGTCCAGTGTTTCAAAGAGCGATGTGCCGCGGTCGAGATAAATGCCGAGTACCTGCTCGAACGTTTCCTGTAGCAATCCGGACAGGGCGTAATTGAAGCGGTCACGCATCACTGTATCGCTCATGGGATCTCCTGTCAGGCAGCGCCTGTACTTATGCGATTTGCTTCCGCGCCATATTATATTCTATTGACCCGTCTAGAACCTCCCTGTCATCTCGTTTGCATAGCCGGTCAATTCGGCATAGCCGTAGCCGGTCGCGTCGCCCGCGATCCGTATCGCGCCCTCCCAGTAGATTGAAATGTCAGTCTGAAGCTCCTGATCGTCCATCAGCGGCGTTGCGGTCAGATTGAGCGTCTCATCGCCGGTATCGACCGCGAACTCCCATCCCGACGGATAGGTCGCGCCGGTGTGCGGGCTGGTCCACGAACCCGTCGCTTCAATCGTGAAGTCGTTCGACGACAGGTAGCGCGTGCTGCCGTCCTGTTCGATCAGCAGGCCGCCGAAGGCCGGCTCGCGCCCGCCGCCGATCATACGAATTTGACCGAGCATTAGCTCCCGGTTGTCATCCAGTTGCAGGCTAAACCAGTCCCAGCCCAGCGCCTCGCTTCCCAGCGCGCTGGTGCTGAACTCGTGATCCATCCACGCCGTGCCACTCACCTGATGAGCTTCACCGTTCACGGTGATCGTTCCACCGGCCAGCAGGCGAGACAGCGAATAGTAGTAGCTGGCATTGCCCGGTTCGTCGCTCTTGGGGCTGAGACCGTTATCGCCCTGAAGCGCGGGCGGTTTGATCTGCTCCAGCGTAAAGTCGATTCCCATGTGCTCGGTCCCGGCGCGCATTGCCAGTTGTGTCGCGTCATCGTTCAGCGCGACAACTTCCCAGTTTTCAAGCCAGAGGCGATAGCGCGGGTCGGTGGTCGCGCCGGCAATGCCCGCGCCGCCGCGCGCGTAGCGCTCATCGTGATAAAACGCCCCGGTTTCAATGTCGCTGACGGTGAAATGCGCCAGATAGACCTGATTGGTGCGCCACTCGCTGTGCGATTCATACGATTCGGGCGTCAGCGCGCGCCGGAAGATGGTGAACTGGAAGCCAAAGCGCCGTCCGCTCTCATCGGCCAGATTGCCCGTGTAGTACCACCACTCGGTCTGAAATTCCGGGTGCGCGCCGTGGTCACGTGGGAACGCCCACGCATATGGCTCGATGGCGCGGGCAAAACCGGTGATGTCATCCTCAAGCTCGATCAGAACCGCATCGGCATCCACATCGCCCACCCCGTTCGTCACGTCGATCAGGCTGAAGCCGAAGACGACCACCAACAGGCCGATCAGGGCCAGAACCAGCACTTTCCACATACACCTGTCCTTGTTCGTTCAGAAGATCGCACCAGTATACACGTGCGTGGTGAATGCGCGTTTAGAACCTCACGCCCTGCCCCTTCCCAAAATCCTTCGATCCGGGAGAGGCAGGGGCAAGGCTCTCAGCTAGTCCAGCTCGCCGTTGAGCATCCGCAGATAGCTCTCATAACGGCGCGGGTGGATGTTACCAGCCTCGACCGCCGCGCGAATGGCGCAGCCGGGTTCGTGGTCGTGCTCACAGCTCACGCCAAACTTACACCGCCCCACAAGCGGGGCCATCTCGCGGAAATAGAGGGCGATATCGCTGCCGTCTACCTCCCAGATGCCGAAGATGCGGATGCCCGGCGTATCGACCACCGCGCCGCCAAAGTCGAGCTTGAACAACTCCATCGTCGTGGTCGTGTGCTTGCCCTTGCCACTTTTGCCCTCGCTGACCGCGCCGACGCGCGCGCCCAGACCGGGCTGAACGGCGTTGAGCAGGCTGGTTTTGCCAACGCCGGACTTGCCGACGAAGACCGACAGCTTATCCGATAGAGCGTCGCGCATGGCGTCGATGCCTTCGCCGGTCTCGCTGCTGGTCAGCAGGACGCGGTAGCCGAGCGAAGTGTAGAGTTCGACGACGCTTTCGATCTCCGCTTCATCCGCCAGATCCATCTTGGTGATGACGATGAGCGTATCCAGATCGGACGATTCGGCGGAAACCAGATAGCGGTCGAGCAGGTTCCAGCGCGGCTGCGGGCGGGCGGCGGCAAAGATGGCCACCACCTGATCGAGATTGGCGACGAGCACATGCTCCAGCGGCTTGTTGCCGGCGGCAGGGCGCGACAACCGGCTGCGGCGCGGCAGCACCTCGGTGATAACGCCCTTCCCCGGCTCAGCGGGGCGGAACGCCACCCGGTCGCCGATGGCGATGGGATCAACAGTGTCGATGTCTTTAACGGCCTGCACGCGCTGGTGCGGCACGGACGACGCATCGGCAATCGGGTAGAGCAGCGTTTTACGCAGCCGGTTCGAGATGGTACAGACGATCAATTCGCCCTCGCGCTCAACATGGTAGATGCCGGGCGCTTTCCTGATGACCATGCCGGTGAAGCGGGCGTCCTCGCCGGATAGCTGGGATTGGGTTTCGAGAAGCAAAGCGGTTTATCCTTTGCGGATTCGGGTTCGGCTGGGTTGTGCGAATGGCGAAACGCAACAGAGTTGCACGATTGCAGACGTGCATCATCGTCTCCTTTTCAGGCCGGGCCGCGTGGATGCGGCGGGAATCACAAAAGGCCGCGAGACGGAATCACCCTATGGCCCGGATAGCAAATAGTCCGGAGCAAGGCGCGCCTCCCGGCCGGCTCGGTTGTTCGTTAGTTCAGGGAATCAGGGGAACAGCAGACGAGCAGCTAGAGGATGCGCCCCGTCTCACGACGAGCGGATTCAAGGACAAGGACCTGTGCCGCCATAAATGCGCCTCCTCAATCATTTGGACCGCCCTCACACTAGCATGATTTTGCGCCGGATGTCAACCAGCGCCGGCAACCCAAAGCGTGTTGCTTGACTCCGGTCTGCGTTTCGTGTTTATAATGACGGCATGATCTACTTTACGCCGACCCACGTTTTTTCCCTGTGCCAGATGACGTCTGGTACGGCGCACCCTAGGGAGAGGTGCGCCTACTGACCGGTCGGATTTGTAACTTTTTCTGCAATCTAACGGCTATAGGCGACCTGTCTATAGCCGTTTTTGTTTCCCTGTTCTGGATCAAAACCGGCTTGCGTGCAGGTCGCCAGTCAGCACAAACAGAGGAAACACGATGCAAGCCTTTCATGTCAACAAAGTCACCATCAACCATGCCGGGCGCGAAATTTTTCGCGATCTGAACTGGGCGGTCAATGAGGGCGACCACATCGGGCTGATCGGGCCGAACGGTGCGGGCAAGTCGAGCCTGCTCAAAGCCATATACGGCGCTCTACCGCTCGAAGCGGGGGTGATTACCTTCGCGAAAGGCGTCCGCGTTGGCTACCTGTCCCAACACGCCGAGGCCGAACCGGGCGTGACTGTCTGGGAAGCGGCAAATTCGCTGCCTCCTGGTCTGGCAAAGGTCGAAGAAGAGCTGGCGGCGATTGAAGCGTGGTTAGCCGATCCAGCCGTCTACGGCGACGAGAAGCGACTGGAGCGCGCGCTTACCGAGCAGGAGCGTGTGCTGGAAAAGTGGGAACGGCTCGGCGGACCGCAGTTTGGCGGAAAAATCCGCGAACTGCTGACGCTGTTCGGCTTCACGCCCGACCAGTATGACCTGCCGACCGATGTGCTGAGCGGCGGGCAGAAGAAACTGCTGGCGCTGGCGCGGCTGGGTGCGGAAGCGCCGGAAGTACTGCTACTGGACGAGCCGGATAACCACCTCGACCTCGAAGCCAAAGCGCGGCTGGAGAAATTCATCCGCGACTACAGCGGCGCGGTCATTATCGTCTCGCACGACCGCTACCTGCTGGACGAAGTCGTGACCGAAATTGCCGAACTGGAAAACGGCAAGCTAACGCTCTACAAGGGCAATTACAGCCAGTACGTTCTCCAGCGCGAACTGGAGCGTCTGCGCCAGCAGCAGCTTTACGTCGCCCAGCAGAAGCGTATCCGGCAAATCGAGGAAGCCATTCACCGCTTTGAGATGGCGGCCCGGCAGGACGACATACGCGCTGCCCGGCAGGCGCGGCATCGCCGCCGGATGCTGGAACGCATGGAAGAAAACGGCGAGATCATCGAACGGGTGCGAGAACAGAAGCAAATTGAACTCAGGCTTGACGGCTGGCGCGGTAGCACCAAAGCGCTGGAAATCAAAAATCTGGCGATGGCTTTCGGCGACGACCTGCTGTTCGATGACCTCAACCTGCTCGTGCGCCACGGCGAACGCGTCGGGCTGATCGGGCCGAATGGCGCGGGCAAGTCGGTGTTGTTCCGGCTGGTGCTGGGCGAACTGGAGCCGTTTGCAGGCGAGATCAAAATTGGGCCAAGCGTGCGCATAGGCCACTACGCGCAGGAACACCAGACGCTGGAAGCATGGATGCGGCGCACGCCGGTCGAGTTCATTCAGGACGTGTGGCCGTGCAGCGAAGGCGAAGCGGTCAATGTGCTCCTGCGCTTCCTGTTCACCTACCGGCAAACGCGCCAGCCCATCGGAGAGTTGAGCGGCGGGGAAAGAAGCCGGTTGCAGCTTGCGGCGCTCATGCTGACCAATCCGAACCTGCTGCTGCTGGATGAGCCGACGAACAACCTCGACATCCTCTCCGCCGAAGCGCTGGAAACGGCGCTGGAGTCGTTCGAGGGCGCGGCGCTCATCATTTCGCACGACCGCTATTTTTTGGATCGCGTGGTGGATCGGGTCGTCGAACTGCGCGACGGGCAGCTTACGGGATACGAAGGCGGGTATACGGAATATCTGGAATACAGGGCGCGCAGCCCGCGCCTTGAAGCGGTCTCCGGGCGGGGCATTCGGGAGCGAAGCTCGAAGTAGGGCTGAAAGCTACCCCGCCCGCTGCGCCCACGCCAGAATCGTGTGCAGCAGCACCTGCGCGCCGCTGACGACATCCTCCCAGCGAGAAAATTCCCTCGGGTTATGGCTGATGCCATCCACCGAGGGAATAAAAATCATGCCGCTGGGTATGAGATTGCTGGTGATCTGGGCCGCGTGACCGGAGTAGCTGATCAGGCGCTGGTGGCTCAGACCGAGGCGGGTACAGGTAGTCTCAATCAGGTCGATTACCTCAGGACACATGTCCGCCGCCTCGGTTCCGCCCATATGCTCGATCTCAATCGTGAGCGAGTTGGCGACGGCGCACGCCTCTGCGAGTTCGAACATGGCCGCTTCCATTTCGCGCAGAAGGCGCGTGTTGACGTGTCGAAGCTGAATCTTGGCGCGGGCAAGGCTCGGCACAACGTTGAACGCGCCCGGTTCGACCTCGACATTGCCACAGTTGAAAATGCCCTCGGCAAATCGTTCACGCGTCAGTTCGTGGGCGCGCGTGATGAACAAAGCCGCCCCGGCCAGCGCGTCGCGGCGACGCGACATTTCGGTAGAACCGGAATGCGCCGCCTGTCCGTGAAACGTGATGCGATAGTTGGAGCGACCGACAATGCCGGTGACCACGCCAATCGTCGTTCCCGAACGTTCCAGACGCTCGCTCTGCTCGATGTGTAGTTCCAGATAGCCCATCAGCGTTTGCGGGTCGCGCCCGGCACGGAAAACATTGCGTGGCTCGATGCCGGCGCGGACCAGCGCAGCGCGAAACGGGCCGTTGTCATTGCGAGCGTCGTTGATGTCTTCGGGCGTCAGCATACCTGCCAGCGCGCGCACGCCGAACAACGAGCGCCAGCAGCCTTCGTCGTCGGTGAAGTCGATGACTTCCAGATGCACCGGAAGCTCGATGCCCGCCTCGCGGATGGTGCGGGCGCATTCCAGCGCCGCCAGCACGCCAATCGCGCCGTCATAACGCCCGCCGTTCGGGACCGTATCCAGATGCGAACCGACGAGCAGCGTTTTCGCGGTCGGGTTTTTAGAAGCGAGGATGCCGCTCAGGTTCCCGGCGTCGTCGTCATGGAGGATCAGCCCTGCCTCTTCGATGCGATCCGCGAACCAGGCGCGCGCAAGCAAATCTTCGCTCGAAAGGGCAAGCCGCTGAACGCCGCCTTCAGGCGTTTCGCCGATTTGCGACAACGTCTCGAAGTCGGCGCGCATTCGCTCGGCATTGATTCGAAGGTCGGGAACAGTTACGGTCGCAGGCTGCAACGTTACCATCCGGTTCAACCAACTCAGAAAGCTGATGCGGAAAGCTGATGCGCCCATTATAGCCTATTTAAGACGTATTACACGCACGCCGCCACAAGGCGATTAACAGGCGATTGTCCGGCGGGCGCATCTTAGTAACACGCCCGGCTCTGCACTCCCCAATCTCTGGGGCATTAGGCGCATCATAAAGACGTTTATAATGAGGTACAGGGTTCGACCTGTTATAAGGAAGAAAGGCTGACTATGCAACTTCCGTTCACGGTCGATCCGGACCTCGTGTACCTGATCCTCTTATTAGGTCTGTGGAGCGGCGTCACGGCGGCTTACGTACCCGGTACGGGTATCGCCGAGCTGTTCTCCGCTGCGGTCAGTCTCGGAGCGATCGTATTATTGACCTCACTGCCAACCAACTGGCTGGCGGTGCTGCTACTGGTCGTTGGCGTATCCGGTTTTCTCGTCATGCCGTTCATCCACCGGCGGCTGGCGCTGCTGGCGGTCGGCGGGCTGATTTTGCAGGCGCTCGGCAGCCTGTTCCTGTTCGACGGCATGTCCGTTTCGGTCCCACTGATTGCGGCGACGATTGTCATTTCGCTGCTTTATCACCGCTTTGTCCTGCTGCCCACGCTGAACCGCCCGCTCCCCGAAGCAGTGGCGGACGAAGACGATTTACTGATCGGCGCAACGGGACGCGTTGTCAGTCCCCTGAACCCGGTCGGCACGGTACAGGCGGCTGGCGAACTGTGGACCGCACGTTCCGATCGTCCGTTGGAGTCCGGCGATGAGGTGATTGTGCTGCGGCGCGATGGTCTGATGCTGATTGTCGAGGGCATCAAACACAAGCGCGAGCAACTGGACGCACCCGATGAAGAACTGGAGGAGAAGTTTCAGTGATTGAAAACCTTGGGTCCGTGCTGCTGATTGTTGTCGTCCTGCTGGCATTCTATTTGCTGTTCAGCTTCATCCGCATTGTGCCGCAGTACGAACGACTGGTCATTTTCGCACTTGGGCGCTATGCCGGAACGCGCGGCCCCGGCGTCGTCTTCGTCATTCCGTTGATCGAGCGGGCGGTGCGTGTCGATATGCGCGAGAATTTCCTCGAAATCCCGCGCCAGACGGCCATCTCGCGCGATAACACCACCATCAGCATCGACTTCCTGATGTACTACCGGGTGATCGACCCGGCAGCGTCGATCATTCAGGTGGATGACGTGGTGCGCGCTTCGCTCAACGTCGCGGCGACGACATTGCGCGCCGTCATCGGCGATATCGATTTGGACGACGTGCTGGCCAAACGCGAGCAGATCAACGACATGCTGCGCGTCAAGCTGGACGAGATCACCGAACGCTGGGGACTGAAGATCACGCGAGTGGAAATCCGTGAGATCGAGCCGCCGCGCGACATTCAGGAAGCGATGAACCGCCAGATGAGCGCCGAACGTGAGCGCCGCGCCACCGTCACGCGCGCCAACGGCGAGCGCGAAGCGGCGATTGCGGTGGCTGAAGGCGAGAAACAGGCCGCCATCCTGCGCGCCGAGGGTTTGAAACAGGCGGCGATTTTGCAGGCCGAAGGCGAGCGTCAGGCGCAACTGCTGCGGGCGCAGGGCTTTGCCGCCGCGCTGCAAAGCATCGACCAGCAGGCGCGCGACGTCGATACCAACACGATGGCGCTGCAATATCTGGAGACGCTGGAGGGCATCGGCTCCAGCATGTCGACCAAGTTCGTCCTGCCAATGGAGCTGACCGGTTTTCTGCAGCAGGTGATGAGCACCATGCGTGCCCCCGACGGCGCGCGCGAGGAAACCACGCAGCACAACGGAGCGTAAGGCGGTTATTTTCTCCGGCCCTCATGCCGTAGCTGGAAATGGCCACGGCATGAGGGCCGGCGCTTGCTTCTAGTCCGGACGCGGCAGCCGCTGCTCGACCGGCGGCAGCGAGAACGGCTTGTGCGGCTCTAGCTGATACCAGTAGGCCGTGCTCGAAACATCGTCCGAGCGGTGGTTGTTATGGCCGTGTTCGATCGTCACGCGGATCGACTTCTGGAAACAGATCGGGTCTTCGATATGGAAGCGGTAGAGTGAAATCTTGCCCGACCAGTTTTCCCCGCCGGGCAGCGTGATGCCGTGATACGGCGCGTGGTAGGGAACGGCAGGACACCAGGCCGTATTGAAATAATCCTCGGTTCCGGTCCCGTGCAGGCTGGGAGGCCACGGCTCGCCATCGATGAAGATCATGTCGTCGCCTTCGCCATACCAGTTAAAGCGCTCGAATATCTCCGGCACGCCCTCGCGCAGTTGATCGACCGTGACGGGCCAGTTCAGGTGTTCGGGCCACGCCTGCTTTTCGCCAACGCGCAGGTTGTGAATGTTCAGGTTGCAGCCGACGTAATGCCCCTGCCCTTCGGCTTCCAGAATGATGTAGTTGCCCGCGCCATCCGTATTCTGGCCGCCGAACGACCACTCGCGGTTGTCCATTCCCTCGTCGGAAATGCCGTCGGTCGGGTTCTGCCGCCTCCACTGGGCATGAAAACGCCCCATATCCGGCGGGATGCTGTCGTGAAGCTCGTAGTCAATGTAGTAGTAGAACAAGACCTCGCTGTCACATTCATTGACCAGCTCGACATAGGCCCGCGTAGCGAACGGCATCGGGAAGAAGCAGTTGAAAGCGCGGCCTTCTGCCGGGCTCATCTGTAGCGGTAGCGAGACAAAATTGACCGACTTCGCATGGCCAACGCCGAAGAAATCGCCAATCGGCACGTTGACGGAAAAATCGGCCTCGTCATCCCAGCGCATCCGCAACACCAGTTTTCGCATGCTGTAGGGATCGCTGGAGACAAACGTACACCAGATATGGTTGATGCAGCCCGCGCCTTCGATGTCGGCCAGCACGGCGGTCGTTCCCGGCATCACATGCAGCCGGTCATCGTTGCCACCCGTACGATCCCAGCTTGACGCGCGCCGGGTGCGGACATTACGAATCCGAGCAAGCTCCCCAAGGGGACTTCCTTTGAAAATCGTCATATCAGCTTTCCTTGTGTTGTTCTAAATCGCGCTTCCGCCGGTCGCTCACCGGCTATTCGCCGCCTTTGACCAAACGGGCACGCATCAGCCGCACGTTGTACGGCCCCCACTGAGACATATTGAAGTAGATCACCTGACCGTCGCTCGCCCACGGATGCAGGTACGCGCCGTAGAGCGACGGATAATCAACACCCCGCACCAGCGTCGTCAGGTCGCTCCACGGACCGGTCAGTTCAGGCGCTTCCCGAATCACGATCTCGGCGCGCAGTTCGTGCAGGTAAGTCATGATCCAGCGGCCCAGATACTCGTTCCAGGCGACGGATAGCTCGCCAACCGGCGGGGGCACAATTTCGACCGCGTCGTTGATGTCCTCGCTCCAGCCCTCGCCGTCCCAGTAGCGATAGGCGCTCATATCGAGTAACGAATCGCCCGGCACACGCGCCAGAGCAACGCCGCCAAAGCGCCCGCCGTGAATGCCGAAGACATAGACCATGCCCTCATGTTCGACCAGCGCGGCCTGCCCGAAGTTGGTGTCGCCTTCCCAGATGGCGTCACGCGGCTGCGTCCACGTGCGTCCGCCGTTGTCGGAGTAGGCCCAACCGGAGCGATTCAGCGTCCAGCGTCCCGGCGGCCCCCATTCCCTGACGGCCATATAGTGCAGGTAAAGACGCTCGCCGATGGCTATGCCATAGGTCGGGATCACGGTTACGTCGTCGCGCATGCGATGGAGCACGGCGCGGGCAGTACCGTCCGGCTCGGTGATCATGCCGTCGATGGTGATGCCGTCTTCGGGATCGCGGTCGCTTGAATAGGCAAGCGCGTTGTTGCGCCAGTTCGCGCCGCCCGCGCCACCGCCCGAAGGCCGGCAACAGCCAAACGTGTCGCCAAAAGCGATGTAGAGCGTGTCGCCCTGTACGAACATGCTGCCCAGATCTGTCCCGTCAATGTCGTACCTGACGTCGGTCTGGTTGGGCGATTCAGGGCCGGTTACCCATTCGACGAACTCCAGATCCTCGATGCCTGCCAGCACGGTATCATCCTGCGCCGAGACACCGCGCAGCCCAACCAGCAACAACGCGGCGAGGGTCACGAGCAATCGCGCGCGCATGGCTTAACCTTTCAGGCCCGTCATCTTGACGCTTTCGACGATGAAGCGCTGCAGGCCAAAGAAGAGCAGCAGCGTCGGCAAAATCGCGATGACCGAGGCGGCCATGATCAACTGCCACGCATTGCCATGCTCGCCCGTGAATGACTGGATACCCACCTGTACCATCCGCATTTCCGGGCGGTTGGTAGCAACCAGCGGCCACAGGAAAGAGTCCCAGTTGGCGAGGAAGAAAAAGACGGCCAGCGCTGCCAGAACCGGCTTGGCCAATGGCAGCGCAACGTAAAAGAACACGCCTATGCGCGACGCCCCGTCGATGCGGGCTGCGTCCTCCAATTCCTGCGGCAGGCCGAGGAAAAATTGCCGCAGCCAGAAGATGCCAAAAGCGTGGGGAATGGCGGGAATAATCAGCGCCCAGTACGTATTGATCCAGCCCAGCTCCCGCACGAGCAATGCCAGCGGGATCAGGATCGTGTAGAACGGAATCATCAGGGTCGAGATGATGAGGATGAAGAGCACCCGCTTGCCGGGAAACTCCAGACGAGCCAGCGCGTAACCAGCCATCGAGTGCAGCAGCAGCGCGACCACTGTGACCGTCGTCGCCACGAAAAATGAATTGAACATGTAGCGCTCGAACGGCGCCTGACGAAAGACCTCGAAATAGTTGTCGAGCGAGAAGTTGGGCGAAATGAGGATCGGCGGATTGCTGAAGATCTCGTTCGGCGGCTTGAGCGAACTGGACACCATCCACACGAATGGCCCGGCGAAGATCACCGCCAGCACGACGCAAATGACGTAGTAAACCGCCGTGCCGATGTAAAACGTGAGAGGTTTAGACATCAGAATCACCTACTGCTTCACTTCGCCACTGCGGAAGTAGCGCACCTGAATCAGGGTCAGAACCAGGATCATGCCGAACAGGAAGGTCGACATCGCGGCGGCATAGCCGAAATTCCACTCGCGGAACGCTTTTTCGTAGATGTACATCAGCAGCGTGTAAGTAGACTGCGCCGGGCCGCCGCCGGTCATGACATAAATCTGGTCGAACGCCTGAAGCGCGTTAATCATGAGAATGACGAGGACAAAAAAGCTGGTCGGCTTCAGCAGCGGCAGGATGATGCGCCAGAAAATCTGCCAGCGGCTTGCGCCGTCGATCTCCGCCGCTTCAATGTAATCCTGTGGAATATCCTGAATGCCGGCCAGCAGGATAATCATGAAATAACCGGCGCTCTTCCAGACCGACACCAGGATCACGGACGCCATGGCGCTTTGCACGTTGCCCAGCCACTGGAAGCCCGGCAACCCGACCGCCCGCAACAGTTGGTTGACGAGGCCGTTGCCCGGGTCGAGCATGAAACGCCACATCACACCCGCGACGACCATCGACATGGCGATCGGCATGAAATAGAGCGTGCGGAAGAAGAAGTTGCCGCGCGCCCTACGCGTCAGCAGGACGGCCATGCCCAGACTGAGGCAATAAACGGTCGGCACAAAGCCGATGGTGTAGAGAATCGTGCGCCCCAGCGACGCACCGAATTTCGGATCCTTGAAAATAATCTCATAATTACGCAGGCCGACGAACTCCGGTACGCCCGTCAAACGCCAGTCGGTAAAGCTGATGACGAAGGCCATCAGCATGGGGCCGACCAGAAATATCAGCAAGCCCAGCAGGTCGGGCAGAATGAACAGATAGCCGACCAGCGCCTGCTCGCGCCGGTCGCGGTTGCCGTTTCTGGCGCGACCACGCTCGGCGGCTTTGACAGTCTGCTCGGCAGCGCTCAGCTCGATTTCGGTCATCGCGAATGTCTCAACTTCCTGACCATCTTGAAAGAAAGGCGGGCTGCCGGTGACTGATACCGGCAGCCCGCAAAAACTCTAGCGCGTCAGCAGATAGGCATCGATCTTCTCGGCCATCGCTGCGGCGGCATCCTCGCCGCTGACACCGGCGAACATGACGTCCTGCAACGCCTCCCACACTGCCTGTGCGATTTCAGGCGGATACGACGGCTCGGCGTGAGCAGTCGGGAAGATTTCGTTGGCGAAGACGTCGTGCGGGAACTCCTCGTAGAACGAGGCATAATCCTCGATCACCGAGGCGCGCGGCGACAGCTTGGTGTTGTATTCCATGCCCCACGCCGCAGCGCGCGAGTTGTCCTCAGCGCCGAACATGTTGATCGCGAACTCGGCAGCTTCATCCGGATGCTCGGTTCCGGAGTAGACCATCACCGTCCAGCCACCATAGACGGTTATCAGCTCGCTGTCTTCGTCGGGCGCGGGGATCGGCGCAACCGCGAGGTGCTCAAGGAATTCAGGATAGTTGTCCTTGATCCAGCCGTAAACCCAGTAACCGGAGACAAACATGGCTGCCTGCCCGGTGGGGAAGCGATCATCCGTCGGGTCGCTTCCGGTGCTGGTCGGCGCGGCATAACCGTTCTTCACCAGATCGCCCCACAGATTGAGGGCGCGCGCGGTTTCGGGCGTATTCGCAACGGACGCGGTGAAGTCCTCGTTGACGATATCGCCGCCCGCCATCCACAGGAAGGGATAGAAGATGAAGTTTTCGTAGTAGTCCGGGTTCATGGGCAGCAGAATGCCGTAACGCTCAGGCGTCGTCAGCGCTTCGGCGGCGGCCATGAGTTCGTCCCATGTCGTCGGCACTTCCAGCCCGGCCTCTTCGAACATGGTCTTGTTGTACCACAGAGCAACCGGCTCCATCTCGAACGGGATCGAGTAGATGTTGCCGTTCAGCGTGACCGCGTCCCACGACGCCGGGAGAATGTCTTCCCACAGGTAATCGGGGATGTAGTCGTTCAGCGGCAGCGCCAGACCGCTCTCGGCATAGCGGCGCCAGTCGCCGGGGCTGATGAAAAAGACGTCCGGCGCTTCGCCCGTGGCAATCCCGGTCGTCAGGATCTCGCCGGTATACTGCGCCCACGGGAATTCCTGACGCACGACCTGCAGATCGTGGGTCGCATTCCACTCTTCCACATATTCATCGAAGAATGGATCAACCGCTTCGGCATATTCGAATGTCCAGAACGTCAGGGTGTCGTCCTGCGCGGAGACTGTCAGCGAGGTGGCGAGCAGCAGGACAAGCGACAGAAGGGTAAAGAGCTTTTTCATTGCAGGCTTTCTCCTTTAGTCATTAACGATGAACATTGCTCGCGCGAGTTAGTTTTCTTGTGCGGTCGCCTCCTTAATCCCTGTGGTATTTGACAAAACGGGAAATCGATTTCATCATAAACTTACTGTAACGCGCATCATTTTTCCTGTCAACCAGCCAGGATAGCGCGAAACCGATCACAAAGCAGACCGAAGATGACAAATTTCCGGAAAAATTCGACTGTCTGGCACATTATCCCAGATAACGATTTCTCAACATAGCGGCCAGAAGTCTTATTCATCGAAATGCGGGAAACAGGGTTAAACTGAGGGCCGATGGAAGAATCAAGCAAACCGATCACCATTCAGGATGTCGCGCTCAGGGCCGGCGTTTCCCGCGCGACGGTTTCGCGCGTCCTCAATAGCCACCCCAGTGTCGCGCCAGACCTGCGCCTGCGCGTTCAGGAAGCGATCAATGCGCTGGGCTACCAGCCGAACCGCACGGCACGACGCCTGCGCGCCAATTCCAGCGACGTGCTGGGCCTGATTATCCCCGATATCCAGAATCCGGTGTTCGTTAGCGTTGCTCGCGGCGTCGAAGATGAAGCCTACAAGCACCAGATGAACGTCGTGCTGTGCAACACCGACGACAACGCCGCCAAGCAACAGGCCTATCTACGCATTTTGCAATCGGAACAGGCGGGCGTGATCGTCGCCCCGACCCACTCCTACGATGGCGAAGCGCTGCGTAAAGTTCGCGACGCCGGTATCGCAATCGTGCTCATCGACCGCCGTCTGGACGACTTTGAAACCGACACGGTGCTGGTCGATAACGTGCGCGGCGCGGCGCTGGCCGTCCGGCATCTGGTGGAACTGGGATACCAGCGCATCGCCATGATCGCGGGCCTGCAAACGCTGTCGCCGGGCCGGGAACGCCTTGAGGGTTACCGGCAGGCGCTTCTGGCCGCCGGACGCGAGATTGACAGCGAACTGATCGCTCAGGGCGATTTCCGCGAGCAGGGAGGCTACGAACAAATGCGGCGTCTCATGTCGCTGCCAAACCCGCCGGACGCGATCTTCAGCAGCAACAGTTTGACATCGCTTGGCATGCTGCGCGCGCTGCGCGATCTGGGGCTGCGCGCTCCGCAGGATGTGGCGCTCGTGGGGTTCGATGATCTGCCCTACGCGGATTACATGTGTCCGGCACTGACGGCAGTCGCCCAACCGGCCTACGAAATCGGGCGGCAGGCGGTACAGTTGCTACTGCGGCGGCTGCAGGAACCCGATGCACCGGCCACGACCATCACGCTCCAGCCCCGGCTCATCGTGCGCCAGTCATGCGGCGCGGCATTGCGGCAGCAATCGAAATAGGCTCCCAATGCGCCATTGCCGCTGATCCGCTTGCAGCCCATCCCCAGAATCAGCGGCATTCCGCAAGCCATCAGGGCGCTACCGGCACGAGCCATGCGTGCCCCTGCGCGCCTTCAATCGCCCAGCCGGTGTGAACGCGCTCTCCGCGCGTGCGGACGCGCCACCAGATGTAGCCATCCGTGATCTCCGGCCCTTCAAGCACGTCAACGTACATATTCGTATACAGCAAAATGATGGCTGGCGCGTCGGCACTTGGGCTGGTCCGCAACCCGGCGGCGTGTCCGGCTTCAGTGACGACAGCAAGCCCGCCCACCTGCAGCGCCGACTGGAAGGCGGGAGGCGTGGGTAGAAAGGCCGGCGTCGGCGCGACAAAAAACGGCACTTCAACCTCTGGCTGCGTGACGGGCACAGCCGGCGTGGGCGTTGGCGCCGCCGCCACCACGGCCTGCGTGGCCCGCGCAATCGAAACCGGGTCAGACAGGTCGATCCACGGCTCGTAAGCGGACACGTGCGGCGTCAGGTCGCCTGCCCATGCCAGTTGGATCGTCACGCCCGGCGGCCCCTGCCCGACCGGATAGCCGGCGTCGACGCCATCGCGCGTCGGCGCGACCATCAACGTGGCCAAATCGCCGGCGGTCAAATAAATAAACCCATCGCCAAAGCCCGACAGATCGCCCGCAGGCAGCGACAATTCGCCGCGCAGGACGCCGTTTCGTTCGAGCACCATCCAGCTCGCGCGGCCCCATGCATCGCTTGCAGGCGCGAGAATGAGCTCGTCGTTCTGAATGAAACGCGGCTGTCCGAGCGAGCGTTCGGCGTCGTGATAGAACGGAAAGCGCCGCCCGCTGGCCGGATTGTAAACATAGAGCACGTTGTGCTGTTCCGGCCCCAGCGCCGGGTTCGCCGCGAAGCGCTCGTCACGCCCGGACAGGATGATGTCTCCCGTCGCTGTAGACACGTCTCCCGCAGCCGGAAAATTCACATTATCCGCCAGACTGCCGGTCGCAGGGTTCCACAGCAGGCTGGCAGCGATGGACTCGCCGTTCCCATCCACGAATTGCAGATCGAAGGCTACGTCATCCGTTCCGAAGTGCCGGACGACCGGAACCAGAGCGCCCGCCGGCAGACCGAGCGCCGCAACGACCGGGTTGTCGGATCGCAGTTCGGAAAGAATCGCGCCGGAGGCGGTGTTCAGCACCAGCACGCGCCACTGGCCATCCAGCGTCGTCAGCCCGACCGCCAGCGCGACGCCGGTTTCGTTAAAGACCGAAGGAGAGGCATGATAATCGAGACCGCTGGCTAAAAGGTCGGTCAGCACAAAGTCGGCGCGAACGGACTCGGCCTGCAGGTCAAAAATCACCAGACGGTGCGCGCGTAGCGCCTCATTGCTGGTCATGTAGGCGACCAGCCGCCCATCGCGGGAAACGGCCACCCGCTGCGGATAGGCGTGCCCCTGAACGGACGGAAGCGCGATGTCACGAGCCACGCCGCTGCTATCGACATAGGTCATGACTCCGCCGGGGTTATACAGCCACACCTGCCATCCGGACGCCTGCGCCCGAACCGGCCACCCCGGAACCAGCAACAGCGCCAGCAGCAACATGCACCAGACCCGCATTCGCACCAACCTCACATCAGGGACAAACCGACCAAACATTTCGATTATAGACCCAGATACCACGCCACTTCATGCCAGACAAGAACCGGCAACGCGAGGAAAGCTCACGCCAATCCTTAATGCACACCTAAACAATTGCCGGTACACTGCCAGATACTCCCGAACCGGCACACCAAGGATAAAAACCAGCGTGGCCCGCAAGCAGACTGTCCGGCGCAAGCCGCTCCCCCAACCCGTCACTGACCCGGTCGCCACGGCGCGCGCTGCTCGACTGCGCTATGTGAACGACGACGAGCCGGGCATTCGCCGGCGGCGGCACGGCAAGGGCTGGACCTATCTCGACCCGGAGGGCAAGGTTATCCGCGACCGGGCCGTGCGCGCTCGCATCGAGGCGCTGGCAATTCCGCCTGCCTGGACGGACGTCTGGATTTGCGCCGACGACAGAGGACACATTCAGGCGACCGGGCGCGATGCAAAAGGGCGCAAGCAGTACCGCTATCACCCGCGCTGGCAGGAAGTGCGCGACCAGACCAAATTCGAGCGCATGTTGCTCTTCGGTCAGGCGTTGCCTCGTATCCGCGAGCGCGTCCAGCGTGATCTGAGCCTGCCGGGGCTGCCGCGCGAGAAAGTGCTGGCGGCGGTCGTGGCGCTGCTCGGTTCGACGTTCATTCGCATCGGCAACCCTGAGTATGCGCGCAGCAACGACTCGATTGGCCTGACCACCATGCGCGACGAGCATGTCTCGATCCGGGGATCACGAATCCGGTTTAAGTTTCGCGGCAAAAGCGGCAGGGAACACGCCATTGACCTGAGCGACCGCCGTCTCGCCCGCATCGTCAAGCGCTGTCAGGATGTCGAAGGGCAGGCGCTGTTCCAGTACACGGATGATGACGGCAACCCGCGCGCGGTCACATCGTCGGATGTCAACCAGTATCTGCGTGAGATTAGCAACGAGGAATTTTCCGCCAAGGATTTTCGCACGTGGGGCGGAACAACGCTGGCGCTCAGCGTGCTCGGCGCACTGGACTCGTTCGAGAACCAGTCTCAGTTCAGGCAAAATGTGATGGAGATGTACCGCACCGTTGCCGCCCAGCTGGGCAACACAGTGGCCGTCTGTCGAAAATATTACATCCATCCCGCCGTGCTGATCGCTTATGAGAAAAACGAATTGCCGTCGCTGCTGGACGAAAAAGCGCCCCCGCTGGATGAAACGGACCGGCTGTCACTCTCGCACTGCGAGCGCGTGGTGATGGCATTGCTCCTGCAGGCTGCTGAAGCCGCCGGTTGAATCCCCCCTCAAAGGTTTCCTCCCTGTAACATCTTCAAGCCGCCTTCTTCGGCTAAACGTTGGTTTTTCGTTTGCAAATTGCAAAGGGCTTCTAACCCTGACGTGGTGGAACCGTCAAGCAGGTCTAAACGTCTTACTTAACAATGGTATGTAACATGTCGTACGATAAAGCGCTTTGGGGGGGAATCCATCATGTTGACGTGGCATCATGCAAGACGGCTGACGGCTGTGCTGCTGTTGGCCGCCGTATTTCTGGCGCTGGCCGCGCCGGTTGCCGCGCAAGGCAACGCGACGATCGTCAACGCCTCGCGCGTCAACCTGCGTAACGGCCCAGGCGTGGGTTATGGCGTCGTCACCGTATTGACGCGCGGACAGCAGGTGACTCTGCTGGGCGCGAACGCCGACGCAAGCTGGTATCAGGTTCAGACGACGTTTGGCCATGTGGGCTGGGTCAACGCCCGTTACGTGGCCGGTAACTACGCCGGCATCACCGTGCCGCAGACCGCACCAACCGGCAGTCAGAGCGCGGTGGTCACGGCGCATTTTCTGAACGTTCGCAGCGGGCCGGGGGCCAACTTCCCCGATCTAGGCACGCTGTCTCGCGGACAGGCGCTCGATCTGGTGGGCCGCAACGCCGATAACAGTTGGGTGCAGGTCAATATCCCCGGCGGACTTCAGGGCGTGTGGGTGAGCGCGCGCTACATCTCCGCCAGCCTGCCGATCAGCTATCTGCCGCTGGTGAGCAATACCGGCGTCTCGCCCGCCTATCCACAGCCGGTCCCGGAATGGGGTCAGGTCGGCATCGTCACAGCCCCGCGCTTAAACGTGCGCTATGGTCCAGGCGTCTGGCATGGCGTATTTACCCGCCTGAGTCAGGGCGAAGGCGTGAGCCTGATCGGCCGTGACGCGAGCGGCGCGTGGCTGCTCGTTCAGCTTGCCAACGGCAGCACCGGCTGGGTCAGCTCCGGTTTCATCACCAGCAGCTTCCCATTCCACCTGTTGCCGGTACGCTCCTAGGCGCATCACCACAGGCATTTCACGCGAGGCGTCCCATGTGGACGCCTCGTTGCCGTTGATCACATACTGAAAATCTGTTGAATGCTGAGGGGTAGTCAAGCGTCAGCAGCGGTCACAACGCTGCAATTCTTCGCATTACTGGCGCGGATCGTATATGATTGGCAAGTAAAAAAGTATACAGTACGGAGCGTTCTCAATGGTTAAGCGACTGCAAAACTATATCGGCGGGCGTTTTGTCGATGCCGAGGCGACCGAATACGTCCCGGTTTACAATCCCGCGACGTGCGAGGTACTTGCGGAGTGCCCCGATTCGTCACGGGCTGACGTGGATCGCGCAGTACAGGCCGCGAAGGCGGCGTTTGACGAATGGCGCAGCACACCGGTCCTCAGCCGCGCACAGTACATGTTCCGGTTAAAGACCCTGCTGGAAGACAACTTCGAGAGGCTGGCCCGGATCGTCGTCGAAGAAAACGGCAAAACGCGCGACGAAGCGCGTGGCGAAGTGCGGCGCGGCATCGAGTCGGTAGAATTTGCCGCCAGCGTTCCCTCGCTGATGCGTGGCTACAAGCTTGAGGATGTCAGCAGCGGGATCGACGAAACCGCCGAACGGCAGCCGCTTGGCGTATTCGCGGCGATCACACCGTTCAACTTCCCGAATATGGTCCCGCTCTGGTTCCTGCCCACCGCCATCACAACCGGCAATACGTTTGTGCTCAAGCCGTCGCCGCAGACCCCGATCAGCATGGACGTGCTCTTCGAACTGCTCGATGAGCTTGACCTGCCGGAAGGCGTCGTCAACCTCGTCCACGGCGGCAAGGAAGCGTCGATGGCGCTTATGGAGCATCCCGACGTGGTTGGCGTTTCCTTCGTCGGCAGCACGCCGGTTGCCAAGATCGTCTATGAAACCTGCGCCAAATACGGCAAGCGCGTTCAGGCTCAGGGCGGCGCCAAGAACTACATCGCCGTCATGCCGGACGCCAACATGGAAGCCAGCGTCGCCAACATCATGGGTTCGGCCTATGGCTGCGCCGGGCAGCGCTGCCTCGCCGGCTCGGTGGTCGTCGCTATCGGCGATGCCTACGAACCGCTCAAGGCCGAACTAACGAAGCGCGCGGCGGCTATTCGCGTCGGCAGCGGTCTGGAAGAAACCACGCAGATGGGAACCGTCATCTCGCCTGAAGCGCGCGACCGTATCGAGCGCATGATCGAGGAAGGCGTGAAGGAAGGCGCGAAAGTGATCCTCGATGGCCGCGGCAAGAAGGTTGAGGGGTACGAGAACGGTTCGTTCGTCGGCCCGACGATTCTCGACGAAGTGAAGCCGGAGATGACCGTTGCCAGAGAGGAAATTTTTGGGCCGGTGCTTTCGATCATGCACGTGCCCGATCTAAACTCGGCAATCGAAGTGATCAACAAGAGCCGCTATGGCAACGCCGCCAGCCTGTTCACGAACAGCGGCAAGGCAGCGCGGGAGTTCAAGTATCGCGTCCGCGCCGGGAACATCGGCATCAACATCGGCATAGCGGCGGCAACGGCGTCGTTCCCGTTTGGCGGCCAGAAGGAATCGTTCTTTGGCGACCTGCACGGTCAGGGCCTCGACTCCATCGAGTTCTATACCGACAAGAAGATCCTGATCGAACGCTGGCTGTAAAGCCGCATTCGTCGCGCCGCGCGGGGCAAGTTGTCATGGCTTCGCGCGGCGCGTCCGGTTCATCCATGCCATGATCCGTTACACCGACACCCTCGCAGGAATCACCGTCGACCAGTTGCGCGGCGGTTTTTTTGCCAGTTGGACGCGCCCGCTGACGCCGGAAACGCATCTGCGCGTCCTGCACGGTTCCGACGCGGTGATTCTCGCTATCGACGATACGACGGACATGGTCGCCGGCTACATCACCATGATTAGCGATGGTGTGCTGTCGGCGTTCATTCCCAACATCGAAGTGCTGGCGGATTATCAGGGGCAGGGTGTCGGCACGGAACTGATGCAGCGCATGCTCGACAAAGTCCGCCATATCCCGAATATCGATCTGATGTGCGCCCCGGACGTTCAGCCGTTTTACCGGCGTTTTGGCATGCAGCCATGCAACGGCATGGTCATTCGCAAATCGGTTCCTGACATCAACTGCTGATGGCAGCACCAAAGCGGACCCGTCTTTCGAAGTTTAGAGGCAGTCTATGACACTTCTCAATCAGTTCGGCGCTATTCTGACCTTTGCAATCGATTTGGAAACGCGCATTCGCGATTACTACCAGCAGGCCGGAGACAACGAGCGCGCCGCCGCCGCAGACAAGCGGCGTGCCAATCTGGAGCGTGTGCGCCGGGAAAACGTCACCGAAATCAAGCTGGAACCGATTGAAGGGCTGGACGAGGCCAATTACCAGTTCAACTGGGATGACACATCGGCGGCGGGCCAGAAGGCTATCGAAGCGACCGCCGCCCGGTTTTATAACGACGTCGCGCCGCATATCAACGTGCGCGAAGCCCAGCGGGCGCTGGAACGTGCCGCCCGCCAGCATAGCGAACTGGCGGAGAGCTAACGCAAGAAGAAGCAGAGGGCTGGCGACGCCAGCCCTCTCCCAGCCCTGCCTAACCGTTCTTCCCCTGCTTGCGCCCCCCAAGAGGCTGAGCGCCGGGAGAGAGATTGGAAATGCAGGGCTGCTATCCCACCGCTTCCATCAGCCCTTCGGCGATCACGCCACAGGCCAGCCGCGCGCCGGAGTCGCCCCCGACTAGCGTCTCCTCATCGGGGCCACCATAGCGTTCCGGAATGTTGGTGAAGTTATCGGCGTTTTGGTGGATGACAATCGCGCTGCCATCCTCATCCAGCAGATCACTCACAGAGAAACGGTCGGTAATCGTCAACAGACCGCCCGTGCCATCCGCCAGCACGTATAGAGCCGGCAAGTCACCGGAATGGTTGGGATGCTGAGAACCATCGAGGTTCAGATGAGCGCCCGCGGAACTAAACGGCTGTTCGGTCGCCGGGTCACACTGGCCGGTCTCATGAATGTGGAAGCCGTGAAACCCCGGCGGCAGATTGTTGACGAGCACCTGCACGATGACCTGCCCCATGTCAGCCTGCGTTATCGAGACCTCCCCAACGGCGTTACCGTTCGCGTCCTGCAATGCCGCGAACGCGCTGCCGCCCCCGGCAGTCGCTTCCGGTGTTGTGTCCTGCGCCAGAACCGCCAGCGGCGCGATAGCCGCCAACGCGAACACGAGCGCGATACCCCTCCAAACCAGTCCTTGCCGGATGCGGTTCGTCATCACAACCTCCTGCCTGTCCAATAGCGAAGCGGCGGGCGCAGCGCGAGCGGCGCTCCGGACCGCTGCGGCAGTATAGCAGATCACCCTTAATGACGAAAGACATAACGCTTGCAGGCGAAAAGAATGCGAGGCCGCGGGTTGTACAGGCCTCAGGATCGTGTAACATTCACAGCGCCGACGCCAGTAACCATCGGAGCGAAGCCAGCAATCATGGCGCCTGAAGCAGGAAAGCAAGCAGCCCGGTCATCCGGGCGACGTCGCATTTGGTGGCGCATCGCCGGTATCGTGTTGTCGGTCGGGCTGCTGGCGTATATTCTGGCGCAGATCGACGTCGCCGAATTCATGGCCATCGTGCGGGGCGTGCCGGCTCAGGCGCTGCTCGGCGCGTTTCTGGCCTACGCGCTGCTCAATTATTTCCGCACCCTGCGCTTTCGCACCTTCATGCCGCCGCCTCACCCGACGGTCGCCGAACTGACGCCGATTGTGCTCTATCACAACCTGCTGACGCGCGTGCTGCCGTTCAAAACCGGCGAAATTTCGTATGTCGTGCTGCTGAACCGGCATCTGAAACAGCCGTTGAGCGAAGGCGTCAGCAGCCTGCTCAGCGCGCGCCTGTTTGAACTGGCGCTGGTCATGCTCGGCGGCGCATTCGGCGTGCTTTCCGTCGCGTCGCAACCATCAACAAGCCGCTGGCTGACCTTTGCGCTGCTGATCGCCGTTCTCATCGTCTACATGATCGCGCTTTACTATTCGGGTAGCCTGCTGCGCCTGCTCGCCCGCGCGTGGGCGCGGATCGTTGCCCCGCGTCTCATGTCGCGTTTCCCCACTCTGGAAAAGCGCGTCGAAGAAAAGCTGCATGTTTTCGCGGGCCAGTTCGACCGGATTCACAATCCCCGCCTGCTGCTGTCCGCGTGCCTGCTTTCGACCTGTACCTACAGCATGAGCATGTTGTTCGACATCATCCTCATGCGCGGGCTGGGGCTGGATGCGCCTCTGGGCGTGCTGGTCACGATCATCAGCATCAAGATGTTTCTTGAAGCCGCCCCCATCGCCGTCAGCGGTTTCGGCGTCATCGAAGGAAGCTGGACCTTCGGGCTGGTCACGCTCGCCGGGCTGGACATCAGCACTGCCGCCTCGATGGCCTTCTTTCTTCATGCCAGCCAGATCGTCGCCGCCGCGCTGCTCGGCGGGGCCGGGTGGTTCCTGCTCTCGCGGTTGAAACCTCAGCCCGGCACGCCCTCCGAAGCCAGCATCCGGCGCTAAGCCATCTGGCAAGTCCACATGAGCGCAAGCGAGCCGCTCTCGCTATAATACGAATCAGCCAGCCCTGATCCTGAATTTACGAGGGTAAATCGACCTGATGCGGCCGGCTTGCCTGTCATTTTGTATTGACTTTGACACTTAGGAGTTACGCAATGGAGTTTGCAATAACATTTAAAGGTGATATTGATCCGAAGCGCACAGTCGCGTTGTGCAAACAGGCCGAGGTCGCGGGCTTCAAGTACGCGTGGTTCTTCGACTCACACGTGCTCTGGCGCGAGTGCTATGTCACGATGGCCATGTGCATGGAGCATACCGATACCTTGCGCTTTGGCCCGTGTGTGACGAACCCCGGTGTGCGCGACTGGTCGGTCGCCGCAAGCCTGTTCGCCACGCTGGCGCTGCAAAGCGGCGGTCGTATCGACATGGGTGTGGGACGCGGCGACAGTTCCCGCCGTGTGCTGGGACGCAAACCGCTGACGGTCGACACGATGGTCGAGTTCGCCGCCGCCGTCAAAGCGATGGTGCGCGGCGAGTGCGTCAAGTACGACGAGCATCTGGCCGAAGTCCAGTTTCCGTGGGCCAACGGCTACGAGCTGCCCGTCTGGTTCGCGGCTTATGGCCCCAAGGCGCTGCAAGCGGCGGGCCGCCACGCCGAGGGTCTGATCCTGCAAATCGCCGATCCCTGGCTGGTGAAGTGGTTTACCGATCAGGCTATCGAAGCCGGGAAAGCAGCAGGCCGCGATATGTCGAATTTCAAGGTCATGTCGGCTGCGCCCGTGTGGGTTGGCGACATGGAAACGGCGCGCGCGCAGACACGCTGGTTCCCCGCCATGGTCGGCAACCATGTGGCCGATCTGGTGGAGCGCTATGGCCGCGAGGGCGACAACATTCCCAAGCGCCTGACCGACTACATCGAAGGCCGCAAGGGCTATGATTATCGCCACCACGCCGACAAGGACGCCGACCATCTCGACTTCATCACCGACGACATCATCGATAACTTCGGCGTGCTCGGAGATGTCGAGGCTCATGTCGCCAAACTGAAGGAACTGGAAGCGATTGGCGTGACGCAATTCAACATTTACCTGATGTGCGGCGAGGAAGAGCGGATTCTCGCCGAATACGCCGAGCACGTGCTGCCGCACTTCCAGTAAGCCCTATAGCCCTTACCGCGTCCCTGCGCCTCGAACGCGTCGCCGGGCGAGGGAGTGAGAGTAAGGGCTTCCAACAACAGGCAGCTTTAGGCGCATCATCTTCAAAAGGAGTTTCTTTACGATGGGTACGCTGTTTAAGAACGGAACCGTCATCACCGCCGCCGATATGTTCCCGGCCGATGTGCTGGTGGAAGGCGAAACGATCAGCCTCATCGGTCGCAACATCGACAGCACCGGCCATGAAGTCGTCGACTGTACCGGCAAATACCTGATGCCGGGCGGCATCGACGTCCACACGCATCTCGACCTCGCTTTTGGCGGCACTTACAGCAACGACGACTTCGATGTTGGCCACATGGCGGCGGCCTTCGGCGGCACGACAACGCATATCGACTTCGCCATGCAGCCGAAGAACGGCACGCTGCACGACGCGCTCGATATCTGGCGCGCCAAGGCGGCCCCGGCGCAGATCGACTACAGCTTTCACGTCGGCATCACCAACCTGACCGACGAGGTCATGAAGGAAATCCCGTCGCTGGTGGACGAAGGCGTGACCAGCCTGAAGCTCTTTATGGCCTATAAGAACGTCTTTCAGATCGACGACTCGACGCTCTTCCGGGCCATGACGCAGGCCGCCAAACACGGCATGCTCATCATGGTTCATGCCGAAAACGGCGACGTCGAAGCGACGCTCACGCCACAGTTGCTGGCCGAAGGCAAGACCGCGCCGGTCTACCACGCCGCATCCCGCCCGCCCGAAATCGAAGGCGAGGCGACCAACCGCGCCGTCACGATGGCGGGGCTGACCAACTGCCCGCTGTACGTCGTGCATATGACCTGCGAACCGGCGATTGAAGCGCTGCGTCGTGGCCGCGCCAAAGGCTATCCCGTAATGGGCGAAACCTGCGTCCAGTACTTCTTCCTGACGGTCGAAGAACACCTCGGCGCGCCGGGCTTCGAGGGCGCGAAGTTCGTCTGTTCGCCGCCCATCCGGTCGAGCCACGATCACGAAGTCCTGTGGCAGGCGGTGCGTGACGGCACGTTGCAGGTGGTCAGCACCGACCACTGCGATTTCTGGTATGAGGGTGGCGTCGGCCCGTGGCAGGAATGGGCCGAGGCGCACAACGGCGGCAACTGGGCCGAATATGAGCGTCAGGACCCGTCCTATCGCCGTCCGGGCAAGGAGCTTGGCAAGGGCAATTTCGCCAAGATTCCCAACGGCATGCCCGGCCTCGAAGACCGCATGATGGTCATGTGGCACGCGGGCGTCAACGGCGGTCGCATTTCCCCGTCTCGCTTCGTCGAACTCAACTCGACCAACCCGGCCAAGATCTTCGGCATGTATCCCCGGAAGGGCACGATTGCCATCGGCTCCGACGCCGATATTCTCGTCTGGGATCCGGAAAAGACGCACATCATCAGCGCGGAAACGCACCACATGCGCTGCGACTACAACGTCTACGAGGGCATGGAAGTTCGCGGCGTGCCGGTGCAGGTTTATCTGCGCGGCAGGAAGATTGTCGACGGCGACCAGTGGCTCGGCACAAACGGTGGAGGCCAGTTCATCAAGCGCTCGCCAAACCCGCCGATTCTGTAATCTCCCCTCTTCAACGCCCCTCCCCGGGAAAGAACGCCGTCTCCTGGGGAGGGGGCCAAACCATTCTGCCGGCAGCCGTTTCCCCGGCATCCGGCCCGTCCGCTTCCGGGAAAAGCGCCGGGTAATGCCGTTTTCCTCCTGCGTTCAGGCTGGTGAAATTCGAGTCACGTGTGCCAGCGCAACTGACTTGTCTGGTACAATTGTTCGCACTTCGTAACTTCAGCCAAACGTGGAGCAACGCTCGAATGACAAATCTGGTCAACGGCCTCAACCCGCAGCAGCGTGAAGCCGTGACGGCAGGCGACGGCCCGGTTCTGGTGCTTGCGGGGCCGGGCAGCGGCAAGACGCGCGTGCTGACGCACCGGATTGCCTATCTGATTCAGGAAATGGGCGTTCCGGCTTATAACATCATGGCCGTAACCTTTACCAACAAGGCCGCGTCCGAAATGCGCGGGCGCGTCGAGAACCTCCTCGGCGGGCGACTCGATGGTCTGCAAATTGGCACGTTTCACGCCATCTGCTCCCGCCTGCTGCGCCGCGAGGCCGATTACACGTCGTATAACCGTGACTATGCCATTTATGACACCGACGACCAGCAGGCAGTCGTCAAACGCGCGCTGGCCGACCTCGATCTGGATGCCAAGAAATTCACGCCGGGCCGCGTGCTGAACAAGATTTCGATGTGGAAGAACGAACTTGTCAGGCCGGACGAATACGTCAGCCGCGATTATTTTGAAGAGATTGCCGGGCGCGTGTACCGCCGCTATCAGGAGCTGCTCGTCGAAAACAACGCCATGGATTTCGACGACCTGTTGATGCAAACCGTGCTGCTGATGGAATCGGCCGATAGCGTGCGCGAGCGCTGGCAGCGCCGTCTGGAACACATCCTGGTCGATGAGTTTCAGGACACCAATATGGCGCAGTATCGTCTGGTGCAAATCCTCGGCCTGCCCCAGAACAATATCTTTGTCGTCGGCGACGAAGATCAGGGCATTTACGCCTTTCGCGGCGCGGACTACCGCAACGTGCTGCAATTCCGTCAGGATTATCCCAACGCGCGGGTGATCCTGCTGGAACAGAATTACCGCTCGACCCAGATTGTGCTCGACGCGGCGCGTGCCGTGATCGACAAGAACACCAACCGCACGCGCAAGGCGCTGTTCACCGAACGTACATCCGGCCCGCTGGTAACGATTTACGAAGCCTACAGCGAGCGCGACGAAGGCGATTACGTGGCCCAGCGCATTCTCGAAATGGTACGCCGCCGGGAATATGACTACCGGGACATTGCCGTGATGTACCGTACGAACGCACAGTCCCGGTCGTTGGAAGAAGCGTTCGTCAAGGCAGGCGTTCCCTATCGACTGGTCGGCGGCGTAGCGTTCTACCGCCGTCGCGAAATCCGCGACCTGCTGGCGTATTTGCGACTGGTCAACAACCCGAACGATACGGTCAGCTTCGAGCGCGTGATCAACGTGCCGGGGCGCGGCATCGGCGCGAAGTCGCTGGAAACCTTCCGTACGTGGGTATTGCAGCGCGGCGACAGCATCTGGGACGCATTGCAGGCGCTGGCCAACGGCGAGGCATCGCCGCTGGCGCCGAAAGCCGCCAAAAGCTTTGCCGAGTTCGGGCGTATGCTGGCCGAGTGGCGCGACATGCTGGCCGAGAATGACCTGCTGGCGCTGTTCGACGAAATCACGGCGCGCATCGGCTATAACCTCTACGTGCATTCCATCAGCGACACGCCGGAGCAAGTCGCCGAGCGGCTGGAGAACATCAACGAGCTTCGTAACAACATCGCCGACTCTCGCGAGTTGGACCTGAATGATTTTCTGGCCGATACCGCGCTGGTGGCCGATGTCGACACACTGCTTGAGGACGCCAATCAGGTCACGCTGCTGACGCTGCACGCCGCCAAAGGTCTGGAATTCCCGGTCGTCTTCATCACCGGGCTGGAAGAAGGCCTGCTGCCGCACGCGCGCTCGTTCGACGATCCCGACGCCATGCAGGAAGAACGGCGGCTGATGTATGTGGGCCTGACCCGCGCCAAAGACCGCGTTTACCTGTGTTATGCCTTCCGGCGCACGCTCTACGGCGACAGCATTCCCGGCGTGCCATCGCGCTTTCTGTGCGATATTCCCGCCGACCTGACGGAAGGCGTGTCCGCCGGGATGTCCAGCCTCCGCGACCGTCAGGCCTACCAGCGACAGGTAACGTGGGACGCGCCCGCGTCGTCCGGGTCGCGCGCGAAAATCATCTCGTTTCCGCAAACCACCAAACCGCTCAAATACAAAAGCGGGATGCGCGTGCGGCATCACAAATTCGGCGAAGGCATGGTGATCGAAAGCCGGCGCTACGGCGACGACGAAGAAGTGACGGTTATTTTCGCCAATAAGGTCACGAAGACGCTGGCAGCCAGCTTCGCCAATCTGGAGATTCTCGAAGGCTAGCCGGCTCGACAAACGCCGGTCAGAACCAACGGTTGATGACGGCGTCGCTCCGGCTTCCACCAGCCTGATTTGCATGAACAAATACGCTCACCGGGTCTGGATTGCGCTGGCGCTGCTGGTCGCGGCGCTCGGCATGCGCGGCCTGAACGCCGATGCCATCTGGTATGACGAATGGTGGTCGCTGTACTACGCCGGAGCCATCGACGGCGATACGTCCCCCGGCGCGGTGCTCGCGCGCCTGTCGGAACAGCGCCAGCATGAGAACAACCCGCCGCTCTACTATCTGCTGCTGGCGCAGTGGGGCCAGCTTCTCAACTGGACTCCGCAGACCGCCCCGCTGATCGGGCGGTTCCTTTCGCTGGCGGCCACGCTGCTGGCCGGGGCGTTCGCCTTTCGCGCCGGACGCCTGCTGGCCGGGCAAACGGCCGGCCTCTCCGCTTATGCCGTTTTCCTCAGTTCCGCGTTCATCATCCATTACGCGCATGAGCTTCGCGGTTATGCCCTCTCGGCGTTCTTCACCGCAGCGGCCATATGGGCCTACCTGCACCTCCGCGTTACCCGGCATCGCTGGCGGACGTGGGCGGCACTGGCGGCCAGCCTGACTGCCATGCTCTACACCCACTATTTCACAGGACTGGGCGTCGTCGCTCTGGGGCTGGTTCATGCGCTCCGGCGCGGCCGGTCGCCGGGATGGTGGTCCGGGCTGCTGGCGTTTGCCGTCGCCGGGGCCGCTTTTCTCCTCTGGTTGCCGAATCTCGCGGGTGCTCTGAACCGCGCCATCGTCGATCCGGTAGCGCTGGCGCTGACAATGCAGCCGCCGGAAGTCATCTGGTCGTTGCTGTTTTCGTTCAGCAATGCCAACCCGGCGCTGGCGTTGTTACTCATCGGCGTGGCGTTGCAATCACGTGATCGCAGACAGGCCGTCATTGCCGGCTGGGTCATCATCCTGACCGCGCTCATCCTGATCCTGAACGCGCGCTTTCATCTGGTTTCCGAACTCCGCTATCTGATCGGGCTGTGGGCCGGCCTTGCCCTCTGGACGGCGTTCGGCATCACCAGCGCGGCGAAGCGAGGGCTTCCGGCGGCGCTGGTCATCACGATCTGGGCAGCCGCCGGGCTGTGGACCAGCCTGCAGGCGACGCCGCTGGTTGTCGCGTTGAACGCGCCGGACAGCGGGCAGTACACCCGCGTCTATAACGTCGGTTTCATACCGTTGCCTTTCCACGACGCACGCCGCCTGCTGGAACGCGACATCGGTGAGGACGACGTGTTATTGCTGCACCGCCCGGATACCGTCTGGGCGATAGAGCGACTGTTCGAATACTATTTTGGCGACCTGCCCGGCCAACAGCACATTCTGGAAACCACGCCGGACGCGCAGCTTCAGGCGTCGATACAACAAGCTCGCCGCATCTGGCTTGCGATTGACGAGACAACCGCGCCGGGCAACCGGCTTCCGTGGCTGCAGCAGCAGCTTCATGATGCCGGGTTCGCCCGCTGCGGCGATCCACAGGATCTGGGAGCGCTTCGACTTGAGCGATATGAAACGACCTGCTAACTGGGTCTGGGTCGCGCTGGCATTGCTGGTCGCGGCGCTCGGTATGCGCGGCCTCAACGCCGACCCGATCTGGTATGACGAATGGTGGTCGATCCATTACGCCGGGGCAGAACCGGGCGCGCACCCTATCGCGCTGGCGGAGACGCTGGAGCGCGTGGCATCGACCGACCACGAACTGAACCCACCCGGTTACTATCTCAGCCTCAACCTGTGGAGCCGGTTGGCCGGAACCGAACCGGCGATATTGCGGGCCCTGTCGCTGTTTGCGGGGATGCTGGCAATGGCGTTCGTCTACCGGACGGCGGCGGACGTCGCCGGCCCGCGCGCGGGGCTGATGGCCGCAGTCGCGCTTGGCGGCTCGGCCTTCACGATTTATTACCTGCACGAAGCCCGCGCGTACCTGTCACTGGTGGCCGCCGCCGCCGCGTTTCTCTGGGCCTATCGTCGCCTGACGGCGAGCAGCAGCGCTTCAATTGGCGTCTTGCTCATCCTGTTTGCCAGCGTTGTCGCGCTGTGCTATACGCATTATCTCGGGTCGCCCCTGCTGGTCACTACGGCAGTCGTTCACCTGCTCTTTGTTCGCAAGAGCCGTTCATGGTGGCGTGTGACGCTTGTCGCGCTGGCGGGCATGGCCATGCTTCTGCCCTGGCTTCCCGTGGCGCTGAACGCGGTGATCCGGGTTTCCGGCGATGCGACCCGCGATTTTTTCGCCCGCGACGGGATTGAACTGCTACAACGCCTGATCGAGCGTTTCAGCGGCAGCAATCCGGCGCTTTTCGCGCTGGCGGCTCTCTTTGCCATACCGCGCAGGTCGAACGGCATGGCGTTATTCTGGGCGCTGCTGGCAGGAACTTTTCTCCTGATCGCAGCGGCGAACGCCATGTTGCAGTTTGTGACCGACGCGCATTATCTGATGGTACTGCTGCCGCTGCTGGCGCTGATCGCCGGGAGCGGCATGGCGCGCATGTCGCCGCGTGTTGGCAACGCCGTCGCCGTTCTCTGGCTCGTCACCGGCGCGGGCCTCAGCCTCTTTCCGCCGCCGCGCGAAACAGGGGAGTGGACGCTGTATTTCCCGTGGGATGAAGCCGGCGAAACGCTGGCCGGGCGGGCAGCGGCGACGGATCGCGTGGTCGCGCTGCTGCCCGAACCCGATCCCAACTGGATTCACCAGCCAGTCGCCACTTATTACCTACCGCCCGTCGATCTGCGGCTGATTGAATCGCTGCCCGATGCGACGCCGGATGAACTGGAAGCACAGTGGGAACGCGCGACGTCCGGCCAGCAATTGCTCTGGGTGGCGACGAGCGCCAGCGCCCCGCCTTCTCATTTCGCCCGGAACGTCATGCGCGCAGCGCTGGCGGATCACTGGACAGCCTGTATGGACGGAGACGCCACCGCCCGGCTCTACGCTTCCCAAACGCTGGTCGCCGATGATTTTCGTTTCGGAGACATCGGCGTCGAGTTGCTGAGGCCCGTTCGCCTGTCATCGCCGCGCGCTCTGTACGCGGTTCTCGGTTTCAACACCGGCCCGCAGACACCGCCGCACACGTATTCGGTCGCTCTTCACGTGGAAAACGGCGATGGAACCGTGGTGGCGCAGCACGATTTCGGGCTGCCTGATGAAGCGGTCGCCTGCCGGGCCGTCGAACTCGACCTGTCGTCGCTTCCCGCAGGCCAATACACGGTTCGGCTGGTGGTCTATGCCTGGGAAACCGGCGAACGCCTGACCGAGATCGAAACAGGCCAGGAACGCCCGGCGATCCATACGTTCGAGCTTGGCGCTTAGACGCGCGGCCCGTGTGACAGCCGGCGGGCCGGCGCCAAATGTTGAATTGAGCCACAATAAAGAAAGTACGTCGGTCTTATCGTCCTGACAAAAGAAGGCGATTACAATAGTAACCATACAGCCTTGGCCAACGCGCGGCCCGCGCCCCATTGATACGCAGTACGCCGGCCGCTGACGCCTTGAGGAGAAAAACAGATGAAACGACTGGTATTTCTGGTTTTGCTCATCGCGACTCTGGCGCTGCCTGCCGGCGTTGCCACGGCGCAGACGCCGGGCGCGGCGATCATCACGCCCGCAGGACCGGTCTGGGCGGCATGGCAGCCATTCCAGGGCGGCGTCATGATGTGGTGGTCGGACACGCGTCAGATCTGGGTCATGTTCAACAGCACCAGCACCGTGCTCGTCTTCCCCGATACGTGGGTCGGCGAACCGCTGGCGCCAGTTGCCGCGCCTCCCGGCCTGTATACGCCTGAGCGCGGCTTTGGCAAGGTCTGGCGTATGCTCGGCGGCCCCGGCAGTGGCCTCGGTTACGCCATGGCCCCGGAACTGGGCTATGACACCGCCGCGCGGCTCGCCACCGGCAACCCGACGACCGTGACGATTGACGGGCCGGGCGAAACGGTCTACAGCGTGACCATTCCTTTCGGGTCGAATTTTGGCACCTGGCAGGTGCTACGCATGTACTAGAGCGAAATCGTCATGGCATGGCATCGCACGAGGGAATGCCATGCCATGACAAGGGTTTCGGTGATCGGGCAAATAAAAAGCGCCATCCGGGTTGGATGGCGCTTCGTTGCTGTCAGTCCGGTGTAGAACGGCTTAAAGAGCAACTACGTCGCTGGCCTGCGGCCCCTTCGGCCCCTGCTCCAGCGTGAATTCAACGTGCTGGCCTTCTTCAAGCGTGCGGAAACCATTCGCGCGGATGGCCGAGTAATGTACGAAGACATCCGGCCCGTCATTGCGGGAAATGAAACCGAACCCCTTCGTGGCGTTGAACCACTTGACAGTACCTTGAATACGGTCGGGCATGCCGAACCTCTCCTCAGAAAATAAGCTGCCCTTGCGGGCGTCAGGAATGCAAAATATAGAACGGCGTACCTGACCAATATTCAACATATTGCGTGTTGCCTGTGTTCTACGAGCGGCATGTTACACCAATGCGCGGCGCTTTGTCAACCAGAGGCGCGCCTCTGGCCGCGCGGGTTGAGCGGCATAGACAGAGCCAGCCTGAGCGAGTATAGTTGCGGCGCTCAAAGGACGAGGAACCGGAATGCGTCGCCGCTTACCTGATGTATTGATTGTCGCGCTGCTGTTTGCGCTGCCGCTGATTCTATTCTGGCAGCAGACGCTCGGCGGGCGCACGTTGCTGCCGGTCGAAAACCTCTTCCAGTACGAACCCTACGCCGCTTACCGTGAGGTAGCACAAGCGCCGGAAGTGCCTCATAACGCGCTTGTATCAGACCTCATCCTCCAGAATTTCCAGTGGAAATCCTTCATCCGCGACAGTCTGGCGCAGGGCGAAATCCCGCTCTGGAACCCGCACCTGTTCGCCGGCGTGCCGTTCATGGCGTCGGGACAGCAGTCGACGCTCTATCCCTTCAGCGTCCTCTATTACGTCCTGCCGCTGGCATCGGCCTACGGGTGGTTCACTGTCGTGCAGTTGTGGCTGGCGGGCGTGTTCATGGTCGCGTTCCTGCGCGGTCTGGGCGTCGGGCGCGCGGGCGCGACGCTCGGCGGCATCGTCTACCAGCTCAGCGCTTTTTTCGTCATCAGCGCGGTGTTTCCGATGATCATCGGGGCGGCCGTCTGGCTGCCGCTCATCCTGCTGATGATCGAAAACATCATCCGGCAGCGTCCGGCGCTGCGCGACCGGGCGGCTACGGTGCCGTGGGCGGCCACCGGCGCGATTGCGCTCGGCTGTAATATCCTCGCCGGGCATGTCGAGATTACCTACTACACGCTCATCATCGCGGCCTACTATGCCGCCGTGCGTCTGTTACAGGAATGGCTGCGCCGCAGTGACGCGGAGGTACAGGTAGTCTGGCGGCATCTGGCGGCACGAGCGTCGTGGCTGGCAGGCATGGTGGCGATCGGCATCGGTCTGGGAGCGATCCAGTTTTTGCCGCTGTTTGAACTCGCCAGCGTCAACTTCCGTTCGGGGTCGGCCAGCTTCGAGCAGGTATTGGGCTGGGCACACCCGTTCCGCGACGTGATCCAGTTCGCCCTTCCCAACTTCTACGGCAACCCGAGCCACCACGCCTATCTCGACGTTTTCAGCGGTCAGATCGTGCCGGTGACGGTGAACGCCGCCGGGAACTCGATTACACACACCGACTGGGGCATCAAGAATTACGTCGAAGGCGCGCTGTATCTCGGCATTCTGCCACTGGCGCTGAGCCTGTACGTCGTGCTGGCCGCGCTGCGCTCGGATGGCCGGGCGTTGCGCCCGATCGTTGCCACGTTCGGGCCGCTGGCGGTCTTCGCGCTGTCGGTCATGTTCGGCCTGCCGACCTACGCGCTGCTGTTCTTCACCCTGCCGGGGATCAACCAGCTACATTCGCCGTTCCGCTGGGTGTTCGCGCTGACGCTGTGCGTCGCCGTGCTGGCGGGCTTTGGCCTCGATGCATTAACGCGCCGGCGCGACAGGCTGGCGCGGGCTTTCGGCGCGGGCCTGCTCGCCACCGGCGTGGCGACGCTGGCCGCCCTGCTGCTGTCGTACCTGATCTACCCGCAAATCGAGCCGCTGATCGACCGCGTTTTCCATGCGCTGGCTAAAGCGCCCGACGCCTTTCCCGACGCACGCGCCTTCTACAGCTATCAGTTCGTCAACGGGCTGATTTTCGGGCTGATGGCGCTCGGTTCGGGCGCGGTCTTCTGGCTGGCGATCCACAGGGCACGACCGTGGCGCGGCCTCGGCCGGCATCAATGGCTGGCGCTGGCGCTTGTCCCGGTCGATCTGATGATCGCGTCGTGGGGCTTCAACCCGGCTTCCGACCCGCTGCTGCTCGACTTCACACCGCCCGCAATTCAGTGGTTGATGCAGCAACCGGGCGACTGGCGCTTCACCACGCTCGATGACCCGCAGCGCCCGCCTATCCTGAACGCGAACGCCGCCATGCGCTATGGACTGGACGACATTCGCGGCTACGAGAGCATCATTCCCCGGCAGTACGTCGACTACATGGAGCAGCTTGCGCCGCAAGGGCTGCTCGAACACAACCGCATCGCGCCGCTATATCTATCGAACGACCTCAATCATTCCGGCGGGTTCACGCAGGCGCTCGATTCGCCGCTTTTCAACCTGCTCAACGTGCGCTATGTCATGACGCACACCGACACGGTCGTGCCGTTTCAGGAATGGGCGCTGGTTTACGAAGACGCCGCCGTGCGTATCTGGGAAAACGACGCCTGGCTGCCGCGCGCCTATACCGTCCCGGCTGATGGTTTCGACCCGGAAGCGATTGCCGTGCCGGAAGATTGGGCTGCCGCGTCCATCCACGCCGATACCGGGCGCGAGCGTCTGGTAGACGTCGATGTATCCGGGCCATCGTGGCTTGTTGTCAGCGAGAGCTATTTCCCCGGCTGGCGTGCGTTCATCCGGCCACAGGGTAGCGACGAAAACGCCGAAGAACCGCTTGAGGTGCAACTGGTGCAGGGCAATTTTCAGGGCGTGCAGTTGCCGCAGGCGGGCGCATGGACGGTGCGGTTGGTTTACAGCCCGCAGAGCTTCCAGATCGGCGCGTTCCTGTCGTTCATCAGCGGCATCGTGCTGCTGTTCGCGCTCGGCGTCTGGCTGTGGCGGCTGTATGTCGGCAGCGCCCACGAGCAGACGAGCCAGCGGGCGCGGCTGGCGCGCAACAGTATCGCGCCGATTTTGCTCAACCTGTTCAACCGCGGCATCGACTTCGCGTTCGCGTTCGTCATGCTGCGTGTGCTTGGGCCGGAAGGGTCGGGCATCTATTATTACGCCATCATCATCTTCGGCTGGTTCGACATCTTCACCAATTTCGGCCTCAACCTTTATCTGACGCGCGAGGTGGCCCGAAACCATGCACAGGCCCGGCGGCTGTTCGTCAACACCAGCGCCCTGCGCCTGTTGCTGGCGCTGATCGGCGTACCGCTGCTGCTCGGGTTCCTCGGCGTGCGGCAGACGTTTGTCGATCCGGCGCTGACCACCGAGGCGCTGTTGGCGATAGGTCTGCTCTATATCGGGCTGGTTCCCAACAGCCTCAGCACCGGCATGTCGGCGCTGTTCTACGCCTTCGAGCGGGCCGAAGTTCCGGCGGCCATTGCGACCATCGCCACCATCAGCAAGGCCGTCTTCGGCCTTGCGGCGCTGCTCGCCGGATTTGGCGTCGTCGGGCTGGCGGGCGTCAGCATCATCACCAACCTGATCACGCTGGCGGTCATGGCCTATAGCGGGCGCGATATGTTCCGCCGCACGTCCGCAACCGGCCAGACCGAGCTTGAGCCGTCGCTCATGCGCTCGATGGTGCATGAAAGCTGGCCGCTGATGCTCAATCACTTTCTGGCGAGCATCTTCTTCCAGATCGACATCATCATCATTGAGGCGCTTCACGGCAATGTCATGGTGGGGCAGTACAGCGTCGCCTACAAATGGGTGCTGGCGCTGAACGTCATTCCGGCGTATTTCACGCAGGCGCTGCTGCCGGTCATGTCGCGGCAGGCGCATGAGGATCGTGAGGCGCTGAAGCGCAACTATCGTCGCGCGATCCAGTTGTTATTCAGCCTCGCGCTACCGGTCGCCGTCGTGTTCACGTTTGCCGCCGAATTTCTGACGCGCGTGCTCGGCGGCGCGGAATTTCTGCCAGACGGCGCAATCGCGCTGCAACTGATGATCTGGAGCATCCCGATTGGCTGGATGAACAGCCTGACGCAGTACGTGCTGATCGCGCTCGACCTGCAACGACGCATCACCCACGCCTTCATTGCCGTCGTCCTGTTCAACATCATCACCAACCTGATTTTTATTCCTACCTATGGCTATCAGGCGGCGGCTATAACGACCATTGCGTCGGAACTGGTGCTGTTTATCGCCTTTGCCCTGCTGCTGGCACGGGCTACCGGCACGGTCGAATGGGCGCGGTTGCTGGGAAGGCCGCTGCTTGCAGGCGCGGCCATGCTGGCGGTGTTCGTTCTCCTGTGGCCGGTTCAGCCGCTGGTGGCGCTGGTCGTTGCGCTTCCCGTCTATGCGGGCTTATGGCTTGTACTGCATCCCGCCAACGCGCGGGAGCTGCTGCAGCTGGCGCGCGCACGTCTGGCCCCACGGCTAAGCCGGGAGTCGGCAATTTAGAGACGCCTGTTAGCTGGCGACTGCGAAAAGAGCGCGTATCGGAGGATTTTCAGGGAAGGGACAGACGCGTTAACGGCGACGCCCGGCTTCAGCCATGTGCGCCGTTTCCACGCTCCCCACGCCGGATCATGTCGCGCTCTTCGAGCGGCAGAACGGTTGGTTTGTGTTTGGCGATCAGGCGGCGAAGATACGGATTCGAGATCACGGGCATATCCATTACTTCGCCTTCGCGCCGCAGTTCGATGTGGTAAACGGTGACACAACGCGACCCCGCAAACCAGTAAGTTTCGTAAAACAGCGTGCGCTCCGGTTCCCACCCCTCATCGACGGCTGTCAGCAGCGCATCTGCCCCTGCAAACCGCTCCGATCGTGGGTCCCAGTGGCGATAGATTTGCTGGTAGTCGTAGTTACTGTCAAATCCCTGCAACGTTCCTCATCCCTTCTCAGAGCGAAATGGCCAGAATGCGTACTGAACGCGCTCAATTACATCGTAAGCCAATTCATCGCCACGAGTCTACTAACAATCGCAGACTGCCTCCCCTGAAGACGGCGTCAAAGGCGCGCAAGTTGTCATAAAGGAAACCCGCCGGGCTTGCCTCATCCCGGCGGCTGCTGTCGCGGTTGCAGGTATATCTCGTCGATAAAGCACCACAGCCAGTTTTCCCCGCGTTCAAACGTCTGCACCAGAGGGTGTCCCGTCTCCTCAAAGTGCTTGCGCGCGTGCTGGTTCGGCGAACTGTCACAACAGCCGACGTGCCCGCACGTCAGGCAGATGCGTAAATGCATCCAGCTATCGCCCGTTTTCAGACACTCTTCACAGCCCTGCGCGCTCGGCACGACCCGGCGGATCATATTCAAATGCGTGCAACGGTTAACTGACATTCGTTTCCCTATCCGTGTTGGAAGTCCCAAATAACTGCTCGTCCATATCCGGCGGTTCGGTGTCGATATCGCCGTCCGGAGCCTCCTCATCGGCCCAAGGAACCTGTTCGCCGATGGTGTAGTTGTACGCGAAGTCGATGTACTGGATGGCCAGATCATCCTGCACCAGCCCGACCATCGCGCAACCATCGCGGTAGGCCGAACGCGCAATCGCCTGAGAAGCCACGGGTGCAGAGAACAGGACGAGCATACCCAGCGTAATTGCCTTCGGGGTCGATGCGGGCAGCAGCAGCGAAGACGCCAGAACCAGCCCCAGAATGCCCATCAACGTCACTTTGCTGGTCGCGTGCAGGCGCGTGAACACGTCGGGCAGGCGAATATTGCCGACCACGCCCATGACGCAGAAGAACAAGCCGAAAAACAGGAAAAAGACGCCTAACAATTCTCCCATCAGAAGAATCTCCCCTCGGAGATGAAGCGTGCGACCGCGAGTGTCGAAACGAAGGAGAAAGCCGCCAGCGCAATGGCGATGTCGATGATGAGGCTGTTTCGCAACACAATGCCGAGCACGACGATCACGGCGACCAGTACCGAGGACGTCAGGTCAAGCGCCTGCAAACGCTCCATCGCCGAAGGCCCCCTCCAGATACGATAGGTCGCCAGGATGAGCGTGATTACGAGGATGACGAGAGCGGTGTTTACCATGAGATTGACGAACTCAGTCATTTTTCTTTCACTCCTAACATGCGGCGTAACAGCCGTAGCCTGCGGGCCTGTTCGGGTTCGAGCGTATTACGCGACGCTTCGAAATCGAGACAATGGATGTACAGCGTTCCCCTGTCGTCGAAATCAACGACAAGTTGTCCGGGGGTCATATTGATTCCGTGAGCGCTGAGCGCGGCCATCTCCTGACCTTCGCTTGTATCGCCGGTCTGCAAAGCGACAATGCCGGTCCTTAGCTCCAGCTTTGGACTGAGCACCAGTTTCACCACTTGCAGCGACGAAACCAGCCCGTTCCAGAAGATCAGAGCGGCATACTCCAGAAATGCCAGCGGCTGTGCGAGACTGAACGGCCGCCCGGCGCGCGTGCCAATGCGCGGGCGCAGCGGCAGAACCAGCAGGCCAATGACGTAACCGACGGCAAACGATTCGATGGTCACTTGCCCGGTGATGCCCATCCAGAGCAGGGCAATGGGTACGCTTAACAGCAGGATTCGCAGCAGCATGGTCACTCTCTTTTCACCATCCGGTCGTCGGGAACGGTAGCGCTGGCGATCAGCAGTTCGTCACAGTCATAACCGCCTTCCGGCAGCGGCACGCCGGCCCCCGCCATCCCGGAGAGCACGGCGCAACTATAAATCGCCGGGTTCGAAATTTGTTCGGCGGTTTCCTCCGAAATGTTGACCAGCGGCGTGGCGAAAACGCCCAATAACATGCACAGGCCGATCAACAGCGCCGGGGCCAGCGGGCTGTCGGTCGCATGCGTGGTTGGCTGCACGCCTTCCGCAGGCGGTTTCTGGAAAATCCATTGCCACGTTCGCGACATGTAAATCAACGTGAGCAGGCCGCCGCCGACCACCAGCCCCAGAATAGTCCAGCTTTCGTCATCGGCCCCGCCGCGCACGAGCGCGACCTTGCTGATAAAGCCATTCAGCGGCGGCACACCCGCCAGTGCCAGCCCGCCGACCAGATAAAGGATGCTGAGCAGCGTCAGGCCCCGCCCCGCGCCTGCCAGATCTTTCAGGTCGGCGCTGTGTTTCTCATTGTGGCTGGCAATGACGCCTGTCAGCATCAGCAGCCCCGACTTGATGAAGGCATGGTTGATGATGTAGATGATCGCCGCAACCAGCGCGACCTGCGAACCCCAGCCGATAGCAACCAGAATGAACCCGACCTGCCCCAGCGTGGAATAGGCGAGCATACGTTTGGCGTTCCACGTACGCAGCGCCGCCAGCCCGCCAAAGAAGATGCCGACGAGGCCGAGGACGATCAGGATGTTCTGGACGAGAGCCGCTTCCTGAACCAGAAAGATGGTGACCATGCGGATGATGCCGTAAATCCCGACCTTCACAATGACCGAGGACAGCAGGCCACTCACCGGAGTCGGCGCGGTCGTGTGAAAATCGGGCTGCCAGAAATGGAACGGCACGACCGCGCTCTTGATCAGGAAGGCGATGATGAACATGACCACCGCGGGCAGGGCAAGCAAGGGTCGCTCGCCGGTCGAAAACGCCTGCGCGAGTTGAGCCATCGTCAACGTGCTAAACGTCGAGTAGAACGCGGCGATGCCGAGCAGCAGCAGCAACGAACCCATCCCGCTGATGAAAATGTATTTGATGGCCGCTTCCAGACCGAGCGGGCTATCGGCGACGGCGACCATCACCACCGACGACATCACCATCAGTTCAAGGAAAACGAAAAAGGTGAAAATGTCGCCCGTGTAGAAGCTGCCGCTCAGTCCCGCGCTCATACACAGAAATGCCGGCATGAAAACGGGATAGTTGAGCGAGCGGTCATGACATTGCAGGCAGTAGAGCAGCCCTGCCGTGACGACGACCGTTCCCATGACGGCGAAGAGCGCCGCCATTTTGTCGGCGACCAGCACGATGCCGATGGGCGTCGCCCAGCCGCCCAGACGGTAGATCTGAACGCCTGCCGGGCCTGCTTCCTGATTTGCCAGCAGCACGGCGATACTTGCCAGCGCAGCCGCGATGCCCGCTGCCAACGCGATGATCCGCTGCAGGCGGTTGTTATGCGCCAGTAGCAAGCAGATCGCCGCCCCAAACAGCGGGATGATGATCGGGCCGAGAACGAGAGGATTACTGACACCGCCCATGCTCAGCCTTTCAGTTGATCGATTTCATGCGAATCAACCGACTGGAACCGGTTGGCCGAGACGTTGATCATGCCCAGAATCAGACAGTACGAACCGAGGCTGATCACGATGGCTGTCAGCAACAGGCCCTGCACGATCGGGTCGCTCGGCTGCCCGTTGGCCAACTGGTCGGTATAGGCGGGGACTTCGCCATCGAACGCCCCTGCCGCCAGCATGAACAGGTTGACGGCGGTGAACAGCGTGTAGAACCCCATCGCCGCTTTGACAAGATCGCGGCGCAAAAGCTGGAAGATGCCCAGTCCGAACATGACTCCGGTTGCAATGGCGAATAGAACGCTCATAGTTCTTCGATCCCCTCCGGGTTGGTAATGGCGTTGATCATCGTAATGACGCCGCCGAAGACGGTCAGGAAAATCGATATTTCAAAGATGGTCGAGGAGGTGAAGTGCAATCCGGCGGGCAGGTGAATATCGCCGAAGTTGTTGTGCTGCAAAAAGCTGCTGCCGGAAAGCAGCGGCAAAATGGCATTGACGAGCGCCAGCACCAGCCCGACACCGATCAGCAGTTCCGGCCTTTGTTTTCGCAGGCGCACGCCGCCGTAGCCAAAGACCTGATAGAGCAGAACAACACTGATGCCGCCAATGACGCCTGCCGTAAATCCGTCTCCCGGCGCGCTTCCGGCGTAAAGCAGTTGCGCCAGCGCGATGACGGTCGCCAGCGGCAGCAGCACGGTCGCCGCCAGCCGCGTGAGCGGCGTCGAAATCTGGCTGAGGTTGGCCGGTATCTGATAGGCTTGCTGCCTCTCCTTGCTGTGCGTCAGGAACAGGACGGTCAGCACGCCCAGCGCGGCCATGCTGAAAACGGTGATTTCGATCAGCGTGTCCGTACCGCGAAAATCCGTAATCAAACCGCCGACGACGTCGGTCACGCCGACCAGATCGGCATTTGCCAGATACCAGTCCGCAAGCGGGCTCTGGCGCTCCGGTCGATGGATCACGGCGGCGAGCGCAAAGCCGCCTACGCCAATCCCCACGAGGCCGGAAACCAGAATATCACGCCGCACGTTCGACTTGCCGTTGCCCCAGATGACGTCCGCCGCCGCCTTGCGCTTGCGCTCGCTGATGCGGCTGAGCATGACGATGACCAGCACGGCGGTCAGCGTTTCGACCAGAATTTGCACCATGGCTACGTCCGGCCCCGGCTCCAGCAGGAAAATACCGCCGACCGCGTAACCCGCGACGCCGAGCGCAAGCACCGCCAGCAAATGCCCCTTGAACAGAATGCTCGCCAGCACCGATGCCAGCGATAGCAACAGCAGCACCGCTTTCATCAGGTCGCCGCTGCCGCGCAACGAGAACCGTAACTCCGCACTGGAAACATATTCCGATGCCAGCAGCGCCAGCAAAATGCCGACCACGCCCAGCATAATCGCGAGATAGTGACTCAGCTTGCCGCTCTGCGTCTTGAGCACCAGATCGCCCGCGCCGTTGAGGCCCCGCATCAGCAATTGATACGCGCGCGCCCCGGTCATGAGCGTTGGCAGCGGCCAGCGCAGCCAGCGATTGCGCGCCAGAAAGACCATCAGGCCGAGCGCCAGCGCCAGCAAGCTGAGCATGAAGATGTTGTTGAAGCCGTGAAAAAGGTGCAGCGAAACTTCCTCAGGCGCGGCCAGCGACACCAGCGGGCCGACCAGTTGCTCGATGCCGAGCGCCGTCACCAGCGAGAGGACGGCAATAATGCCCGGCCCAAGTAGCATCAGGCGCGGCGTCTGGTGAAAATGCGATTCGGCGTGCTCACCATGATCCGCATGGTGGTCGTTTGCCCCGCCACCCTGCGCTGCCGGGCGCACAAAGACGTCCCAGACGAAGATCAGCGCTGCGGTGACGGTGAAAACCGCGCTGATCAGGACGCCGGTGAGGAACAGATTATTGTGAGACTCGACAACAGCTTCCAGCAGCGCTTCCTTGGCGACGAAACCCAGAAAAGGGATGACGCCCGCCATCGACAGCGCCGCGATCATGGCTGTCGCCGCTGCGTCTGGCATATGCCGCATGAGGCCGCCGAGGTGGTCGATATTGCGCGTGCCGGTGGCATGATCGACCGCGCCTGCGACCATGAAGAGCGGGCTCTTGTAAAGCGCATGGGCGATAATGCCGACCAGCGCCGCGACGTAGCCTTCGCCATGCGGCAGGCCAAGCAGAAAGACCAGCGTGCCAAGCCAGCTTATCGTTGCGTAGGCCAGCAGCCCCTTGAGATCGCGCTGGCGAATGGCATTGAACGCGCCGACGAGCAGCGTAAGAAAGCCAATGGTCGTCAGGCCCGCCAGCCATAGATCCGTATCGCCGAGCGTTGGATACAGCCGCGCCAGTAGATAAACACCCGCTTTCACCATCGTCGCCGAGTGCAGAAAAGCGCTGGCGGGCGTCGGAGCTGTCATACCGGCGGGCAGCCAGAAGTGAAATGGAAACTGCGCGCTTTTGGTGAAACATCCGAGCATGACGAGCGCCGCAATGCCCGCATACCACGGATGATCCTGCAAACGCAGTTGGGTGATGTCTGCCAGACTAAAGGTATCGCCCGCCAACCCCAGCAGGATCAGCCCCACCAGCAGGGCCAGCCCGCCGCCTGCCGTCACCACCAGCGCCTGCGACGCCGACGCGCGCGCCGCCGGGTTCTTGCCATCAAAACCGATCAGCGTGAACGAAAAAACGCTCGTCAGTTCCCAGCAGATAAACAGCAACAGGAGATTGCCGGAAAGCACCAGCCCAAGCATGCTGCCGGTGAAGGCGCTGAGGAGAGAAAAAAAGCGCAGCGCGCGGTCATCGCCCTCCATGTAATAACCGGCATAGAAAAAAACCGCCGCGCCAATCCCCGTGATGAGCAGCGCAAAGATCGCCGCCAGACCATCAATAAAAATCTCGATCGTGAGTTGGAGCGCCGGAACCCACGGATAGATGAGCATAACCGCGCCCTCTTCATGAATGCGCGGCAATAGTGAGAGCACCCAGACAAACAGGCCCAACATGATCGCCGCGCTGCCCCAATGAATCCATGAGCGCGGAATCGAGCGGCCTGCAAGCGAAATGAGCACAGCGAGGACGAATGGAATCAGAATCAGGCCAAGCTCCATAGATTCTCCTGTGTGTGCTTCATAAATTTGCAAGCGATAAGGGACACGGTCATTGTAGCTGCTGGAAATTGAGTTATAGCTTACATGTGGGCTATTCCCTTTCGCTCGGCAGAATTTTTTATTGGTTTTTTTGATCTTCCGATAGTAAGCCATAATGGCGCGTGTCTAAAATTAGAGATCAGCGCCCGTTGGCGCAGCGCGTTCCGCCCGCCGTCGAGTGAGCTATGAAATAGATGTTTCGCTCGCGACCGGCCCAATTCGTCGCACTTTTTTGCAATATCTATTACTATTCGCGTTGCATTGCCGAAGCGCATAATGACTGGGGAAAAGTGGTCATGAAAATAGGCATTGTGGGGAGCGGCCTCGTCGGTTCGACCGCCGCCTATGCGCTGTTGATGAGCGGCATCGGTCGCGAGATCGTGCTGGTGGACAAGAACACCGAACGGGCGGAAGCGGAAGCCGACGACCTTTACCACGCGGTTCCCTTTGCCCATCCCATGGACATCAACGACGGCACATATGCCGACCTGCGTGGCAGCAGCGTGGTGATCATGGCGGCGGGTGTAAATCAGAAGCCCGGAGAAACACGCTTGCAACTGCTGGAACGCAATGCCGCCGTGTTTCGGGAGGTCATTCCACAGATCATCGACAACGCGCCCGACGCTGTGATCGTCGTCGCCACCAATCCGGTTGATATCATGACGCATCTCACAGCGTCCATCGCCGTGGAACGTGGGCTGCCGGTATCGCGCGTGCTGGGCTCAGGCACGACGCTGGATACAGCCCGATTTCGCTCGCTGCTGGGCCGGCGTCTTGGCATCGATTCGCACCACATCCACGCCTATGTCATCGGCGAGCATGGCGACTCCGAGGTGCTGACATGGTCGCAGGTGACGGTCGGCGGGCTAACGCTGGACGAGTTCTGCGCCAAGCGGGAAACCGGCTTCTGCGAGGAAGACTGGGAACAGATCGATCACGCCGTACGCAACGCAGCTTACCACATTATCAAGGGCAAAGGCGCGACCTACTACGGCGTCGGTAGCGCGCTGGCCCGCATCGTCGACGTGATCATCCACGACCAGCGCGCGATTCTGACGGTCTGCTCGCCAATTGAGGAGGTCGCCGGCGTGCGCGATGTCACGGTGTCGCTACCTCGTCTGATCGGCGGGGGTGGCGTGCTTGACACCTTCCCCATACGTCTGAACGACGACGAGCAGGAAAAGCTGCACCGCAGCGCCAGCATCGTGCGAGAGGCAATTGAAAGTCTGCACCTGTGAGCGAACAGGTTTGCACGCGGATTTCTGATAAGGCTAAGGAGAGCGGCCAATGGCCGAAATCTATCTGGTCGCAGGGGCGACCGGCAAGCTTGGGCAGGAGATCGTCAGCCGGTTGCTGCTGAAGAACCGGCACGTGCGTGCCTTCGTGCGCGATGCAACCAAGGGGCGCGCGCTGCTGGGCGAAAACCTTGAGGTCGTGGAAGGGGACATCCGGCGCATTGACACCATTCACGAGGTGCTGCAGGGCGTTCACACCGTGATCTGCGCGACAGGAGCGCGCGAACCAGAGGGGCAAAACGGTCCCGAAGAGGTCGAATATGAAGGCGTGCGCCTGATGGCGACAGTCGCGGCGAACAGCGGCGTCGCGCGTTTTGTGCTGGTATCCGCGCTCGGTGTGGCGCAGGCCGAAAACGCGCCCGATCATCTGACGCAGGCGCTGGAATGGAAGCGAAAAGGCGAAGAGGCCTTGCGCGAGAGCGGCGTCGCATATCTCATCGTGCGCCCCGGCAGGCTGACCGAAGAGGCAGGCGGCCAGCAGGGGATCAAACTGGGATCGAGCATCGCCATCAGCGGCGAAATCAGCCGGGCAGACCTCGCCGAAGTCATTCTGCAGGCGCTGGCGCGTGAAAACATCAGCAACGTGACGTTTGAAGTGGTCGGGACACAAGGCCCCGCCCCGCAATCCGACGAAGACTGGAACCGGATTTTCGCGCCTCTGGAAGCAGAGACATAGCCCGATGACCTGCGGGCAATGCTCGAAGCCGGAAAGACGCCCGTCTTTATCGTTTTGACAGCATCGCGCTTGAGGCGGCACTCAATTCAGGCATCCCCTGACCGGCTTGTCCGCAGGCAAATTAAAAAAATGGACATCTGTTTTTTACGCCTGTACGTTACGATAGTTCAGGAAGCCAACCGCCGGGCAGCCCCGTTTCTCCTACGGGATGGTTTTGTAGTGTTACCCGTTACATTCGAGAGGGCTGCGCGGTAACGTAACAAACTTGGCTGGATGCCTGGCGGAGTGGCAAGCGAAACTCATGGCGTGTCGCCCCCGGCAACACGGGAGCGCATTAATCATGGCATCCGAAATCGAAGCAGATCACAACAGGGAACCGCAGCGCAGCCTGCCGCGGGTCGTTGTATTTGTCACGCAGCGCCAACATAACCGGCTGGCACTGCTGGTGCAGCAACAGCCAGACGGTGAAGCGGAATTGCCGCATGCGGATGTCGAGTTGTACGAAGCGCCAGCAGACGCATCCCTGCGCCTGTTAAGAAACCTCACCGGCATCACCCGGCCGGTGGATATTCAGCGTATTGCGCTCGTCAGAGAGCGGCTGCCCAAAGATACACGGGTCATGCTGCGCCCGGTCTATTTGCGAACCGGGCCCAGTTTCGACGCCACGCTGATGCGCTTCACACTCGACCGTGGCTTGCGTGTTCGCCTGATCGAAGCTCAGGACGATTTTGCGCGTATCTCCTTTGAGGAGATGGCCCTGCGCGAGAACGAACTGGTGATCGCAACGCGCCGCTTTGGCTGGGTCACGATAGACGCGCTGGCGAGCCGGATCGAACACCATCTTTTCCACATCAAAGTGAGCAACGGCCAGATCGAACAGGCTACCGGCGCACGCACGCCGGAGAATCTGACGTGGGCTCCGCTCGACAGCCCGCCGCGACTCACCGCAATTCACCAGCAGTGGCTTGAACGTGCCCGCCCGCTCCTCATGCGCTGAGCGCCGGATTACGACGAATCCGGCGTGCTGCGGTAGGGCGACCAGTAATTGCGCGGATCGGTCTTGAAACGGTAGCGCTGCCGGGGATATGGCAACGGGTCCTGCGCTCGCAGCGTCCATGCCAGCAGTTCCGTCACCATCTGAAGCTGGACACCGGCGACATCCGGATTGTCGTAAAGATTGCACAGTTCAACCGGATCGTTTCGCAGGTTGTAAAGCTGTCCCCGGCCCTGCATGTCAAAAACCAGCTTCCAGTCTCCCCGGCGGAGCATACGCATCGTGCCGCTTTGTGACCAGCCGTTAAGCTCGTCGAACGCCACCCCCGGCGTCAGGCCATCTTCGGTTGGATCAAATGGGTCGCTTGCCGTGTAATGCAGCCCGCCAAAACCCTGCTCGGCATACACGCTGGCAAACTCTTCCACCGGGTAAGGCTGTTCGGTGAGCAACGGCCACAGGCTTCGCCCCTGCACGCCGGGAGGAAGCTCAACGCCGATTGCCTCGCACAGCGTTGGCATGACATCCACCAGCGATACCAGCGCAGGGTGCGGTTCCGCAGACCGGCGAATGCCGGGCCCAAGCCAGAACATCGGAATCCGCACCAGCACTTCGGGCAATTCCGGGCCTTTGCGTACCAGCCCGTATTCGCCAACGAAATCGCCATGATCCGAAAGCACGACGATGATCGTATTCTCTCGCAGCCCCCTCGCGTCCAAAAAGTCGAAGAAGCGCCGGATCTGATCGTCGATCAGCCGCAGCATGCCGTAGTAGTTGGCGCGCGCGCGTGGGATCTGTTCGGCATAGTCGGGAAAGGCGACTTCACCGATGTGGCGCGTCCACTGGAATTTAAAGCCCTTACTTTCCAGCGCACGCTCATCTGCCAGAGTTGGCGGCAGGGTTTCGGGCGGAAACAGCGAGAAATACGGTTCGGGAACCTGATACGGATTGTGCGGCTCGGGAAACGACAGCCAGAGAAAAAACGGCCGATGATCCAGCGTCTCGAGCCAGCGTTGCGCCGCCGTAACAGCCCGATACGGTAGCTGTGTTTCAAGCGGGAAAGGCGTGGGCTGCATATCTGCCCGGTGATTAAGGCTATCGAGATAGCGATCAAACGCTTTTTCGTCCTCGGTGCGGTCGTTCCCGTTTCCGCCGGTATGGCCGACCTCGAACCAGTAGTCGAATTTGTCGGGCGTGAGGTGCGAGTGATTCTTGCCGCACAGCGCCGTCGCATAGCCCTGCTCGCGCAGGACATCGATCAGATCGACGGCGTAATAGGCATCCCTGCCGTTGTGATTGGTACGCGCGCGGGTGGCGCTGGGCCAGCGTCCGGTCAACATGCTAACACGCGCCGGAAGACACGCGGGCATAACGGTATACGCTCCGTTAAACCATGTCCCCTCGGTCGCAAGCTCGTCGAGAAAGGGCGTGGTATCCAGCGGAAAACCTTCGCGCCGCGACGCATCAGCCCGCTGCTGGTCGGTCATGATAATGATGATGTTCGGGCGCTGGCCCATACTGCTTCTCTTTCGCTGGAGGAGTACGGGCGCGAAAGCTGTCAAACGCCTCCGCGCCCGACCTGTATTACAGCAGACGATTTACCTGATCGACGATCCTGTCGCAGACTTCCTGCGCCGAGACGCCGCCAAGCCACAGCGCCTGAAGCTCAGACACCGCGATCTGGCTGGCCTGTGTGAAAGCCGGATGCTGCGGGTCGGGCCGCAGATAGGCACTACCCTCAGTGAAGACCTGAATATTTTCGGGTGGCAGATCGGGCTTGAGGAAAACCTCGCTCTGGGCCACCGACTGGAGCGGAGGGACGATCCCCATGATGTCCGTCCACCTCTCGACGGCTGGCTGCGAGATGACGAACTTGAGGAATTCCCATGCTTCTTCCGGATGCTGGCTGAAGGCCGAAATCGTATGACCCGTGCCGCCACCCGAAGTCGACTTGCCCGCTGCCCCTGCCGGGTGTGGCGCAACGTCCCACACGAACTTGTCGCCGATGTTCGTACGCATGTAGCCAATCGCGGGCCACCACGTTTCCATCGCCGTGATGCCGGACTGGAACAGCGTCGCGCCGCCCATCTCGGTGGCCACATCCAGCGGCGGCGCGACCTTGTGAACATGGATCAGGTCGGCCAGGAATTGCAGCGCTTCGACGGCGGGCGGTTCGTTCAGCACACAGGCCGTGCCATCTTCGTTGAAGAATGAACCGCCGTTGGCCGTGACCCAGATCCACCACGGACGGAACCCGGGGAGGACCTGATAGCCCCAACGGTTCTTGCTTGCGTCCGTGAGCGCTATTGCCTTCTCAAGAAAAGCATCCCACGTCCATGTTTCGTCGTCCCAGTCGGAAGGCGGCGGCTCGACGCCGGCTTCTTCAAACATGGTCTTGTTATAGAAAAGCTGCTGGTTCGGCGCGTCTACCGGGAAGCCGTACTGCACGCCGTCAACATTGTAGAGGTTGTAGATGTTTGGGAAGATGTCGGAGGTATCGACGCCGTCACGCTCGATCAGATCGTTGAGCGGGAGCAGTTGGCCCCTTGTGACGAATGGCAGAATATCGCCGTTGCCCAGGAAAATGACATCGGGATAGTCGCCGCCGGCCAGCATCGTTTGCAGCTTCACCATGTAATCGTCCGGCGTGTGCAGAAATTCCACGCGGATGTTCGGATGCTGCTCGTGGAACATGGCGATGGTCGCTTCGCGAGCTTCCACCTCGGTCGGGTTGCCCCATGCCATGAGGCGAATCGTCACCGGTTCCTGCGCTCCCACCCTGAAGTGCGGCAGTGAGGACAAAGCAGCGCCAGCGCCAGCGAGGGCAGTGGTCTTCAAAAAGTCGCGTCGTGAAAAGTGCTTAACCATGTGCTTATCTCCAAATCACATCTTGCGGCCGGTCATTTTTTGAACAGCGTTGTCTTTTCGTGTCTGGCGCTCCTTTCCCGTTTCCGCACGATCAGCCTTTAACGCCGCTGATAACCACGCCCTGAATGAAATACTTCTGGGCGAAGAAGAAAATCAGGATCAGAGGGATCATGAAGACGATGTTGGCGGCCATCATCAGATGCCAGTCAGTGCCGTATTCCTGCCCGACGAACGTTCGCAGCCCCAGCGCCACCGTATACAACTCGGAACGATTGAGGAAGATGAGCGGGCCGAGAAATTCATTCCACTTGAATTGCGCGAACATCAGCGCGGCAACCGCCAGCGCGGGTTTGCTCATCGGCAGGATGATGTGGAGATAGACTTGGAAATGGCTTGCGCCGTCCAGCCGCGCCGCATCGTCCATTTCCAGTGGAATGGTCATGAAAAACTGGCGCAGCAGAAAGACATAGAAGGCATTGCGCGCGAAGAAGGCTGGCACGATGAGCGGCAGAAAGGTATTCACCCACCCCAGTTCCCGAAACAGGATGAAGGTTGGGATAATCGTGACCTGATCGGGCAACATCATCGTGCCGAGCAGGATCAGGAAGCAAAGGTCGCGGCCCGGCCAGCGCAGGCGCGCAAAGGCGAACGCGACCATGCTGCACGAGGCCACCGTGCCAAAGGTCGATACCAGCACGATCACGAGGCTGTTCAGAAACCAGCGGCCAAATGGCTGTGAGGATAGCGCTTCGGGGTAGTTCCACCACGCGATTGGATCGGGGATCCACACCGGCGGAAATGTAAACACCTGCTGCGGCGTCTTGAGCGATGTGGAAAGCGTCCACGCAAACGGAATGGCGACGACCACCGCGCCCGTGATGAGCACGGCGTAGATCAGAAACTGCTTCAACTGCCCGCTGGATTGATTGAACGAACGGTTTGCCGGAAGAGTTGTCATCGCTAGCGCCCTCGGATGGCTCCCTCGTAATACACCCAGGCGCGTGACGACCGCACGATGAGCAGGGTGAGAACCAGAATGTAGAAGAAGAGCAGCCACGCAATTGCCGAGGCATAGCCCATCTGGAAGAACTGGAAGGCGTTCCGGTACAGATAGAGCACCAGAAACAGGCTGGCATCAGCCGGGCCGCCGCCGGTCATGACGAACGGCAGCACAAACTCCTGCAGCGCGTGGATGATGCCGATGACCATGTTGAAAAAGATGACCGGCGTCATCATCGGGATGGTGATACGGAAGAATTTGGCGAGTGTCCCCGCCCCATCGACATCAGCCGCTTCATACAACTCGGTCGGGATGTTTTGCAGCGCGCCCAAATTAATGAGCATTGAGGAACCGCTACCCCACAGGCTCATCAGGATAAACGATACGATCACCCAGTTCGGGTCGCCCAGCCACGACGGCCCTTCGATGCCGATTACCCTTAGCGCGCTGTTGATCAGGCCGAACTGCGTGCCAAATATCCAGCGAAACATAATGGCGACGGAAATGCCGCCGATGACCGATGGCAGGTAGTAGACCGAGCGAAAAAACGACAGGAAGCGGATCTTCTGGTTGAGAAGCGTCGCCAGCACCAGCCCAAGCGCGACCTGCAGCGGCACGCCAACGAAGGCGTAAATGGTGGTAATCTTCAGAGATTGAAAAAAGGTCGGGTCGTTAAAAAGCAGTTGCTGATAGTTTTCGAGGCCAATCCAGCGCGGCGGTGTGAACAAATCCCAGCGCGTCATCGAAAGATAGAGACTGTAGATCATCGGCCCGACGACAAAGACCAGAAAGCCAATGATCCACGGCGAAGCCATGAGTACGCCCGTAATGGCTTCCGCGCGCCGGTAATGCGTCGTTCTTCGCTTCCGCCATGGGGCTGCTAGCGAAGGGGCGGCATCTGTTCGCATAATGGGGTCGCCTCCATTTCACGGCCCCGAAGGGCGGAGAATGCGGCAGCAGAATTTACGCAGTAACTGCAACATATAAACACGTTTTGTTGCGTGTTTTATAGAATCAAATCGGAGCGCTGTCAAGCAACCAGCGCAAGCCATTGTCGATGGGGTCACTTCCCGGCTGTACGACGATGGATACTTAGTCCGGTTGGCAACCTATGGATAGGCGAGTATCGTGAACAACATCACCGAGGAAAGCGCCAAGACCCGGCGCGACCTGCTGCTCAATATCGATACGCCCGATGCGGATCTCATTTTCAAGGCGCTGGGAAACCCGCTGCGGCTGCGGATTCTGAAGCTGCTGAGCACTCACGCGTTTACAGTCAGCCAGTTGACAGAAAACCTCGACATCCCGACGTCGACGATAAACCAGCATCTGAAAGTGCTGGAAGAAGCAGGGTTGATTCAAACGGACCTGCGGCCTGCCTCGCGCGGCACGGAAAAAGTCTGCGCGGGAATCTACCGGCGTCTGGAGTGCGATTTGATCCCGCGTGTCACGGAGCCGGAACGCGCCATCGAAATTTCGATGCCGGTCGGCGCGTACAGTGATTTTCAGGTGACACGGCCCTGCGGGCTTGCAAGCCAGCACAACATTATTGGCCTGCAGGGCGATGCGGAAGCATTTCTGGAACCAGACCGGATCAACGCGCAGATCCTCTGGTTCGCGACCGGCTACGTTGAATACCGCTTTCCCAAGCGACTTCCGCCACGGACGCACCCCGTTGGGCTGTATCTAAGCCTTGAGCTGTGCTCGGAAGCGCCGGGGCACAACGACGACTGGCCGTCGGATATCACCGTCTGGATCAACGATGTCGAAATCGGCACCTGGACCTCGCCCGGAGATTTCGCCGACCGGCGTGGCATTCTCAATCCCGACTGGTGGCCTTCGAACAATACACAGTACGGCATACTCAAAAGCTGGCAGGTAAACACCGAAGGCAGTTATATCGACGGACTGCGGATTTCGGATGTGGTCATCGATGATTTGCAAATCACGCAAGCGGCGCACATTTCCGTGCGTGTGGGCGTCAAACCGGATGCCGAATATCGCGGCGGCGTGAATATCTTTGGGCGGCACTTTGGCAACTATCCGCAGGACATTGTGCTCCGCATTGTCTATGATCGTTAGGCGCGAAAAAAGTCTCTGCAACATTTCGCCGGGGCTAAGTTGCGGTTAATGTCCGTGATTTATCCTCGTCATCAGGGGGAACCAGCTTCCATGCTGGGTTTCAGCGCTTGCCTGTCATCTCTTCGATCCCGACATAACCTGAATGTTGACGCGCGGGGCTGCACGCCGGTGCGGGAAGTATTTCGCTGAAGAATTAGGTAGACGGAGTGGTTTAGTGTATCCGGCACGCTCGCTCGACCATGAGGAAATTGAGTTCGCCCTCGCGTATCTGACCGGCGCGCTGCCCTGCAAAGTTAGCGGGGTCACGCTGATGACGCTCGAAGGCGAGCTGATCGGTCAGTGTCTCGTTCGTTATGACAACCACCGGCTCGCGACGCTGCATTCAATCGCCCATACGCTGGCGAGCCAGATGGCCGCTGATCTGGGCACAGGGGATTTCCGCTATAATTTTCACGTCTGTGCCAACGGCGTCACGCTGACACTGCTGTTGCAGGAACGTTATCTCGTCTGTATTTCGGCCCGCGATGTCCGATCCCTCGATGACATGCTCGCGGCGGTTCATGAAGGCATCCTCCCACTGAAAGACGTGCTTGGGATCGGGCGTCCGTGAGCAGCGCGCCGGGATAGCCTTCTTGCAACCAATACCGGCGCGAGACCGTAATTAGCTTCAGCAACAGACCAGATTCCGTACAATAGCGCGCCGACAGCGTGTCTGGCGGGCTTTGTCGGTGTTGATTATGATGCTCGCCGCCAGAGGATCAGGAATGTTTGAGTCCGAACGCGTCTCAGTCAGGACCGTAGCCATCGCGGCCATTTCGTTTGTCGCCATCACGATTGCGCTGACGGTGGTCATCGAAGCTGTCGGCGCTGATCGCCTCCGCGCGCTGGTCGAAAGCGCCGGGCCGTGGGCGCCGCTGGCGTATGTCCTTGTGCGCGCGCTGACGTTCGTGATCGCGCCTCTCAGCAGCGGCCCACTTGGCTTCACCGCCGGGATCATGTTCGGCCTCTGGCCCGGTCTGGTGCTCACCCTGATCGCCGAAGTGGTTGGTGGAAGCATCAATTTCTGGATCGCGCGTAAACTTGGCCAACCCGTAATCCGCCGCATCATCGGTCAGGAAGGCTCCGACCGCATCGAACGCTTCTACGAATATGCCAGCAGCCCGTGGATGCTGGTCTACGCGCGGCTGTTCTTCTTCAGCGTCTACGATTTCATCAGCTATGCGGCGGGCCTGACCACCATCCGCTATCGTCACTACGTCGTGATTACGGTCGTCGCGGGCATTGTGCCGGCGGGCATTGCGGTCGGCATTGGGGCTAGCCTGACCGGCGACCCGGCGCGGCTGGTAATCCTATATCTGGTGCTGGCGCTCATCTCCGCTGTCACTTTGCTCCTGTACGGGCGCGTCCGCCGCTTGCTGCCCTCTGGCAGCGTGCATATCGAGGACAGAAAAAACGAGCTTTAACGCCGGAGCTTCATGAAAGCCTTTTACACCGACATTTTTGTGCTGCCGCTGCCGGCTGACCACCGCTTTCCAATGCGTAAATACGCGCTTTTGCGCGAGCGCGCGCTGGCCGAGGGCGTCATTTCCCCCGAAAATCTCATCGTGCCGGACGCCGCCACCGACGAGCAGATTTTGCGCGCCCACGACGCCGATTATCTGCATCGCGTTCGGCACGGCCTGCTGACGGACAAAGAGATACGGCGCATCGGTTTTCCGTGGTCGCCGCAGATGGTCGAGCGGTCGCGGCGCTCGTCTGGCGCGACGATTGCCGCCTGCCGTGCCGCGCTCGACGAAGGTATTGCCGCCAATCTTGCGGGCGGCACGCACCACGCTTTCCGCGATCGGGGCGAGGGTTACTGCGTCTTTAACGACAGCGCGATTGCCGCCCGCGCCATGCAGGCCGAAAGCCGCGCCCGGCGCATCGTCATCATCGACTGCGACGTGCATCAGGGAAACGGAACCGCGTCCATCCTTGCGGGCGACCGCACGATCTTCACCTTTTCCGTGCATGGCGCGAAGAACTTCCCGTTTCACAAGGAAAAAAGCGATCTCGATATCGAGCTTCCTGACGGCACGGACGACGCGCTGTATCTGGAAGCGGTCGAAGAAGGCACACGGCGCGCGCTGGCTTATTCCGGCGCGGATCTGGCAATCTATCTTGCCGGAGCCGATCCCTACGCAGGCGACCGGCTGGGACGCATGAAGGTGAGCAAGGAAGGGCTGGCCCGCCGCGACCGCATCGTGCTCGATCTGTGTCGCCAGTTCGGCCTGCCGGTTGCCATTACCATGGCCGGCGGCTACGCTCCAGACGTCAACGACATTGTCGATATTCATCTCGCCACGCTCAGGATTGCCGCGACCGAGTTTGCGCCATCACTGGTCCGCGCTCGCACGGGCACATCGTAATACCGCGCCGGACTGGTCACTGCCTCTGACGGTCATTACAATAACCGCGCTTTTTCCGCTTTGACCTCGTGTGAGGAAGCCGCGTGCGAATTAAAACATGGTGGTGGATCGTGCCGGTGCTGCTGCTGATGGCAGCGTTTGGCATGCATGGCCTCGACGCCGATCCTATCTGGAACGACGAGTGGTATCAGATGCGCGACGCGCGCGCGCACAACGAGCCGTGGGAAATCGCCATCCATGTCGCGGTACAGAACCCCTGGCACGTCCCGTCATACTTCATCCTGCTCAATTGGTGGGCGCGGCTCATCGGCTGGCATCCGTTCGTCACGCGCATGCTGGCGCTGCTGATCGGTATGCTGGCAGTCGCGTGGACGTACAGATTGGGCAGGGACCATGTTTCGCCGCGCGTCGGCCTGTACGCCGCGTTCATCCTCGCGCTGTCCGAGTTCTTCGTGCATTACCTGCACGAGACGCGCATGTATACGTTCACCGTCCTGATGGCGGTGTTCGACATCTGGCTCTACCTGCGGGTCATCCGAGCGCGGCGGGAACCGGGGAAATGGACCTGGCTGCTGGTCTGGTTTGCCATCACGCTGACGCTCTATACCCATTATCTGCTTGCCCTGCTGCTGACCGCGCTTGGGCTGTATCACCTGCTGTTCGCCCCAAAAAACCGGCGCTGGTGGAAAGTCGTCGCTGCCGCCGGGCTGGCGGGCGTGGCCTTTCTGCCCTGGACGGTCGCGCTATCGCGTGTTGTTGGGCGGGCGGCGTCTCGCGGGCTGCCAAACGAGCTAACCGGGCCGGATTTGCTTGGCTATGTGGCCTATCTGTTCGGCAACGGACTGGCGCTTCCGGCCATCGTTCTGATCGCGCTGGCGGTGGTGGCCGTTTTCACCTGGCGCGGACACCGAAAACGCGGCGCAGCGGCGATGGTCTTTCTGTTGGTGGTGATCGCGCTGCTGGTCATCGTTGTGAGCCTCGCGCTGACGCTGTTCGACGAGGAGCGGACACGCTACCTTGTTTTCTCATGGGGCCTGCTGGCAGTCGTTACCGCCATCGGGCTGGTGAAACTGGGCGAACTGCTGGCCGGCGACAGCCCCAACGCGCGCCGGATCTCCACGATCGCGCTGGCTGCGTGGCTGCTGGTAGCGCTGCTGGCCAACATTCGCCCGGTGACGACGGCGATCTTGCCCGGTTCGGCGCTGACGTTCCCGGTGCATACCGTCATGCGCGAACTGCATCCCCTACATTCCCCCGGTGACTACATCGTGCAGGTCGTACCCGATGACAACGAGCGCTGGCGCTACACCAATATCACGCCCTTCTATATCGAACTGGAAAGGCTGGCGGCAGACGGGCGCGCGCTGGCCCACGAGTCCGATCCTGCGGTACAGCGGCAATGGTATGACACGATCATGCGCGAAATCGGCCCGGCGCGTGAATACGTCTGGGTTGCCTACCAGTACGATCCAACGCCGTCGCCGCTGGCGAATATCGCCGCGCGCATCGAGGAACGCTATGCCTTCTGTGGCACGGCGGTCGTGCGCGAGGACTGGCGTCTGCAGATCGACGAGTACGCGCGTTCGCCCGTCTGCTGCCACCCTGACACGTTAGACCGCCCGCCGTTGGTTGATTACGGCAACGGGCTGGCGCTGGCAGGGCTGGAAATGGATCGAGGGCGCGACGGTCTGGCAGTGCACCTGTCGTGGCAGGGCGCGAACACGTTGCCGCCGGAGACCTATTCGGTCGGTCTGCACGTCACCGACGCGGAGGGGAAGCTAATAGCACAAACCGACTACGGCCTGCCAACCGACAGCTTCATCTGCCAGCATCCCGAGATCGAACTGGGAGAGCTTGCGCCGGGTGAATACACGCTAAACGTCATCGTCTACGACTGGCGCACGGGCGAACGCCTGCCGGGCGTCGTCGTCGCCTCAGGCGAAACCACAGACGCAGCACCGCTTCTGACGTTCGCAGTTACCGACAGCGGGGACGTGATTCGCTAACCGCCCGCCGCCACCTGCCTGTAGACCTCAACCGTGGCGGCGGCGATACGCTCGTGAGTAAAGCAGGCCAGCGCGCGCTGTCTGCCCTTCTCGCCAAGCGTGGCGCGCAATCCGGCATCCGCCAGCAGCGCCGCCAGATGGTGCGCGAGCGCCTGCGCGTCGCCTTCCGGGAAAATCAGCCCGGCTTCGCCAATGACATCCGGTATCGCGCCGCTGTTGGACCCGATGACAGGAACGCCGCTGGCCATGGCTTCGACCAGCGCCCGGCCAAACTGTTCTTTCCAGTTGGGCCGTGTGCGCGAAGGCAGCGCCAGCACATCGAAGCGGCGGTAAAAAGCGGGCATCTCCGTCGATTGCACCTGATCGGCGAACTCGACCCGCTCCGCGATACCGGCCTCGCGCGCCATGGCGTGCAGGCGGTCGCGTTCCGGGCCGCCGCCCACAAGGACGAGACGCCACTCACCCGGAAGCTGCGCGGCGGCAGCGATGAGCAGATCGACGCCTTTTTCTTCAACCAGACGGCCAGCATAACCGATCGTGAATGGCCTGTCCGGCGGGCGCGCGCCATCGGGCGCGAACAGAACCGGATCGATTCCAAACTGCGGAATGACGCTGATCGAACCGCGATAACCTTTTTCCCGCCATACCTGCGCCGCGCTGTCCGTGCCGGCGATCAGATGGTCGATATGGCGCAGAACCCAACGCTCGCCCCACACAAACGGCGGTGGGTAGCGACGATTGATATTCTGCCACGAAAACAGAACCGCGCGCGCCCCGTGCCGCCGCGCATGATACAGCGCCTGCCACGACGCGACGTTGTACGGTTCTTCGTCGATGTGGACGATATCGGGCCGGAACGCGGCCAGATGCCGGGCCAGCGCCGGATAATAGTGCAGGTGAAAGCTGCCGTTGAAGTGAATCGGCGTCGCTTCCAGCCGGTAACCGCGCGTATAGACACGCTCCAGCAGCAGTTCGCCGCGTTCATCGCGCCATGACGGCGGCGTCAGCGCCAGCAGGTCGACGCCCAGACGGGCGATTTCTTCGAGCTTGCGCTGATAAATGCCGACTACATTGGCTTTTGAAACCATGAGAACGCGCATCGCCCACCCTCATTCCGGGTCAAGAACGGGCGCGCGCCGTAACAGCCCGATGAAGATCGCCAGAATCACTTTCACCATGTAGATACCGGAGCGCAGCGGCGTGATTGACGACTTGCCACCATAACGGGCCGACATCAGTACGGACACCTCGCGCAGCCGCAGCCCGGCCCGCTGGAGCAGCACCACGGCTTCCGGTTCGGGATAGTCGTGCGGGTAAAGCCGGGCGCACAGCCGGATCGCGCGCCGGTTAGAGGCGCGAAAACCGGACGTCGGATCGGTACAGCGCCGCCCGGTCACGAACGAGATGATCAGCGCCAGAATCAGAATGCCAAGGCGGCGCGTCCACGGCGTCCTGTAGCCGCGTTCGGCCAGAAAACGCGAACCGATGATGACGTCGGCATCCCCCTCCATCAGCGCCTGCACCAGCACCGGTATCTCGGACGGCGGGTGCTGGCCATCGCCATCGGTCTGCACGGCGACATCGTAACCGTAGCGCTCGGCGTAGATGAAGCCGGTCTGTACCGCCGCGCCAATCCCAACGTTAAAGGGCAGGTTCAGCACGATCACGCCGCAGGATTCGGCGATCGCCGCGGTCGCATCGTTCGAACCGTCGTTGACGACAGCGATATCTGCCCACGGCGCGTGTTCGCGGATCTGCCCGATGACGTAGGCAATGCTATCCGCCTCGTTCAGCGCCGGAATAATGATCAGAGTCTTTGGAAATGCATTCATGGCTGCAAGCCGCCCGCGCTTTCAGGAGCCATTATGCGTGACGCGGCCTCAAAACCTCAATCTCCAATCCGGTGGCGCATCCAGACATTCGGTTCGACGTAAATGCCGCGATCGGCTTCGCGCTCGATACGAACCGGGGCCAGCGCGCCGGGCACGATATAGTCGCCGGTTTCGGGAAAACGCATCCCCGTCCAGTCCTGCCATTGTTGCACACTGCCCTCAATCCGCATCGAGCGCGGACACGGTTTGACAATCTCCGCGCCCAGCCGCCAGTGAACACGCATCCAGGCGTCGAAGGGTGCGCCATCGTCGTTCGTCCAGCGCGCGTAGCGCTCAACCGGCGTCAGCGGATACCGGTGCATCTGGTTGGGGCGTACGGGTGCGATCAGGTTGCCAAAGCCGTGGTCAGCTGCCAGCTTCACCATCGCTTCGACCATGACGCGGCTTAAGCCCTGCCCGCGCCTCGACGGCGGGATCGAAATCGACAGCGCGCTCAACGTATTGGGAACGACGCCATTTTCAAGGCCGCTGAAGCCCTGCTCCAGCACCCAGTCCCAACCATCATCGGACAGGCTGGCAGAGAGGCCATCCCAGGCTACCGGAATGCTGTTGCCCACGCCGATCACGGCGTTGCCCCCGTCAAGCAGCAGAAACTGGAAATCGGGAAAATCAACCTCCAGCCGGGGAAAGAGACGGTTGGCGACCGTGTCGTTGAGCATGAACTCCGGCCACGACTCGGCCGTCAGATCATCAGCGACTGGAATCAGGTCAGGTCGCTGGCGATAGGTGACTACCGTGTATGCGTTCATCGGGTTACCTCGGCGTACAGGGCTTCATAGGCGCTTGCGACCTGCCTCCAACTATAACGCTCCTCGATCAACCGGCGTCCCTCAATCGACAGCTTCTGGCGCAAGTCGCCGTCTTCCAGCAACCGGATAGTCGCCGCCGCAATGTCCTCATCACGGGCGACCAGCGCGTGCCGCCCGTTTTCGACGGCGATCCCATCGACGCTGACCGGCGTGGCAACCACCGGGCAGCCCATCGCCAGCGCTTCCAGAACCTTGTTCTTGATGCCCGCGCCCAGACGCAGCGGCGAGACGAACGCCGTCGCTTGAGCCAGATACGGCTTGACGTCCGGCACGCGCCCGGTCACTTCGATCCGGTCGCCCGCCAGCGCCCGCAGTTCCGGCGGTGGCGCGTTGCCGACCAGCCAGAGACGGGTTTCAGGGAAGCGTTCCTGCACGCGAGGCAGAATCTCAGTCGCCAGACGCAAGGCGGCATCGACATTGGGCGCATACTCGTAATTGCCGGTAAACAGCAGGGTCTGTTCCAGCCGCGCGCCGGTTTCCGGCTGAAACCGGTTCAGGTCGATGCCGTTTGGGATGACTTCGACCGGCAGGCCGGGTCTAAGCTGCCGCAGCTCGGCGCGATCCTGCTCGGTCACAACGACCGTCCGGCGATAGGGCGCGAACATCCAGCTCTCGAAAGACTGCGCCAGCCGCTGCTGCGCGGCAAGCGCCAATCGCTTCAGAGTCCCGGTCGCCGCTTGCCGCGCCCGACGCAGATACAGGCTGTAGCTCTCGTAAGGCGTAATGATCGCCGGGACATCGCCGAGCGCCCGCGCGTACTCGTAGACGTGAACGCCTCCGAACATGTGGGCCACATCATAGCGTTCGGCCTGTAATTGCTTTTCAATCGCCTGCCACATGGCAGGCGACCATGCGCCGTGAGCCGCACCGGGAAAACGCCTCACGGGCAGCGCCTGTCGAACCGCGTAGTCAAGCAACGTGCGCTTCGGCTCCGGAAACAGGTGAATGTGCCGAAAAAAGCGCTCGTAATGGGCCTGTTCGGCTTCGTCTTCGGGCCGGTTGGTGAACGCCAGCAGGTCGATTTGATGCCCGCGCGCCGATAGCTCACGCGCGAGGTGATAGACGATCAGCCGGTCGCCCAGATGCAGCGGGTACGGCGGGCAGCGCGAAACGAGCAGCACGTTCATGGAATCACCCCGCTGCGCCGGCAGCGCAGGCTGGCCATCCGGCAGCGCGCGCTCATCGTCGCTGACCGATCACCCGGTCGGCGACGGCCATGAAGTCGCGCGCCTGCGCCTGAGCCGAAAATCGCGCCTCGACCCGCGCGCGCCCCGCAGCACCGATGCGCGCCCGCAGGTCCGGGTTCTGCAACAGCGTGATCACATGGCGGGCCAGACCTTCGGCGTCCCCCGGATCGACGAGGAAGCCGGTTTCGCCATGAACCACCGTCTCGCTGGGGCCGCCGCGCCGCGTGGCGACGACCGGTTTCGCGCACGCCATCGCCTCGACAATCGCCATGCCGTAACTTTCGAACTGCGAACTGCACACCAGCACGTCCGCCGCCGCCATAACCCGTTCCACATCATCGCGAAAGCCGAGATAAACCAGACGGTCGCGCAGCAGCGGGTCGTTCTTTGCAGCCTGCAGGATGCGCTGCTTGTAAGCCTCATCGGCGGACTGGCCGTGTACGTTTTCCCCAGCGACGATGAAACGCGCTTCCGGAATTTGCAACGCCACCTGCCGGGCCATCGCCTGAAAAACCTCGTGGCCTTTCACCTGCTGGAAACGGGCCACCAGCGCGACGACCGGCGCATCCTGAGCGATGCCGGCCTGAAAGCGCACGCGCGTGCCGTCGACGCCGGGGTGAAATTTGCTGGTATCGACGCCGGGAAAGACCAGCGTGATCTCTTCGGGCGGCATGAACGGCGGTTGCCCCACGTAGCCATCGCGCACCGCTTCATCCAGCGCCATCGTCGCCGTGGGCCGTCGAAAGAGCGCGTATTGCCATGGTTTGGGCCGCGTCCACCAGCCCATGCAGGTCCACATGGTGGGAATACCGGCGCGTTCGGCGGCGGGCAGCGCCATCGGCAGGCTGTGATAGTCGGTGTGCAGCGCGTCGATTCGCTGTTCGCGGATCAACGCCTCGATTTTGCCGACGATGGGGAAGCGCGCCCAGATGGCGGGAATGAAGTATTCGGTTGCGCCGCGGAAGGGAATGATATGTACCGGCCCGCCAAGCGCGCGCCAGCGTTCCGCTACCTGTCCGTCGCCCGGCACGAGCAGATGCGGCGTATAGCGCGCCCGGTCGAGATGCTGCGCCAGATTGAGCAACACCATTTCGCCGCCGCCGATGCCGGTGTAATGCGTAACGAAGAGCAGATTTTTCGCGCCCACGATTAGACTTCTCGCTCGCAATGCGAGCGTTAACAGGCAAACAACGTTGAAGTTTAACCGATTCGTGTCTACTCTTGAAGCGCGTGTATCCGCCCCGCCGGTGATAGGAATGATATGACCGATCTGACCTCGATGCTTCAGGCCGTGCGACAGGCCGCCGATCTCTGCCGGCGTATCCAGCAGCGGCATTTTGTCCACAGCGAAAAAGGCGCTAACGACCCAGTGACCATCGCCGACTACGGCGTGCAGGTTATTCTACACCGCGCCTTGAGCCGGGCTTATCCTGACGATGGCATTCTGTCCGAAGAACAGGCCAACCAGTTCATGACCGTGCTCGACGACGCCCAGCGGGCGGAAATCACCGCCCTGTTGCGGGAAGTGCTGGACGAACCGGTAACGCCAGACGATATCGCCCGCTGGCTTGACCACGGCAGTGGCCGGCAAACCGAGCGCATGTGGGTGGTCGATCCCATCGACGGTACGAAGGGCTTTATCAACATGCGGCACTACACCATTGCCGTCGGCGTGCTGCGCGACAATGAACCCGTCGAGGCAATCCTCGGCTGCCCCGGCTACGACTCGCCGGACGGTCAGGGCATGCTCTTCTACACGCAAGATGGCATACCTCTCGCAGAGCCGATGAGCGGCGGCGCGGCGCACCGGATTACGGTATCGAACCGGGTGGACACGGCATCCAGCCTCGTGGTCGAAAGCGTGGTCCGCGAACACTCCGATTTTGAGCAGATGCGGCGCATTCACGCCCTGCTCGGCATTCCCGACGCCAACGTGCGCCAGATCGACAGTCAGGAGAAATACGCCCGCGTCGCCGCCGGAGACGCCGACCTGTACATGCGCCTGCCCCGCGCCACAGGCGACAACCGCATTTCGATTTGGGACCATGCGCCGGGAACCGCCCTGCTACGCGCTGCCGGCGGCATCGTCACCGATCTGGACGGCTCGAAACTCGACTTTTCACGCGGTCGTGAGCTTTCCGCCAATTCCGGGATCGTCGTAACCAATGGCCACATTCACGAAGCTGTGATCCGCGCCATCCAGACCGTGCGCGGAGAGGCCTGAGCGCGCACAGGCCGTAACGCGGGCCGCCGCCGGCTGATCGCCGGGCGAAGCGGTGGCTCGAATGCGCGGAAATGTCGCCCGGTCCTGCCAATTCGAGCACGAGCGCCGCGTTGTCCAGCCGTTGGGGGAGCGTTGCTACCAAAACCTTCGGTTTAACCGTATAATAAAATTACTTTCGGGATAACACAGAGGGCAGCGTAATGAACGATCTCCATCTGCGTCGCATTGTTGCCGTTCTCCTCGCCCTGATAGTCGGCCTGTCTGGCATACCGGGCGTGCTTGCCAATCCGGCTACGCAGGAAGAAACGCCCCCGGTCGTGCTCAGCCCGTGCGAGCCGCCGCGTCCCGATAACGATGGAATTTTTATTACCTACAACACCAACATTGAACTTGACTCGGAATTGCTGCAAGGGCTGTTCCGGCAGGCGACCAATTATGTGCGCCGCGGCACGGTCATGCAGGCGCAGCGCGAGTACACGCAGGCACGGCGTCTTTACAACTACGCAATCGACTATCTGAATTACCTGTATGATCTCTACAACGGGCGCGGATTTGCCCACGCGCGCGAGGGCAATCCTCAGGAAGCCATCGCCGACTACCTGCGCGCGTTCTCGCTGTCGGTCAATCTGGCCGACGTGTACGACCGGCGCGGCCTGACGAATGTTTCGCTCGGCAATTACGAGGCGGCGGTGCGCGACATCGAAAACGCGCTGAAATTCGTACCCCAATTGCGCGTCAGCCCTGCCTATGCTCCCGCCTACTACCATGTGGGCAACATGCAGCTCGAAGCCCACGATTACGACGCCGCGCTGGCCTCATACAGCCGTGCCATCGAACTCGACCCCGCTTACTTCGAGGCCTATCACAAACGCGGCGGCGTTTACCTGCTACTGGCCGATTATGACGAAGCGGTGCAGGACTTTAGCTGCGGCATCGTGCTCGATCCGGATTACACCGCCAACTACCATCTGCGCGGGCGCGCGCTGGCGAAGGCAGGCCAATACGACGCCGCGATTGAGGATTTTTCGCGGGCGCTGGAAGCCAATCCGCGGCTGGCGCTGGCTCGTATCGACCGCGGGCTGGCGTATCAGGCAATGGGCGACCTCGTTCAGGCGATTACCGACTTCACATGGGCCATTCTCATCAACCCAAGCCAGCCGGAAGCGTACAACCTGCGCGGTATCGCCTATACCGAGGCCGGGCTGTGGAGCGAAGCGATTGCCGACTACAACCGGGCCATCAGCCTCGATCCAACCAATGCCGCCTACTGGAACAACCGCGCCTGGGCGCAGCTTCAACTGAACAATCACGCCGGCGCACAGCTCGACTTCCTGCAATTCCTGTTGCGCCTGAACCTGACGCTGCCGCGCGCGCTGCTGGAGGCGTATGACTACTGGTTTGTGCCAGACCTGTTGGATACCGGCGAGGCGCGGGGATAGCCACAAGCTGGCGTATGGTGGCGGTTAGCCTACGCGCTTCGCCATCAGGATATCGGGTTTGCCGGGACCATTAGCGTCGGGGATAACGCCGACGATGGTGAAGCCCACTTTCTGGTAAAACTCGTAGGGATGCCCGCGCAGGTTGCGAATCGTGGTGATATGACGGCACGGATCGTCGTATAGATCGACGCCCGCCAGCGTCGTCATGCCGTCCTCGTCGTCAGTACCCAGCATCAGCGTCAGGCCGCCGCGCTGGCGCACCTGCGCTTCCAGATCGGCCACCAGCGCGCGCCCGATGCCTTGCCGCTGCCGGTCGCGACGCACAATCAGCGGGTGCAGCTCCCAGACTTTCCCGTAGGTATACTGGCCGCCGATCCAGCCGAGCGCCTCGCCGCCGGCATCGACCGCCACGCGGCTGATCCGGTCGCCACCAAACGACTGGTCGATTTCCTCCAGCGCCGCTTCCAGCGTGGGCCAGGCATCGGGCCAGTGATCGGCAAACCCCTCGACCAGCAGCCGCGCAAGCTGGTGAATCACGTCGGTGTCGTCGCGTGTTAGATCGCGGATATACAACAGTTCTCACTCCCGATTAGCGCCAGAATTGGCATGAATTATGCTGCCCGCCGCCGCGCAGCACAATGCGGACAACCGCGCCGAAACCGTTTCTGGCGCTCGCTCATTTGTGCTACAATGAGCCGCATGTCAGCCCCAGCAGGAGTTGTTGTCCATGTCCGAACCGATTCGCATTCTGCACTTCGCCGACACGCACATCGGCATGGAAAATTACGGTCGCATCAGCCCGCAATCCGGCCTAAGCACCCGCGTCGAGGACTTCCTGCGCCGGATGGACGAGATGATCGACTACGCGCGCGAAAACGACGTCGACCTGACGATTTTCGCCGGAGATGCTTTCAAAACCCGCACCCCCAACCCGACGTTTCAACGCGAGTTCGCGTGGCGCGTGCGCGACCTGATCGAGCTGGCTCCGCTGGTGCTGCTGGTCGGCAATCATGACCTGCCACCGATGGCGCTGAAGGCTTCCAGCATCGAGATTTACGATACGCTGGCCGTGCCAAACGTATGGGTGGCCGACGAATACGAACTGAAAGTGATCGACACCAAACGCGGCCCGGTGGCAGTGGGCGCTGCACCCTATCCCGTGCGGTCGCGCCTGCTGGAAGATGAAAAAACCGCCAGCATGACTATCGCCGAGATCGACGCTCTGCTGCAAGAGGTACTCGCTAATCTGCTCGAAGACTTGGCGACCGAAGCAGACAAGCTCGACATGCCGCGCCTGCTGACCGGCCATTTCACCGTCGATGGCGCGGTCTGGGGCAGCGAACGCCAGATCATGCTGGGGCGAGACATCGCCGTCGCCCGCGCGTCGCTGGCAGACCCACGCTGGGATTACGTCGCGCTGGGGCACGTCCACAAACACCAGAACCTGACCGCCAATCAGACCGGTGTGCCGCCTGTGGTTTACAGCGGCAGCATCGAACGCATCGACTTCGGCGAAGAGCACGATGCCAAAGGCTTCTGCTGGGTGGAACTTCAGCGCGGCAGGGCAGACTGGCAGTTTGTGACCGTCAACGCCCGGCCCTTCGTGACGTTGAGAGCCGACCTCAAGGAAAGTGAAAACCCAACTCAGGAAGTGGTTGACCTGATCGAGGAGCATCACCTGCAGGGCGCGGTCGTGCGCCTGATCCTCCAGTTCACGCCAGAAACGGAAGCCAGCTTCAACGAGGGCGTGGTACGCGACGTCTTGCGTCAGGCGGGCGTCAGCTCGATCGCCGTCATTCGCAAGGAGATCCAGCAATATGCGCGCGCGCGGCTTGGTGGCAGCCCCGAAGAACTGGACGACCTTGAACTGCTCGACCGTTATCTCATCAGCCGTCAGGTCGATGAAGCACGCCGCCGCGAACTGGCCGCCGCCGCCAAAGAAATCTTCGAGTCGACGCTGGTACACCGCGAATAGCCGGATACAGGACGTCGTTCCAGACGAAGCGCGCTTAATTTTCTCGCCTGACGCCGCGCGAATGTCACCTTTTGCCCGCGAAATGGCTCTAGACTATAGCAGTTGAAGCCAGAACAGGAGCGCTTCCTGATGGAACGATACGAACGTCTCGTCCGCGAGCTTCAGGCGTCAGACCTGACGCCCGAACAGCAACAGGACGCCTTTTCCCGGTTGGTAGAACAGTTTCACGCGCCGGCCATGGCCTGGGCGTATGCGGCATTAGGAGATTCAGCGCTCGCTCAGGATGCGGTGCAGGAAGCCTTTGTCAGCGCCTATCGCAACCTCGACCAGCTTCGCGAGCCGCGCGCGTTTCCCGTCTGGTTCCGGCGCATCGTCCGAACCGAGTGCCACCGTCTGCTTCGCAGTCGTCGGGCGGGCGACTCGCTGGACGAAATCGAAGCGGCAACAGCGCAGGGCAATCCCGAGGAGACGGTCGAACAGCGCGAAACACGCGAACAGGTGCGCCACGCCCTGCGTACCCTGCCCGCCAGAGACCGCGAGGTCATCGAACTGTATTACATCACCGGCTACGCGCAGAATGAAATCGCCAGCATGCTCGATCTGCCGCTGACGACCGTAAAAAAGCGCCTGCAATACGCCCGGCGGCGGCTGAAAGATGCCCTGCCGCAAATGTATGGGCCGGTGTCCGTGGCTGGCAACGGTTTTGCCCTGCCCGCGTGGGCCGCGCTGATGGAAATCGACACGTTGTTGTATGGCTATGCGGAATCGTTTGCGGAAGCCCCAGCGGCAGAGGTGGAGGCGGAAGGGAGGCTGGCGCGATGACGATGCTGGTTCCCATGGTCGTCGAACGCAGTTCCACAGGCGAACGCGCCTTCGACATTTATTCGCTGCTGCTGAAGGAGCGCCTCATCATCCTCGGCAGCGAAGTGAACAGCGACAGCGCCAACCTGATCATCGCGCAGTTGCTATTTCTCGATCGCGAAGATCACGAACGCCCCATCCACATGTATATCCAGTCACCGGGCGGTGACGTCTACGCGGGCCTCGCTATCTACGATGCGATTCAGCAGGTCAGCGCGCCCGTGAGCACGACCGCCGTCGGGCTGACCGCCAGCTTTGGCACTGTTGTGCTGACGTCGGGAACACGCACGATGCGTTATGCCCTGCCAAACGCGACGATCCACATGCACCAGCCACACGGCGGCACGCAGGGGCAGGTGACCGACATCATGATCCGCAGCAACGAGTTCCAGCGGCTGAAAGACCGCCTGGTGCAGATTTTTGTCGATCATACCGGGCAGGAGCGCGACATCATCCTGCGCGATCTGGACCGCGACGTCTACTTCAGCGCGCAACAGGCGCAGGAATACGGGCTTATCGACGCCGTGCTGGACAACCGGGCCAGAAAGCCGGCGCTCAACGGCAATGGCCGCCAGCCCAACATCGCCTTTAGCGCCAGCGCGGCGGGCGGTTGCGCCAGCGCCACCAAAGCCCGACCGGATAGCCGAGCATTTTCGCCACATCGCCGACCACGCGGATGACCGGAACCAGCAGAACCGCTTGCGCGACATCGCCCGGCCGGGTGAACCCCGTCCGGCGCAGCACGAGCGGCAGGCGGCGGTAAGGCTGTTGCAGATAGACCGCCCCGCCGATCAGCAACAACAGCCAGAAAGCCCGGTGGACGCGCGCGCCTAGCAGGGTGAGCAGCGGCCCGGCAACCAGATACGTCGTATAGCGGATCAGGTGGCGCTTGCGCCACAGATCCGCTTTTCCATCGCCGCGGGCATAGAGGTAATACTGTTTGAAGAAGGCGCGCAGGCTGCCGCGCGGGCGAAAATACACCACTGCATCCCGGCGCAGCGCGAATCTGGCGATTGCCTTCAGGCGAAAATCGAAAATCAAATCTTCGCAGTAATCAAGCCATTCGGGATAGCCGCCGGCTTCTGCCCAGGCGGCCCGGCGCAGGGCGATGCTGCGGCTGCTCGGCAAAAAGGATTCCGGGTCGATTTCGCTGGCCAACGGCAACACGGTCGCGCCCATCGCCGCCTCAAAGAGCGTCGCGGCGTCGGCGACGAAAAAGCCACTGACGACATCGACCGCCGGATCTTCCAGCAGCGGCCGGGTGATGCGTTCCAGCCACTCCCGGTCAAGCGTGACGCCTGCGTCGGTAATCGCGATGATATCGCCCCGCGCCGCCGTGATGGCGACATTACGCCCCCGGCTGATGTTCGCGCCCGGTTCCACCAGCACGCGCAGCGGCAGCCGCGACGCATACTCGTTCAGGATTGCGACGGTCTGATCCCGGCTGCCGCCATCGACCACGACCACTTCATCCGGCTGGAGCGACTGTTCGACCAGCGAATCGAGCAGGCGGCGGATGCTTTCGCCCTCGTTGAGTACGGTGACGATGACGGAAATCACGCGGGCGTTTCCTCAAGGTAGATCGAGACTTTTTTCAGCAGCCGGTCGTAATCGGCGTGCGAACGATTGGTGAAAGCGATCACCGGCGTCAGCCCTTCGCCGCAGAAAAAACCATTAATCCGGTAGATGGCGGGCAGCGTGGGAATGACCAGCATTTTGCCGGCCGCCGCGCGATAGCTTTTGCGCCCGCCGACCAGTTTGCGCCCGATTTCCGAGTCGGGCTGCGGCAGCAGCGGAAAATCCTTGAAGGCGCTGACCTCGGACCACGCGACGCGCCGTTCCTTCCAGATCACCGGGCGAATCGTCAGCCCTTCGCTGTCGACCGTCAGCGGCGGGCTGATGGTGGTCAGCATCACTACCGGCGGCATCAGCGCCAGCAGCAGAACACTGCCAAAGGCCAGCATGATAAAGCGCTGATCGAACAGCACGACAGCCAGCAGGCCAATAGCGCCAAGCGCCATCGCCACGAGCAGCGCCACCGCGCCATACTGGGTCACGCGATTGAGAAAAGGCCTGGGATGGTTGTGAACCGAGCGCAGATTCATGAATTGGGATCGCTAAGCTGTGCCGCGCGCCTTGCCCCGACCTGACCGCAAAGACAGAGGCGACCGGACTGGCTGGCCGCCCCTGATTCTCGCTGCTGGCAAGGCTACGCTCAGGCGATGGTCACCTGATCGTTGAGATAGACGTCCTGAATGGCATTCAGCAACTGAACGCCTTCGGCCATCGGGCGCTGGAACGCCTTGCGCCCGCTGATGAGGCCCATACCGCCCGCCCGCTTGTTGATGACGGCCGTGCGTACCGCTTCGGCAAGGTCGTTCTTGCCGCTTGCGCCGCCAGAGCTGATCAGCCCGGCGCGGCCCATGTAGCTGTTCACCACCTGATAGCGCGTCATGTCGATCTCGTTCTCGCTCGACAGTTCGGTGTAGATGCGCTCGTCCAGCTTGCCATAGGTCGAATCGCCGGTGTTGAGCGCCTTGTAACCGCCGTTGACCGTCGGCAGCTTCTGCTTGACGATGTCGGCCTGAATGGTCACGCCCAGATGATTGGCCTGCCCCGTCAGGTCCGCCGCCGTTTCGTAATTCACGCCGTTGACCTTGAAGCCCGGGTTGCGCGTGTAGCACCACAATACCGTCGCCATGCCAAGCTGGTGCGCGTGGTAGAACGCCTCGGCGACTTCGATCAGTTGGCGCGTGCTCTCTTCAGAGCCAAAGTAAACTGTCGCGCCAACGGCGACCGCGCCCATATCCCACGCCTGCTCGACCTGCCCGAACATCACCTGATCGTATTTGTTCGGGTACGTCAGCAACTCGTTATGGTTGAGTTTGACGAGAAACGGGATCTTGTGCGCGTACTTGCGCGCCACCGCGCCGAGCACGCCAAAGGTGGATGCCACGGCGTTACAACCGCCCTCAATGGCCAGTTTGACGATGTTTTCAGGGTCGAAATACTGCGGGTTTTTGGCGAACGACGCGCCCGCCGAGTGCTCGATACCCTGATCTACCGGCAAAATCGACAGATAGCCGGTGCCGCCCAGCCGCCCATGATCGAACATCTGCTGGAGGCTGCGAAGCACCTGCGGTGTACGGTCAGACGACGCCCACACGCGGTCAATGAAGTCCGGCCCCGGCAGATGAAGCTGATCTTTGGTAATGGTTGTTGACTTATGATTGAGAAGCGCGTCTGCCTCGTCGCCAAGCAACTCGACAATCCGGTCGATTGTCAGAGTGGTTTCCCGGCTCGCCGCGATCACCATCGTCGTGCCCTTTCATCCCGTATGTGAAGAAGCGCCCGTAGTATACCACACGGGCCGCGGCGAAGGCGGTTCGGCGACGCCGGTTATCAGGGCGCGAGGGCTGATATATTTCCCGAATAGGCGTTAGCCCATCACGCTCGATTTCGGGCGTGACGGGCATTGCGGGGGACAGATGGAGGAGAAGCGCGGCGCTTAGAGCAGCGCAATCGTCTCGATTTCGACCAGCGCGTCCAGCGGCAGCCGGGCAACCTGAACAGTGGAACGCGCGGGCGGCTGGTTCGTGAAGAATTGCGCGTATGTTTCGTTCATCGCCGCGAAGTCGTTCAGGTCTTTCAAAAAGACGGTGGTCTTGACGACTTTGTCGAGGCTGGAACCCGCCGCCTCAAGCACGGCCTGCACGTTCTTCAACACCTGAGTTGTCTGGGCGCGAATATCACCTTCAACCAGCTTGCCCGTGCTCGGATCGAGCGGCACTTGCCCGGCGGTGAAGACCATGCCGTTGGCGACAATGGCCTGCGAATATGGCCCAACTGCAGCCGGAGCTTTATCGGTCTGAATCGCATTCTTGCTCATGAGGTGCTCCCTGTTGGTGAAAATCGTCGCGCGACGATTGTAGCGCGACAGGGCCGGTTGATGCAGGCTGCCCGAATACGTCAAGGATGTCGAGTGCTGGCTCTAAGCTACAAGCAGATGCGCGTTCCCCTCATCCTCTTGGCACGCGGGTGAGGGCGTGGTATTGTTACCATACAACCTGTATTACGGAACTGGGGGCGTCCATGCGAAAACTACTCAGCCTGGCTGTGGGCCTTGCCATCGGCGCGGCGCTGGGCGCAACGCTGGCCGTGTTGTTCGCGCCTGTGTCGGGCGAGCGTCTTAAGCACAATCTGCGCCTCGGCTGGCAGGAGGCAAAGGAAGAAGCGCGCGTCGCGGCGGAAACACGCCGGGCGCAACTGGAAGCCGAACTGGAACGGCGGCGCGGTCGCGGCCCGCTGCCCCTGCCCTGAGCCACTGCTTTCGCCCCGAACAACGCCCCGTGTCGTCGAAAACCACGGGGCTTTTCTTTCCATTCCCCCCCTGTGTCACTTTTCTAACTATTCACAATAGCCTTTTTGCCCGAACGTTTGCTTTTTCATACGTATAATGCGTTCGAACTTCTCGCTTATCGCCGGAAAATGGCGTAGAATAAGAACATATGTTCTATCATGACATACGGTGAAGATGACAATTCGGTCGCGCGGTTTTACCGGCACATCTCCGTTCATCAGCATTGCCAGGAGCGTTTTTCATGGCTGCGTTTAATCCCCAAAAGCACCTGATCCAGCTTAAGGGCAAGTGGTATCTCGAAACCAAATATCGTATCCAGTGGTTCCGGGAAGACCATCCCCGCGGCTGCATCAGCACGGAAGTTATCAGCTTCGATCCGGTGATCGTCAAGGCTACGGTCTATGATGGCGAAGGCGCGGTGCTGGCCACGGCGCACGCGGGCGCGATCGACAAGGGCAACGCTGTCTGGAGCGGCCGCGGCGTGGAAAAGAGCGAGACGGCAGCGATAGGCCGCGCCCTCGCCCACGCCGGTTATGGCACGCAGTTCGCCGGCGTCAAAGACACGACTTCAACACCGGCAACATCCGAAAACCGGCTCGACCGCGCGCCAACGAGCGTCGCGCCTCGTCGCAATGGCAGCGCGAGCAGCGACGACCTGCGCGACAAGGACGTGGCATCGCGCTTCATCCAGCGTTGGCGCGCGCAGGCGCTATCCGACTCGGAAGTGCTGGCGGCGCTCGGCGTGACGAAACTGAGCGAGTGGACCAAAGGGCGTAAGGCAGCGGACGAAGCGGTCAATGCGTGGCTTGCCGGCAAAGTTTCGGAAGAAACGGCGTAGTTCCTGTCTGCCACAGAAAACAGGACGTGGCTTGGAGTGAAGCCACGTCCTGTTTGTTTGCAGGCTCATGCGGTCGTATCGTCTTCGCTCTTACGTTCGCGCCGCCGGTCGATTAGCTGGATCTCCTGATACGGGAATTTGCCGCGAATGTGGGTGTTGAAATAGCGCCCCTTGGATTCGGCGGCCAGCATACCGTCGAAAATCTCCTCCGGCACGTCGTAATACTGGTAGATGCGCCCGCTTTCAAAACGGATTTCGAGCACACGGGAATAGCCGACAGCGTCAATCACGGTCGAGGTTACGTCGTGCTTTTGCATAAGGCCTCCTGGCGCAGAACCGCGCGCTTTTCCCTTACAGCATAAGATTAAAAGCGCCATTACGCAATCCGCACGACGTCAGCGGGCCGCCACCTCCAGCGTGTACGGCATCGGCACGGTTGTGACCGGCGCAAACGGCGAAATCGCGACCATGACCTGATCGACACCTTCCTGAAGCGGCAGTTCCCACGCGCCAGCGCCGGAAGCCAGCCACCGGCTCATCGCTACCTCGTCGCCAATTTGCTGGACCGCCTGCACCCAGACCCGCTGCGGCAAAATGTTGTCGATCCATAGCCAGCCTGCCGCCTCCCAGCCACCGCCGTCGTCCTCAAAATCGTCGCTATAGCCGATCTCAGGAATGGCAACGTCGTCAATGGCCATGCCCGTCTGCGTCACGGCATCATCCGTGATCATCTGGAAACGCACCAGCACTTCAGCGCCGGTATAGGCGTCGAGCGAAACGGTTTCGGCCAGCCAGCCGTCACTTGTTCCGGTATAACCGGGGCCATAGGCTGTGTTGTGAGGGTTGTCGGTGATGGTATGCGCCGTTTCGAGAATGTCCCAGGTCGCGCCGCCGTCGCCGCTAACCTGTACGTAGCCGTAATCCCAGTACTGCTCGATATCATGCCAGACATTGAACGACAGCGTGGCCGAGTCGACGCCGGACAGATCGAAGGCGCGCGTCAGCGTCGTGTTGCTGACATCGGCCCGGTTGCTGTACCACATGCGCTGTCCGCTGGTCGCGGAAACCGGAACCAGCGACGTCGTGAATGGGGCGTCCAGCCGGATCGACAGGGCTTCCACGCCATCCAAGCCATTGAAGACGTAATAATCGGTTCCGTACTGGCTGGCTATGCCATCCACGCTGTATGGCAGTGTGTTCACCGTCGCTGTCGGAGCCGCCGAAATCATCAGGTTCGGAAACGAACGATAGCCGTAGCGCCCGTCGGCCAGTCGGCTATCGAAAAGGAAATTGGCCAACACCCAGTCGGCAAAAAATTCGTCCACGCCCGGTTCGCCCAGCTCGCGCAGCACGTTATCCACGCCTTCCAGCCCGCGCACCGACGAGTCGGCGCTTAACCGGCGCAGGGCCTCAAGGCCATAACGGTCGTGGAAATAGGTGAAAAACAGCAGCGAAGCGCCGTAATTCATCATACGCAGACCGGCCTCCTGCGCCCAGGCATTGAGCTGGGTATCGGGCCACGCGAGAAAGCTCAACGCCTGCCCCAGCGGCGGGTCGAACAGGTAAAGCTGGGTGAACATCGAAAAGCCTTCGTTAACCCAGTACTCTTCATTCACCTGAAGATTGCTGCGAATCATGTGCTGAAATTCATGGGCGACGATGCTCTCGATATAGGCCAGCGAGAAGTCGTAACCGAGCACGTCCAGATTGAAGAAGAACATTTCATGCTCGTTGCTGGTCGAAACCGCTGCGCGCGGGTAGGTATGATCGCTGATGAAATAGGCTGCCGTCCCGCTGCCCATGTTATGCGCGAACAGGCCATAAATACGCGGGTCGCCATCGATTCCCGGCGTCGCCTCGCTGCCCCACAACGCTCGTGTCTGCGGGTAGATGCGCGTATCGAATGAACGCGCCAGCGCGTCCAGCGTCTCTTGGTTGACCGGCACGCCCTGCTCTACCCACAGATAGATATGCTCGCCAATTGCCCGAAGCTCGGCGGTCACTTCAAAGACGCGGTCGTCCGACGAATTGGTGACGCGAAAAGAGCTGATATCGCCCAACTGGCGCTCCGGGGCGCTTGTCGGGGGCGGCGCAATCTCGTCAATGCCAAGCAACTCGCGCGCCAGCTCGATGCGGTCGCGCGGCGGAATTTCGGCGCTGAACAAGGCAATTTCGGTGGGAAATTCCAGCGGCAGCGTCGCGGCGTCCTGCGCGGCGACGGGCGCGACAAGCAGCGCAACGACAAGCGCAACCAGCGTCGCGCCAGAGGCAAAACCGGAAATGCGAAACATGCAGGAGGCCCTTAACTATCGAAACAGCGGACGAATCGCCGTACGGCGCTACTGGGAATGCACCACTTCAACCTGAATACCCTGCTCGCCCAGCGCGTCACGCAGCGCTTCCCACTGATCGGCGCGCACGATAACCGCCATCTCCCCCAGACGCGCGCCGAGATAACGTCTCAGGGCGGGCGTGTCCCAGATGCGATCCATGACCTCTGTCGACGTGGTACGCAGCACCAGCAGACGCTCCAGCGACACGGTGGTCGCCGGCCCTTCGCGCCAGTTGTCGAGCAGGCGGACAATCGCGGGCGGCACAGGCGCATCGCCCAGCATCTTGGAGATGAAGCCGCTGATGTGCGTTGTGGTGATGCCTTGGCTGGCGGCGCGTGCGATGCCGCGGGCATCAAGCCGGTAGGCATACGGATCGCCAGCCGATACCCATGAAGTGAACCGCGCCACCTGAAAGCGGTCGATACGGCTGACCCTGCGCGAGACCAGCAGAGTCCCATCTTCTTTCACGACGATCCGGTCAGCCGGCTCCGGCGGGACGGGCCACGGACTCAGACGGAGGGCGGCACGACCATAGGCCGTCAGGCGCGCGGCATCTTCGGCGATGTCGGTCAGTCCCAGCCAGTGCATCGGGCCGAGGATGATATGTTCCAGCAGCGCGCCCTCGACGGCATCCCAGCTTTCAAACCCTTCGAGATAGTCGCCGGCTTCGTTGCGAATATACCAGCTATCGTAATCGCCGCCCGGTCGCTGAAAATCGGGATCGGTTTCCTTGACAGCCTGTATCAGCGCTTCAATCGACCACCATGCCTGCCCCGGCACGAGATCGGTCAGGAAGTCCAGTACCGCATGGCGCACCACCGCCGGGTCATACTGGTCGAGCGTGCCGCCCGGCTCCGGGAACAGGCCGGGAACATGCCACAGATCGCGATAGATATGGCTTTCCTGCCAGGCTTCGACCAAACGGCGCACCTGATCCGCGCGCGGGCGTTCCAGCCAGCGACGCGCCTCGGCGCGGCGAGGAACGGCCCTTCCACTCTGAATCTCAACCAGATCGGCGCTGAGCGCCAGCCCAAGCAGAAAAGTCAGCCGCGATTCGCCTTTGGTGAGCAGGTGTGGCATCAGCGCGTCGCAGTCGGCCTGCGCCAGACGATAGTCGGACAGGTGGCGCATACGCTCGTCGATGTCCAGCATCGGCCCGTGAAGCTGAAGATAGGCCAGCAGCGTCGTCAGGTCATCGACCACCGACGTGTCGGCGTTGCGCGGATTGACGACATCCTCCAGCGGCTCGATGCCAACCGCCTCTTCCGGCGCTTCCAGCGGCTCGTCTTCCAGATTCTCGTAGGCGGTACGGTGGGTCGGCAAAACGCCAAGCAGATCATCGGGGATGTAGACGACCGCGCGCGGGCCGGCATCGGTGTTTTCATAGCCCTGCATGATAAGGCCCTTGTAGTAAAGCGCCTCGGCGATTGTCGCCGGGTTCTGGTCGGGCCGTTCGCGTTCGACCTGAGCCGCGCCCATACGGCGGATCTCGCCGAAAAGGCGCTCGAACCTGTGCGCCGGCATCTTGGCCGACGGGGACCCTATCAGCGTGAACAGCGCGCCGCGCCATTTGTCATCGAGCGTCGACCACACCTGCTCCGCGCGGTCGGGGTTGAGCATGGCCTTGGTCAGAGCGTCGATGATCTCGCCGCTGTCCATCAGCGTATCGAGATTGACCTGCCACACCCGGGCCAGGGCGGGCAAAAGCGCGGGATCACTTTCGCGTAAAGAGCGGTTTAACGTTCGCAAAGGGCAGCTCTCAGAAATTGTCAGGCGATCGATAACGCCGGCAGGAATGATATTTTAACGTCCATTTGACAATAGAATGAATGTTCGGTTACAATGCCATCAAGACCTCGTCTACGTATTTCAGGATATAAAGGCCAGCAATCATGCGTGATCGTAGCAAACTCTCCGAACGACAGCGCGGCATACTGCGCTTTATGGAGACGTATCTCGAAACCCAGGGCTTCCCGCCGACCATTCGGGAAATTGGTGAAGCGACCGGCATTAATTCTACATCAGTTGTCAATTATAACCTGAACAAGCTGGTAGACGCGGGCTTCCTCGAGCGCGCCTCGTCCAAGTCGCGCGGCATTCGTCTGGTAACGACGACGGGCAAATCGCTGCCCAAGCAGGTTGTCGCGTCGAACAACATCGTGCGCGTGCCGCTTGTCGGCCAGATCGTCGCCAGCGCGCCGGTCGCGGTTCCTGATGATGTCGGCTATTACTTCGACGAAGACGACCTGATCGACGTGTCGGTCTGGCTGCTCGGCGGCGCGGACCCGTCGGAGGTCTTCGCGCTGCGCGTGAAGGGCGACTCGATGATCGACGCCATGATCGGCGACGGCGACATTGTCATCTTCCGCAAGCAGAACTATGCCGAAAACGGCGACATGGTGGCGGTCTGGCTGGACGAGCGCGGCGAGACGACGCTCAAGCGCTTCTTCCATGAAAACGACCGCATTCGCCTGCAGCCCGAACACCCGACGATGAAGCCGATTTACGTCGATCCGGCGCACTGTCACGTTCAGGGGCGCGTCCTGTCGGTCATCAGGCACATCGGCTGATAGCAAATAGCCATCATACGCCTTGCAGCGGCTGGCCGAGCATCGGGTGGCCGCCTTTGCGTTGTGGAACGCGAAAGCGCCGCGTGTTATGCTCGGCATGATCGCTGCGCTTTCAGGATACGCCGTCCATGGTTCCCGAACAGACTATCCCCCGTTACGTCGCCATGCTGGCGATGTTTTCGAAGCATTACGCCGAACGCCTCTCCGGCAACGCCTACCCCACCCGGATCGACACCATTCCCGCGCTGCTCACCACGTATGAAAAGCAAACACTCTACCGCCTCGCACAGCGGGTTCCCGCGGGCGGCGTCATCGTCGAAATCGGTAGTTTCAAAGGCGGAAGCACGGCCTGCTTCGGCGCTGGCACGCAGGCCAGCCACGCGCAGATTCACTGCATCGACACCTTCAGGGCCGAAAACGTGCAGGGCAGCGAAGGCCAAGACACTCTCGCGGAATTTCAGAAAAACGTCGCTCCGTACATGAGCCGCATTACGATTCATCGTGGCTGGTCACATGAGGTCCACGAGAGCGTCCCCACACCCATCGACTGCCTGTTCGTCGACGGCGACCACAGCTACGAAGGCGTGAGCCGCGACCTGCGGTTATATCTGCCCAAGCTGCGCGATAACGCCATCCTGATCCTTCATGACTCGGCGTATCCGCCTGTACAGCGCGCCATCCGGGAGTTCGTGCTGCCGAGAGAGACGAAGCGACTGGCGCGCCTCCCGAACATGTATGCGGGGCAGGTCGCGGCCCGCTAGCCTCAAATCAAACAATTACCACAAAACACAGCGCGAAAGCCCTCAGCTTTAGCTGTGGGGATGAAGCGCTGCCCTCTCTGAAAACCGAACATTTGTTGCATTATACAGTCTCATACTGTATAATGTAGTTATGGCTAAGCAACGTGAATGCATACGAACCTACCGCTATCGGCTGTATCCATCGCGTTCGCAGGAACAAAACCTGTGGCGTGTGCTGGACGCCTGTCGTGGGCTGTACAACCTGGCGCTGGCAGAGCGCAAGTACGCCTAC
>Ga0207873_1000009_pt1 | contig 173778 bp, 133 predicted proteins | sample BGWIniCompost_FD_187373 | JGI IMG/M metagenome (GOLD analysis project Ga0207873, IMG submission 187373) | Cellulose adapted compost microbial communities from Newby Island Compost Facility, Milpitas, CA, USA - BGW Initial Compost (SPAdes)... ... | reverse complement strand
TCAAAGGCGTCATTATAAGCGCGGTGCTGCTGTACGACGTTGTAGATCATCCGGGCGAGGCGATCCGCATTGTACGTGCGCAGAAGCTGCGCCAGGCGTGCCAGTGCGTTACGCCCGAACGGCTTGTTATCCGGGTTGCGCATGTCCGTCACGCCGTCGCTGTAGAAGATCAGCCGGTCGCCGGGGTGCAGCGTGATCTCCTGCTCCTCAAACACGGGCTCAAGGTCGGGCCACAGCCCCAGGAAGCGCCCGCGCCCGCGCAGAAAGTGAATCGAACCGTCGCAGCGCACGACGAACGGCTCCTCATGCCCCGCCCGCACATAGCGGAATACGCCGGTCTGCGGGTCGAGCACGCCGTAAATCGCGGTGACGAACATGTCATACCGCGTGAGTTCCATCAGCCCCCGGTGAACAGCCCGCATCACCTCGGCGGGCTGCTCCTGGTGGCGCGTCTCAGTAAAGAACAGCGTCCGCGCAACTGCCATGAACAGCGCGGCGTGCGCGCCCTTGTCGGACACGTCCGCGAGCAGCACGCCGACCTTGCCGTCGTCCAGCAGGCGCACGTCATAAAAGTCGCCGCCGACGTGGCGGGCCGGCTCGAACAGCGCCGCAAACTCGTAGCCTTCTACCTGTGGCAGGCTGGAGGGAAGCAGGCTGCGCTGAACCTTTGCGGCCACTTCAAGCTGCGCTTCGAGTGCGGCGTGCGCGATGCGGTCTTTCTGCGCCGCCTCAAGCTCCTCGTAGGCCGCGGCCAATTCCTGATAACGTTTCTCAAGGTCGCCGATGGCGCGGCGATCCGTCTCGCGGATAATGCCGATCAGGGTGTGCAGGATGCTGCGGGCGAGGGAGGCGTTCGAGCGGAAAATGCGCTCAAAGTGCTCCTTGCTGATCTCCAGCACAGTCGTATCGGCGAGCGTGGTGATGGTCGCGGTGCGCGGCTCATCGGTAATAACCGCCATCTCGCCAAAATACTGGCCCGGCCCGAGGAACCCGAGCACGAAGTCCTCATCAACCCCCTCGAGGTTGCGTGTCAACGCCACCCGCCCGTTGATAATCAAACAGAATTTGTCCGAGGGCTCCCCCTCTTTCACAAGGACCGTGTTCGCCGGGTACGACCTCTTGACGGCGACCTGGCGAAGCATCTCGAGCGCTTCGGCGTCCAGGCCAGCAAAGGCCCGTTTAAAGATGGCCGTATGGCCGGTACTATCCATTCCTACCCGCGTTCTTTGACCCAATCCAACACTTTCTGAAGCGGCCAGGCGTTGACCACACCCGCCGCATTGACCCAGCCCCGGCGCGCCATCGCCACGCCGTAGCGCATATTATTAAGCTCGTCGGGCCGGTGCGCGTCCGTGCTGATAGTGAGCTTCACACCAAGCTCGTGCGCCCGCCGCGCCTGCACATCGTCGAGGTCCAGACGGTACGGGCTGGCGTTGATCTCCAGCGCCACATCGTGCTCGGCAGCGGCCTCCAGTATGGCATCCATGTCGAGGTCTGCCGGTTCACGGCTGCCGATGAGCTGCCCGCGCGGGTGACCAATAATATCTACGTGCGGGTTGCGGATCGCGTTCAACAGCCGTTTGGTGATCTGCTCGCGTGGCTGGCGCAGGCTCGTATGCAGCGACGCGACCACGATGTCAAAGCCGGCCAGCGTCTCGTCGTCAAAGTCCAGCGTGCCGTCGGCGCGGATCTCAAGCTCGACACCGTGCAGCACCCTGAACTCGCCGCCAAAGTGCGCGTTCGCTGCGTCGATCTCGGCGCGCTGCTTGGCGATGTCCTCGGGGTTCAAGCCCTGCACCACGCCCAGACTGTAGCTGTGGTCGGTGATCAGCAGGTACTCGTAGCCGAGCGCGCGCGCTGCCTCGGCCATCTCCAGCACGCTGGTCTTGCCGTCGCTCCAGGTCGTATGCGACTGGAGGTCGCCCCGGATGTCCTCCAGCGTGATGAGGTCGGGCAGTTCGCCGCGCAGCGCTGCCTCGATCTCGCCCCGGTCCTCGCGCAGTTCCGGCGCGATCCAGGGCATGCCCAGCCGTGCGTAGACCTCCTCCTCGGTCGCGCAGATGATCTCCTCGCCCTCGCCATCGACCGGCGTGAAGGCGTACTCGTTGAGCGAGAGGCCCTGTTTGAGCGCCAGCTCGCGCAGCTTGACGTTGTGCGCCTTGCTCCCGGTGAAGTACACGAGCAGCGTGCCGTAGCGCTCCGGCGGCAGCACGCGCAGGTCCACCTGCTGCCCGGAGAACAGCTCGACCGACGCCTTCGTCGGACCGCGCCCCAGCACCCGCGCGACCTCCGGCATCTCGACGAACGCCTGCATGATGGGCTCGGGGAGTTTGCTGGCGATCAGCAAGTCGATGTCGCCAATCGTCGGGCTGAGCCGCCGCAGCGAGCCTGCCACCGCGCCGCGCTCGGCGCCGTCGAGCGCGAGCAGCCGCTCCAGCAGATCGGTCGCCACCGGTAGCGCGACGCCCAGCAGCACGCGGTCGGTACGCCGCTCCAGCGACTTGATGCCTTCGAGGATGCCCTCCTCCATCTTCGCGCCGATGCCGGGGAGTTCCCGCAGCTTGCCTGCCTCTGCCGCCGCCCGCAACTCCTCAATGGAGCTGATCCCCAGCTCCTTGTAGAACTTGTAGGCGCGCTTCGGGCCCAGGCCGGGCACTTCCAGCATGGCGACGACCCCCGGCGGGATCTCGGCCTTAAGCCGGTTGTAGAACTCTAGCTCGCCGGTTTCGATCAGTTCTGCGATTTTTTCGGCAAGGGTCGGGCCGATATGCGGCAGGTCGGTGAGGGCGTTCTCTTTGTAGACGGCGTGAATATCACGGGCGAGGCTGGAAAGAGTCTCGGCGGCACGGCGATAGGCGAGAACGCGGTGGATATTCTCGCCTTTCAGTTCGAGCATGTCCGCAACCGTCGAGAAGATCGCGGCGATCTCACGGTTTGTCAAATCAGCCATTAACCCATCCCCTTAACCCAACGCGTCACAGTATAACAACCATCGCAGCGGCTTGACAATGATCTCCCGGCACAGTAGATTTGGTGCGAGATGTACCAGCCACCCGACCCTGCCCCATTTAACGAAACGGTGTGGGAGATTGTACGCCAGATCCCGGAGGGCATCGTCAGCACCTACGGGCAGATCGCGTCAATGATCCCCGCGCCCCTTGGCGTGCCGCCTGATCAGTACGAGCGGCTCCGCGCACGCTGGGTGGGCAATGCGATGCGCCAGGTGCCCGCCGGCAGCGACGTGCCTTGGCATCGCGTCATCAACAGCCAGGGGACGATCAGCATCCCCCGTGGCAGCGCCTCCGCCGACGTGCAGCGGGCGCGCCTTGAGATGGAAGGCGTCGAGTTCGACGATGCGGGCCGCGTCGACTTCGACCGCTTTGGCTGGGACGGCCCGTCCGCTGACTGGCTGGCAGCACACGGCCTGCTGCCGCCTCGCTCCCTGAAATCCAGGCCACCACACGACGATGCCACTCAACTGAACCTCTTCTAGCAGACTGGCGGGCTCAAATGAGAACCCTCTACGAATACCGCGGCAACATGCACATGCATACCGTCTACTCGGACGGCGAGGCGACGCACGCCGAGATTGCGCGTGCCGCCATCAACGCCGGGCTGGACTTCATCATCGTCACCGATCACAACGTGTGGGTAGACGGGCTGGAGGGCTATTATGGCGACGCGCCGGGCCAGCGCGTGCTGCTGCTCGTCGGCGAGGAAGTTCACGACGTGCGCCGCCACCCGCAGGCCAACCACCTGCTCGCCTACGGCGTCGAGCGAGAGCTTGCGCACTACGCGCAGGATCCGCAGGCCGTGATCGACGAGGTGAACGCCAGCGAGGGGCTGTCGTTCCTCGCGCACCCGGTCGAGCGGGCCGCACCGCTCTTCGACGAGGAGGCCCTGCCCTGGCTCGACTGGGATGTGGAGGGCTACACCGGCATCGAGCTGTGGAACTACATGAGCGAGTTCAAAAGCTACCTGCCGAACCGGCTCGCCGCCGTCCGCGCCGCGCTCAACCCCGACACCGTGATCAGCGGGCCGTTCCCTGAGACGCTCGCTCTGTGGGACCGCCTGCTGCGCGAGGGCAAGCGGGTGAAGGTGATCGGCGGGGCGGACGCACACGGCACGCGCTACAGCCTCGGGCCGATCACGCGGGAGATCTTCCCCTACGAGTACCTGTTCCGCTGCGTGAACACACACATCCTCACGCCGCGCCAGTTCACCGGGGACTACGAGCACGACAAGCAGCTTGTGCTGCAAGCCCTCCGGGATGGGCGCTGCTTCGTCGGCTATGACCTGCCACACCCCACGACAGGCTTCCGCTTCACCGCACAGGGGCACAACTTCGACACCGTGATGGGCGGCTGGATCCGGCTGGGGCACGGCGTCACGCTGCAGATCGTCTCGCCGCTCGTCGCCGACATCCGCCTGATCAAAGACGGCAAGCTGGTCATGCAGGAGACGTCCAGCACGCACCGCACCTACATTGCCAGCGAAACCGGCGCGTATCGCGTTGAGATCTACCTGAACTACAAGGGCAAGCCGCGCGGCTGGATCTTCAGCAACCCGATCTTCATCGTGCCGTAGAACGCCACCCCAAACCCCCTCCGACCTGCGGTCGCTTCGCGACCTCCGGTCACCTCCCCCTTGCAAGGGGGAGGTGTAGAGAAATCGCTCTGCGATTTCTCAATGGCAGTTGGCTGTGCCAACTGCACACTGAGCGGCGCCCCAGTCGCTGCGAGGTTGGGTGGGGGTTTCGCCGTCGCCTTCCACTATAAGCCATAGACAACGTTGTCAGAGCAATTTGTTAATGTTCATCAAGGGGAGGAAGGGCCGCAGGCTGCGGGGCAGGAGGGGGTTCGGCATTCGCCAATCGCAGCCAGCATCGAACCCCGCCAGAGGGGGTGCTGAATTGAGGTTATAACAATCAGGTGGTCTTACGTAGGGGCGGGTCTAAGACCCGCCCCTACCACCTCTACATAAGGCCACGGTAGGGGCAGGTCTGAGACCTGCCCCTACGTACGTTACGTAATGTAAACAGGGGTTCCTCTTCCGCGATTGATTGTTCCTATACCTGTTCGGCGCTATAATAAACCTGTTTCCGAACTGTTGTTCCAATGGTAGGCGAGGGTATGCGTCGTGAGTCGATTCAAGCTAGTCGCAGATTACGCACCCACCGGCGACCAGCCGGAGGCGATAGAGGCACTGGTCGAGGGGCTGAAGAAGGGCTACCAGCACCAGACGCTATTGGGCGCGACCGGCACCGGCAAGACGTTCGTGATGGCCAACATCGTCGAGCGTATCAACCGCCCTACGCTGGTCATTGCGCATAACAAGACTCTGGCCGCGCAGCTTTACAGTGAGTTCAAGTCATTCTTCCCGAACAACGCCGTCGAGTACTTTGTCTCGTATTACGACTACTACCAGCCTGAGGCGTATGTGCCGCAGCACGACCTTTACATCGAGAAGGAAGCCACGATCAACGAGGAGATCGACCGGCTGCGGCTGGCGGCGACCGCCGCTGTGCTCAGCCGCCGCGACGTGCTGATCGTGGCGTCGGTGTCGTGCATCTACGGTATTGGCGACCCCAACACATGGGGCCGCTCGCGGCTGTATGTACGGCGGGGTGAGGTCACGCGGCGCAACAACATCCTCCGCCAGCTTGCCAACATCCAGTACACGCGCAACGACTTCGAGCTTCAGCGGGGCACGTTCCGCGTGCGCGGCGACACGATGGAGATCATGCCCGGCTACAGCAACGAGGTCTACCGCATCTCGATGTGGGGCGACGAGATCGAGCGCATCACCGCCGTCGATCCGCTGACGGGCGAGGTGATCGACGAGCTGGAAGACCTGACCATCTTCCCCGCCAAGCAGTTCATCGCGGAGGACGAGCGGCTTGGCGAGGCAATCGCCAACATCGAGGAGGAGCTTGCCGCACAGCTCAAGTTCCTGCGTGAGCAGGATCGCCTGCTCGAAGCGCAGCGGCTGGAGCAGCGCACGCTCTACGACCTGGAGATGCTGCGTGAGGTCGGGTACTGCGCGGGCATTGAGAACTACTCGCGCCATCTCGACGGGCGTGCGCCGGGCACGCCGCCCTGGACGCTCATCGACTACTTCCCCGACGACTTCCTGCTGATCATCGACGAGTCGCACATGACCATCCCGCAGATCCGGGGCATGTATCACGGCGACCGCAGCCGCAAGGAGACGCTCGTCGAGTACGGCTTCCGCCTGCCGAGCGCGATGGACAACCGCCCGCTGAGCTTTGACGAGTTCCTGCAACGTATCAACCAGGTCATCTACACGAGCGCCACGCCCGGCCCGTTCGAGCTTCAGCACAGCGCCCAGGTTGTCGAGCAGATCATCCGCCCGACCGGGCTGGTCGACCCGGAGGTCGAGGTGCGGCCTGTCGAGGGGCAGATAGACGACCTGCTCGCCGAGATCAACCAGCGCGTCGAGCGGGGCGAGCGCACCTTGGTGACGACGCTCACCAAGAAGATGGCGGAGAAGCTCTCCGACTACCTGATGGAGATGGGCGTCAAGGTCCACTACCTGCACAGCGAGATCGACACCATCCAGCGCGTCGAAATCCTGCGCGACCTGCGCATGGGCGTCTACGACGTGGTGGTTGGCATCAACCTGCTGCGTGAAGGGCTGGACCTGCCGGAAGTGTCGCTCGTGGCGATCCTCGACGCCGACAAGACGGGCTTCCTGCGCTCCGATACCGCGCTGATCCAGACCATCGGGCGGGCGGCGCGCCACGTGAACGGCAAGGCGATCATGTACGCGGACACGATCTCCGACGCGATGCGAGCGGCCATCGACGAGACCAACCGCCGCCGCGAGAAGCAGATCGCGTACAACAAGGCGCACGGCATCGAGCCGGTGAGCATCGTCAAGGCGATCCACGACCTGACCGAGCGGGTCCGTGTCGAGGCGAGGGAGGCCATCAGCCCGACCGAGGCGGTCGAGGGCCTGCCCAGCGACGAACTGGAGCGCATCATCTATGAGCTTGAAGCCCAGATGAAGCAGGCGGCGGCAAACCTGGAGTTCGAGAAGGCGGCGCTGCTACGCGACCAGATCTTTGAACTGCGCGAGTTGCTCGTGCTGCAAACTACCGGGCGGCGTGACGTGCCGATCTGGGAGCAGGACCGCGTGATGCCCATAGCTGACATCCCGGACGAAGCCCCCTAAAGGGGCTCGGACGGGGATGTCAGCTAATCGCTACACGAAGTGTTATTCACCATACGCTGGCGGTGTGATAAAGACGCTGCCAGGGGCCGATCTGGGATCGGCCCCTGCGGTTTGTCAGAAGCGGACGTAGGGGCGCAGCATGCTGCGCCCTTACTCAGCACCCCCTCTGCCGGTGGCCGCCCCGCGCCCTACCATCTCCCCCAGCAGGGGGCGATGCAACCACGCGACGAAGGACAACGTGGAATTGGCTTCGCCAACTCCCTGGCAGAAACGGCTGAGCCGTTTCTGCACTGCCCCTAACAGGGGGAAGTGGCGGCGCTCGCTCCGCGAGCGCCGTCGAAGGGGGTCTGCTACACGAAGCCGCGAAGTTTATTCACGGCGTAGTTGTGTTCTTTCGCAGCGTATATGTGTTCCTGCATCACCCTCTTGCCAAAATCCGCATTCCGTACGACACTGCAAGCAGACTCCCCTGCTATTACCTGCTGCGAGGTCGCCATGGAACAGCCTGTTATCAAGCTGCTGTTTGTCAGTGATAATCCGAACGTCGCTAGCGAGGTTGACCCGGCGCTCGCCGACGCGCCGAATATCCAGGTGCTCGGCACAACGGCAACAGAGGCCGGGGTCGTTGAGCTTATCAAAAGGCAGCAGCCGGATATCGTCGTCGTGGATTACGACATGCTGGGGATCGACGCGGCGGAGGTAACCCGCGCCGTTCACCGTGAGGACGACACCATCCAGGTGATCATGCTGTCGGTCGTGAACAACGCCGAGGACATCCGCGCGGCGATGCGCGCCGGCGCGCGTGACTATCTCGTCACGCCGCTCAAGGCCGGAGAACTGGTCGAAACTGCGCGCTGGCTGATCAACGAGCGGCGGGAGTATGCCCGCATGCAGGCCTTCGTGACGCAGCTTCGCCGCGCCTACGAGGCGCTCTTCACCGACGACAAGGTCGTGCCGCCGACCGTCGTCGAGTTCTTGGAGAAGCAGGCTGCGCTGAAACCCAACGACCGGCTCACGCAGGAGACGCTCGCCGTGGCCTACGCCCGCAACCGCGACTGGCAGAAACTCGCGCCGCTCGCCGCCAAACTCGCAGACGAGCGCTGGCCAGCTTAGAGTCCTGACAGGAACACCGGTAGGGGCAGGTCTGAGACCTGCCCCTACATCATGCACCGTTAAATTCAACCAACCGTAGGGGCATAGCACGCGCAACACCCGCCCCTACAGCGTTATATCGCCGACAATCCGCCCCTAGACCTGGAACTCGCCGTCCTTGTAGAACAGCTCGCCATCCACGATGATCTCGCCGCCGGAGCGCATGTCGCAGATCATGTCCCAGTGAACGGCGGACTCATTCTTCGAGCCGGTGTCCGGGTAGCCCGCGCCGACCGCCATGTGGACCGTCCCGCCGATCTTCTCGTCGAACAGGATGTTCCGCGTGAACTTCTGGATCCCCGTGTTCGTGCCGATGGCAAACTCACCCAGGTAGCGAGCGCCTTCGTCCGTATCGAGCACCGAGTTCAGGAAGTCCTCACCCTTCTCGGCGGTTGCCTTGACGACCTTGCCGTTCTCGAAATACAGTTCGACGCCATCCACCTCACGGCTGTTGTATATCGCCGGGTAGGTGAAGCGCACCCAGCCGTTGACCGAGTCCTCCACCGGGCCGGTGAAGATCTCGCCGTCGGGCATGTTCTTCTTGCCGTCCGCGTTGATGAACACGCGGTCCTTGATCGACAGCGTCAGATCAATGTTTTCGCCCTTCACCTCGACCTTATCGTGCCCCTTGAGCCAATCGACAAGGCGCTGCTGCTCGGCGGCCTTCTCCTTCCAGTAGGCAACCGGGTCGTCAAGGTGCACCATACAGGCTGTATACACGAAGTCCTCGTACTCGCTGAGGCTCATCTCGGCGTCCTGCGCCGAGGCGTGCGTCGGATACTGCGTGAGCGTCCAGCGCAGTTCGCCCGTCGCCTGCCGTTCCATGAAACGCTGCGAGATGACCCGGTTCGCCGCGCGGGAGCGCGCCATCTTGGCCGGGTCCACGTTGGAGAGCTCTTTCGTGTTGACATCCGCAATCAGCGCGATGTCCACGTCGATGTTCTCGATGATCCACTTCGAGAGTTCGGGCACGTAGTCAAGCTGCTCGTCGCTCGCGTACTTGTAGAAGATCTCCGATGCACCGCTCGGCGACATGCGGAAGAAGGCGTTGCCGCCTGCCAGCAGCACGTACTTGTACACGGCGAGCGCCAGTGGCTCGGCGACCGGGTCGAGGACGCGAATCTGCACGAGGTCGCCCTTGTTGATGCCGCCGGTCGAGTAGTTCACCAGTACATCGGCCAGTTTATCGACACGTGGGTCCATGATGCTTCATCTCCTTAAGGGTACTGAATCCCGTTAAACCTGGAACTCGCCGTCCTTGTAGAACAGCTCGCCATCCACGATGATCTCGCCGCCGGAGCGCATGTCGCAGATCATATCCCAGTGCACCGCCGACTCGTTCTTCGAGCCGGTGTTGGGGTAGCCTGCGCCAACGGCCATGTGGACCGTCCCGCCGATCTTCTCGTCGAACAGTATGTTCCGCGTGAACTTCTGGATCCCCGTGTTCGTGCCGATGGCAAACTCGCCCAGGTAGCGAGCGCCCGCATCGGTGTCGAGCACGCTGTTGAGGTACTCCTCACCCTTCTCGGCGGTCGCCTTGACGACCTTGCCGTTCTCGAAGTACAACTCGACGCCGTTCACCTCGCGGCTGTTGTAGATGGCCGGGTAGGTGAAGCGCACCCAGCCGTTGACCGAGTCCTCCACCGGGCCGGTGTAGATTTCGCCATCGGGGAAGTTGCGCTTGCCGTCGGCGTTAATGAACACACGGTCCTTGATCGACAGCGTCAGGTCGATGTTCTCCCCCCGCACCTGCATCTGCTCCTTGCCCTTCAGCCAGTCGATGAGGCGCTGCTGCTCGGCGGACTTCTGCTGCCAGTAGGCGACGGGGTCAGGCTCGTTCACCATGCACGCGCCGTACACGAAGTCCTCGTACTCGCTGAGGCTCATCTCGGCGTCCTGCGCCGAGGCCTGCGTCGGGTACTGGGTGAGCACCCAGCGCATCTCGCCCGTCCCCTGCCGCTCCATGAAGGCCTGCATGGCCGGGTGGTTGGCCTTCTGCACGCGGGCGATCTTGGCGGGGTCAACGTTCGAGAGGGCCTTGGTGTTCGATGGGGCGCGGATGGCTATCCGCACGTCGATGTTCTCCATAAGCCACTTGAAGGTGGGGTCGCCCACATCAAGCTGCTCGTCGCTGGCATACTTGTAGAGAACCTCGTCCGCACCGCTCGGCGCCATGCGGAAGATGACGTGCCCGCCCGCCTCCAGCACGCGCTTGTAAACGGCAAGGGCCAGCGGCTGAGCCAGCGGCTCGTACAGGTGAATCATGACCAGGTCGCCAGGTTGGATGGCAACGGAGTAGTTGACCATCACCTCTGCGACCTTCTCGACTCGTGGGTCCATACGGCGATTGCTCCTTGGTGCAAGACCTCAGCGTTGAAACATAACGGGGCGCAGGTACGTCCACAATCAGAGGGGCGAAACTCGCGTTTCGTCAGACAAAGCGGACTATAGCACAAAGGCACGGGGTGATCAAAACAGGCAAAGGCCCTCAGACCCCTTTGCCCCTTCGCGGCTGTTGGCCCCTCATCGGCCACACATGGAGCCGCGTAAGTTCGTGCAGGTTGCGCGACGCGAAACCTACCAGGTAAAACACTAGAAACGTTTTGCACGTCGCGGCGATGATGATTTTCCCGGTAGCCTGGGGGTGAGAGACCATCCCCCACCCCCCGATTGACTCTCCCCCCGTGTAACGTTAGACTGACGTTAAGCGTTGATTGGCGGTATCACACAAGGAAGTTCAACACCGATGCTTTTCACCAGGGAAGAGATCGAGCAACGCGAGCGAGAGACCCTCGCCCCCTACGCGATCAAGAGCGGCGACTCGCGTGGCCGCGTGTACCCGGAACCCGAGCCGACGCACCGCACCGCCTTCCAGCGCGACCGGGACCGCATCCTGCACACAACCGCGTTCCGGCGGCTGGAGTACAAGACGCAGGTCTTCGTCAACCACGAGGGCGACTACTTCCGCACGCGCCTGACCCACACGCTGGAGGTTGCGCAGATCGGGCGCACGCTGGCGCGGATGCTCGGCGCGAACGAGGACCTCGTCGAGGCCATCTGCCTGGTGCACGACATCGGGCACCCGCCGTTCGGCCACTCCGGCGAGGAGGCGCTCGCAGCGCTGATGGAGGAATACGGCGGGTTTGATCACAACCAGCAGGCACTGCGCATCGTCACCTACCTGGAAAACCGCTACAAGGACTGGCGCGGCCTCAACCTGACCTACGAGGTGCGCGAAGGCATCGTCAAGCACGAGACGGAATACGACGTGAGCAACGTCTCGCCGGAGTACGAGCCGGGCAAGCAGGGCAGCCTTGAGGCGCAGATCGCCAACGCCGCCGACGAACTGGCCTACACCGCCCACGACCTCGACGACGGGCTGTATGCCGGGCTGATCACCCCGCGCCAGCTTGACGGCATCGCGCTGTGGGAGCTTGGCAAAGAGCAGCTTGGCTTTACCTCGGCGGAGTTCGACGAACTGACCCGCCACCAGTTGATCCGGCGGCTGATCGGCATCCTCGTGCGTGACGTGGCCCAGGCGACGCACGAGCGCCTCGAGAAGTACAACCCGCAATCTCCCGAGGAGCTTCAAAGCCTGCCCACGACCGTCATCGGGCACAGCGAGGAGATGAGCAAGCACGTGCGCGAGCTTAAGGACTTCCTCTACAAGAACATGTACCGTCACTATCGCGTCGTGCGGATGGCGAAGAAGGCCGAGCACTTCATCACCGAGCTGTTCTATGCCTACCTGGAGGAGCCGGAGCAGCTACCGACCTCCACCCAGCAGCGATGGCGCGAGGGCACCGACTCGCTCGGCTGCGTCGTCGGCGACTATATTGCCGGGATGACGGACCGTTACGCGCTCCAGGAATACCAGAAGCTCTTCGACCCGTACACGCTGGCGTAGGCTCGCCTCACGCCGGGTGCCCCGGAAGCTCCAACCCGGTGAACATCGGGTAGAGATTCGCGGCCCAGTCGCGGATGGCCTCCCAGTCGCGGATATCGGTGGCCGGCTCGGAGCTGGCTAGCTGCCGCCAGGGGAAGGACAGCGTCTGCGGGTCAAACTTGCCGCCGAACAGCGCCACCGCAACCGGCGTGAGCCACGGCAGCCGCGCCAGCTCTGCGTCAAGCTGGTCAAGCGACTCCTGCCACTCGTGCTCGTCGTGCGGGTCATGAACCGGGCCGAGCGCAAAGACCGCCACGGGTCGCTCCGAGAGCGCCGCCCGGAACCGGGACAGGAACCGGATTGCGTCTTTGTGCCAGTGGTGCATGTACAGCGCCGCACCGAGCACGATGGGGCCATACCCCGCCAGCGTGCGGACCTGCCGGGCGGGCATCACATCCGCCGGAAGCCCGCTTCTGTTCAGCGTCTGCGCGATCACCTCGGCCACTTCCTGCGTCGAGCCATAGCGGGTTGCATAGGCAACCAGAACGCGTGTGGACATGATCGCCTCCTGATGCTTCACTTCAACCTGCGTCTGTGCAGATTACGCGACGATTCTCGCTGCAAGCGGCCCGATGCGACGGGGTGAGGGTTGTGTGAGGAGCCGGCCCGGTGAGCAGGAGACGTCGCCAGGATCAACGGCCTCAAGAATGTGGGGGAAGCTCAAGGGGTGATGTTTGAGGTCAGCCTCATTGTAAGGCGGGTCCGCCCTGCGAGTCAATCGGCACGCGAGCAGGCGCGCCCTGCCTGAGCCGAGAGCGCTCCCCTGCTTGACCGTACAGGGTATTCCCCGTACACTCTTGCCAGATATCCGCTTGAATATCTTCAAGCAGCAAACTGCCGGGCGGGGGGTGAAGCGGCGAGCGCGACGACGAATCTTTGACACGCGCCCGCTTTTGCGGCATGGTATCGTCCCTTGGACCGGGTAGTGGACCATGAGCGAACGAAAGTACTGGGTAGGCTTCAGCCTGGTCAAAGGCATCGGCCCGGTGCGGGTGCGCCAGCTTCTGGAGTGCTTCGGCACGCTCGGCGAGGCATGGCGCGCCGCCCCGGACGATCTGAGCGCCGCCGGGCTGGACCGCCGCGCGCTGAACAGCCTGATCGAGACGCGCCAGCGGGTAGACCTCGACGCCGAGCTAGCCCGGCTGGATAAGCTCGGCATTGCGGTGCTCACCTGGGAGGACGAGGACTACCCGCGCCTGCTGGCCAACCTGCGGAGCATCGATCACGCGCCGCCGGTGCTGTACCTGCGCGGGAGCCTCGCCGAAACGGACGAGTGGTCGCTCGCCGTCGTCGGGACGCGCCGCGCCACGCCCTACGGGCGGCAGGTGACGCACCAGCTTGCCGGGGAACTGGCCGCCAACGGCCTGACGATCGTCAGCGGGCTGGCGCGGGGCCTCGACGCCGAAGCGCACCAGGCAGCGCTTGCCGCCGGGGGCCGCACGATCGCGGTGCTGCCCTGTGGGCTTGACACGATCTACCCGCCGGAGCACCGGCGTCTGGCCGCCGACATCATGCAGAGCGGCGCAGTTATGACGATGTTCCCGCTCGGCACAAAGCCCGTCGCGCCGAACATCTCCGCCCGCAACCGGCTGATCAGCGGGCTGGCGCGGGGTGTGCTCGTGACCGAGGCGGGCGAGAAGAGCGGTGCGCTGATCACCGCGCGGCACGCGCTCGAACAGGGGCGTGAGGTGTTCGCCGTGCCGGGCAACATCACCACAAGCGGCAGCATCGGCACGAATCAGCTTATTCAGGACGGCGCGCACCCGGTCCTGAGCGTGCAGGACGTGCTCGACGTGCTCAACCTGGAGCGGGTTGCCGCCTACGCCGACGCACGTGAGAACCTGCCCGCTGTGAACGACGACGAGCGCGCGGTGCTGGCATCACTCGGCGCTGAACCGCTGCACATAGACGAACTCGTACAGCGCTGCGGGCTGGCCGTACACGCCGCGAACAGCGCGCTCGTCATGCTGGAGCTTAAAGGCATGGTGCGCCAGGTCGGGCCGATGACGTACGTCCGAGCCTGAGCGACCGTTTAGCACCGGATAGCAAGAAGAAGGAACTGATGACCAACGCATACGCCCTGATCATGGCTGGCGGCGCTGGCACGCGCCTGTGGCCCTTAAGCCGGGAAAACCGGCCCAAACCGCTCATCAAGCTCGTGGACCGCGAGCGCTCGATGTTCCAGATCGCCGTCGAGCGGCTGGACCCGCTGTTCCCGCCGGAGCGAGTGCTCGTCGTGGCGAACGCCACGCTGACGCCGCAGCTTCAGGAGCAGGCCCCGGCCATCCCGCCGGAGAACTTCATCGTGGAGCCTTCCGGGCGGAACACCGCCCCGGCGATCGGGCTGGCTGCCGTGCACCTGCTGCACCGCGATCCGGAAGCTGTGCTGGCAGTGCTGACCGCAGATCACTACATTCAGGATGAGGCCCGCTTCCGTGAGGTGCTGGGGGCGGCGGTTGAGGTCGCCGCGAGCGGCGGCATCGTGACGCTGGGCATCGAGCCGGACTACCCGGCGACGGGGTTCGGCTATATCGAGCGCGGGGCGCTCGCGCGGACCGTCAACGGCGTGGACGTGTACACGCTCAAACAGTTCCGCGAAAAGCCCGACGAGGCCACCGCCGAACGCTACGTCGCGAGCGGGCAATATAGCTGGAACAGCGGCATGTTCATCTGGCAGGCCGCCCGCGTGATGGCGGAGTTTGAGCAGCACGCGCCAGACATTTACACATCTCTTACGCAAATCAGAAGCAGTGTCGGCGAGGCCCGTTATAATGAAGTGCTGCATGAGGTCTGGCCGACTATACGAAAGATCTCCATCGATTACGCCGTCATGGAGCATGCCGATACCGACGTATTCGTCATCCCGGTGGAGATGGGCTGGAGCGACATAGGCAGCTTTGATGCGCTATACGATATTCTGTCCGCGAGCGGCGAACCTGTCGCCCGGCCAGACAGTACCATCATGGTGGATACAACTAGCACTCTGGTTATGAGTGATAAGCTGGTCGCGACCATCGGGCTGGAAGATGTGGTCATTATTGAGACGGATGATGCCCTGCTGGTATGCCGTCGCGACCGGGCACAGGACGTGAAGCAGATCGTCGAGAGGTTGAAGAAGGAGAACCGGGACCGGTATCTATGACTGAGACTTTATTCGCGTATTGTGTGAAGTGTAAAACGAAGCGCCCGATCAAGGACGCCGAGCCGACCTTCACAAAGAGCGGCCAGCCCGCGACGAAGGGCGTCTGCCCGGAATGCGGCACGACGCTCTACCGCATGGGCGAGACGCCCGCGCATGAGGGTCTGCCCCGCCCTGAGCCTGCCCCCCGGGCAAGCAAAAGCAAGCGCAGCAAAAGCAGCAAGAGCACGGGCAAGGACAGGGGCAAGAGCAGCAACGGGCAGCGGCGTGGCAAGCTCGTGATTGTCGAGTCCCCGGCGAAGGCGCGCACCATTGAAAACTACCTGGGCAAGGGCTACAAGGTCCGGGCTTCGATCGGGCACGTGCGTGACCTGCTCAAGTCGAAGCTCTCGGTTGACATCGAGAACAACTTCGAGCCGAGCTACCGCGTGCCCAACGACAAGCGCGAGCTGGTGAAGGAGCTTAAGGAAGCCGCGGCAAAGGCCGAGGAAATCTACCTGGCAACCGACCTCGACCGCGAAGGCGAGGCGATTGCCTGGCACCTGATGGCCGCCGCCGAGATCGACGCGGACCGCGCACGCCGCGTGGTGTTCAACGAGATCACCCCGGACGCGATCCGCGAGGCCTTCAAGCGCCCGCGCAGCATCGATATGAACCTGGTCGACGCGCAGCAGGCGCGCCGCATCCTCGACCGGCTGGTGGGCTACAAGCTCAGTCCGCTGCTGTGGGAGAAGGTCCGCCCGCGCCTGTCGGCGGGCCGCGTGCAGTCGGTCGCCGTGCGGCTGGTCGTCGAGCGCGAGCGTGAGATCGAGAACTTCACGCCTGAGGAGTACTGGACCATCGAGGCGGACCTTGCCCGCCAGGCCGAGCGCGACAACCCCGACCGCCTGAGCTTCCGCGCGCGGCTGCACCGCATCCGTGGGGAGCAGGTCGACCTCCCCAACGAGGAGGCCGTCAAGCCCATCCTTGAAGAGCTTGAGCGGTCGGAGTTCATCGTTGACTCCGTCAAGCGCGGCGAGCGCAAGCGCAACCCGTCGCCGCCCTTCACGACGAGCACGATGCAGCAGGAGGCATCGCGCCGCCTGGGCTTCACGGCGCGCAAAACGATGTCCGTCGCCCAGCAGCTTTACGAGGGCATCGACATCGGCAACGGCGGCGAGGTCGGCCTGATCACGTACATGCGTACGGACAGCCTCAACATCGCCGAGCAGGCCCAGCGTGAGGCCGCCGCGTTCATCCGTGAGGAGTACGGCCCGGAGTACGCGCCGGAGACGTTCAACCAGTACACGAACTCGACGAAGGGCGCGCAGGAGGCGCACGAGGCCATCCGGCCCACGAGCGTCCGGCGCACGCCTGAGGCGATAGCCAGGTACCTCACGCGCGATCAACTCCGGCTGTACAGGCTGATCTGGCAGCGCTTCGTCGCCAGCCAGATGACGCCCGCCGAGTACGACACCATCCGTGTGGACGTGCTGGCAGGGCCGGCAGGCGCTTCCAACGGTGACCGCCCGTACCTGTTCCGCGCCTCCGGCTCGACGCTGCGCTTCCGGGGCTTCCTGGCGGTGTACGCGGACTTCGTGGACGACGACACCCCGCCCGACGAGGAACTCGACCGGGTGTTCCCGGAGCTTGTCGCGATGGAGCCGCTCGACCTGCTGGCGCTGCTGCCGGAGCAGCACTTCACGCAGCCGCCGCCCCGCTACACCGAGGCGACGCTGGTGAAGGCGCTGGAGGAGTACGGCATCGGGCGGCCCAGCACCTACGCGCCGATCATGCAGACCATCCAGCAGCGCGGCTACGTCGAGCTGGATGGCAAGCGGCTCGTGCCGACCGAAACCGGCATCATCGTCAACGACCTGCTGGTGAAGTACTTCCCTGAGATCGTGGATGTGGGCTTCACGGCGGAGATGGAAGCAGAGCTTGACGAGATCGCTTCCGGCGAGCGCGAGTGGGTTCCGGTGGTGCGCGAGTTCTATGAGCCGTTTGAGCACGAGCTTCAGCGCGCCCGCGAGGACGCGCCGGACATCGACCTCGGCAATGAGGAGATCGGTCGCTCGTGCCCGAAGTGCGGCGGCAACCTCGTGCTGCGCTGGGGGCGGTTCGGCAAGTTCATCGGCTGCGCCAACTTCCCGCAGTGCCGCTACACCGAGCCCTGGCTGGAGAAGATCGGCGTGCAGTGCCCGGTGTGCGGCGGCGACATCGTCGAGCGCAAGACGCGCCGGGGCCGCACCTTCTACGGCTGCTCCAACTACCCGGAATGCGAGTGGACAAGCTGGAAGCGCCCGCTGCGCACCCCATGCCCTGTCTGCGAGGGGCTGATGGTGGTGAAGAACAAGGACTGGGCGCAGTGCCTGAACTGCGAGGAGCAGGTCCGGCTGGAGGTCATCGAGCCGGAGAGCGAAGGCGAAACCACCTAGCGCCGGGGTTTACGACGATAACGGACTAACAGGGGCGCAGGTTGCATGATTGCTTGCGCCCCTGCCGCATCATGACCATTCACACAGGGCTTCCTGCAGATGGCTGACGCGATTCCTGTTCCACCCGAGGCAGAGCAAGCGCTCGCGCTCCTAGAGCAGCAGCTTAGCGACGCGCTTGTGGCTGTCTATCTTCACGGTTCGGTAGTGGCGGGTGGGCTGCGCCCCGATAGCGACGTTGATCTGCTCGCGGTAGTTGATCGCCCGCTGCTCCCTTCAGACAGCGCCCGTCTTGTAGCCGAACTGATGAAAATCTCGAAGCACCCTCGTGAGGGCAGCGCCACCCGCCCCCTTGAGGTGATCATCGTCCAGCGCGCCAACCTCAGCGCGTCCATCTACCCGGCGCGGAGCGAGTTCCTCTACGGGGAATGGCTGCGTGATGCGTTCGAGGCGGGGGAAGTGCCCGCGCCGGAGTCCAACCCCGACCTCACGCTGGTGCTGGCGCAGGCCCGGCAGCGGGCCCAGGCGCTGATCGGCCCCGCCGCAAACGAGGTGCTGCCCGCCATCCCGCAGGCCGATATCCGCCGCGCCATCGGCGACGCCCTCCCGGCTTTGCTCGCGGATCTCGAAGGGGACGAGCGGAACGTTCTGCTGACGCTCGCGCGCATGTGGCGCACGCTCGTGACGGGGGAGTTTGTCTCAAAGGATGCTGCCGCCGAATGGGCGGAAGCCCGCCTGCCCGCCGAACATGCCGCCGTGCTCGCCGATGCGCGGAAGGGTTACCTGGGCACAGGCAAAGACAACTGGCAAACCCGGCGGCAAGAGGCCCGGCAAACTGCCGATTATCTGCACGAGTGCATCGTCTCGGCTTTGTAACACCCTCACCGGCTTATTCCCTCATGCCCCTGCCCCGAAGCGGTTTGTTTACCTCCCACCCACCCCTTCTACCCAATTTGCCTACTTGTGTATGGTCAAGGCATGGGTACAATAGCTAGAGACGGATTTCCAACCTTGCCCGACCTGCGGTTTACCTGTACTCACCGGGCGGTTGATTCTCTCAAGGACAAGGAAGGTCGGATACCATGTCAGACCAGCTTGAAAAGCTTAGACCGGCACTCATCCCGCTGGCCGTACTGATCGTTGCCGCCGTGCTGGGTTACATGTGGGGCGCTTCCAGCACACGCATTGTTGACACCGGGCCATGGCAGCTTGAGACCGGCTACCTGGGAATGTACGTGCAGGCTACCGCCGATGCATATGCGCTGGATGGCAACTCGGACCTGGCGCTCAGCCGCCTGTCCTTCCTCTGTCAGGAGGAGGGCGATATTGAAGCGGCTGCCGCCGCCGCCTCCGAGCTTTACGGCGCCGACCCGGTTAAACTCGCCAACCTCGACCAGTTGATGACGCTCACCATGACCGGCGTTGCGGAGAATGAGGAAGCCGGGGTCTGCAACAACCGCCCCGTCGGTACACTGGCGGCCATCGGGCGCACCATAGCGCCACTCCTGCTGTTCCTGCTGGCGCTGGGCCTTGTGGGGTACGGGCTGTGGTCAGCCGATATGCTCGACCAGGTGATGGACCGCCGCCGCGAGCGCCCGCGCGAGGAGACGGTGGAGAGGGTCACGCCGCCCGCGCGTGCCGCCGTGCCGCCTGTGACCGAGGACACCGCGCCATCGACCAGCGCGCAGGCCGCCCCGGCGGAGGAGAAGCCCGCAGCAGAGGAGCCGCGCCGTTCGCCGTTCTCCGTCATCCCCGGCTTCGGGCGCAGGCGCGAGCGCGAAGAGCCCGCCGAGCCGCCGAGTGCCGCCGCCGCCGGTGCGCGCATCTCGCGGCAAGCTGAGAAGACCGACTTCGAGGCCATCGGGCAGGAGCCGCCGCTCGTACAATTCATGACGACCTACCTGCACGGCGATGACCTCTACGACGACTCGTTCAGCATTGAGTCCGCCTCCGGCGAGTTCCTCGGCGAGACCGGCGTCGGCATCTCCGAAACCGTGGATTCGGTATCCGAGGCCAAAGACGTGACTGCGCTGGAGGTGTGGCTGTTCGACAAGAACGACATCCGCACCGTCACGAAGGTGCTCATGAGCGACTTCGCCTTCAACGACGAGTCGATCCGTGCGAGGCTCGCGCCGAAGGGCGAGGCGGTGCTGGCGCAGGCAGGCAAGAAGGTGCTCCTGCAAACCGCGACGCTCCGCGTACAGGCCCGCATTGTGGACCTCTCCTATGCGGAGGGGACCGTGCCCGCCAACAGCGTGATCGAGCGCATCACGATTGAGCTGGCGGCCTGGCGTCGCAACGGCCAGGGCGACCGGCCTGTGAGCAGCGGCAGCGCGTTCGACGACTACGACTTCCCGCCGCGCGGCAACCTGCCGGGGTAGCCCACACCACAAAAAGCATCAGGCCCGGGTCGTGCTGACCCGGGCCTGTTTTGATTCCACGTATGCCGAAGCGGCGGCACTCAACCGATGTCAACGATCTTGAAGACGATCTCGCCCGCCGGCGCGTTGACTCGCACCGTATCGCCGATCTTGCGCCCAAGCAGCGCCCGCCCAAGCGGCGACTCGTCCGAGATTTTGCCGTTGCTCGGGTTCGCCTCGACCTGCCCGACAATCTGGTACACTTCGGGCTCGTCCTCGCCGTCCTCCAACACGTGGACGCGTGAGCCAAGCCGGACGGTATCGCCGCTCGCCGCGTCCATGTCGATGATCTGCGCGTTGCGGAGCAGCGTTTGCAGCTCCTGGATGCGCCCCTCAAGGAAGCTCTGCGCCTCCTTTGCGGCGGCGTAGTCGGCATTCTCGGAGAGGTCGCCCAGCTCAATCGCCGCCTTCAGGCGGGCGGCGAGCGCGGGCCGCTCGACCTCGACCTTGTGCTTAAGCTCGGCCTGCAGCGCCTCGTACGCTTCGCGCGTCATCGGATACGTGTTGTCCGCCATCGTGGTTCTTACCACCCTCTAGCTCATCAAATCCCGGCTTTGCGTGCTAAATCAAGCCTTCAAGCAGCGTCACGGTCATTGCTTTTGCTTCGAGGTCCACATTCTTGATCACGTCCGGAATGGCAGGGATGAGGATCTCCTTGCCCTCCGGCGTCGTGATAATGTAGACATCGTTCGCGCCCGTTTCGATGTAGCCTGTCAGGACGCCCAGCTCGACACCCTCATCCGTCACAACCTTCATCCCCTCAAGCTGGTACAGATAATACTCGCCCTCCTCAAGGGGAACAGCGTCGGATATGTGGACGTGCACGAAAAGCTCGCGCAGCGCTTCTGCCTCGTCCCGGTCGTTGACCTCTTTAAACTTTATCAACCGACCGATCTTGTGGCTGCGCACGTGCTCCACGGTGTACGGCTCGTGATTCGGGCCGACATACAGCATCTCGACGTCCGCCAGGCGTTCCGGGTAGTCGGTCAGAACCTTCATCGCGATCTCGCCGCGCACACCGTGCGGGCGCACGACCCGGCCCACAATCAAGAACTCAGGCTCAGGAGATTCGTTCGTCCCGCCCTCTGAGCCTGGCTGTTCTTGCCTGCTATCCGGTTTTCTGCGTGGACGGCGACGATGCTGCCTCATGGGTTGCACTGGCTTACACGATTTCCAGGGTCACGCGTTTGCCCTGCTTCGCCGCGATTACACGGAGCAGGGTACGCATGGCGTTTGCCACCCGCCCATTCCGGCCAATCACGCGCCCCATGTCCTCTGGCGCGACCGACAACTCCAGGATGACAGAGGTTGCGCCCTCGATCTCTGTCACCCTCACCTGGGATGGGTCGTCGACTAGAGACTTCGCGATGTACTCGACCAGCTCCTTCATTGGGCGCCTCCTTGCAGGAGAAAGGTTTGGTAAAAACGGGTGCGAGTAAAGTCAGGTGGCGCAATCCCTCTCAGGTGGGACTACTCGGCCTCAGCCTCGGTTTCGGCCTCCTGCTCCACCTCCGCCTGAGCCGGCTCCTCCGCCTTGGCGGAGTCCTTAGCCCGGGCAGGGGCAGACGCCTTCTGTGTTGCCGCGCCCTCAGCGATCTCCACCTCACCGAGCACACTCTCAAGGGGCTCACCGGCGCGCAGCCGCTCATACAGCGCATACGTGCCGTGCGTCTTCATCAGGCGCACGACGGACTCGCTCGGCTGGGCGCCGTTGCTCAACCAGTACAGCGCGCGGGCGTGGTCGATCTGAACGGTCTCAGGGTTCGTACGCGGGTTGTAGAAACCAATAGACTCAATATAGCGCCCATCGCGGGGGGTGCGGCTGTCCGTCACCACAATACGGTAGCTCGGCTGATTCTTGGCCCCTACACGGCGCAGTCGAATACGTACCATTGTCTGGAATTGCTCCTTCTATACGTGAGTTTCTAGTAACCTACTCGACAGCTTGTGAAGCTGGTGTCCTTACATTTACAAACAACTTGCCGCGGCTACCCCCCGGAAGGGCGCAGCCGTTTACTTAAACAGCCCCCGGAAGTCGCCGAAATTGCCCGGCGTCTTCTGCTTGGTGAGCTTCTTCATCATACGTTGTGCCTGCTGGAACTGCTTGATGAGCTGGTTCACTTCCTGCACGCTGGTGCCGCTGCCTGCCGCGATGCGCCTGCGGCGGCTGGCGTTCAGGAGGCGCGGTTTTTCCCGCTCCGCAGGTGTCATGGAGTTCATTATAGCCTCAAACGTCTTGAGTTGTCTATCGATCTGGTCCTGCGGCAGCGCGTTGGCGACCTGCCCCAGCCCGGCAAGCTCCAGGATCTGCGTGAGCGGCCCGAGCTTCTTCATCTGCTTGAGCTGCTTGCGGAAGTCCTCCAGCGTGAAGCTGGCATCGAGCAGCTTGCGCTGCATCTCCTCCGCCTCAGCTTCCTCGATGTCAAGCGCCTCCGCCCGCTCGATCAGCGTCAGGACGTCACCCATGCCCAGGATACGGCTCGCCAGCCGGTCGGGGTGGAACTCCTCCAGCCCGTCCAGCTTTTCGCTCACACCCAGGAACTTGATCGGCACGCCGGTGACTTCACGCATCGAGATGGCCGCGCCGCCACGAGCATCGCCGTCCACCTTGGTGAGGATCAGCCCGGTCAGGCCGACCGCATCGTTGAAGCCCTGCGCGATGTTGACAGCTTCCTGGCCGGTCATCGAGTCCGCGACGAGCAGGATCTCCTTCGGCTCGACCCGCTGCTTGATCGCCTTCAGCTCGTCCATCATGGTCTCGTCGATCTGGAGGCGGCCAGCCGTGTCCACGATGACGACGCTGTGATTCTCGCGGCGGGCAAGCTGCACGCCGTTGTAGGCGATCGCCGGCGGCGCGGGGTCGGTCCCCTCGCTGTGCACGGGGATGTCAAGCTGCTTGCCGAGCGAGATGAGCTGTTCGACGGCGGCGGGCCGGTACGTGTCCGCCGCGACGAGCAGCGGCCTGTGGCCTTTCCGGCGCAGGTGCAGCGCCAGCTTGCCAGCAGTGGTCGTCTTACCGGAGCCCTGCAGACCGACGAGCATGATGACGTGCGGGGTGTTGCCCGCCAGGTTCAGACGGCCCGGCTTGCCGAGCGTGCTGATCAGCTCTTCGTGCACGATCTTCACGACCTGCTGGCCCGGCGTGAGGCTCTTCTGCACCTCAACGCCGACCGCACGCTCGCGCACCCGCTTGACAAAGGACTTGACCACGCTGTAGTGGACATCCGCCTCCAGCAGCGCCATGCGGATCTCCCGCATCGCAGCGTTGACGTCGTCCTCCGTCAGCTTGCCGTGCTTGCGCAGGTCGCTGAAGATACCTTGCAGTCTATCGCTAAGGCTCTCGAATACAGGCATGACTTACCACTCTGCTCCTGACACGGTCACAAGGGACGGATTTTAGTGTATGCACAGGCATTCGTCAAGAAGCGCCCGGCAGCCCTTCCGAAGGCTCCCCTGCGAGATTCTCAACTGATGTGTCAATAATACCACATTCCACGCGCTATATTTTTTAACATACCACTATCTAGCAGGAATCTAACACGCGGGGGCCGCAAAGGTAGCATCTTTGCCCTCACCCCAGACGGCTGCTGCCGTACCGGGGGGCAATTGTTATGACATTGCAACTCCCACGCCCAGCCGATACAATCCCGCCCTATGGACGAGAACCCTTTTTCCAAACATACCCAGCGGAACCAGCGCATCGACCTGGACCGCACTGTACGGACCCGGCCTATCCCGCGTGACTGGTACGACGACAGGCCGCCGTATGGCCCGCCGCCGGGGTCGAGCATCCCCGGCCCGCCGAGACCGCGCCCGGTCCCGCACCGGCGCAAAAAGCGGCGGGGCCTGCCCCGGCTGCTGCGCATTGTGCTGCAGCTTGCGGCGGCAGGCGTGCTGTTCATGCTTGCGCTGACGGTCGTCATTGCGGCCATCTATGTGATCGCCCCGCCGCCGCGCACGAATATCCTCGTGCTCGGTGTGGACGCGCGCCCCGGCGAGAGCATGGCGACCCGCACCGACACAATCATCCTGGTCACCGTCGATCCCGGTGGTCCGTACACGGGAATGCTGTCCATTCCGCGTGACCTGTACGTGGACATCCCCGGCTACGCCTCAAACCGGATCAACGCCGCGCACGTTCTTGGCGAGCTAGAGGAGGAAGGGCGCGGACCGGAGAAGGTCATCGAGACCGTCGAGGCGAACTTCGGCGTGCCCGTGCACCGCTACGTGCGCCTCAACTTCGAGGGTTTCGTCGCCATTGTCGACGCGGCTGGCGGCGTGACGGTGGACGTGGAAAAGCCGTTTGTCGATACAGCCTACCCCACGCCGGACTACGGCACGATGACAGTGGAGTTTGAGGCGGGCCGCCAGCACATGGACGGCGAGCGGGCGCTCCAGTACGCGCGCAGCCGCCACGCCTCCACCGACTACGACCGCTCCGCGCGGCAGCAACAAGTGATCGCCGCGCTGATCAAGCGGCTGATCAACCCGCTGAACTGGTGGCGGCTGCCGGGGGTCTTTCTGGCGTACACCCAGCACGTCGACACGAACCTGACCGTGGTCGACGCGGTGGCGCTGGCCCCCGCCGTGCTGTGGGTCGGGCCAGATGGCATCGATCAGCGCACCTTCGAGCCGGGTATGATGACGGGGCGCACCACCGAGGCAGGCGCCTCCGTCCTCGAACCATCGTGGCCCGCCATCAACGCGGTGATCGAAGAGATGTTTAAAGACTGAGCAGCGAGGCGGCCCCCCTCTGCCAGTGGTTGCCTTCACAAAGCAGACGGACAATTTGGCTGTGATAGCATCCTGCGTGGCGGCTGCCGCTGGAACCCCCTCCGTGCGACCCGGAGGGGGTTCGGCATCGGGCATTCGCAGCCAGCTCGTCAAAAGTGTCGTGTCCCCACCCCAGCCTATGAGGGGGCGATTCTAGCCGTCACAAAACAAACTGCCCCCTTCTATGGGGAAGTAGCGGCCCGAAGGGTCGCCAAAGGGGGGCCGGCCTCGGGTAATTGCAGATAGCTCAGCAGAAGTGTTACACAACCAGTCTGCCGGGGCAGTTGGGTGGGGGTTCAACGTAGCCTTCACACAGGCAGGGCCTGCCCGGCCCGCTCCCTTTCTACTCAAACAGGTGGGCGCGCTGCTGGAGCGTCAGCCCGGAGTCGTTGTTCTCGGTGGGGCGGCGCTCGTTGAGCATGTTCATGTGCTCGACAAGCAGGCGGCGGCTCAGTTCGTAATCTTTGGCCTCAATCGCATCAACGATCCGCCGGTGATAGTCCCACACCTTCTGCAGATACGACAGGTCACGGTACAGGTGCAGGCCAAATGCCTCGTATGCCTCCCAGAACGCCTCCAGAAAGCCGTACACAAACGGGTTCTCCAGCCGCGAGAAGATCAGCAGGTGGAAGGCGCGGTGCTGGTGCGCGGGCATCTGCGCGGGCTCATGCTGTAACTGCTGCTCCGCTGACGCAATCAACTCGCGCAGTTCCGCGATGTCCTCCGGCGTCAGGCGGCTGACGGCCTGCTCCCAGAAAAAGATCTCCAGAGCGTCGCGCATCTGGCGCAGATGCGCGAAATTGCGCCCGTCCAGCCCGATGGCATACAGCGCGCTGAGCATCACCGCCGGGGCAAAGGTGTACTCGACCACCTGCGTGCCGCGCCCGGGCTTGATCTCCACCATGCCAAGCGCCCGCGCGATCTCGAGCGCCTCGCGCGTCTTGGCAACACTCACACCCAGCTCGCGGCTGATGTCCTGAATCGTTGGAAGCTGATCGCCGGGCTGGTAACCGTTCTCCACAATAAAACGCAGAATATCGGACTGAAGGGCAGAAAGCCGCACCGTATCGCGTTCCTCTCGCTAATAGTCGGATTGATCTGATCAGTTTATCAGATGAATTTACCCATTCTACCGCGAGGAAGGGGGAGGCGTCAATCAGGGTGAGCCGGGCGGGCAAGCTCGGAACCCAGCAATAGAGGAAACCCACGAATGGCAAGACGGTTTCGCCCTATCGTGCCATTCGTGGGCAGCAAATCGCTATTCCGGTAGCACGAAGCTCGCCGCGGCTCGCGCCAGCATCTCAGCGCCGATGATCAGCGCGTCCTCATCTACGTCAAAGCGGGGGTTGTGGTGCGGCTTGTTCAGCCCGCGTGCGGGGTTCGCCGAGCCAATAAAGAAGTAGCACCCCGGAATGCCATCCATCAGGTACGACACGTCCTCCGAGCCCATGCTGCGCTCGTCGCGCTTCACGTTCTCCGCGCCGACGACCTCCGCGGCAATCGCGGCGATGCGCTCGGAGAGCGCCGGGTCGTTGTCGACCGCCAGCGTCATCGGCGTGATCTCCACTTCCGCCGTGCAGCCCAGCGCCCCGGCCACGCCCGCGCAGATCTCGTGCAGACGCCGGTGCACAAGCGCCTTGACCTTCTCGGTGTAGGTGCGGACCGTGCCCTTGAGCGTCACCACCGGCGGGATGACGTTGAAGGCATCGCCGCCGTGGATGGAGCCGACCGTCACGACGGCCATCTCAAGCGGATCGACGTTGCGGCTGGCAATGGTCTGCACAGCGGTGACGACATGCGCCGCCGCCACAATCGGGTCGCGCGTCTCATGCGGGGACGCGCCGTGCCCGCCATGCCCCGTGATCGTGCACGTCCAGATGTCCGCCGCCGCCATCGACGGGCCGGAGGTTACCGCCACCGTGCCCACCGGCAGCGTGTTCCACAGGTGCAGCCCGATCGTCGCATCCGGGCGGGGGTTCTCCAGCACGCCATCGGCGACCATCGCCCGCGCTCCCTCGCCGATCTCCTCGGCGGGCTGGAACACGAACTTGATGCGCCCGCGCATCTCGTCCTGCCGTGCGGCGAGCATCTTCGCCACGGCCAGCCCGATGGCCGTATGTCCGTCGTGCCCGCAGGCGTGCATCTTGCCCGCCACCGTCGAGGCGTACTCCGTCTCGTTCTCCTCGTGGATGGGCAGGGCGTCCATATCGGCACGCACCAGCACGGTCGGGCCGTCGTGTGCGCCCTCCAGCAGCGCGACGACGCCGGTGCGCCCCACCCCGGTCTGGACCTCCAGCCCGAGGTCGCGCAGCGTGTTGGCGACGATCTCCGCTGTGCGCACTTCCTCAAAGGCAAGCTCCGGGTGGCGGTGGAAGTCCCGCCGCCGCGCGATAATCTCGGGCCTCAACGCCTCCGCTTCTGCGTGGAAGTCGATGCTCATGGCTGATTGGTTCTCCTCTAGCTGCCGGAAAATAACGTGAAAACCAGCCCCACCGTGCTAAAACCCCCTCCGGATTTGCAGGGAGGGGGTTAACCGTCTTGCGCTGTTGAGCGCCACCTAGTGCCGCCGCTTGCCCGGCGACCGGCGCGCCTTGCCGCCGCGTTTCTTGGCCCGGCGCCGCACCTCTTTTGGCTTCTCGACAACGTCGGTCGCCTGCTCCACATCCGCCTCTGCCTCTGCTTCCGCCTCTACCTCTGGCTTTTCGGGCCGGATGCGCGCGCCGCAGTCGCACACGCCACCGCCCTCCTTGGCGCAGGGGCTGGCGGCCTTCTCCTCCAGCGCGCGGAGTTCCTCCAGCGGCACGATGTCGTCCTGCATGACCTCATGGCGGGTATCGTCGATCAGCACCGTCACCGAGCCCTTGAGCGGGTTGACGGCAACCACCTTACCCTCGCCGTGCGGCGTGCCGACGCGCTTGTTGCGCTTCGGCAGGTTCTTCTTGGCCTCGACGTACTGCTCATACTCGTAGATCAGGCAGCAGCGCAGCCGCCCGCACATCCCCGTGATCTCCGACGGGTTGAGCGAGATGCCCTGCTCCTTCGCCATTTTGATCGAGATCGGGCTGAACTCGGTCAGGTGCGTCGAGCAGCAGCGCGGCCCGCCGCATGCGCCGTAGTCGCCGAGCAGCTTGGCTGCGTCTCGCGCGCCAATACGCCGCATCTCCACCCGCGCGCGGAACTCCCGCGCGAGCCTGCGGCGCAGGCGGCTGGTTTCGACGCCTTCCTCAGCCGTGTACAGGAAGGCCAGCACGCTGCCGTCGTAGTTGTACTGCGCCTTGACGAACTTCACGCCCTCAAAGCCGCCCAGCTCCGCCGCCAGTTCCCGGCAGCGGACCAGCGCCTCGATAGCTTTGCTCTCGTAGAGCTTGTTGAGTAGGAGGTCGCGGGCCGTAGCCAGCCGCTTGATCGGCTTGAGGTTCGCCAGGTCGGAGCGCTCGGGGGGGATGATGCCCATGATCTGCCCGAGCTGGCGCCCGCGCGTGGTTTCGACGATGACATAGTCACCAAGCTGAACATCCGGGAAAGCGGAGGAATCGAAGTGGTAGAGCTTACCTACTGGATGAAAACGCACACCCACAACTCGCTGTTGGGTCGCGGTAATGGTCATACTAACTGTACTCCGTGAGAAACGTCCGAAACGCGCACAGGACGCGGCGTATTCAACTCACCACATGAATGCCTAATAGTTTAGAAGACCATCTGGCAAACCGCAAGAACCGGCAGATGCCGCCCACGCCGATCAAAAAGGGGTCCAAATGCTGATTCGCTGAAGCCGCGAAGTTTATTCGGGGCGGGTTAGGGGTCGGGCAATAGAATTGCCCGGCTAAAAGGCGGCATTTGCCGCCAAGCGTCCTCCGGACGCACGTCCGCCATAGGTGAACTCCGCACCCGTCAGGGGCGCCGTCCCCACGGGGATGGGAGTCCCGCAGGGACTTTGCGGGATAGCTACGCTATCCCTTGTAGCCCGGGAATTCCATTCCCGGGCGGTTGGCTTGACGAAGGGAGCCGAAGCCGCGACGTTTAGTCGCGGTGGGTTCCCCCAACCCCTCCCCGCACCGCAGGGAGGGGAACAGGCGAACTCCCCTTCCCTGCTAGCGGAGTAAGGGAGCGATCGCTGGGGCGATCATTATGGATGGGGTAAAGCGGCATATACCCTCGCCCCAAGCTTCGTCTTTACTTAACTTAATCACCGGTAGGGGCGGGTCTGAGACCCGCCCCTACTTAAGCTCCTTCTCTGAGGCCTGCTTCGCAACGCCATCTTCCCCGCCAGCGCGGAGGGGACAAGGAGAGGGGTTCTATCCTCAATCCACCGTGAGCGTAATGCCCTCGTCTCCCTCGTCCTGCGCCTCGACGCGGGCCGCGATATCGCGCGCGATCTGGGTGAGCGCCTCCGCCGCGGCGGAATCCGGGCTGGCGACAACGATCGGCTCGCCCTGGTCGGAGCCGATGCGCACCTGCGGATCAAGCGGGATGCTGCCCAGGAACGGGATGCCATAGGCTTCCGCGAGGCGCTTGCCGCCGCCCTCACCGAAGAAATCGCCGCTCATGTTCTCGATGATGCCCAGGATCGTCACGTCCACCTGGTTGAACATCGCGATGCCGCGCCGGGCGTCGCTGAGAGCCATCTCCTGCGGCTGCGTCACCATCAGCGCACCGGAGAGCGGCACCGACTGCGCCAGCGTAAGCTGCGCGTCGCCCGTCCCCGGCGGCAGGTCGATGATCATAAAGTCCAGCTCGCCCCAGTCTACATCGGAGAGAAGCTGCCGGATCGCCTGGTGGATCATCGGGCCGCGCCAGATGACCGCCCGGCTGTCGTCTACGAGGAAGCCCATGCTCATGACCTTGACGCCATGCGCGACGAGGGGCACCAGCTTGTTGCCGGTCGAGGGCGGGTAGCCGCGTACGCCCATGATGATCGGCAGGTTCGGGCCGGTGATGTCGGCGTCCAGCAGGCCGACGCGATACCCCTGCTGCGCGAGTGCAACCGACAGGTTTGCCGATACGGTGCTCTTACCGACGCCGCCTTTACCGCTACTCACGGCAATGATGTGCCGGATGGATTGATTCTCTGACATGCTTAATCCTTTCAAATACTGGCTGGTGAACTGGGTCTGGTTGGACTTCCAGGCGCCGGGCTTACGTCTCGATCAGGCGCTCCCTTGTTGGGACTTCACCTGTTTGATAATAACGTGTTACGTCCTGAAGGGCCTCCTCGTACGCCGCGATCAACTCGTCGTCGCTGCCCTTGAACCGCGCGATAGACTGCTGGGCGCAGAGTGTGCAGCCGCGCATGGCGCGATAGCTGTCGGCGTGGCAGGTCAGACAGCCGTCCAGCCGGATCATCATAAGCGAAAACGCCTGGCGTTCGATGCTGCCCGGTGCAGATGCCGCCACCATATCGGTAAGGCGCAGCCACGCCTGCCCTCTCAACCCGCGCAGGTGTGGAATGACACGGCAGGGAAAGAGGATCTCTGCATCGCTCTGGTACAACATCATGGCATCCTTCCTTGAAGACCCATCCGCTCGCAGAAAAAGACCGCCACCAGCGAGGGGGGCGGTCACACGGGCACAAGCCCAATCGGTCGATCGTCAACCCCTGCCCCGCTTCCAGCACCAGAGCGGGACGGTTGAAACCGGCGGAGTGGATGCTGCCGGCGCACACCGGGCCTAGCGGCGGCGGCGTGCAGCCTTGGCCAGCTCGCCCGCCTCGCGGGCCAGCCGTTCCTCTTCCGCGCGGGTCGGCGCGATGGTCTGCCAGTAGCTGAGCGGCTTGCCGAGCTTCTCCATATCGTACACGTGCGCGGACGTGCGGTCATAGCTCGCCAGCTCATAGTCGTGGTCCATTTTGATCGCATCGAACGGGCAGAACTCCGCGCAGAAGCCGCAGTTCATGCAGATGTCAATGTCGATCCAGAATTTGGCAGGGTAGGGAACCGGGCGGCCCGTCTCCGGGTCGGAGTCGCGGAGGATCCAGATGCACTGCGGGGGGCACACCTTCGCGCAGATGCCGCAGGCGGTGCACCAGTACTTACCCGGTTCTTCGGGATGATCGTCGTCGTTCACAACCAGGAAGGGGACGAAGCGGAAGCGCTCGGGCACGGCGAGCTTCTCTTCCGGGTACTGCACGGTGAAAATGCCTGCCGTGTCGGGGCTCTGCCGGTTGGAGAAGCCCTCGTCGGTGGTGTACCGCTTGAGGCCCCATTTCAGGTCCTCGGTATACGTCTCCACCAGCCGCTTCAGCGTGACGCCGAGCCCCTGTAGAATACCCAGTCCGTACATACTTACTCCTCTGTCAAAGCCCCGGCGGGCCAACCCGCCGGGGCGACATCTCCTGGCTAACGGTCAACCTCACCCAGCACGATGTCAATGCTGCCGAGGATGACGATAGTATCCGCAATCTTGTGCCCGACGCACATCTCCTCGAGCGCCGTCAGGTTGATGAAGCTTGGGGACCGGACGTGGTAGCGGTACGGGTTCGTGCCGCCATCCGAAACAAGGTAGAAGCCAAGCTCGCCTTTCGGGTTCTCATGGTGGCCGTAGTGCTCGCCCGCCGGCACGCGGACGTTGTACGCACGCTTGCCCGCCCAGTACTCCTGGCCAACCGTCTCCTCAAGGTGCGGTATGACCTGCTCCAGAATGCGGATGCTCTGGTAAATCTCGTCCATACGGAGCATGTAGCGGTCGTAAGCGTCGCCGTTGTAGCGCACGGCCACGTCGAAGTCCAGCTCATCATAGAAGCTGTACGGGTGGCTGCGGCGCAGGTCGTACGGCACGCCTGCCGCGCGCAGCACCGGCCCGGTCGCGCTGAAGTTGATCGCCTGCTCGGCGGTCAGGACGCCGACGCCCTTCAGCCGTGTCAGGAAGATCTCGTTCTGCGTAAGCAGCCGGTGGAACTCCTCGTAGACGCGAGGCAGCCGCTCGTACACCAGTTCCTTGATGAACTTCATGGTGTCAAGCTGGCGGCCACGGTCGCCCGCCTTCACGGGAGGCCCGCCGATGTACGGCGGCAGGTCATAGGCAACGCCGCCGAAGCGCATGTAGTTGCACATCATGCGGGAGCCGGATGCCGCCTCGAACAGGTCGAGGATCAACTCGCGCTCGATGAGGGCATACAGCATCGGCGTGAAGAACGCGCCGAGGTCGTTCAGCAGGAAGCCGACCGCCGAGAGGTGGTTGAGGATACGGGTCAGCTCGACCATCAGCAGGCGGATCCACTCGCCGCGCTCGCTGACCTCCTGCCCCATCATCTCCTCGACCGTCATGGCATAGGCCATGTTGTTCGCCATGCTGCAAAAGTAGTCGAGGCGGTCGGTGAAGGGCATGTTGCCCAGCCAGATGTTGCGCTCGCCGATCTGCTCGTGGTTGCGGTGCAGGTAGCCAAAGACCGGCTTGAGGCGCGTCACCGTCTCACCGTCCACCGACACCGCCATGCGGAACACGCCGTGCGTGCTGGGGTGCTGCGGGCCGAGGTTGACGACCAGTTCATCCGTCTGTAGCTGCTGGATGCCAACGCCCTGGATGCCGGTGTTCGGGGTGATAAGCCCGGCGTAGAGCGCCTCGTCGCCCGGCGGCGTCCAACCCTCCAGCGTGAAGCCCGGGGGGTACTGGACGTTCATGCCGTACGGCACCCGCATCTCCGCCCGCTCAACCTGCGCATCCGGCCAGCGGCTCTTGAAGGGCTTGTGCTCCTCCTCGTAGTACGGCTCGCGCCAGTCCTTGCGCATGGGGTGGCCGTGGAACCCTTCCCACAGCAGGATGCGCCGCAGGTCGGGGTGCCCGGCAAAACGAATGCCGTACAGGTCCCACGCCTCACGCTCCTGGAAGTCTGCGCCCGCCCACACGCTCACCAGCGAGGGAAGCTCCGCATCCTCGCGATCGGTGCGCGCCTTGAAGTGGAGAGGGTCGCCGCCCCGGGTGGTGCTGAACGCGTCGTAGACCATTTCAAGGAACCCGTCCTTGAGATAGTCCACCGCGCAGGCGTTGGACAGCAAATCATAGCCGAGGTCGTCCCGAATGGCCCGCGCCACATCGACGAGTTTGTCGCTCTCGACAATGAAGCCCTTGTAGCCCTCACGGGTATCCGGCGTAATGGCACCGGGGAACTTCTGCTGCAAATACTCGATCGGGTCAGTGACCGTGTGTTCCGTGGATTCCGGCATCAAGTCAGTCATAGTGGTTACACCATTCTGTCATCTGCGGCGGCCTGCTCGATTTCGTCGCTCTCGCCCGGTGCACCGTTGTCGACCGCCGTCGTCGCGCGGATCAATGCAGCCTGGCGCGGGTCGATAAGGTCCGGGCCCAGTACCGGCTCCGGCACCGGGATGCTCTCACCCTTGCCATACCAGGGCACGGTGCGGATGCTCTGGTTTTCGATCTTGCGGTGCAGCGTCATGAAGCCGTACATCAGCGCCTGCGGGGTCGGGGGGCAGCCGGGCACGTATACGTCCACCGGCAGGAACTTGTCAATCCCATCGACGACATTATAGCCTTCCTTGAAAGGCCCGCCGCCCGAGGCGCATGCGCCCATCGCGAGCACGTAGCGCGGCTCGGCCATCTGGTTGTACAGCCGGACGATCTGGGGAACCATCTTCTTGGTAACGGTGCCAGACACGATCATCAGGTCGCACTGGCGCGGGCTGGGCCGCATGACCTCCATGCCGAAGCGGGCCGGGTCATAGCGGGAGGCTGCCATCGCGATCATTTCGATCGCGCAGCAGGCCAGGCCGAACAGCATCGGCCAGACCGACCTCGCGCGGGACCAGTTGTAGATGCGGTCCAGCGAGGTGATCGCAATATTGCTCTTCAATTCGTCCGGGATGGGATAATCGGGGTTGTTGAGGCCTTCAAACTCCTCAGGTGGTAGGGTCATACCCTTCTGACCTCCTAGCTGCTACCGTCCCGGTGAGCGGCCCCACACGTCAGCGTCCAGGCATGCAGCGGCACGTCCACGGGCAGGAGCTTGCTCATCGCGAACCTTAGCTTTTGCGACAGTCTGGCTGTGCTCATCGCTCCCCGGCAGGGTGCAGGTGAACGGTAGTGTCCAATAGGGGCAAAGTGTTGTGCAACATGGTAATGGTACACCGCGCCCCCCCAAAAATCAAGGCAGGCTCCCCCTCCGGCACCGGCTGCCCAACGCACACAACCACGAGGTAAATGATATCTTTCACAATTTATATTTAGTATATCTATTTCGCGTTTATCATGCCAGTGTCACACACCCGGAAATTCGATAGATCCGGCGCGCGCCCCCGCCCGTACTGTTGGCTGAGTATAGCGCGTATCCGCTCTTTCTCTCGGTCACGGAACTATAGGAGGCAGCACCATGCGTAAGCAACGTTGGTTAGCCCTGGGCGTGGTCGTGGTTCTGCTGCTCGTGTTCGCGAGCAGCGCCGTCGCCGCGCCTGCCGTACCGAAAGTCTTTCAGGCCAAGTTGAGCGGCAGCGAGGAGGTGCCGCCCGTCGATACAGACGCTCACGGCATTGCCATGTTCCGCCTCAGCAATGACGGCACCGCGCTGGAATACACGCTGGTTGTGAACAACCTGGTGGATACGCTGCAATCGCACATCCACATCGCGCCGGAGGGCGTGAATGGCCCGGTTGTGGTGTTCCTCTATCCCGAGGGCGGCCCACCGCCGCAGCTCATCGAGGGTAAGTTCAGCGGCAAGCTGGCAAGTGGAACGATTACGGAAGAGGACATCATCCTCGCAGATGTTACGTTTGATGAACTGATCGAGGCTATGCAGACCGGCAACGCATACGTCAATGTCCACACGACAGCCTTCCCCGGCGGCGAGATTCGCGGGCAAATCAGAGGGCTGGGCCGGTAGCCCCACCGGCCCTACCTCACCCACGGCCCGGAGCCATCCCCACCTGGCTCCGGGCTTTTTCACGCCCCGAGCCTTACTCGCCGCGCCTCCGTATGAGTGGTAAGATGGGCATACAAGGGGTGTGAGAATGGAGGACAGTACTTGGAGACTCAAGCCAGGGGCCGCGAGGTGCGGCGTGTGCTGATCATCACGCTGGCAGCAAACCTGCTCGTCGCCGCCGCAAAGATCATTATTGGCCTGATTACATACTCGCTGGCGATGGTCAGCGACGGCGTGCATTCGCTGCTCGACGCCACGTCGAACGTGCTGGGGCTGGTCAGTTCGTGGTTTGCCTCGCGCCCGCCTGACGAGACGCACCCCTACGGGCATCGTCGCTTTGAGACGCTCGCCGCCATGTTCATCGGCGGGCTGCTGCTGCTGACCGCCTGGGAGATCGTCAAGAGCGCTGTGGCGCGGCTGGCGCAGAACATCACGCCGGAGATCACCGCGCTCAACTTTATCGTGATGCTGGCGACCATCGTCGTGAATGTCACCGTGTCCGCCTATGAGGCGCGCATGGGCCGGCAGCTCAAGTCCGAGTTGCTCCTCGCAGACTCTGAACACACGCGCAGTGACATCTACGTTTCGCTCACGGTGCTGGCGAGCCTCGCCGCCGTCCAGATCGGTTTCGGCTGGATCGACGCGGTAGCTACGTTCGTTGTCGTCGCCCTGATTGCCCGGGCAGCTTGGAAGATCCTCAGCCACTCCGCCGATGTGCTGGTCGACCGCGCCCCGCTGGAGCCCGCATCCGTGCGGGAGGTCGTCAAGGATGTACCGGGCATCCGGCAGGTGATGCAGGTGCGCAGCCGGGGCGCAGTCGGCGACATTCACGTTGACCTCGACGTGCAGGTGTCCGCGCCCACAACCGCCGACCAGAGCGCCGCGATTGCACGTGAGATCCGCGAGCGGCTGCGGCGGGACTTCGACGGGCTGGAGGACATACGCATCTACTTTGTGCCCACCCGTGATCCCAAGCCTGACGTGGCGCAGGTCGCCCGTGCGGAGGGCGACGCGCTGGGGCTGGGCGTGCACGAGGTCATCCCGGTTCAGGACGTGAGCGGCGGGCTGAGGATCGACATGCATGTCGAGGTGCCGCCGGAGCAGACCGTCGCCGAGGCGCATGAGCATGTGTCGCTGCTCGAAGAACGGCTGATGCAAAGCATCCCCGAACTGACGCGGATCGTGACGCACATCGAGCCTGCGCACCTGCCCGAGCACACGCACTACGACGGCAACGAGACGCACACCCTCGCCAGGCAGGTGCTTGACCAGGCGCGGAGCCTCTACCCCGAAGCCGACTGGCACGACCTGGACATCCGGCAGGAGGCAGACGGCGGGTTCGCCATCAGCATGCACACGACCGTCTCGCCGACACTGTCGATTGAGGAAGCCCACCGCCTCGCGGAACGGGTCGAAACCGCCATCCGCGCCGACCTGCCACAGGTCCACCGCGTGACGATCCACACCGAGCCGAAGGAGGAATAGGGCGGTCTGCCATCCCTTTGCCAACAAAAACGCCGCGACGTGCAGAACGCAGAGCGTTCTGCCTGGGGAGTTCGCATTGCGCCCCCACAAACGTACGCGGCTACCGATCCACGAACACCATGACTGATAGGGGCAGGTCTAACGATGCCACCGGCAGGGCATCGCGTACTACGACCTGCCTACGAACAATCACAAATGGTTACTGTAGGGGCAGGTCTGAGACCTGCCCCTACCCCGCCTGCGTCGCTGCCTGGTTGGGTGGGGGTTCCACCGCCAGCGGCCATGTCGGCAGCACGTCGAAGTCGAGCGTGTCGCGCTGGCCGCGCATGTAGCGGAAATATCCCGCCGCCGCGATCATCGCGGCGTTGTCCGTGCACAGCGAGAGCGGCGGCACGCGCACAGGCCGCCCCGCCTGCCGGATCATCTCGGCCCGCAGCGCCGCGTTCGCCGAAACCCCGCCCGCCACGAAGATCTCCGTTGCGCCGTACTCCTCGGCGGCCCGCACCGTCTTGCCGACCAGCACATCCACCACCGCCGCCTGAAAGCTCGCGGCGAGGTCCGCGACGGGCACGCCGGGCGGAAGCTCCATGTCCGGCTCATAGCCGGGTACAAGCTCCTCCAGCTTGCGCAGCACGGCGGTCTTCAGGCCGGAAAAGCTGAAGTCGTAGTTCAGCTCGCCCTGATTGCCCCGCAGCCACACGCGCGGGAAGTCGAACGCCGCCGGGTCGCCGCCCTCCGCCGCGCGCTGGATGGACGGCCCACCGGGGTACGGCAGGTTGAGCAGCCGCCCTACCTTGTCGAACGCCTCGCCCGCCGCATCGTCGAGCGTGCTGCCAAGCATCCGGTACTCGCCGTGGTCCGTCATCAGCAGCAGTTCGGTGTGCCCGCCGGAGACGATCAGCACGACAACCGGGAACTCAATCGGAACCCACTCGTCGGTCGGCTGGGCCGGTGGCTCGCCCGGCACGAAGCGGTACTCCGGCCCGGCCAGCCACAGCGAGTAGGTGTGCCCTTCGAGGTGGTTCACCGCGACGATGGGCAGTCCGCGTGCGAGCGCCAGCCCCTTCGCCATGTTGACGCCTACCACGAGCGACCCGGCCAGTCCCGGCCCGCGCGTCACCGCGATGGCGTCGAGGTCGTCGAACGTGACCCCGGCGCGGTCGAGCGCCTCCTCGACGACCGGGTAGATGCGCTCGATGTGCGCGCGCGAGGCGATCTCCGGGAAGATACCGCCGAACTGCGCGTGGATATCCACCTGCGAGGAGATTACATTGGCGAGGATGCGCCGCCCATCCTCAACGATGGCGGCGCTCGTCTCATCGCAGGAGCTTTCAATCGCCAGAATCAATGTCATTACGGTAAGCCTCTATCAATACATTCATTCACCGTGCGGGCAATTTTGCCCACAATCGGCCACTAGATTTCTGCGGTAGGGGCGGGTCTGAGACCCGCCCCTACAAATAGGAAACGGTCAATTTTGATCTTGCCTCTCGTGGTTGAGCCGTGGTGAGGGCCTACCCCACCTCAATCACCAAATCCTTCGGGAAGGGCGTCAGCGAGTGGATCTCGCCGTCGTCGTCCACGTACACCGTGTCCTCGATGCGCACGCCGAAGCCGCGCTCCGGGTAGTACAGCCCCGGCTCCACGCTGAACACCTGCCGCGGCTTGATCACATCCGTCGAGATGCTCGACAGGCGCGGGCGCGCGTGGATCTGCAAGCCCAGCCCGTGCCCCAGGCTGTGCACGTAGCCATCGTTCGTCGCCGGGTTCGAGCGGATCGTCGGGTGCCCGCGCTCCTCGAAGAAGTCGCACGTCATCTCCTGGTAGACGCTACACGCCTCCCCGACCTTGAGCGCCTCCATCGCGTTGTTGAAGATGTGCATCACCTCGTCGTAGGCGCGCTGGACCTCGTCGGGCGCGTAGCCCAGGCACCACGTCCGCGTCATGTCGTGATAATAGCCGGTCGTCATGTCCCGCGGGAACAGGTCAAAGACGATGCTCTTGCCCAGCTCCAGCACATCGGGGTCCTCACCGCGCGAGTGCGGCACGCCCGCGTCGCGCCCGATGGCGAAGATCGTCTCGCCGTCGTCGGTCAGGTTGGCCGCGTTCAGCCGCGCGCGCAGGAAGGTCTTGACATCGCCAACCGTCAGCGGGGAGCCGTCGCTCTTGACGAGCCGCCCATCCTCGACCCTGTGGCTCTTGATGAAGCCAAGCGTCTCACCCATGGCGGCGTTCGTCCGCTCGGCGACGGAGCGCATCGCCTCAAGCTCCAGGTCGTCTTTCGTCTCATACGCCTCGTCGAAGATCGTCGTCTCCGGCTCGCCGGTCGGAACGATGTCGGGCTTCTCGGCGGCGAGACGGTTCAGCAGCACATACGACTGGCCGGGGTCGCCCACACCGTAGAAGCTCACCTGCCCCTTGATGCCATACTCGTCAAGGATCTTCGCAAGCAGCCGCACCTGCCCCTCAAAGGGGCTGCCCGTTTCCTTGATCATCTCGTAATAGCCGAACTCCGCCATGGTGCGCACGGGCAGGCCGCTCTTGGCCGCCTCATCGCGCTCCATGCCGTTGACAATGATCACCGGCTGCTCGCCGGGCTTCTTCACGACGATGCCGTGAGTGATGCGCGCGCTGTTCGTCATGTAGCGCAGGGCGTGGTTGCCCTCCACCTCGCCCATCACGACGATCCCGCCGAAGCCCCGCTCCTGTATTAGCCTGTCGAGGTCGCTTTTCACGGTGTTGGTCTCCTTGCTTGCTCTAATGTTGATGACTTATGCGCTGGCGCGCTTGCCTCGAAACCCCTTCGGGCCGCCCCCTACCCCCCGTGTGCCAGAGATTTTAGCGCGGCGAGCAGGTCGTCTTCATCCCGGTCGAGCACGGTACGTGGGTCCACGAGCAGTCGGTCATCCTCACGCCGCACGATGACGGGCGGGCGGTGCTCGCGGAGCCGCCGCGCCGCCGCCTCCGGCGAGCGCACGGTGATGGCAAGCGCGCGGGTGGGCAGCGTTTCGCCGGGCAGGCTGCCGCCCCCGACGACGCTCTGGCTGTCCACAACCTCTGCCTCCAGCCCGGCCTGTGTCAGCGCATCGGCCCAGGCGCGCGCCCGCGCGTCCAGCTCGTCCAGCCGCACGCTGATCATCCGCCACACCGGGACTTTATGCTCCGCCTCACCGCGCAGATAGTGCAGCAGCGTCGCGTTAAGCGCCGCCAGCGCCAGCTTGTCGGGCCGGACGGCGCGCGCGAGCGGGTGCCGCTTGATCCGCTCGATCACGTCCGCCCGCCCCAGCAGGATGCCCGCCTGCGGCCCGCCGAGCAGCTTGTCGCCGCTCAGCATGATCAGGTCTGCGCCCGCCTCGATACTCTCGTAGACGGTCGGCTCGTGCCGCAGTCCGTACTGCGACGTGTCGAACAGCGCGCCGCTGCCGAGGTCGTCCAGGAACAGCAGGCCGTGCTCGTGCGCCAGCGCCGCCATCTCCTGCACGCCCGGCTCGGTCACAAAGCCGATAAGCTCGAAGTTGGAGCGGTGCACCCGCATGATGGCCGCCGTCTCCGGGCCGATGGCGCGCTCGTAGTCGCGCAGGTGGGTGCGGTTCGTCGTGCCGACCTCGACAAGCCGCGCGCCGGACTGGGCCATCACGTCCGGCATGCGGAACCCGCCGCCGATCTCGACAAGCTGCCCGCGCGAGAGGATCACCTCGCGCCCTGCCGGGTGCTCGCGGTCCGGCCCGGCAAGCGCACTGAGCGCGATCATTACCGCCGCCGCGTTGTTGTTGACGACGGTCGCCGCCTCCGCGCCGGTGATGCGGCGCAGCAGGGCCTCGGCGTGCAGGCTGCGCAAGCCGCGCCCCCCGCTTTCCAGGTCGAATTCCAGCGTGCTGTAGCCGCCGCCCACCGAGACCAGCGCCGCGAGCGCCTCATCCGAGAGCGGCGCGCGCCCCAGGTTCGTGTGGATGACCGTGCCCGTCGCGTTGATCACCCGGCGCAGCGTCGGCGTCAGCCACGCCTCAAGCAGTTCCTGCGCCTCGCCGATCAGCACGGCGCTGCTGGGTGCATGCCCCTCTCCGTCGAGAATGCGTCGCCGGGCCGCGTCCAGCACGGCGCGCAGCGCCTCGACGGTTAGCGGGCGGCCATACGTCTCGATCAGCCGGGCGGCAGATAAATGGCCCAGCAGCCGGTCGACGCTGGGCAGGTTGCGTAAGGGTTGGTTGCTCATGAGAAGTCAGCCGGGTGCGAGTTCCGTTTAATCAGGGCGCCACTGGGTGCGCTCGCGCAGACGGAGCAGGAATTCGATCGCGATAAACGCGAACGCCATCCCCACCGCCAGCGGCGGCGACAGCAGGCGCGGGATGCGCAGCCAGGCACACACCGTGCCGAACAGCCCGACCCACAGCGCCTGGCGTACCATCACGCCGGGGGGAATGTGCAGGCCGCCCTCGCGTGAGAAACGCCGGTGCAGCAGCCGGATGAAGGGCAGCGCGGTACCCGCCAGCGCCGCGAACAGCAGCGCGTAGAAGGACCAGCGGTTGGGGACGGTCGGCAGGGTGTTCAGCACCACCCACAGCAGGCCGGACCAGCCGCCAACGGCGAGGATCGCGCCTGCAACGGCGACGCTGGCGTGCTCCGCCTCGACCGTCTCGCGCAGTTCTTTCATGGAGATGTTGCGCCCGCGTGTTGCTGCCATGGCTTCGATTATATAACGCTCCCGCTGGTTTGGCATGCTGCCAGAGGGGGCCAGACCAACTGCACACCGAGTGGCGACAGCGTCGCTGCGAGGTTGGGAGGGGGTTCCCCACTCCGTTATAATCGGGCCTGACCGCACACATAAGAGGGTAACGATGGCACTCGTAACAGCGCAGAACCTCGCCAGGTCCTTTGGCGCGGAAGATATTTTCAGCGGTGTGTCCGTCAGCATACCGCACCGCGCGCGGATCGCGCTCGTCGGGCCGAACGGCTCCGGCAAGACGACGCTGCTGCGCCTGCTCGCCAAACAGGACGAGCCGACCGAGGGCACGGTCATGCATGCGGGCGGGCTGGAGATCGGCTTCCTGCCGCAGCAGGTCACGATGGCGCTCTCCGGCGATCGCACGCTGTGGGACGAGATGCTCACCGCCTTTGCCGACCTGCTCGCACAGGAGGCGCGCCTGCGCGAGCTTGCCGATCAACTCGCCGAAAACCCGACCAGCGAGGCGCTGATCGAGAAGTACGGGGTCGCCCAGCAGCGCTTCGAGCTTGACGGCGGCTACGACTACGAGACGCGCATCAAGCAGGTGTTGACGGGCCTCGGCTTTGACGAGGGCGACTACCAGCGGCCCGTCTCGCAGCTTTCCGGCGGACAGAAGACCCGCGCGCTGCTCGCCCGGCTGCTGCTGGAGGACCCCGACCTGCTCATCCTTGACGAGCCGACCAACCACCTCGACATCCGCGCGATTGAATGGCTGGAAAGCACGCTCAAGTCCTTTGACGGCGCGCTGCTCATGGTATCCCACGACCGCTACTTTATGGACAGCCTCGTTGACCACGTGTGGGAGCTGGTGTTCGGGCGGCTGGAGATCTACCGGGGCAACTACAGCGACTACGTGCAGCAGCGCGAGGAGCGTCATGCCCGTCTGCTCGCCGAGTACGAGCGCCAGCAGGCCTTCATCGAGAAGGAGCAGGAGTACATCCGCCGCAACATCGCCGGGCAGAACACCCGGCAGGCGCAGGGGCGGCGCAAGCGGCTGGAGCGCTTCCTGCAGGAGGAGGCCATCACCCGGCCTATGGAGCAGCACACGATGCGGCTCGACCTGCGCGCCCGCGCCCGCTCCGGCGACAAGGTGCTGATGACGCACAACCTCGTCGTCGGCTATCACGACGACGGGGTGCCGCTCTTCAAAGCGCCGGATATTACGCTGTACCGGGGCGAGTGTGCGGCGCTCATCGGCCCTAACGGTGCGGGCAAGAGCACCTTCCTTAAAACCGTGCTCGGCCAGCTTGAGCCGCTTGAGGGCACGGCGACGCTCGGTGCCAGCGTCGAGGTCGGCTACTTCGCGCAGGCGCACGAGCAACTCAACCCGGCGAACACCATCCTCGATGAGATCCTCGGCGTGCAGAACATGCCCATCAGCGAGGCACGCAACTACCTTGCGACGTTCCTGTTCACCGGGGACGACGTGTTCAAGCCCATTTCCACGCTGAGCGGTGGGGAGCGCGGGCGTGTCGCGCTCGCCAAGCTCGCGCTGAGCGGCGCAAACCTGCTGCTGCTCGACGAGCCGACCAACCACCTCGACATCCCCTCGCAGGAGATCCTTGAGACGGTGCTGCGGGGCTTCACCGGGACGATCCTGCTCGTCTCGCATGACCGCTACCTGATCCGCAACCTTGCGACGCAGATCTGGGCGCTGGACGTGCCGCGCCACGCGGGCGGGCAGACCGAACTGATCGTCTACGAGGGGCCGTATGACGAATACCTCGCCTGGCGGGAGGGCCGCCGTGCCGCCGCCCGCGCCGGGGCGGAACAGGCCGAGGCGCGCCAGCAGCCCGCTCCGCCCGCACCCCGGAGCGACGGCAAGCCGAAGCTCAGCCCGTACATGCGCCAGAAGCGGCTTGCGGAGGTCGAGGCACAGATCGAGGCGCTGGAGATCGAACTGGTGAACCTTAGCGGGGCGCTGGCCTCCGCCAGCAAGAAGGGCGAGGTCGACGAGGTGGCGCGGCTCGGCGAGGCGTACAACCAGGCCGAAGCCGACCTCGAAGCGCTGATGCTGGAATGGGAAGAACTGATCACGGATAACGTGTAGGGTGGCCACCCCCTCACCCCCGCGGGGCAACCGTAGACTATGTTAGATTCGCGGCGTGTTAAACCTCCCCTTTGTAAGGGGGAGGAAGACCCATAGCCGCGAGCTGCAGGTCAGGAGGGGGTTCATGGAGCCGCGAAGTATAATCCCTCCCCGCCGGCGGTGGTCCGCGGGGGTGGGGTTTACGCCCGGCCCCGCACACTGTTTTTGATGAGACCCGCTGAATAGGGTAACATTGGCCGTTGTGATAATCCTGGAGAGGCTAAGAGACGTACTATGAAGGTCATCCTGCTTGAAGATGTTTACAACCAGGGCGTCGCTGGCGACGTCGTCGATGTGGCGCCCGGTTTTGCCCGTAACTACCTCATCCCGAAGCAGCTTGCTGTGAAGGCCACGCCGGGCGCGCTGAAGCAGTTGGAAACGCTGCGCGCCAACGCCGCCAAGCGCCGCGCCGAGCTTGAGGGCCGCATGGAGCAGGTCGCCCAGCAGATCGAGGGGCTGACGCTGTACTTCCCGGTCAAGGCCAGCGAGCGCGGCAAGCTGTTTGGCTCCGTCACCACGCAGGAGATCGCCGAGCGGCTTAAGGAGGAGATCGGTCTGGAGATCGACCCGCGCCGCGTCGGGGATAACCCGCTGCGTGAGCTGGGCAAGTTCGACGTGCCCGTCCGCCTTGAGACCGGTCTGGTTGCCAACGTGCGCGTCGTTGTCCACCGTGAGGACGAGGATCCGCGCCAGGCGGAGCAGGCCGAGGCCGAAGCCGAGAGCGAGGACGTCGCCGCGCAGCCCGAGGCCGAGCTTGCCGAGACAGCAGAGGCCGCAGCGGACGAGGCGCCCGCCGAGGAAGCCGCCGAAGAGGCCTAACTAACGGCGGCAGTAGCGCCCGGCACGTCCGGAGCTTCGCACCGACGTTCATGAAGTCAGTGGAGCCAGCGGCGCGTGACAACATGCATGCCGGTGGCTCTTTACGTGAGAGAGCCTGATTGTGGAAGACGCCGACCTGCAACAACTGGGAGAGATGCTGCGCGAAGCACGTGAGGCGCAGGGGCTCTCGCTGGAGGAGGTAGAGGCCCAGACGCGCATCCGGGTCAAGTTCCTGGAGGCGCTGGAAGATGCGGACCTCAGCCTTCTGCCTTCCGCCCTGCACGCCAAAGGCTTCCTGCGCAGCTACGCTCAGTTCCTGCGGCTGGATGTTCGCGCCATCATCGCTCAGTTCAATGCGGCGACAGGTGCCAGCCCGCCGCCTGTCACCGAGCTAACGGCTGAACCCGCCCCGCCCGCCGAGCCGCTGCACCGAACGGGCGTGGCGGAGCCTGAGCCGGTGGAGGTGGAGAGCGAGGTGGGCGAGCCCGCCGCTGAACCCGCGGAGGAGGCCGAACCGACCACCGAGGCGGCGACCGAAACCCTCGCCGCTGACGAGAGCGCCACCGGCGACAACGGGCGGCGCATACGGGTGATCGGCGCCCGCGTGCAGGATCCGGAGTCGCTCGTGCCGCCCCCGCAGATCCGCCGCGTCAAGTACATCTCGCCGGAGCAGTGGGTGGGGCCTGCCGTGCCCGCCGCTCTGCGGAAGGGCGCTGCGCGTGGGGCTACCCCGCCGCCTGAGGACGCCTACGAACCGGCGTCTGCTATCGCCCCGCCTGAGGGGCGGCCCAGGCCGACCGGCATCCCCTCGCGCGTGCTGAACTCCAACCTCTTCATTGCCGCCGTGCTGATCGTCGGGCTGATCGTCATTGTGTGGTGGGTAACGACCTACCTGAGCACCGTCGGCGGGGAAGACCTCGCCCCCGGCGCAGCGCCGGATGAAGCGCTCATCGCCACTGCCATCACGCAGGAGGCGATCACGCCCAGCCCGACCTTCCGCCCCACGCCGACCGACGGCCCGGCATCTGCCCCGCAGATTCTCGACCGGGTTGTGCTCTCCATTGAGGTGGTGCAAACATCGTGGATCTACGTCGAGGTGGATGGCGAGCCGACGTACGAGGGGCAGGTGGTCCCCGGCGACGTGTTGAACTACGAGGGCAGCCAGGAGATCCATCTTAAGGTCGGCAACGCCGCGGGCCTCGTTGTGAACTACAACGGGCAGGACCTCGGCCCGCTTGGCGAGCGGGGTGAAATCGTCGAGCGCATCTTTATGGTCGGCGGGTTCGTCACACCAACGCCGACCCCGGAGCCGACGTCGGACGGCACCAGCGGGCCAACCGTCACGCCTCGCGCCACCCTGACGCCCACGCCCTCGCCGACGCCGTAAATCACGCAGGTTGTCAGTGCAGAAAAAAGTGAATCCACAGATGGCACCGGGGGCACAGATTGCATCTTTCATCTGTGCTTTCTGTGCCATCTGTGGACGGGTAACTCTGTAACCACGCCGTTCTAATATGAGGGGGATGAGTCGTAATGGTAGACCCACACGTCTATTACCTCGTGAACCTCGGCTGCGCCAAGAACCTCGTCGATGCCGAGAGCATGGCCCAGCTTCTCACCCGTGAAGGCTACCGGGGGACAGGCTCGCCGGACGAGGCGAGCGTGCTGATCGTCAACACCTGCGGCTTCATCGACGCGGCCAAGCAGGAGAGCCTCAACACCCTGCGCGAGCTGGCCGAGAACAAGCAGCCGGGCCAGCTTCTCATCGCCGCCGGATGCCTCTCCCAGCGCTACGGCAAGGTGCTCACACAGGAAGTACCGGGGCTGGATGGCGTGATCGGCACGCGCCGCTGGATGGACATCCTCGACCTGATCAAGCGGCTGCGCGGGCGCACACACCCTGAGCCGCTCTACCACCTGCCCGGCGACGCCGAGACGGTCGGCACGGACGAGCACGGCGTGCTGCGGGCGGCCATCCAGGGCGCGAGCGCCTACATCAAGATCGCGGACGGCTGCCGCCGCCCGTGCGCCTTCTGTGCCATCCCTGCGATCAAGGGCACGCACGTCAGCCGCCCGCCGGAGATGATCGTTGCGGAGGCGGCGCGGCTCAACGCGCTGGGCACGAAGGAGATCATCCTCATCTCGCAGGACACGACCGACTACGGACACGACCTCGGCATGAAGGACGGGCTCGCCACGCTGCTGGAGCAGATCGTTGAGGTCACGCCGGACGTGCCCTGGCTGCGCATCATGTACGCCTACCCCGGCTACGTGACTGACCGGCTCATCGAGGTCATGGCCCGCGAGGAGCGCATCGTCCCCTACCTTGACATTCCCCTCCAGCATGGCAGCCGCGAGACGCTCAAGCGGATGCGCCGCCCGGCCAACCTGGAATGGGTCTACGGCACGATCCGCAAGCTGCGCGACGCCATGCCCGACATCGCCATCCGCACCACGTTCATCGTCGGCTACCCCGGCGAGACGGACGAGGAGTTCGAGGAGCTTGTGCAGTTCGTGCGGGACATGCGCTTCGACCGCGTGGGGACGTTCACCTACAGCTATGAGATCGGCACGCCGAGCGCCGAACTGCCCAACCAGGTGCCGGACGACGTGAAGCAAGCCCGGCGCGACCTGCTGATGCAGGTCCAGCAGGACATTTCGCTCCAGCGCAACCAGGAGTTCATCGGGCGGACGCTGCCGATCCTCGTCGAGGGCGCGAACGACGGGCTCAGCGTGGGCCGCTCCTACCGCGACGCACCGGAGATCGACGGCATGGTGATTGTCGAGGGCGAGCTGCCGGTGGGCGAGATGGTGCCGGTGCGCATCACCGGCGCGATGGTCTACGACCTCGTCGGCACGGTGGACACCGGCGCGCCCATTGTTATCAGCGATGCGCCCGTGCAGCGAGGCAGGCAGGCCCGATGAGCGGCGTACAGCAGGCAGACGGGCACAAGGCCTGGCAGGTGATTGAGCAGCAGGAACTGCTCGACTGCCGGCCCTGGGTGCGCGTCGTGCGGGAGGCGGTGCGCCTTGAGGACGGCAAGACCGTCGTCCCCGACTTCTACCGTGTGGACATCCCCGATTTTGCCATCGTCTTTGCGCTGACGACGAACGGGCACGTGGCGCTCGTCGAGCAGTACCGGCTTGCGCTGAAGCGCCGCGTACTGGAGTTGCCCGCCGGGCGCGTCGAGCCGGGGGAAGCCCCGCTGCACAGCGCCCAGCGCGAACTGCGCGAGGAGACGGGCCTCGCCGCGCCGGAGTGGCACGCGCTCGGCGTGCTGACCATCGACCCGAACCGGGGTTGCGGGCACGCGCACGTGTTCCTTGCGCTCGGCGCGGAGCGGGTCGGCGAGCAGACGGACGACGACATGCAGGAGCAGACGCTGCGCCTCGTCACGCTTGACGAGATGCGGGCCTACGCCTTCTCCGGCGAGTGCCCGGTCATTGCGACCGTCGCAGCAACGGGGATGGCGCTGGCAAAGCTGTCCGAGCGGGGGATGATGACACCCGGCGTAGAGCAGCTTCACGGCTCCAGCCGGAGCGGTTAGAGGTCGACAGCCGCCCCCCTTACCGTCACCTGATCGCCCCCTCATAGGGGGAGATGGCGCTGCGAAGCAGCGTCAGAGGGGGTCACCTCCCCCTGTTAGGGGGAAGTGGTGGGGTCTGCGAGGATGAGGGCGCACTGCACCCATTCTGGCGGGCTGCCGCCACACTCGATAGACTCCCCCGTAGCAATGGGTAAGTACATGCGCAGGTTTTTAGAGGTCGTTTAATGTTATCCACCCGCTCCAGACGCCCGTCGATCCTGTCGTCGCAGCTGGTGCAGAACTTCGATTACGTGCTGCTGTTCACGACAGCGATCCTGATCATCTTCGGCATCATGATGATCGCCAGCGCCACGCGCGACGTGGCCAGCCTCGCCGACCGCGTCAACAGCCAGATCCTGTACAGCATCGTCAGCTTCGGCGTGGTGCTCATCATGGCGGCGATTGATTACCGCCTGCTGACCAGCACGTATCTGTGGATTTACGGCGTGCTGGTCGCCATGCTTACGGTCGTGGGCGTGCTCGGCATCGAGGGCGAGGCAGGCGCGCAGAGCTGGGTTAACCTGGGCGTCGCCGGTTTCCAGCCCTCGGAGCTGGCCAAGATGCTGCTCATCATCGTGCTGGCGCAGCAGCTTGCCGTCAACGCGGAGCGCATCCACAAGCTCTCCACCATCCTGAAGTCGCTGGGCTTCGTCGCCGTCCCGGCATTTCTCATCTTCATCCAGCCCGACCTCGGCATTACGGTGCTGATCCTCGTGATGTGGTTCGTTATGGTATGGGCCGCCGGGATGCGCTGGCGGCACATCCTGCTCTTTGCCATCGTCGGGATCGTCTCGGTGCCGATCATCTGGAGCCAGATGGAGCCTTACCAGCAGTCCCGCATCATCGTGTTCATCAACCCGGAGCTGGATCGCGACGCCTATTACAACATCAGCCAGGCGCTGACGGCCATCGGCAACGGCGGGCTGCTCGGCAAAGGCTACATGCAGGGCACCCAGAGCCAGCTTCGCTTCCTGCGGGTGCGGCACACCGACTACATTTTTGCCGTCATCGCCGAGGAGTTCGGCTTCGTCGGCGCGATGGTGGTGCTCGTGCTGATCAGCATTGTGCTGTTCCGCATCCTGCGGGCCGCCCGGCTCGCCCCCGACATGGCCGGTTCGCTGATCTGCTACGGCGTGGCGACGGTGATCTTCTTCCAGACGCTGGTGTCCGTCGGCATGAACGTCCGCGTGATGCCCGTCACCGGGCTGACGCTGCCCTTCATCAGCTCCGGCGGTAGCTCGCTCGTCACGCTGATGTTCGGCATCGGGCTTGTCGAGAGCGTCGTGATGCGCCGCAAAACTCGCGAACACTGACCCAACCACGTGGTATAATCGGCGTACTTGCTGCCCGGCAGGTGCGGGTTCTGCCGTTATTTGATCTGGAACCGTCACAACACGCCCGCGCAGCAGACCAGTCCTGTCACACCTGAAGGAGAAGAAGCATTTTGTCCGACACTAACCGCCCGGTCCGGGTTCGTTTTGCGCCCAGCCCAACGGGCTACCTGCACATCGGCGGAGCGCGCACGGCGCTGTTCAACTGGCTGTTTGCCCGCAAGCACGGCGGCTCATTCATTTTGCGCATCGAGGACACCGACCAATCGCGCTACGTGCCTGAGGCCGAAGACGACATCATGGCCAGCCTGCGCTGGCTGGGCCTCAACTGGGACGAAGGCCCGGACATAGGCGGTAAGGCGGGCCCTTACCGCCAGTCGGAGCGGGCCGAGTTGTACCGCGAGTGGGCGGACTGGCTCATCGAGCACGGCTACGCCTACCGCTGCAACTGCTCGCCCGAACGGCTGGAGAAGGTCCGTGAGGAGCAGCGCGCACGCGGCGAGAAGCCCGGCTACGACCGCTTCTGCCGGGATCGCAACCTCGGCCCCGACATCGGCGAGCATGTGGTGCGCTTCAAGATGCCGCTTGAGGGCGAGACGACCGTCCACGACCTGATCCGCGGGCCGATCACCTTCAGCAACGCCGAGCTTCAGGACCTCGTCCTGCTGAAGTCCGACGGGCTGCCGACCTACCACCTCGCCAATGTGGTGGACGACCACTTCATGGAGATCAGCCACATCATGCGCGCCGACGAGTGGATCGCCACCGCGCCGATCCACTGGCAGCTTTACCGGGCGTTCGGCTGGGAGATGCCCGCCATTGCCCATCTGCCCGTCATCCTCAGCCCGAGCGGGCACGGCAAGCTCAGCAAGCGCGATCAGGCCTTCCAGGAGGGCGGCACGAAGGTGCTCGTGCAGGTGCGCGAGTTCCGCGAGGCGGGCTACCTGCCGGAAGCCGTCGTCAACTTCCTGACCAATGTCGGCTGGGCCTTCGGGGACGACCGCGAGGTCTTTACGCCTGAAGAGGCGATGGAGCGCTTCGAGCTGGAGGACATCAACCCGGCCCCGAGCAAGCTGCCCTACGACAAGCTCGAATGGCTGAACGGCGTCTACATCCGCGAGAAGCTCACCACCGAGGAGCTTGCGGAGCGGCTGGAGCCGTTCTTCGTGGAGGCGGGCTGCGACATCGGGCGGGAGAAGCTCATTGAGGCGGTGCCGCTCGTGCGCAACCGCATCAAGACGCTGCCCGACGCGCTGGACTTCCTCGCCTTCCTGTGCAAGGATGAGATCACCATTGAGGATCCGCAGAACCTGATCCAGCCGAAGATGGACGCCCAGCGCACCATCGAGGCGCTGCGGGCGGCGTACGACACGCTCGCGGCAATGGAGGGCTTCGACGTGGAGGAGCAGGAGCGCCTGCTACGCGGGCTGGCCGGCGAGATGGGCCTGAAGGCCGGGCAGCTTCTGGGCACACTGCGCGAGGCCGTCACCGCGCAGAAGGTGTCGCCGCCGCTCTTTGAGACGATGGCAGTGATCGGCAAGGAGACGGTGCTGAAGCGCATCGTCGCCGCCGCCGAATTGTTAGAAAAAACCGTGGAGCACGAAAACTAGTGCTCATCAGGGAGAAGTGAGTCCACAGATGACACAGATGACACAGGAAGCTAAAGAATAGATTGATCCACGAATAGCACGAATTACACGAAGAAAAAGACATTAGTGCCATTCGTGTCATTCGTGGACAGATTTTTCTCTTGTCTGTGTAATCTGTGAAATCTGTGAAATCTGTGGACTCCAACCTCTTTTCAATGAGGCGCGACAGAGGAGAAACATGACCGAGCAGGAGACGCGCACGCGGAGTTTTATTCACGACATTATCGACGAGGACATCAGGTCCGGTCGATTTGGTGGGCGGGTGCACACCCGCTTCCCACCGGAGCCGAACGGCTATCTGCACATCGGCCATGCCAAGGCGATCTGCCTCAACAGCAGCATCGCCAAGGAGTACGGCGGCAAATTCAACCTGCGCTTTGACGATACCAACCCGACCAAGGAAGAGCAACGCTACATCGACGCGATCATCGAGGATGTGCGCTGGCTCGGCGCGGACTGGGAGGACCGGCTGTTTTACGCGTCCGACTACTTCCAGCAGCTTTACGAGTGGGCCGTGCAGCTCATCAAGGATGGCAAGGCCTACGTGGACAGCCTCAGCGCGGAGGAGATCCGCGAGTACCGGGGCACGCTCACCGAGCCGGGCCGCAACAGCCCCTACCGCGACCGCAGCGTCGAGGAGAACCTTGAGCTGTTCGAGAAGATGCGACGGGGCGAGTTCAAAGAGGGTGAAGCCGTCCTGCGGGCGAAGATCGACATGTCCTCGCCCAACCTGAACATGCGCGACCCGGTCATGTACCGTATCCTGCACACCGAGCACCCGCGCACCGGCAACAAGTGGTGCATCTACCCGATGTACGACTGGGCGCACGGCCAGTCGGACTCGATTGAGGGCATCACGCACTCGCTGTGCACGCTGGAGTTCGAGGATCACCGTCCGCTTTACGACTGGTTCCTTGACCAGCTTGGCATCTACCACCCGCGGCAGATCGAGTTTGCGCGGCTCAACCTGACGTACACCGTGCTCAGCAAGCGCAAGCTGATCCGGCTGGTGGAGGAGGGGCACGTCAACGGCTGGGACGACCCGCGCATGCCGACCATCGCCGGGATGCGCCGCCGGGGTTACACGCCGGAGGCCATCCGCGACTTCTGCAATATGGTCGGCGTGGCGAAGTCCAACAGCATCGTCGAGTTCGAGATGCTGGAGCATGCCATCCGGCAGGACCTTAACCGGCGTGCCGAGCGCCGCATGGCTGTGCTGCGCCCGCTGAAGGTCGTCATCGAGAACTACCCCGAGGGTCAGACGGAGTGGCTTGAAGCCATCAACAACCCGGAGGACGAGAGCGCAGGGACGCGCACCATCCCCTTCTCGCGGGAGCTTTACATCGAGCAGGAAGACTTCATGGAGGAGCCGGTCAAGAAGTTCTACCGGCTGGCGCCGGGCCGCGAGGTACGCCTGCGCTACGGGTACTTCATCACCTGCACCGATGTGGTGAAGGACGAGAACGGCCAGATCATCGAACTGCGCTGCACTTACGACCCGGAGACGCGCGGCGGCTACGCGCCGGATGGGCGCAAGGTCAAGGCGACGCTGCACTGGGTCTCCGCCGAGCACGCGCGGCAGGCCGAGGTGCGCTTGTTTGACCGGCTGTTCCTCACCGAAAACCCGGACGACGCGCCGGAAGGGCAGGACTTCATCGCCAACCTCAACCCGAACTCGCTGGAGGTGGTCGAGAACGCCTACGTGGAGCCCAGCCTGGCCGAGGCCAAACCCGGCGATCGCTTCCAGTTCGAGCGGCTCGGCTACTTCTGCATGGACCCGGACTCGACGCCGGAGAAGCCGGTGTTCAACCGCACCGTCGCCCTGCGCGACACGTGGAAGAAGATCCAGCAGCGGGAGGAATAGGGGCCGGTCTAATGGTGCGGTTGATGTGGGGCACCGCGCATTACGACCCGCCCACGATCAATCAAATGGTTAGTGTAGGGGCGCAACACACGCCCCTACTATTTTTCCCTGTGCAAAACGGGCAACCGGGAGCCGCGACGTTTAGTCGCGGCGGTTTAATCACAACACCCCACCCCTAATCATCCACCAGCAGATCGCGCTCGATGTTCAGCAGGTAGGCGGTCGCATCTTCGGCATACCAAAAAACCACGACGACCTCGGCTTCCGGATCGTACTGGTTCAGCGCCGCCGTGACCGACTGCTGGATCGGCGGGCCGCCCCTGCCGACCAGCCCGTAGGCCCGCATCTGCTCCACCGTCAGGTAGTTGACCTCCCCGACATCGTCATGCGGATGGCGGCGGCGGATGAGCACCACGCCCTTGCTGCCCGTTGCCCGGTACTGCTCCGTCCCGAACCGCGCGATCTCCCGGCGCTGCGCGTAGATAAAGCGGTTCTCGCCGGCCATCTTCTCAATATTCGAGCCCATCGGCAGATGCTCCCTCCCCGCCATCATCCCCGGCTGCCCCCCGCGCGATGCGTCGCAGCAGCCGCTCACGGCGGTGATGCAAGTCGCGCAGCGCCTCGGTGCGGCGCCAGCTGGGCCGCCACGACTCCGCCAGCGCGATCCCGGCGTCCGTCCACGCCAGCGCGAGCGGCAGGTTGCGGGCGTGCCACTCGTAATACTTGGCCAGCTCAACGTGCCCCGTCACGTCCAGCCGGAGGTCGGCCAGCCACTCCCACAGCGGCACGGCCTCCTCGCGGCGCCCCGCCCGCTTGAGCAGCGCCGCCCACCCCTCAAGCGCCTCGTGCCGGGCCTCGGCGTTGGGCGCGGTCTCCGCCGCCGCGCGGTAGGCCGCCTCGGCTTCCCGCATCCGCCCCCGGCTGGCATACCACTGCGCCAGGCTGAGCCGGTCGTCGACGGGCAGGCCGTCCGCGTCGGGCTGCTGGAAGACCCGCGCCAGCAGCGCCCCCAGCGACACCATCGACAGCAGGTCGATCTCGTTGTGATAGAGCACCCGCACCATGTCGCGGGCATTGCGAGTTTCAAGGTACTGCCGGTAGAGATAGGGGATCAGCGAGCCGGGCACGTCCTGATGAGTGCGCCGCACGCCGAGCACGTCCGCCTCCAGCGCGGAGAGCGCGCACGAGGGCAGCCGTCGCCGCCACAGCCGCCGTGCGGGGTGCAGCAGGTCGAGGTTGGCGAGCATCTCGACGAGCGGACGGCGGCGCGTCATGATGCAGCGCGAGGCGAGCAGCGGCACGTCGAAGGTGCGCCCGTTAAACGTGACGAGCGCGCCGTCCGGGTAGAGCGTCTCGTGGAGCAGGTCGAGCAGCGCAGGCTCATGGGCCGGGTCCTTCAGAAAGAACTGCTGCACCTCAAACTGCCCGTCCCCGTTGAAGAAACCCACGCCGATCAGGAAAGCGAACGCGCCGCCGCCCAGCCCGGTCGTTTCGGTGTCGAGAAAGACGAACCGCTCCGGCGAGACCCCGCCGAGCAGGTCGTCATCGGCCAACCCGGCAAGCGCGGCGGGCTCCTGCGCCAGCCACTCGGCGAGCGGCCTGCTGCCGTGGACGGTCTCCGCGTCATACACACGCCGCACGCGGAAGCACGCGCCGCTTGGCGTCTCGACCGTCTCGCCGTCCACGAGCGTGTCGATGTCGCCGCCCGCCGCCGGGCGCGGCCTGGGGGTGAAATTCCGGCCCGTCGTTACGCCGAGGCGTCGCAGCCGCCGCCGCAGATCATCCATAAGTGCCGGTTCGCTTTCCTGAAATGGTGTACTTTGCCCCGCTATTGTACCCCGAATCGTCGTGTGACATTGATCACAGGGGTTGTGTGTCCTTTGTAACTACTGAAAGGGGCCTGTTCCCTATAGACTATGGGTGAATTGAGAGACAAGATAACGCTCATCGCTGTCTCCTCCTTTGGCGAAGGCTCCCGCCGGGTTTTCCCCCCTCACACCCGGCGGGAGCTTTTCTTTTTCGCCCGGCACGAACCTCACCGGTATGATTCTTCCTCATTGTGCCCGAACGCGAGCCACTGTATAAGTAGTTTCGAGGACGCCGGAGGGCTGCTGTGCCCCCGGCCTGTGGCCGATGCTCGCCGCCGACCGCTGCAACACCGGCGGCGTTCAGGAGGGACATCACGATGCCAGACATCCCCATCACTGATCTAATTCCGCCCTACCCGCTGCACTGGACGACCATCCTGCATTACCTGATGCTGCTGGGCACGGTCGCCATGCTGACCGCCTCCTCTGAACAGTCGTCGCTGATTTTCACGCTGATCATGGCCGCGTTTGCGCTGATCGTCGGGGCGGACCTGTACCTGAACCTGCTGCCGATGTCCAGCATGTTCGTGCTGCTGCTGCGGATGGGGATGTTCGGCGTGCCCATTGTACTGGCCGGGATGGCGCCGACGGAACAGGCGCGCAACATCGGCGTGGTGCTGGCCATACTGAGCGCGCCGATCCTGGCGCTGACGTTTCTCAACTGCCTCATCCCCTACGCCCCGCTCACCGACCCCCGCATCATAAGCTGGTGCGCCAGCGTCTAGCCGGGTGCGGGTTGCGCCCCATAGAAAAACAAGGGCCTGCTGCGGCAGGCCCTGTTGTTTCTAAACGACCGGGTCAGTCCATCGCAACCGGCGCATAGACCGGAGCATTCCAGAAGCGGTACTTCTCCACACGACCGGTCACCACATCAAAGTAGAGCTCGCGCAGCTTGCTGACCACCGGCCCGATGCGGCCCGTGCCAATCGGACGGTGATCGACGGAGGTAATCGCCGCGACCTGCACGCCCGTACCGCAGAAGAAGGCCTCTTCGGCAAGGAAGACCTCGGTGCGGTCGATGGGCCGCTCGATCACCTCCAGCCCCATCTCATGGCGCAGAAGCTGGATGACCGTGCGCCGGGTGATGCCCTCCAGGATGTTGTCCGTCACCGGCGGGGTGATGACCTCCTCATCGCGCAGCATGAAGAAGTTGGCCGCGCTGCCCTCGGACACGTGGCCGTCCTGATTGAGCACGAGCGCCTCGTCGAAGCCCGCCCGCTGCGCGTCCGTCTTGATCAGCGCCGAGTTAATATACGCACCGATGACCTTGCCGCGCGCCGGGATAACGTTGTCGTCCACACGCCGCCACGAGGAGAACGTCACGCTTGTGCCTTCCTCGTTGGGCACGTAGCTGCCAAAGGGTACCGCAAACATGGTGATGTCACTCTCAAGATCGTGCAGCCTCACACCGATCTGCTCGTTCTTGACGTAGACCACAGGCCGGATGTAAATGTTCTCGCGCCAGCCCTCCGCACGCAGCAGTTCGAACAGGATGTCGGTAAGCTGCTGGGGGGTGTAATCCAGCTCAAAGGTCAGCAGCCTGGCGGAGTTCAGGAGACGTTTGAAGTGGTCGAGCGGGCGGAAGATGAAAAGCTCCTGCTCATCCTCATTCCAGTACCCGCGCAGCCCGCCAAACGCCCCGGTCCCATAGTTGAAAGTATGATTCATGACGCTGATCGTCGCCTGCTCGAAGGGGACGATCCGTCCTTCAAAATAGGCATACTTGGGTCGTACGGCTGTTGAAGCCACTGCGCTGCCTCCTCCGGATCGGGCGGGCCAGGTCAGGGGCGCCTGCCGCTCGCCGATCCATCGCTGTGCATGGAAAGTAAATACGGAAAGTAAAACGCTCGTGCCGGTCTTTGACGCGGTGATCTCCCTGTACTGAGATTATACTCCGCCTGGCAAGTGAGCGACCGAAGCCCACAAAGTTTGTCAGGATTGTAGGGAAAGCGTCAGGTAGGATAGCGCAATCAAAACGCCCCTGCCAGCATGACAGGGGCGTCTGCGATCTGCGGGCTGCGGCGGCGGGCGCTAACCGCCGGGCTCCGTTGCCGGAGCTTCCTCCTCTGTGGGCTGCTCCTCGGCGGGCGGCGTCGGGATGGTGCGCTGTGAGCCGCTCGCCTCCCCGGCGGCCTGCTGGTCCATCAACTGCTGGATGTCGAACAGGAAGGGGCTGTTCGACGGGATGAGGATCAACTGAACCTGGTCACTAAGCTGTTCCACATAGCGCCACTGGATCAGATTGGGGTTCTGGCTGAGCTGCGCGTTGATCAGCCGGAGGGCTTCGGCCTCGGCCTCAGCCTGGACGACGATGGCCTGCGCCTGGCCTTCAGCGGCGATCACGGCGGCGTCCGCCTCACCACGTGCCTCGACGCGGCGCTGCTCTGCCGCCTGCTCGGCCTGCTGTACGAGGAAGCGCGCACGCTGAGCGTCCTGCTCGGCGATCTGCTTGCGCTCGATGGCGTCGGTGAACTCCGGCGAGAAGGAGATATCACGCACCAGGAAGTCGGAGAGGAGGAAGCCCTCGCGCTCGAACTTCTCGCGCAGCGCATCGAAGATTTGCGACTCAAGCTGGGAACGACCACCGCTGTAGATCATTTCTGCGCCATACTCGGAGATCGCGTCACGCACTTCCGAGCGCACCTGCGGTATGATGAAGCCGTCAAGGTAGCTGCCGCGCCAGTTGCGGTGCACCTCGTTGACCTTCGCGCGGTCAATGCGGTAGATGACGGTCACGTCAAGGTTGATAACCTGACCATCCGAGGAAATGGCGCGGACCGGGCTGTGCGGAGTCACGCCCGCCTCCTGCTCGCTCGCCAGCGTGACGCTCTGCTGGCCGACGTCGTAAATGACCACCTGGTCGATGAAGGGCACGACCCAGCGCAGGCCGGGCTCAAGCGGCGTCAGCAGGGAGTCCTCACCCGTGGTGATCTGACGGAACACGACACCGGCCTCGTTGGGCTGGATGAGCACCAGCCCGGCATTCAGCGGTGCCAGCACCAGCACGCCGATCACACCGACAACGGCGATGATCACGCCGGGCCGGACGCGCCGCCCGCGCTGGCTGTTCACAATCACCAGCCCGATGCCGGCGATGATCGCGATGGCAAAGAGCGTAATAAGAAAGCCGAACACGGCTTTGATTGCCATTGACCCTTGCTCCTCTTCAGGGGAATGCTCGCTAGAGCCTGTTTGCCGACCCTATTATAGCAGCCTGCCTGTATGCACGCGCCCCCAAGATGTGGGGGACTGCAGCCGCTACACCGCCCGGATGACGGACGGGGTGAGGTTAAACGCCGCGACTAAACGTCGCGGCTCCCTCCCCTCTCCCAGCGACCGCAGGTCGCGACCGGGATGAGGGCTATTGCCCCTCGCCCGCGCGAACTGGTATCATAACTCTGCCATGTTGCCAGAATACGGCCAGATCGGGCCGCTGACCTTCCGCACATATACCGTCCTGCTCGACATCGCGGTCCTGCTGGGGCTCGCGCTGCTCGTGTGGCAGGGCCATCGCCGCGACGCCCGCCCGCTCGCCTGGCTCGATACCGGGCTGGCCGCGCTCGTGGGCGGGATCATCGGCGCGCGGCTGGTACATGCCGCCATCCACTGGGAATACTTCTCAGAACACCCCATCGAGATCGCCGAGGTGTGGCGCGGCGGGCTGAGCTGGCAGGGCGCGGTCGTCGGCGGGCTGCTGGCGCTGTTCGTGGCGGCCCGGATCAGCCGCCTGGACTGGCGCGACCTGACCGATGCGGTGGCGCTGGTGCTGCCGTTCGGCGCAATGCTGGCCTACGCGGGCTGCCTGGCCTCCGGGTGCAGCGCCGGGCGTGAGGTCGCCACGCTGGCCGATTACCCGCCGCTCGTCGCCGCCGAACTGCCTGACATCTATGGGCTGGTCGTGCCCCGGCTGGCGAGCCAGGTTTACGGCCTCGCGCTGGGCCTCGTGCTGCTGGGGCTGGCCTGGGCGTTGCGCCGCTGGCTCACTGTGCCGGGCCTGCGCCTGTGGCCCGTGCTGGCACTGCTGGCCTTTGGCGTGTTCGGCATCGGCTTCACACTGGGCAGCGACATCCTGATGCTCGGCAGCCTGCGCCTCGACCAGCTACTCGACCTGCTCGTAGCGGCGCTCGCCGGGGTAATGGGCGCTGTCGCCGCGTGGATGCCCGCACCGCCCCGGCCCACGCGCCGGGCGGACCTCCTCACCTCGCAGCAAGGAGTGCGTCATGCAGATTAAGCTCGGCCTCGCCCAGACAGATGCCGTCCTCGGCGATGTGCAGGCCAACCTCGACCGGCATCTGAGCATGATCGAGCAGGCCCGGCAGGCGGATGTCGACCTGCTCGTCTTCCCCGAACTCTCGCTGACCGGCTACAGCCTGCAAGACCTCGCCTACCGCGTCGCGCTGAACCCGGCGACAAGCCCGGTCTTCAAGCCGCTTCTGGAAGCCAGCGCTGACCTCGACCTCGTGGTCGGCTTCGTCGAGGAGGACGCCCGCCACCGCTTCTACATCGCGGCGGCCTACCTCAGCGGCGGCGAGATCGTGCACGTGCATCGCAAAGTCTACCTGCCGACCTACACACTGTTCGAGGAGGGTCGCTTCTTTGCGATGGGCGACACGATACGCGCCTTCGACACCCGTTTTGGCCGCATCGCCATGCTGATCTGCGAGGACTTCTGGCACGCCAGCCCGCCATATCTCGCCTGGCTGGACGGCGCCGACGTGCTCGTGCTGATGTCGGCAAGCCCCGGGCGCGGCGTGGACGAAGGCCCGCTACCCGCCAGCGTGCGCTGGGTGGAGCGCGTCACGCAGGCGTACGCGGGGCTGTTCACGACGTTCGTCGTCCACGCGAACCGGGTCGGCGTGGAGGACGGCGCGATCTTCTACGGGGGCTCGCTGGCTTACAACCCCGACGGCGAACTGCTAGCGAAGGCCCCGTTCTTCGATGAGCACCTGCTGACCACCACGCTCGACATGGCGCAGATCCGGCGGGCGCGCATCCGCCTGCCGCTGCTGCGAGACGAGCGCCCGGAGCTGACCGCTCGCACGCTGGCGCGCATCCTCGGCAACCGGACAGAGTGAAAGGACACCCGCGCGTGACGACCGACGTTCTGAGCCAGCTCAAGTTGAATACCGACCTTGCCCGCCGGGTGATCACACTGTTCATCCGCAAGGAGATCACGCGGGTGGGCTTCAAGCGGGCTGTGCTGGGGCTTTCGGGCGGGCTGGACTCGGCGCTCGTGGCCTATCTCACGGCGGAAGCCCTTGGCCCGGAGAACGTGCTCGCCATCCGCATGCCGTACAGGACCTCGTCACCGGAGAGCCTTGAGCACGCGCAGCTTGTCATCGACGCGCTCGGCGTCCGGCATGACACAGTGGATATCACGCCGATGGTCGAGCCGCTGTTCGAGCGCTTCCCGGATATGGACGCCTCGCGGCGCGGCAACGTCATGGCTCGCCAGCGCATGATCATCCTGTTCGACCAGTCGGCGGCATGGAACGCGCTGGTGGTCGGCACGAGCAACAAGACTGAAACGCTGCTTGGCTACACGACGATCTACGGCGACAACGCCGCCGCCATCCAGCCCATTGCCGACCTGTACAAGGCGCAGGTGCGCCAGCTTGCACGGGCGGTCGGCGTGCCGGAGGCCATCGTCAATAAGGCCCCCTCGGCGGACCTGTGGCCGGGGCAGACGGATGAGGGCGAACTCGGCTACACCTACGATCAGGCCGACCAGGTGCTCTACCTGCTCGTCGACCGGCACTACACGCTCGACGACGCGGTCGAGGCGGGCTTCCCGCGCGATCTGGTCGAGCGGGTATGGCGCACCGTGCAGCGCAACCAGTTCAAGCGGGAGCTGCCGGTCGTGGCAAAGCTCTCCCGCCGCACCATCGGGCACGACTTCCTCTACCTGCGCGACTGGGGGACGTAGTGATGAGTCCACGAATGACACGGATGACACTAATGATTTATTCGTGCCATTCGTGCTATTCGTGGATCAATAATCTTTCATCTGTGCCATTTGTGCCATCTGTGGACTCTCCCACACACGGGGCAAGGCTAAGAGTCGAGTAAGAAACGCCCCCGGAGGTCACCGGCGTTTGCAAACGCGGGCAATCCGTATTATATTCTGCGTAATACGAGTTAGAATGGTATCGGGCGGTTTCAGCCCGCTATTTTTGTAGTATTAACACAACCTTTTACCGCGTGAAAGCATCATCTGACGAACCCCCATCTAGTAGTCGCTTAAACCGATCTCCGGTCGCATCGCCGAGCCGAGCGGTTCTGTTCTGCTTGCCCAGAGCTGTCCGCCCGGCTTGTTGTGCTGCCTGCAAGCAGCCAGAGGGAGGTACCCATGTCGCTTGACGTGATCATCCTCGCCGCCGGACAGGGCACCCGGATGAAGTCGAACCTGCCCAAGGTGCTGCACCCGCTCGGCGGGCAGCCGCTTGTGCTGTACAGCGTGCAGGCCGCCGAGGCCGCCAGCGGGCGCGCGCCCGTGCTGGTTATCGGCAACGGCGCGGACCAGGTACGCGAGACCGTCGGGGATGCCGCCCGCTACGTCCTCCAGGCCGAGCAGTTGGGCACCGGGCACGCCGTGATGCAGGCCCGCCCCCTGCTCGAAGGCACATCCGACTATGTCGTCGTGATGTATGCCGATATGCCGCTCCTGACCGCCGACACGCTCCGCGGGCTGTACGAGGCGCAGCAGGTCAGCAACGGGCCGATCACGATGCTGACGCATGTGACCGACACGCCACGCGGCTTCGGGCGCATCGTGCGCGACCCGGCCAGCGGAAGCGTGCGGGCCATCGTCGAGGAGGCCCAGGCCACACCGGAGCAGCTTGCCATCCGCGAGGTGAACGTTGGCGTGTACTGCTTCGATGCCGCGTGGTTGTGGTCGCATCTGGACCGCATCCCGCTCAGCCCGGAGGGTGAGTACTACCTGACGGACCTCGTCGAGATGGCGGTCGCGGAGGGGCATACGATCACCGCCCTGACGACTGAGGACGCCGACGAGGTGCTCGGCATCAACACGCGGGTGCATCTGGCCGAGGCAGAAGCGGCGCTGCGGCGGCGCGTCAACGAGCGGTTGATGCTCGCCGGTGTGACCATCGTGGACCCGGCCAGCACGTACATCCACCCCACCGTCGAGATCGGGCAGGACACGGTCATCATGCCGAACACGTACGTGTGGGGCCGCACCACCATCGGCGCGAACTGCGTCATCGGCCCGAACACGATCATTCAGGACTGCACCATCGGCAACGACTGCGAGGTGCTGGCCTCCGTACTGGAGCACGCCACGCTGGAAGACCGTGTGGACATCGGCCCCTTCGGGCATCTGCGCAAGGGCGCGTACCTGGAGAGCGATGTGCACATGGGCAACTTCGGCGAGGTCAAGAACAGCCGCCTGCGCCGGGGCGTCAAGATGGGGCACTTCAGCTACATCGGCGATGGCGACATCGGCGAGGGCACGAACATCGGCGCGGGGACCATCACCTGCAATTACGATGGCGTCCGCAAGCACAAGACCGTCATCGGCAAGGGCGTGTTCATCGGCAGCGATACAATGCTGGTTGCGCCGCTCACGCTAGGGGATGGTGCGCGCACGGGCGCAGGCTCGGTCGTGACGCGCGACGTGCCGCCGGGCACACTCGTATATGGAGTACCGGCCCGCGCGCCCGCCCGCGAGCCACAGGAAACGACAGAAGATGAGCGTTCGACGAGTTAGTTTTAAGAGACTAGACAGGAAGAACTAAGGTGGACCTAACGACATGGGGCCTCGTCGGCCTGGCAGCCCTGCTGCTCCTGCGCGGCTTCTTCACGACGGTTCGTGAGGCGCTGGGCAGCGTTCGGCGGCAGGTTCTACGTGACGAGGCCGAGGAAGGCGATAAACAGGCGCGCCGCGCGCTCGCCATTGCCGAAGATTCCTCACGCGTAATTAAAACTTTCCAACTGGCGAACCTGTTCGCCGATTTTCTGCTGGCCGGGCTGCTGGCGCTGGTCGTGCTGCCGGCTGCCGCCGCCTGGCTCGCAGACGTAACACGGCTCCAGTTGTGGGCGGCTTCGATCATCACCTATGTGGTGATCCTCGTGCTCGCGGGGCTCGTGGCCTACGTGCTGACCGAAATCCTCCCCGAGACGGTCGTCCATCGGAACCCGGTGCGGTGGGCCAAGCGGGTTGCAGGCCCGGCCCGCGTTACGATGGCGGTGCTGCAGCCGCTCGTGTTCCTCGCGCAGCGCTCGCGCCAGCTCATCGCGGCGCCGCTCGGCCAGGACGGCAACCACGCCAGCATGGTCACCGAAGAGGAGATCATGACGCTGGTGGATGCGGGCGAGGAAGAAGGCTCGATTGAGCTGGAAGAGAAGGAGATGATCTACTCGATCTTCCAGCTTGACGAGACGCTGGCCCGCGAGATCATGGTGCCGCGTGTCGACATCGTCGCCATGGACATCAACACGCCGCTGGAGGAGGCCCGCCGCCTGATCATCGAAGCCGGGCACTCGCGCATCCCCGTCTACGAGGAGTCGCTTGACCACGTCAAGGGGATGCTGTACGCGAAGGACCTGCTCGAAGTATGGGACAAAGGCGAGGACACCTTCGACATGAGGTCGCTGCTGCGCTCCGCCGTGTTCGTGCCGGAGTCCAAGCGCGTCTCCGACCTGCTGCACGAGCTTCAGCAGGCGAAGGTGCACATCGCCATTGTCATCGATGAGTATGGCGGCACCGCCGGGCTGGTCACCATCGAGGACATCGTCGAGGAGATCGTCGGCGAGATCTTCGATGAGTACGACGAGGAGATCGAGCTTACGTACGAGCCGCTCGGCGTGGACGAGTACCTGTTTGACCCGCGTATCGACCTGGACGACTTTAACCGCCTGCTCGATGCGCACCTGCCCACCGAGCTTGGCGACACGCTCGGCGGGTTCATCTACGGGCAGCTTGGCAAGGTGCCGGAGGTTGGCGAGATCATCCGAACCGACCGGCTCATGATCGAAGTGATCGACGTCTCAGACCGGCGCATTCACAAGGTTCGCGTGACCCGGCTGCCCCGTCATGAGGAAGCAACACGCTCACCAGGAGAAAGCGATCCTGCAACCCATGCCAGTAGCGCGAACGGACGTTAACAAAGAACAACTGGCGACGCTCGCCCGCGAAGCACGCGAACGGGCCTACGCCCCGTATTCCAAGTACCGGGTTGGTGCGGCCCTGCTCACCGCCGAGGGCGAGGTGTTCACTGGCTGCAACGTCGAAAACGCCGTCTACCCCGCCACGATCTGCGCCGAGCGGGTCGCTATCTCGAAGGCGGTCTCCGAGGGCTACCGCGACTTTGTCGCCATTGCCATCGCAACGAGCAACGCCGGCTCGCCCTGCGGCATCTGCCGGCAGGTGATGTACGAGTTCGCACCCGACCTGCAGATTTACCTCGTCGATGACGAGGCGATCTGCGCGGAGTACAGCCTGCGCGAGCTTTTGCCGGACGGCTTCGGCCCGGCGGAGCTTGAGCAGGAAGAGTAGCTACCCGTAACCGCCCCCTTCGGGAACAGACTCCATCGAAGCGGGTTATACTACGAATTGTCGTAGGGGCGCAGCATGTGCGTTGCGCGACGTGGATCGCACGCACAACACGCGCCCTACCATTGCACATATGTACGACCACACGGGGATTACATTCCCCGTTGTTGCGAGGAGAAACGCTCGCGTTGCCCAGACCACAGCGTATCTACCGCACCGAGGCCATTGTGCTGAGGCGGCAGGACCTCGGCGAGACCGACCGCGTCCTGACGCTCTACACGCCCAGCCGCGGCAAGGTGCGGGCCATCGCCAAAGGCATACGCAAGCCGACCAGCCGCAAGGCCGGGCATCTTGAGCTGTTCACGCGCGTGGACGTGCTGATCGCCGTCGGGCGCACGTTCGACATCATCACCCAGGCCCAGATGCTCGACGCCTTCCAGCCGCTGCGCACCGACCTAGTGCGGGCGACCTACGCCGCGCACTTCGTCGAGCTGCTCGACGCCTTCACCGGCGAAGAGGATATCAGCCCGGAGATGTACGGCCTGATCGTCAGTGGTCTGACGTGGCTGAGCATCACCGAGGACCTCCAGCGCACCGCCCGCTACTACGAACTCAAGCTGCTGGAGATGGCGGGCTACCGGCCTGAGCTGTTCACCTGCGTGGTCTGCGGCGATAAGCTCCAGCCCGTCGACCAGTTTTACAATGTGGAGCTTGGCGGCGTGGTCTGCCCCAAGTGTGGCTACGAGCGCGGCAGCGCCCGTCCGCTCTCCTTGAAGGCGCTCAAGGTGCTGCGCTATCTGCAAACCCGGCCCTTTGAGGTCGTCGAGCAGGTGCGGCTCAGCGCGCCCGTCCACCGGGAAACCGAGCGCCTGCTGTTCCAGACGCTGACCTACCACCTGGAGCGGCGGCTTAAATCGGCGAGCTTTTTAGAAAGGCTGCGCCGGGAGTGGAAGGCCCTGCCCCGCAGCGCGGGGACAGCCGACCCCGGCGAGGAGCTTGGCGACGACGAGGAGGCGACGGAAGTCACGTCGCCGGATTGATGTCGCAGCAGGGGCAATAGAAACAACATGCCCGGCGCGTGGGCTTGCGCCGGGCTTTTTGATCTACGAGAGCGACCGCAGCCGGGCGGGCAGGCGCAGCGGGCCTTTCGGCGCGCGCTCGCGCTGATACTTGGCGACGAGCACGCGCAGCGCGTCTACCTTCACCCGTATGATGTTCAGCGACATGAACGGCACGTCCTCAAAGCCCATGCGCATGCTGCCCCGCCGCCGGTCGGAGTCACCGTAGAACCGCTCCGCAAGCGTCGCAAAGCGGCGCGGCAGTTCCGCACGCAGGCGGGCGAACGCCGGGTACGGCAGCCCGAGCAGGAAGTGCTCGTCGCGCGGGTGGCCGAGGAAGGTGCGCTCCGGGTCAATCTCGTGCAGCACGTCGCCGAGCAGCTTGGCCGTGCTGCGCTGCACCTGGGCGGCGGCATCTTTGCCGTACTTGGTGCGGAAGTCGGCATAGTGCCTGATCTCTACGTTGACGTAGATCACCTCGGGGTCGTCGAGCAGTTCCGGCAGGCGCTCGACGATCAGGTCAATGTTGGGCAGGCTGGTTTTCGGGTCGACAAGCGGCGTCGTGCTCTTCTTGATCACCCGGTCGAGGATCTTCTGCACGCGCAGCCGCAGCTCCTCCACGTCGAAGGGCTTGGTCAGGTAGTCGTCCGCGCCCATCTCCAGCCCGTCGAGGCGGCTGCTGCTTGAGTCCTTGCGGGTGAGGAAGATGATCGGGATGTCCTTCGTGCGGGCATCGCCGCGCAACTTGCGGCACACGGCGTAGCCGTCCATATCGGGCAGGATGATATCGAGGATGATCACCTGGGGCGCGCAGTCAAACGCCAGCCGGATCGCCTCCGAGCCGGTGTGCGCGCTGACCACCTCGTACCCGGCCAGCTCAAAATAGCGGCGGAGCAAATCAGCGGTATAAATCTCGTCCTCAACCACCAGAATTGTGTTCATAGGGCCTGCCAGAAAACTTGACCAGTACGTGCATCGGCTCCGCGTTATAACTGCCGGGCCAGTTGGCGGACGCTCTGTGCGAAGAGAGAGCCAGGCTGTGAGATGATGAGCGGCACGCCATCCGTCAGCGCCTGGACCTGCGCCGGCTCATACGGGATGGTCGCCGCAAGCGGACGGTTGATCGACGCCACCACGTCGTCGGTCGAGATGCCGTAGGGGCGCGTCCGGCTCAGCACGACCAGCACATCCCCCGGCAGCCCCATCGCCTCGATGCGCTGAAGCCGCTCGCGTGCAGGCAGCAGATCAGCCGGGTCCTCGCCCATGACGAGCACCATCTGCCGCGCCAGGCAGAGTACCTCGGCGGTCATGAGGTTGCGCTCCATCGGCAGGCTGATCACGATCTGCGGGAAGGCCTCGGCCAGCACTTCCACAATATAGCCAAGCTGGTCCGGATTGAGCAGCCGGTCGGTCGGCTCAACGGGCGCGGCGAGCAGCGCAAGGCCCCGACCCCGGTCGAACGAGAGCGCCGCACCGATGCGCCGCTTGTCCCCGCCCGGCGGCACATCGAGCAGATCAGCCCAGGTGGAGCGCGGCGGCGCCATCCGCAGGTGGATAGCTGCCCTGCCGTCGTACGGGTGCAGGTCCACGAGGCAGGTACGACTGCCCTCGGCGAGCGCCAGTGCGAGGTTTACGGCCAGCGTCGTCGCACCGGCCCCGCTCGTCAGCCCCATGACGGCGGTGACGCCCGGCGTCACAACGCGCGCAGCCACCGGGTGGGGGTGCGCCTCGCGGCGGGCGGGCGGCGCGGGCTCGGCAGCCGGGGCGGGCATCGGAGGCGGCGAAGGCAAGGGATAATTGCGCGGGCCGGTCCGCAGCAGGACCTCGACCCGCCCGACCAGATCGTCGCGGGTTACCGGCTTGTTGACGAAGTCGTCCGCACCTGATTCGGCGGCGGCTTCACGCTGGTCGACCTGGTTCAGCGCGGTCAGCACGAGCAAAGGGATGTCACTCGTCTCCGGGTCTTCCCGCAGGATGCGGCAGACCTCGTGCCCGGTGATATCGGGCATCATGATGTCCACAACGGCGATGTCGGGGTGCAGCCGCCGCGCGATCTCTATTCCCTTGTGACCGTCATTAGCAAGGATAGGTTCATGGCCTGCCCGCTTGAGCATGAGGCTCATCATTTGCAGGAGGCTGGTGTCGTCGTCGATGACTAGAATGCGGGCCATAGGTGGGCAGCCTTTACATCGGTCGAGAAGCCGACAAACAGGGGCTCGCGTAACGGTGCGCCGTTAATTGTACGCCATCTATCGGGAGAGGCCAATAAGTCAGACTACCCAGTTTGTAGTGTGAATCCCCTTACCCCGGTGCGAGCGTGTGGGGATAAGGGGACCAAACGCCATGAGCCCAAAACAAAAACGCCGCCCCCGGGCGGGAGCGGCGTCGCGAACGGGTCGATCCGCTACGCAGCCGACCCAACAGGGTCCGCAGGCTTCACATAATACGGCTGATCCAGCATCGTATAGCGCAGGAAGGCGCGCTCGGCGGGGCTGGCATCCATCGGGTAGATGGTGTCATCCTCCGCCTCAAGGATGCGGTAGCCCTCTTTAATGTAGCTGCGGACCGTGCTGACGCTGACACCCATCTCCTCGGCGGCGATGCTGGCGGGAAGCCCCTCCACCACACACAGCCACAGCGCCTGCTCAACCCGGTCCGTCAGCCGAGGGAAAGACCGGCGTTCCGGCAGTACGGCAATGGGACCAATATGGCTGCTCCCCCCGGCGATGCACCGCGCCACCTCGCCGGTCACGGTGAAGGGGTGCGTCAGCGCATACTTGACAGCGCTCGCCAGCCCCAGGCCGACCTCCTCCCGCATCAGGTAGGCGCGCGCGCCCGCCGCCTTCGCCGCGAGCGCCTCCTCGGCGTCAACCTGATGCGCCAGGCACACCACGCCCACGTCGTTAAACTGGTTCATGATCAGCCGGATAAGCCCCGCCAGCGCATCGGCTCCGGAGGCGAGGCTCGTATCGAGGAGCACTGCGTCAAGGCGGGTCAGGGCGGCGTCACGGTTCTTGTCGGCGAACATGCCGTGCGGCGAGCTGGCCGTGCCGACAACCCGCGTCCGCCGGTCCCAACTCAGGTAGCTTACCATGGCTTGCCGGGCGTAAATATCACGTTCGATGACGAAAATGCGGATGGTGTCGCCGTTAAACATCAAGCGTCTCCCCACTCACTCATCGCTCAGACACCACAAGCGAGCAGTTGCCTGCTGGGCCGCCCGTGGTGAGAGCGCCGGCTGCTCTCGTGGAGGGGTCTGGGGGCTGATGTACCGCGCGTCGCGCGGTTCTATCTAACAAACCAATCGAGGGGAAAGGGCCACATGCCCTGTTCGGCGCTCACCATCCACGTAGCGGCCAGATCGTGAAACTAGCAGGTGTTCGCGCTCATAAATTTGTACGCATCCGGGTGAGAAAAGTTGCAGAGATTCTCACCCTTGTGCCGCTGTTAGCCCACAAGAGGTGGGGGTTTACACCAGAACTTCTGTTCGAACTCGCCACCCGATCGCGGTATAATCGCGGCGAAATGTTCACGCACTGCCGGGGGCTCACGATGTTTGCCGAGGTCGCCGTTAACCTGCCCGTCGAGGGCACGTTTCATTACCACATCCCGCCCGCGTTGAACGGGCAGCTTAAGACCGGCCATCTGGTCGAAGTCTCCTTCGGCAGGCAGAAGGCCCAGGGCATAGTATTGCGCCTGACGCCCGACTCCCCGGTGCCGGAAACGAAACCCATCCTGCGCCTCGTCGATCACCGCCCGGTGATTACCCCGCGCCAGCTTGCCTTTGCGCGCTGGCTCTCGGAGGAGTACCTTGCGCCGCTCGCGGACTGCGTGCGGCTGTTCATCCCGCCGGGGCTGTCCAAGCGCGGGGATGTCATTATCATCCCCCTGATCGACCCGGAAGAGATCGAGCCGGAGAGCGACACACAGGCCCGCCTGCTGAAGCTCCTCGCCCGGCGCGGCCCGCTGCGCGGCAGGCAGATCGCCCAGTCGCTGCCCCGCCGCCAGTGGCGGCGCGCGATCGATAACCTGGTCGACCGGGGGCTGGCGCTCCGCGAGCCGGTGCTGGACCCGCCCTCCGTGCAGCCCAAGCAGGTCCGCGTGGTGGAGCTGGCCATCGCACCCTCACAGGTCGAAGCCGCCATCGAGCAGCACTTCAACCTCGATGACCTGCCGGCCAACTGGCGGGCGGCGGCCCAGCGCCGCGCAGACATTCTGCGGATGCTGGCGGCGGCCTGTGCGCCGGTGCAGGTCAGCCAGATCTACAGGACAGTGAGTGGCAGCACCCTCGATGACCTGCACCGGCTGGCCGAGGATGACCTGATCACGCTGCGCGAGCGCGAGGTCTTCCGCGACCCGCTCGCCGGGCGCACCTTCCTGCCCGACCGCATGCCACAGCTAACGCCGCACCAGGCCGAGGCCTGGCAGATAATCCGGGAGTCTCTTCACGGCGAGGGCTTCCCACGCCCGATCCTGCTGCACGGCGTCACCGGCTCCGGCAAAACGGAGCTTTACCTGCGTGCGGTCGCGGAGGTGATCGCACAGGGCAAGAGCGCTATCGTGCTCGTGCCGGAGATCGCCCTCACCCCGCAGACGGTGCGGCGCTTCGGCGCGCGCTTCCCCGGGCGCATGGGGCTGATCCACAGCGGGCTTTCGGTGGGGGAACGTTATGACACGTGGCGGCGCGCACGCAACGGCCAGCTTGACCTGATCATCGGGCCGCGCTCAGCGCTGTTCGCCCCGCTCGACAACCTCGGGCTGATCGTGATCGACGAGTGCCACGACGACAGCTACAAGCAGACGCCGCCCATCCCGCCGCCCTACTACCACGCCGTGCCCGCCGCCATCGAGCTGGCCCGGCAGTACGGGGCGCTCGTCATCATGGGCAGCGCCACGCCCGACATCACCAGCTACACCCGCGCCGCGCCGCCCGGCATCGGCACGCCGGACCACTACACCCTGCTGGAGCTGCCCGCTCGCATCATGGGCCACCGCGAGGCAATCGAGGCGCAGGCGGTGTACTACCGCATCGGGCATACACGCTACCGCCACCGGTCCGACGACCCCGACGAGGCAGTGATGATCGACCTGCCGCCCGTGCAGGTCGTGGACATGCGGCAGGAGCTGCGCGCGGGCAACCGCTCGATCTTCAGCCGGGCGCTGACCGGCGCGCTCAACGCCGTGCTGGAGCGGGACGAGCAGGCCATCCTCTTCCTGAACCGGCGCGGCACGGCGACTTACGTGTTCTGCCGGGAGTGCGGCCACGTGATAGAATGCCCGCGCTGCGAGATCCCGCTGACGTGGCACGTCCAGCACGCCGAGGGCAGTACGCAGCCGGGGATGCTCGTGTGCCACCACTGCGACTACCGCACCACCCACCCCGACGTCTGCCCGGCGTGCGGCTCCGAGCACGTCAAGTTCTTCGGCGGGGGCACGGAGCGGGTCGAGGAGGAGGTGCGGCGGCTTTTCCCCGGGGCGCGGCCCGTCCGCTGGGACCGCGACACGACAACCGGCAAAGGCTCGCACGATGCGCTCCTGCAGCGCTTCATCGACCGCGAGGCGAACGTGCTGATCGGCACGCAGATGGTCGCCAAGGGGCTGGACCTGCCGCTCGTGACGCTCGTCGGCGTGGTCAGCGCCGATACCGGGCTCTACCTGCCCGACTACCGCGCCGGGGAGCGCACCTTCCAGCTTCTGACGCAGGTGGCCGGGCGTGCCGGGCGCGGCCTGCTCGGCGGGCGGGTGATCCTCCAGACCTACGCGCCGGAGCACTACGCGATCCGCGCCGCCGCCGAGCACAACTACCATGCGTTCTACGAGCGCGAGCGCCAGTACCGTGCCAAGCTGGGCTACCCGCCATACAGCCGCCTCGTCCGGCTAGAGATCCGCGCGACGAGCGCCGACCGCGCCAGACAGGAGGCCGAACGCCTGCACGCGCTCCTCAAGGCACGCATCGAGGAGGAGCGGCGCGTGGAAACTTCGCTCATCGGCCCCGCGCCGTGCTTCTACCCGCGCCTCGACAACCTGCACCGCTGGCACGTGATCGTCCGCGGCCCGGACCCCGTGTCGCTCGTCTCTGACCTGCGCTCGACGGAGTCGCTCTACGTGGACGTGGACCCGGTGTCGCTGTTGTAGCAGGGAAGGGACCGGGGAATGGGGTAAAGCGGCATATACCCACGCCCTGGTCTTCGCTTAACTTGACAGCTATGTGGGGCGGCTCTGAGAGCCGCCCCTACCAACCGCACCGTTGATCTGCGGTGATGCCTTGCGTGCAAGTCCGTAGGGGACAACACATAACGCCGCGAAGTTTATTCGCGGAGGAGGCCCGCAGACGCCGCCAAACCCCACTCAGAATCAACCCGGAATCCAACCCCCAGATCGTTGACCCCCCTCTTGAGTCCTGGTATAATATGGGTGCTTTAGAACTCCTGTTCTATCACAACTTAAACAACTGGGGTGAGCGGTGCGAGACACGTGAGTGCCCGGCGGGGCCACCCTACCGGGCATCAATTATCGCACAAAATTAGAACAGATTTTCTAATTTTACGTCCGATACAGCCCGATGATGTTCCTTGAAGGAGAGCGAGCGATGCGCACAGGCATGCTCTGGTTTGACAACAACGATCAGCACGACATGGAGGCCAAGCTCCGGCGTGCGGTTGATTATTACGAAAAGAAGTACGGCAAGCGGCCCAGCGTCTGCGTGGTCCACCCGCTGACGATGGCCGGCAACAAGAAGGATCTGCTCGGGCTGGATATCCGCACGTCGAACAACGTGCTGCCACACCACTTCTGGCTCGGGGAGGAACAGAGCACCAAGAAGGGCACACGACCGGCAGCCTGACCGGGCTGCCGGTCCTTCCACAACGCTGTGCGCCGCTCGCTAGGGCCGCTCGGCCAGCGACTGCAGCTCAATACTCTCGTCGCCCGCCAACAGCCCGCTGAGTGGTTCCGGCACCGGAGCCATGACGCGGCTGTTGGCGAAATATTCAAATTCGAAGCCCGTCTCGTCGCCCGCATCCTTGCCGGGGATGGGCATCAACCGCGCAGTGAGCGGCTTGTCGAGGCGCAGCGCCAGAGCCGCCACGTCCATGAGGATCGCCACCAGCGCATCCTGCGACATGCTCCCCGGCAGCGGGATAGTATCCAGCCCCGTCCCGCATACTGCCGATAGCATCAGCAGTTCCATCACGCTCAACTTGCCTTCCGCCGCGCGCTGGGCGAGAACCGAGTCCTCCAGCACGGGCAGCATCAGCCCGCAGAACCCCGTCCGCTTGAATTTAGCCCGGTCGATGGCATCCGTCAGGAAGGCGGCGGCCATCAGCGAGCCCTGCGCGCCGACGGCGGGCAGCCCCAGCGCCTCCAGCGCCGCGCCGATGCTGCGGCTCTCCTCCGGGTATGGCGCAAGCGAAAAGTCGATGCCCCGGAATTTGACATCCGCCGAGCCGATGGCCTTCTCGACGATGCCCTGCACCCGCTTCGCGCCGCTCTCGATGGCCTGCACCAGCGAGGCTCGCGCGTCCGCAAGCGATGACGCGCCGCTGATCGCCGTCAGCGCAAGGTCGGCGCCCTCCATCGCCACCGCCAGACACGGATCGCCGCCACCGTGATACGCCGCCGGGAAGAACGGCGACCAGGGCTGCACGTTCGCCAGCGCGGCGAAGCGCAGATTCACAAAGCCGCCCTCCCCCAGCGTGGAAACTCGCCGGATGAGGTCGGCGGCGCGGCGCAGGCGGGAGAGGTTCGTGCCCTGCTCGCTGTTGGCAATCTCAACGCTGGCAAAGACATTCTCCGTCGCCTCGAAGATCTCGAGCACCGCCTCGGCATAGGCGGGAGGGTCGTCCAGCCGCGCCGGGCCGAGCGCCGCATAGTCGATCTCGTGGACGAACGTGACCGCCTCAACGTCTTTCGCGAGGTCCGCTGCCCTGCTCGGCCCGGCAGATTCCAGCGCATCGGGGAAGGGCTGCGAGGCAAGGCGCGTGGTCTGGACATCGAAGCCCGCATCTTGCAGGGCGTGTTTGGCTGCCTGAAGCGCGGTCCCCAGTTCCTTCACCGCGCCGGGCTCAAGCGGGTACGTTATATCGGCAAAGGCAGTGACGGACCGGATTCTCATGCTTGGCTCCTCACTTAATACGAAGACGGGTTACGTGGTGTTCGCTGGCCCCGACTGTGCCTGCTGCCGCACGCGCTCAAAGAGCAGTACACTTGTCGCCATCGCAACGTTCAGCGACTCCGTCCCGCCCGGCATCGGGATCGTGACGCGGGCGTGGGCCAGCCGCGCCGCGTTTTCGCTCGGGCCGTGCGCCTCGTCGCTGACGATCAGCGCGCAAGGCTGCAGCCAATCCACGTCGTAGTACGGCGCGCCGGAGCCGATGTCGGCCAGGAAGATCGCCCGCCCGGCAAGCCGCTCGCGGATGCCGTCCCAGCTCAACCGCTCGACCGGCAGCCGGAAGTGCGCGCCCATTGCCGAGCGCACGACCTTGGGGTTGAAGGGGTCTACCGTCCCGCTGGCGACGATCAGCAGGGGCACGGCAGCAGCCGCCGCTGCGCGCATGATGGTCCCCAGGTTGCCGGGGTCGGAGACGGCGTCCGAGACGAGCGCAAAGGCGAAGTCCTCCGGCGGGCGCACGTCCGGCAGGGGCAGCGTGGCGAGCACCCCCTGCGGTGTTTCGGTATCGCTCATGGCCTGCATCACGGCATCGTCAACGGCGACGAGCGCCGGGCCAAGCTCGCTGAGTTGCCCGAGCAGGTCGCGCCCCTCCTTGCTGCGAGCAAACTCCTCCGTGTAGAACACCTCGGAGACGGGCGCACCGGCCAGCACCGCCTCGCGCAGCAGGCGCGTCCCCTCGACGACGAAGCGCCTCGCCTTCTCGCGCGCGCGACGCCGGGCCTGCAGGGCGCGGACCTCTTTGACTCGTTCGTTGTTCAGGCTCGTAATCATGATGCTAGTGTACTTGCCCCGCACACAAATCTCCACAGCAGTGACGTCCGCCACGCCTACTCGACGACGATCAACTCCTTCATCGCCTCAAACTTGGCCGGGCCGATACCCGACACGTTCTGAATCTGCTCGATGGCGGTAAACGGGCCGTTCGCCTCGCGGTACTCGACGATGCGCTGGGCCAGCGCCGGGCCGATGCCCGGCAGCGCCTCAAGCTCCGCAGCCGTTGCGGTGTTGATGTTCACCGGGCCGGTCAACGCCGCCGGCTCGCCACCGCCGGAGGACGCGGACGCGGCAGCGGTCGGGATGGGCGTCGGCTCGTCGCCCACAGCGGGCACGCGGATGTGCTCGCCATCGGCCAGCGTGTGGGCTAGGTTGATGCGATCCAGGTCGGCGTCGGAGGTCGGGCCGCCTGCCGCCTCCAGCGCATCGCGCACGAGCGCGCCCGGCGGCAGCGTCACCACGTCCGGCTGCCTCACCGCGCCGCTGACGTACACGCGGATCGGGCCGGGGGTCGCGGTTGGCGCGGGGGTGGGCGTAGGCGGCGGAGCCTCGACAACAATCGGCGCGGCGGGCTGTATCCGCAGCGCGACCGCAACCAGCCCGGTGGCGACCAGCACGCCGACCAGTGCCAGCACGAGCGTGCGGTGTTTCTCCAGCCAGTCGTTCACGGCGAGAAACCTCCGGTTTGCAGGTGAGGATCAAGAGGTAGACGTGTTGTCAGGCCAGCCGAAGCTGTCGTACCAGCGGCCCTGCCGGAAGTTCTCCAGCGCGCGGCGCACGTAGGGGATCACGTTGCCGGGCAGGTCGTCAAGCCGCGCCCAGCGCAACTCGTCGCACTTGTCCGGCTCGCGGTTGGCGATCTCACCCCGCCACACCCGCACTGCTACAAACCAGTCGATGCGCTCGTCGTCGGAGAGGCGGTGCATCACGCCGACAACCTGCACATCCGCCGGGTTGATCTCGATGCCGACCTCCTCTCGCGCCTCGCGCACCGCCGCCGTCTCGACCCGCTCGCCGCCGTCCAGATGCCCGGCGACGACGCTGTACTTACCGTCCTCGTAGCCGGTGTTGTAACGGCGCAATAGCAGCACTTCATCGCCACGCAGCAGGAACAGGTGCACGGCGGAAGGCAGAGAGAAGCGATTGGCAGGCATGATGGAGTCTTCCTGTGTGGGCAGAAATGTCGCTGCGGGTAATGATAACCCCACGCGGGCAAAAGGGGAAGCGGCAGGAGGCGATTGGGCTCTTTTGCCGCTCCCTCCGGGTACCTGTAGCCGCCCGGAGGGAGCTCCACAAAAAACGCCCGCGAGAGACTCGCGGGCGTTCGTCGTGATCTCTGCCGCGGCTAGCCGCGCTCGTCGATGGGCACCCAGGGCTGATCCACCGGGCCGATGTACTCGCCGCGCGGACGGATCAGGCGGTTGTCCGCCCACTGCTCCATAATGTGGCCCGCCCAGCCCGCGATGCGGCTCATGGCAAAGAGCGCCGTGAACTGGTCGACCGGGATGCCGACCTGCTGCAGGATGATCGCGGAGTAGTAATCGACATTGGCGTACAGGTTGCGCTCGATGAAGTAGGGGTCGCTGCGCGCCCGCTCCTCCAGCCGGCGGGCGATCTCAAACCACTTGCGCCCCTCTTCGTCCTGCTCGCTCAGGGCACGGGCGCGCTCGCGCAGGATCTTCGCGCGCGGGTCTTCCACCTTGTAGACCCGGTGGCCAATGCCCATAATGCGCCGGCCTTCCGCGCGTGCCTGCTCGAACCAGGCGTCAACGTTGTCCGGGTCGCCGATTTCCTGGAACTGCTCCATCGCCCGCTGGTTCGCGCCGCCGTGCGCTGCACCCTTCAGCGTGCCGATGGCCGTCGTCACCGCCGAGTAAATATCCGCGAGCGTGCTGGTCGTCACCCGCGCTGAGAAGGTCGAGGCGTTCATGCCGTGGTCGGCTAACAGGATCAGGTAGGTATCAACGGCGTCTACCTGCGTGTCCGTCGGCATCTCGCCCTTCATCATGTACAGGAAGTTGGCCGAATGGTCGAGGTCGTCACGCGGATCAACCGGCGACTTACCGTTGCGGATGCGCTCCCACGCAGCGACGATCGTTGGCATGCCCGCAATCAGCTTCCGCGCCTTGACCTTGAGCGCCTCGGGGCTTGTGTCGTCGGCGGTGTCGTCATACAACCCCAGTGCGGAAACAATCGTGCGCAGCACCGCCATCGGGTGCGCATCGTAGGGGATCATCTTCATCATGTCGATGATCTCAACCGGCAGCGCCCGATCTGCCGCCAGCCGTACCTTGAACGCCTCCAGTTCTGCACGCGTTGGCAGTTTCTCGTACCAGAGCAGGTACACCACCTCCTCGTACGAGGCGTTCTCAGCGAGGTCAATAATGTTGTAGCCGTGATACTGGAGCTTGCCGATGTCCCCCTGGACTTTGCTCTTCTGCGTCTGCGCAATGACAACGCCTTCGAGCCCTTTAGAGGTAGAGGTAGTGGTGGTTGTATCCGCACTCATGCGTCCGTTCCTCTTCTATCGAGATGTGCTTAATAAAAAAGGTGAGCGGCGGGGCGTGTGACCGTGGGAGCAAAGCCACAAAATCCCCCTCACTCAGGTGGCTAATAGACTGGAGAGTCTGTTGGCAGACGCTCATTACCGTGAGTACATCGAGTATACCGGGGCGAAAAACCAGCGTCAACGGCGGAGAGAAAGTTTGTCTGATCTTTCACGGGCCAGAGGGAGGCTGTTTGTGATACAATCTGCGGCGTGATGACGACGATAGACACCACCCCTACTCTGACGATCACCACGCACTCACCCGAGGAAACCGAGGCGCTCGGCGAGCGGCTGGGCCGCCTCCTCCAGCCGGGCGACGTGCTCTGTCTCTCCGGCAACCTGGGCGCGGGCAAGACGGCGCTCACGCGCGGCCTGGCACGCGGCTGGGGCGCAATCGAGCGCCCTACCAGCCCGACGTTCACGCTGATCAACGAGTATCGCCGCGCGGATGGCAGCGCCCGCTTCTACCACGTGGACGCCTACCGGCTTTCCGGCCCGGTCGAAGCCATGACGACCGGCATTGAGGACGTGCTCGACGCGCCGGGCGTCACCGTGATCGAGTGGCCGGAGCGCATCGAGCCGCTGCTGCCCGCCGGGCGCCTGTGGATCGATATCGAGACGGGCGGGCCGGGCGAGCGCACCTTCATCCTGCGCCCGCAGGGGCCGCGCGCCCGCGCGCTCGTCGAAGGGTTGGAGGGCTGACCCGAACGAGGGCACACGCTGCTGCCCTTATGCACAGTTCCACCCATTTACGGGCTTTCACCAGCGGCTATAATGCCTGCCAACGTCGTCTGCTGTTGTGAAGGCCATCCGCGATGACCTTACGCTCACGTCACCGTACCACCCCCGGCCCGAAGCTGGCAGCAGCCGCTGCCGGGCTGCTCTGCCTGCTGCTGTTCAGCCTGAATCACCTGGGCATTCAGACGACTGACGATATTGCCACGCTGGCGAGCGCGGGCGCACTCTGGGACGAGCACACACTGGCCATCCCCCATTTACAGGCGTTCGACGAGCAGGTAGACATCGGTCGGCTGGGCCGGGGCGGGCACCTCTACTCAAAGTACGGGCTCGCGCAGACGCTGCTGGCAGCCGCGCTCTACGGGTTTGGAGATACACTGCTGCCGGACGCAGGGGCGTTTGAGTGGGCAGGCTACACTATCGCCCGCTCCGCCGCCGGGGTCGCAGCCGCCGAGGTGGTCAACATCCTGCTCGGCAGCCTGACGGTCGCCGTCGTCGTGCACGAGCTGGCCCGGTGCTCCGGCCTGCGCGTCGCAGCGGCAGGCGGGATGATGCTGGCCGTCGCATCGCCACTGTGGCTGGCAAGCCGGGGCTTCGGCACGGAGAGCGGCGCGGCCCTTGCGCTGCTGCTGGCGACAGTCTGCGCCCGGCGCACGCTCTCCAACGAGGGCATGCCGCTGTGGCGGGCCGCTGCCTGGGTGGGCGTGGCGGCTCTGTTCAGGCCGTCCGCGCTGGCCTTCTCCCCGGCGTTGCTCCTGTGGCTGTGGAGACGTCCGCGTCGTGAGTGGCTGGCGACAGCCGGTGTGCTCGCGGCGACGCTCGCCGCCCTGCTCGGCTACAACTGGCTTCGCTTCGGAGCGCTCTTTGAAACCGGTTACGGGGATGGCGGTTCGAGCTTCGCGCTGCATCTCGACGGGCTGGCGGGGTTCATCGCTGCGCCGGGCCGGAGCCTGCTACTGTTCGCCCCGTGGACCCTGCTGCTCGTCCCGGCGATGCATTGCCTGCGCCCGCCCCAACGCGGCTGGGCGCTCGGCACGCTGGCAGGCATCATCGCGTTCTTTGCCGCGCACTGCCTGTGGCGCGAGTGGCACGGCGGATGGGCCTATGGACCGCGCCTGCTCGTTCCACTGCTGCCCGCCATCGCGCTGCTCGTCTCCGAAGAGATGCTGCGCTTTCCCCGCGCAAGCCTCCTGATATTCGCGCTCGGTTCGTTCCTGCAGGCGCTCACGCTGCCCTTCGACCCGCTGCTCACCCACCACGCCGTGATCGGGAGCCACATCACGTTCGAGCAGTCAGTCTGGAGCCCGGTACACAGCATCACCGTGCAGCAGTTTAAAGCCGCGGCGGCCTCGGGGCGGGTGCTGTGGGTCGTCCTGTGGGCTGCACTGCTTTTCGGCTGCCTGTTTGTGCTCACCGCGACGCCGCCCCACCACCGGCTGGAGCCAGCGCAGGAGTAGCATGAAACAAAAACGCCGCGAATCAGCTTCGCGGCGTTTGTCCGTCTTTCAGGCTCCGTTACTCACCCCGCCTGCCGAGCCAGCACGTCGGCGATGTGCTCCGCCGCATGCCCGTCGCCGAACGGCGAGATCGCGTTGGCCATCGCGCTGTAGGCCTGCGGATCATGCAGAAGCTCGTTCGCCGCCGCAACGATTGCGTCGGTGTCTGTGCCGACGAGCCGCGCCGTGCCCGCCTCGACCGCCTCGGGCCGCTCCGTCGTCCGCCGCATCACCAGCACCGGCTTGCCGAGCGCCGGCGCCTCCTCCTGCAGCCCGCCGGAGTCGGTGATCACGATGCTGGCCCGGTTCATCAGGTGCGCGAAGTCCGGGTACGGCAGCGGGTCGATGAGATGGACCCGCTCCACGCCGCTCAGGATGCGATAGACCGGCTCCTGCACGTGAGGGTTGAGGTGCACCGGGTAGACAAGCCGCACGTCCGGGTTCTCCTGGGCGATGCGGGCCAGCGCGCAGCAGATCGCCTCGAAATCCGGGCCGAAGCTCTCGCGCCGGTGCGCGGTGACGAGGATCAGGCGCTCGCCGGGGTTGTCGAGCGGCAGGTCGAGGTGCAGGTCGTGCGGCTGGCGCACCGTCCACTGCAGCGCGTCGATCACAGTGTTGCCGGTGACGAAGATCGACGCCGGATCCACATTCTCGGCGAGCAGCGCATCACGCGCGGTTTCGGTCGGCGCGAAGTGGTAGGTCGCCAGCGCCGAGATCAGGCGGCGGTTGGCCTCTTCGGGGAAGGGCTCGTAGCGGTTGTAGGTTCGCAGCCCCGCCTCGACGTGCCCGACCGGCACGCGTCGGTAGAAAGCCGCCAGCGCCGCGCTCATCGCGGTCGTTGTGTCGCCCTGCACCAGCACGGCATCCGGCGAGACCTGCTCGACGACCTCGCTCACACCCTGCACGGCGCGCGCGGTGAGGTCCGCCAGTGTCTGATCGGGCTGCATCAGGTTGAGGTCAAAATCCGGCGTGATGCCGAACCACTCCAGCACCTGGTCGAGCATCTCACGATGCTGTGCGGTCACGCAGGTGATGGGTTCAAACTCCGGACGACGGCTCAACTCGTGGACGAGCGGCGCCATCTTCACCGCCTCCGGGCGCGTGCCGAAGACGATCAGAACTCGCTGCATGAAGTCTTTCCTCTGTCTAGGACAACTCACCGGGGATTATAACCGGAATCGGCGGAGGGGCTAGGCACGCCCGGTAGCTGCGCGCGTGAATAAATTCTCGGCAGCGAAACCCCCACCGCGGCCCTTCGGGTCGCACCTCCCCCTTGCAAGGGGGAGGTTGCCCGCAGGTCGCGAAGAGACCGGCATCCGTTTTGCGAATGCTTGGCGGAGGGGGTTCGTCAGAACGAAGCCGCGACGTTTAGTTGCGGCGGCTCTTATCACCGGGCGTATCACATCCCGGCAGCCCCCGCCATCTGCCGCGCCCGCTCGATGCGCTCGGCGAGCGGCGGGTGGCTGTAGAACAGCACCACCACCCACGGCTCCGGCGCGACCTCGCTCAGATTCTGATTGGCGAGGCGGGTCATCGCGGCGGCGAAAGCCTGCGGCATCCCCGTCACCCGCAGCGCGAAGGCGTCGGCGCGGCGCTCGCGCCAGCGCGAGAAGGCATTGCCCAGCGGCATCGCGATCAGCCCGACGACGCCGACCGCCAGCGCAAACACCGGCAGCCCAGCGGGGTCGGCCATCCCGGCCAGCCCATACGCGCCGACCGCCCACCTGAGCGCCAGATGCACGGCCCAGAAGCTGACCAGCGTCAGCGCGGAGTTCACCACAATGCCGAGCGGCATGTCGCGGTGTACCACGTGCGCGAGTTCGTGCGCCAGCACCGTCTCGATCTCGTCGTCGGTGAAGTTCTCCAGCAGCGTGTCGCCGAGGATGATGCGGCGGGTGCGCCCCAGGCCCATCACGGCGGCATTGGCGCTCCGGGTGCGGCGGCTCATGTCGAAGCGGAACACACCCTCGACCTCGACGCCCGCCCGCTCGCCGAGCCGCTTCAGACGGCGCACCAGCTCCTCATCATCCAGCGGCTCAAATTTGTAGAACAGCGGCGCGATCAGCACCGGAGCCAGGGTCGAGAGGATCACCGAGAAGAACAGCATCACGCCGCCTGCGTACAGCCACCACAGGTCGGGCGTGGCGCGCAGCAGCCAGTACACAACCTCCAGCAGAATCACACCGAGCACGCCGGAGAGCGCCAGCCCTTTGATCTGGTCCAGCACCCACTCGCCAAGCGTCTGCGTGCTCTGCCCGTAACGGTGCGGCAGCACAAAGCCACTGTAGTAGGAGAGCGGCAGGTCGATCAGGAACAGCGGCAGACCGAAGAAGAAAGCAAAGAGCGGCACGTTGATCCACGGGCTGGCGGAAATGCCCACCACAAAGTCGCGCAGCGCGAGGTGCCAGCCCGCCAGCAGCCACACCGCGAGGTACGCCGCGCCGAGCAGCAGGTCTACGAGCATCAGCCGCCGCCGGATGCGCGCGTAAGCCCGCGCCTCACGCTGGCGTTCCGGGTCGAGGGCCACGTCCGCGCCCGGCTCGATGGCAAAACCCGTCTCAGTCATTGCTGTTCCCCCCACACGCCCCGTCGTACAGGTCGGGCCGGATGAACGGCGCAAGCGCCAGCGTGAGGATCATCTCGTAGGCGGCCTGCCGGTCGACCAGCCCATTTGTGAGGATGCCCACCGCGCCAAGCCCCTGTTTGGTGTTGCGCACCCCGGCGATGCGGTCCATTGCCGGGCCCAGTTCGCCGCCCGCGCGCAGATCCACCTGCACGGACGGCGGCAGCAGCGCATGGACGCCGCCCCCCACCCCGCACCTGCCGGTGTGATCCACGACGGCTGCCCAGGCGCAGGTCATCACGCCCAGCTCGGTGTCATCCACACCGCCCTCGAACCCCACGCCGAAGTCTACATCCGGGCTGAGCGCGGCACGGGCACGGTTGATCGCGCCGGTACGAGTCTGCTCGCCGCCCCACGGCTGCTCCGGCACGCCGGACGCCACCGCTCTCCCGACAACTTCCACATCCGGGTCGAGGGCAGCAAACACCGCCCGCGCCGCCTCGATCTTAACAGGGTTGGTTGAACCGACTGCTACTCTCATAGAATCGATTGTAGCCGCCAGTGGGGTGTGGTACAAACGGGGCGAAGTGCTGTCATCGATTTATCCACAGATGACACAAATGGCACGGATGATGGTGATGAGCGATGCCATCACGTCGTTGGCACAGAGTGTTATGACCGGGCCGCCACCCCCTTCGCCGCCGCTCGCTTCGCGAGCGCCGCCACTTCCCCCCGAAAGGGGGCAGTGCAGAAACGGCTGAGCCGTTTCTGCCAGGGAGTTGGCTTCGCCAACTCCACGTTGTCCTTCGTCGCGTGGTTCGATCGCCCCCTAGCAGGGGGAGATGGTAGGTCGCGGGGCGACCACTGGCAGAGGGGGTGTAGAGAAATCGCAGAGCGATTTCTCACTGAGCCGGGCTGTAACAACCAGATGGGCTTACGTTTACAGGCACAGGGAGTGAGGGAAAACGCCCATGTACGTTGATGCCGTAACCACTGCCGCCCTTGTCGATGAATTCAACGAGAAGATCGTCGGCGGGCGGGTGCAGGATGTGGTCGAGGTGGACGAGCAGTCCATCGGCCTGGAGATCTACGCCAACCGCCAGCGTCACTACCTGTTCATGACCATCGACCCCAACGCCGCGCGCTGCCACCTCGTGCCCGACCGGCTGCGGCGCGGGCGGCCAAGGCCGTCGCCGCTCGGCCAGCTTCTGCACAAGTACGTGGACGGCGCTCGCCTGATGGCTGCCTCCCAGCCGCCCTGGGAGCGCATCATCCACCTGGACTTCTCGGGCGAGAACGGCGAGACCACCCTCATCATCGAGACGATGGGCCGCCTCAGCAACATCATCCTGACCGTCGCGGGCGATATTCTCGACAGCCTCAAGCGCGTACCGGCGCGCATCAACCGCTACCGGGAGGTCCTGCCGGGCCGCGCCTACATCCCTCCGCCCCCGCAGGACAAGACCCCGCCGGAGCGCGTCTCCGTCGCGCAGATGACCGCGATCCTCCAGCAGGACCCCGACCGCCCGGCATGGCAGGCGCTTGTCAGCGCCATCGCCGGGATCAGCCCGCTCTTCGCCCGCGAGATCGTCTACTTCGCCACCGGCGATACCGAGGCCCCGGCCTTTGACATCGCGCCGGGGATGCTGCACGCCGCCTTCACCCGGCGCATCGAGGAGGTCCGCCAGCACGACTGGACGCCCTGTGTCGTCCCCGCGCCCGGCGGCGCGGGCTACATCGCCTTTGCCGCCTACCCGCTGACGCAGTTCGAGCACTGGCAGGCGGTCGGTAGCATCAGCGAGGCGATGACGCGCTACTTCGGCGCGCCGGTCGGCATCGAGGCGTACACGGCGGCCAAAGAGCCGGTACAGCAGCAGATCACCGCCGCGATTGAGCGGCTGGAGCGCAAGCTCGCCTCGCTGGAGCGGCAGTCCGCGAACGAGGAGAAGCTGGAGGCGCTGCGCAAGCAGGGCGAACTGATCCTCGCCTACGGGCCGACGCTGGCGCGCGGGCAGGACGTGCTTGAGGCACAGTACGACCCCGATGGGCCGGTCTACCGCATCGAGCTTGATCCCAGCCTGCCTTACCAGAAAAACGCCGAGGCGTATTTTGACCGCTACGAGAAGGCCAAACGCGCCGCCGAGGAGCTGCCCCGGCTGAAGCAGCGCACCCTGCACGAGATCGACTATCTGCGGCAGCTTGCCACCGACCTCGAGCTGGCGGAGAACTGGCCGGAGATCGAAGCCGTGCGCGAGGAGTTGCAGGAGTCCGGCTACTGGCAGGGGCAACACCAGCGGGGTCCGCGCGGCAGCAAGCCGGGCATCCGCCGCTTCACCACCGAAGACGGCTTCGTGATCCTCGTCGGGCGGAACGCCCGCCAGAACCACGAACTCGTCACCGAGCGCTCGGGGGGCAGCGACCTCTGGCTGCACGCCCGCAACGTTCCCGGCAGCCATGTCATCATCAAGCACGACGGGCGGCCCATCCCGGAGCACGTTATCCAGCAGGCGGCGCAGCTTGCGGCGTACTACTCGGCGGCGCGCGGCGATACCAGCGTCGATGTGGACGTGACAGAGCGACGCCATGTGCGCCCGATCAAGGGCGGCAAACCGGGAATGGTGACGTATCGTAACGAGGAGACGCTCACGGTCAGGCCGGGCAAACCCCGCAGCGCGTGAGCGGCCATCGGGTGTGAGAGAGGGGCGGACGAAACATGATGAACCTGTTGACTGCGATTATGATCATCCCCCCGCCGTACGTGCAGCGAGTCGCACTGCCGGTTGCCCAGCACTACGCGAGCCGGATGCTCCGGTACTACCCGCCGCACATCACGGTGCTGTTCCCCTTTGTGCCCTACAGCCAGCTTCGGGGCGGCTGCGACGCCCTGCGGCGGCTGTGCGCGGAGATCCGCCCGTTTGATGTCACGCTGGCAGGGTATGACATGTTCCCCGGCGTGGCCTACATGAAGCCGCAGAACGAGGCACAGCTTACCGCCGTGATGCAGCGCGTTCACGCCCTCTTTCCGGAATACCCGCCCTACAGGGGCATCCATGGCGAGAGCGTGCAGCCGCACATGACGGTCGGGCTGTTTGAGTCAGAGGACGAGCAGTTGACTGCCCAGCTTCCGGCCTACGAGCCGGTGACGTTCACCGTGGACCGCTTCCACGTGCTGTACGGCGAGCACGGCGACACGCCCTACCCGTGGATCGTCGAGGACATCATTCCGCTGGGGTGAGCCCTCGCCTGTGGGAGAGCATTGCCGAAAACCCCCTCTGTCGCTGCTTCGCAGCGCCATCTCCCCCTGCTAGGGAGTGATTAAACCACGCGACGAAGGACAACGTGGAGTTGGCTTCGCCAACTCCCTGGCAGAAACGGCTCAGCCGTTTCTGCCCTGCCCCCTTTCAGGGGGAAGTGGCGGCGCTCGCAAAGCGAGCGGCGTCGAAGGGGGTCAGGGAGTTCTACCCTCACCCATAAACAGCCTCCAGCCGAGGGATCACCGCAGCCCAGTCGTGGTGCGCGAGGACGAACTCCCGCCCACGCTCGCCGAGGGCGCGGCGGCGCGCGTCATCGCCGAGCAATGCCACCACCGCATCCGCGAACGCATCCGGCTCGTCGGCGAGCAGCAGGTGCTCGCCATCCTGCACGTGCAGCCCTTCCGCGCCCAGGCGTGTGCTGACAATCGCCCGCCCCATCGCCATCGCCTCAAGCAGCTTGAGCCGGGTGCCGCTGCCCATGCGGAGCGGCGTGACGAACACATCCGCCGCGCCGATGTACGGCTGGATCTCCGGCACGAACCCGGTCAGCGTAACGTCTTCCCGTCCGCGCAGCACGTCAAGGCGCGGGTGCGGCTTCTGCCCGACCGCGAGGAAGTGCGCGCCGGGAACCTTCTCACGGATGCGCGGCAGGATCTCCTCTGCGAACCACAGCACTGCATCGATGTTGGGGCGGTAGTCCATCTTGCCGGTGAACACGAGCGCCGGATGCGGCACGTCTGCGGGCGGGCTGTCGCTCGCGGCGTAGCTGTCCACGTCGATGGCGTTGGGCACGACGGTGATGGGCGTCGGCTGGCCCAGCGCGGCGATCAGCGCGGCGTCCTCCTTGGAGCACGCCACCACGTGGTCCACGAGGCGCACGGTCTGCCGCTCGAAGTCGGCCAGCCGCCGCGCCTGGATGGACGAGTAGGCCGCCATCGGCCAGCGGCGCGGCGTGCGCCAGTCCTGCCGGGCCATACGCTGCTGCAGGGCGTGCTCCGCGTTCGCCGCGTCGTAGACCAGCAGCGTGCCCGGCGACTGGCCCCGCACCATCTGCACGATCTCCGGCAGGTACACGGCCATCTCCAGCCCCTCGATCTGGATCACGTCAAAGCGCTCGCGGCTGAGCAGGTCACGCAATGCCTCGAGGAAGGCTGGCGACCACAGCCGGCGAGCCATGTCCGTGTGCCCGGCAGCGAGGTCCAGCAGGCGGCGCGGGCGGGAGCGGGCGGGCGGCGCGGGCAGCGTCACGAGCGGGCTTGCCATATCAGGCAGCGGCGTCTCAGCCGGGTCGGGCTGGTCCGCCTCGCGGAAGCAGATCAGCGCCATCTCGTGCCCGCGCTGCGCTAGCCCGTTGAACAGGCCGAACGTGCGGAGAGTCGTGCCCTGCTGCGGCGGGTACGGTAGCTGTGGCATGAGGAACAGGATGCGCTTGGTCATCGGGCGATCTCCAGTGTTTGTTCATACACGGCGAGGGTTTCACGGGCGGCGCGCCCCCAGCTAAACTGCTCGACGCGCGCCAGACCCCGCTCGCGCAGGTCGGCGGCAAGCTCCGGGTCCGTCAGCACGCGCAGCAGCGCCTCGGTAATGGTCTCCGGCTCCTCCGGCGTGACGTACAGCCCTGCGTCGCCCACCACCTCGGGCAACGAGGCGCGGTCGCTCACGACGACGGGCGTGCCGCAGGCCATCGCCTCAAGCGGCGGCAGGCCGAAGCCCTCGTAGAAGGACGGCAGGCAGAATACCTCCGCGCCGCTGTACAGCACGGGCAGGTCATCACCCTGAACCGGCCCCAGCCAGCGAACGCTCTCACCCAGCTCAAGTTCCTCGTACAGCCCGAAGATCGCCTCATATAGCCAGCCCTTTGCCCCGGCGACGACGAGCAGCGGCGGGTCGGGCATCTCGTGGCGCAGGCGGGCATAGGCTCGCAGCAACCCGCTGATGTTCTTGCGCGGCTCGATGGTGCTGACGAACAGAATATACGGCCCCTCCAGGCCCAGCTTCTGGCGGAGCCGGGCCAACTCGGCGGGCGTCGCCGGGCGATACTGCTCGCTGGCCGCCTCCAGCACCACGGCGATCTTCTCCGGCGGCACGTCGAGCAGTTCGATAAGGTCCTTTTTTGTGGCCTCCGACACGGCGATGATGCGGTCGGCCACCTGCACGGCCTCCCGGATCTGCCCGCCATAGTAGCGGCGGCTCTCGTCGGTGTGGAACTGCGGATAGTGCAGAAAGGCCAGGTCGTGCACGGTGATCACCGTGCGAAAGCGCCCGCCGAGCGGCGGGATGAAATCCGGGCTGTGCAGCAGGTCGAGCCGGTGCGGGAGCAGTTCAACGGCGAGCGCCCGCCGCTCATAGCGGTGATGCGCGGGCGTCCAGGCGCGGATGCGCCGCTGGTTCGAGCCGATGGCGAGGTTGCGGGAGTCCTTGCGGCTCTGCACGATGAAGAACCGGTGCGGGCTGTCCAGCCCGGCAAACTCGCGGATGAGGTGCTGCGTGTACTGGGCAATGCCGCCCTGCGTGTAATACGTGAGACGGGCATCGATGCCGATGCGGGCCATGAGCATGTCCTGTGTTTGCCGGCTGTCGCCGGGTGTTGCCTCGTCAGTATACCGCCCACCCGGAGTGTGTCAAAAGCGGCGGGTGTGGATGGTCCACGTATAACACAAATGGCACAGAGGGTGGATAGATGGCAGCCCTGAACCCCCTCCCAACCTCCCCCTTGCAAGGGGGAGGAGCGACCCTCCGGGTCGCTGGTGGGGGTTCCACCACAGTTAAGCTTCATCTAGCGGGCGATTGCGCGAGGTGCCGAAGGGCAACGTGGAGTTGGCTTGCGCCAACTCTCTGGGAGAAAGGCTATGCCGTTTCTCCACGCCCCCTCTCGGCGGGCTACCCCATCAGGTAATCGGCGTTATCCAGTCAGGTACTCGCATGGGCAGGCATCCATATTATGGGGTACACTACCGCGCGTGACCGTGGCGGAGCACCGTCATATTGATTGAAATTGCTCTGGACCGCGAATACGTCCATACTGGTGATCGTTCGCTGGTGTGCCGGTCGCGCGGCACGTGCACATATAACATTCCTTATAGGAGTTGAAAGCGAGACACTATGATGAAGAACATTACGGTCATTGGCGTGGGTTACGTCGGGCTGGTGACTGGCACCTGCTTCGCCGATCTCGGCAACCGCGTCACCGCGCTCGACATCAGCGAAGAGAAGATCGAGAATCTTCGCAAAGGCATTATGCCTATTTATGAGCCGGGCCTGAAGGAAGTCGTCGACCGCAACGTCGCCGCTGGCCGCCTGTGCTTCACCACCAGCTACGAAGAAGCAATCAAGGACGCCGAGTTCGTCTTTATCTGCGTCGGCACGCCCTCCGGCGTGGACGGTGAAGCCGACCTCCAGTACGTGCGCCAGGCCGCCGAGTCCATCGCCACTGTGATGGACCATGAACTGATCATCATCAACAAGTCCACCGTGCCCGTCGGCACGGGCGACTGGGTGTCGGAGATCATCCGCGAGGCGCAGCCCACCCCCATCCCGTTCTCCGTCGTCTCCTGCCCGGAGTTCCTGCGCGAAGGCTCCGCCCTGCTGGACTTCATGAACCCCGACCGCATCGTGCTTGGCTCGCTCGACCGCGATGCTGCCGACCGTGTGGCCCAGCTTCACCTGCCGCTGCGCGCGCCCATCATCGTGACCGACCTGCGCACCGCCGAGATGATCAAGTATGCGTCCAACGCCTTCCTCGCCACGAAGATCTCCTTCATTAACGAGATCGCCAACATCTGCGAGGCGCTCGGCGCGGACGTGAAGGAAGTCGCCGTCGGCATGGGCGCTGACAAGCGCATCGGCCCCCACTTCCTCGACGCGGGCGTCGGCTTCGGCGGCTCGTGCTTCCCGAAGGACGTGCGCGCGCTGCGCCACATGGCGACCGTCCAGGGCAAGCACCCGCAGCTTCTGCAGGCCGTGCTCGACATCAACGCCTTCCAGCGCAAGCAGGTTGTCATCAAGCTGCGCGAACTGCTGGGCGACAACCTTGAAGGCAAGGTCATCGGGCTGCTGGGCCTGGCCTTCAAGCCCAACACCGACGACATGCGCGAGGCGCCGTCGATTACGGTGGCGGAGATGCTGCGCGAGGCGGGCGCCATCGTCAAGGGCTACGACCCGGTGTCGATGGAAGTGGCGAAGAACGTCATGCACGGCGTTGAGTTCTGCGACAACCCCTACGACGTGGCCGCCGGCGCGGATGCGCTCGTCATCGTCACCGATTGGAACGAGTTCAAGCATCTCGATATGATCCGGGTGAAAGAACTGATGCGCGAGCCCATCATCATTGATGGCCGCAACATCTACGACCCGGAACTGATGAACGAGATGGGCTTCACCTATCGCGGGTTCGGGCGCGGCTACAACGGCGCCGCCGTGATCGAGGGCTAAGGTTCCGATCGCTCTCTGCTCCCGCAAGCTGCAAGCCTTCATCTACCGCTAACGCTCCCCTCCCGTTCCGGCCCACCGCCGGCGGGAGGGGATGGCGAAGCGGGCCTACGCATATATGGGTCCGGGCTAGTCACCAGAGGGGAGTTCCGACAGCGTGCAGCAGGATAGCGTTACCAGGACAACGCTCGACAATGGCCTGACTGTTGTGATCAAAGAGATGCACCACGCGCCCGTCGCCACATTCTGGATGTGGTACCGCGTGGGCAGCCGCAATGAGGTGCCCGGCATCACCGGCATCTCGCACTGGGTCGAGCATATGCAGTTCAAGGGGACGCCTCGCTTCCCCGGCGACGAACTCGACCGGCTTATCTCCCGCGAGGGCGGCATGTGGAACGCGATGACGTTCTACGACTGGACCGCCTACTACGAGGTCATGCCCGCCAACCGCATCGACCTGGGCCTGCAGCTTGAGGCGGACCGCATGGTCAACTCGCTCTACGACCCCGCCGAGGTCGAGTCGGAGCGCACCGTCATCCTCTCCGAGCGCAGCGGCTCGGAGAACTCCCCCGCCTGGCTGCTCTACGAGCAGATGCTCGGCGTCGCCTTCCGCGTCCATCCCTACCGCACCACCGTGATCGGCGAGCGGGTGGACCTTGAATCCATGACGCGCGACGACCTGTACAATCACTACCGGCGCTACTATATACCCAACAACGCCACCGCCGTGCTCGTGGGGGACGTGAATACGCAGGAGTACCTCGCCAAGATCGAGGAGTGGTTCGGCAGCATCCCCGCCGGGGAGCCGGTGCCGCCGGTCAACCGGCCCGAGCCGCCCCAGTACGGCGAGCGCCGCGTGGTCGTCAACCGTGAAGGCGAGACGGCTTTCGTCAGCGTGGCCTACCGCGCGCTGGAGGTCACTCATCCGGACTTCCTCACGCTGACCGTGCTCGACAGCATCCTCGCCGGGGCGAGCAGCCTCAATTTTATGGGCACAGCCGACACCTCGAACAAGACCTCTCGCCTGTACCGCGCCCTTGTGGAGACGGAGCTGGCGGCGAGCATCGGCGGGGGGATGGTCGCCACTATCGACCCGTACCTGTACTCCGTCACTGCAACCGTGCGCGATGGCCGCACGCCGCAGGAGGTCGAGGACGCCATCTGCGCGGAGATCGACTCGCTGCGTGCGGGCAACATCAGCGAGGAGGAGTTCGAAAAGGCCCGCAAGCAGGCCAAAGCCCTCTTTGCCTACGACAGCGAGAGCGTCTCCAGCCAGGGCTTCTGGCTCGGCTTCTCGGAGACCCTCGTCGGCGACTCGCACTGGTTTGACGACTACATCGACCGGCTGATGGCCGTTACGCTGGACGACGTCAAGCGCGTCGCCGCCAGCGTGTTTGACCCGAACCAGCGCACCGTCGGCTGGTACGTCCCAACAGGCAGCAGCAGCGAGAGAGAGGCCGGCTAACATGACCATTCACGACTACCGCCACGCCATCCCCGGCGTTGAGGATATTACGCGCGTCGAACTGGACAACGGCATCGTCGTGCTGGTGCGCCCCAACTTCACCAGCCCGTCCGTCGTGGTGGAGGGGCTGGTACCGGGCGGCGCGCTGCTGGAGCCGGTCGAGAAGGCCGGGCTGGCAAACTTCCACTCGGCGCTGCTGATGCGCGGCACGAAGCGCCGCACCTTCGAGGAGATTTACGAGGAGATCGAGTCGAACGGCGCCAGCCTGAGCTTCAGCGCGGGCGGGCACAGCCTGCGCTTTGGCAGCAAGAGCCTCGCCGAAGACCTGCCGCTCCTGCTCGATATCACCGCCGGGGCGCTGCGCGAGCCGACCTTCCCCGACGTACACATCGAGCGGGTGCGCGGCCAGATCATGACGAGCCTCCAGCTTCGCGCACATAACACCCGCAGCATGTCCGGGCTGAAGTTCCTTGAGCTGGCCTACCCCGAGGGGCATCCGTACCGCATCAGCCTGAGCGGCTACCCGGAGACCATCGCGCGGATCACCCGCGACGACATTGTCGAGTTCCAGCGCACAGTTGGGCCGCGCGGCGCGATCATCGTCGTGGTCGGCGCGGTCGCGCCGGATGAAGCCGTGCGGATGGTCGAGGCGGCGCTCAGCGACTGGGAGAACCCCGACCAGCCGTCCCTGCCGGAAGTGCCGCCCGCGCCGCGCCTCGACACCGTGCAGGAGGGCTTTGTCCACATCCCCGGCAAGTCGCAGTCCGACCTGGTGCTCGGCTACGTCGGCCCGGCACGCAATGCGGAAGATTACTACGCGGCGCGCATGGCGAACAGCATCCTGGGCGTGTTCGGGATGTACGGGCGGCTCGGCGACAGCGTGCGGCAGGCGCAGGGCCTCGCCTACTACTCCTACAGCAGCCTGACGGGCGGCCAGGGGCCCGGCCCCTGGCGGGTCATCGCCGGGGTCGCGCCGGAGAACGTCAAGCGGGCTGTGGCGACCATCCGCGACGAGATCCGCCGCATCGTCGAGGAGCCGGTCAGCGCGGAGGAGCTTGACGAGAACAAGAGCTTCTTCAAGGGGCAACTTGTGCTTGGGCTGGAGACGAACGAGGGCGTTGCCAGCAGCATCCTGTCGATGGAGCTTTACGGGCTGGGGCTGGACTATCTCCAGCGCTACGATGAGATCATCGACGCCATCACCATTGAGGATGTGCAGGCCGCCGCGCAGCACTACCTGAACCCCGACGCCTACGCGCTGGCCGTCGCCGGCCCGCAGTCTGACCCGGCATAACGGAGCCGCGCGATGCTCCGCACCGGCGTGGACCTCATCGAAGTGCGGCGCGTCCGCGAGACGTGCGAGCGCTACGGCGAGCGCTTCCTGAACCGCGTGTTCTGTGAGAGCGAGTGGCGCGCCTACGAGGGCCGCTGGCCGGAGTTGGCCGCGCGCTTTGCGGCGAAGGAGGCGGTGTCCAAGGCGCTCGGCACGGGCATCGGCGATGTGACGTGGACGGAGATCGAGATCGTGCGGGACGAGCGCGGCATGCCCGGCGTGCGCCTGAGCGGTCGCGCCGCGGCCATCGCCGCCGAACTGGGCCTGCGCGAATGGTCGCTCAGCCTGTCCCACACCGCTGAGCACGCCATCGCCTTCGTCGTGGCGATGGGGTAGATTGTTGCATTGCCGTTAAATTGACAAATGTAGGGGCGGCTCTGAGAGCCGCCCTACAACATTTACTACCCGATATTCTGTATCCGCCCACCTACACCGCATGCACAAACACGAAGACCATCGGGCGGCGCTTGGTTTCCGCGTAGAAATACCGCTCCAGCGCGTCCTGCAGATTGCGTCCCAGGGCGCGCGTTGAGATATTGTCCGTCTGGCTGATGACCTGCTCGATGCGCGCCTGCGCGCCGTTCATCAGCGGCTGTGCATCCCGCATGAACACGAAGCCCCGCGAGATAATCTCCGGCTCGCCAACGATCTTCCGCGTATCGCTGTCCACCAGGACGTCCACGATCACCAGCCCGTCGCGCCCGAGGATCTCGCGCTCGCGGAGCACCGCCGGGCCGACATCGCCCACGATGGCACCGTCCACGTAGACGTAGCCGCCCGGCACGCGCTCGCCGATGGTCATGCTGTCGGCGGTGAACTCCAGCACATAGCCGTTCTCGACCACGGCGATGTTCTCACGCGGGATGCCCAGCTCCTGCCCCATCTTGGCGTGCTGGTGCAGCATCCGCAGCTCGCCGTGTATCGGGACGAGGAACTTGGGCCGCACCAGGTTGATCATCAGCTTCATCTCCTCCTGCGCGGCGTGGCCCGACACATGCACCGACGCCAGCGGGTCGTAGATGACCTCGGCGCCGCGCTGGATGAGCTTGTTGATGGTGCGGTACACCATCTCCTCATTGCCGGGGATCGGGTGCGAGGACATCAGCACCGTATCGCCCGGCTCGATCTCAAAGTTGCGGTGCTGCCCGGTCGAGAGGCGGCCCAGCCCGGCGAGCGGCTCGCCCTGCGTGCCGGTCGTCATGATGAAGACCTCGCGCGGGGAAAGCTCCTTCGCCTCGCTGACCGTGATGGGCATCCAGTCGGGGATCTTCAGGTAGCCGAGGCGCTCCGCCATCCGGATGTTCTCGACCATGCTATAGCCCTGCACGACCATCCGCCGCCCATACCTCTCCGCCACGTTGACCACCTGCTGCACGCGGGAGATCAGCGAGGCGAAGGTCGCCACGATAATACGGCCCGGCGCGTTGCGGAAGATGTGGTCAAAGGCCGGCTCGATCTCGGACTCGGAGGGCGTCCAGCCGGGGACGGTCGCGTTGGTGCTGTCCGCAAACAGGGCCAGCACACCGCGCTGCGAGAACTCGGCCAGCTTCGCGTAGTCGGGCGGCCAGCCGTCCACCGGGTTGTGGTCGAACTTGTAGTCGCCGGTGTGGACGACCAGCCCGACCGGCGTCGTGATCCCCAGGCCCACGCAGTCGGGGATGCTGTGCGTGACGTGGAAGAACTCGATCTGGAAGGGGCCAAGCTGGATGGTGTCGCCCGCCTTGATCGTCACCAGCTCGGTCCGGTCGAGCAGGCCGGCGCTCTCCAGCTTCACTTCCAGCAGGCCGCGCGTGAGCAGCGTGCCGTACACCGGCGCATCGACGTGCTGCATGACGTGCGCAATCGCCCCGGTGTGGTCCTCGTGCCCGTGCGTAATGATCACGCCCCGGATCGTATCGAGGCGATCCATGATGTAGTTAAAGTCGGGGATAATGTAGTCGATCCCCAGCATGTCGTTTTCGGGGAACATGATGCCGGCGTCGATAATGATGGAGTCGTGCGAGTTGCCCGACACGTACTCCATGATCATCATGTTCTTACCCACCTCGCCGAGCCCGCCGAGCGGGACGACGCGCAGAATACCGTCGCCTCCTCTCGCATCCGCTTGCTTGGATCGGGTCTTGCTCACAGTCCTATCACTCCTATCAGCATGTAATGGATGGGTTGTCAGGCAAATTAACAAAAAGGGCGGAGGCACACCGCCTCAGCCCATCGTGGTCAAATCTGGTTGTTGCTCTCTGTCTTCCGGCGTTTACGTCTACCTGCAGCACAGTCACGGGCGGTTCGCTTTACCAGCGCTGGTTCTATATTCGACTGATGATTTTAACAGATGATGGATGTTGCAACAATGGCACAGGATGGGGGCTTCGTTGCTTAACCTCACCCCGGCCTGCGCAGGGAGGGGATGGAACTCGCTCGACGTGACCGGAGCGGATCGTGCCCTTTCCTGGCCTACGGTAACGGATACGTAGGGGCAGGTCGTGATGCGCGATGCTTCGCATCGACTGCATCATTAGACCTGCTCCTACCAGCCATGATGTTCGTGGACCGGGAGCCGAGGGCGTTTCGCACAGTCGCGGCGGCTCATTACGTACAACACACAACACCCCATTCGCGGGCAACCCCGCCCCGTGTGGTTGTAGATGACAATCGGGTACAATACAATGGATCCGCTCCCAAGACACGCCTCAAGTTCACAGCACAGGAGATTGTATGTCCAAGGCGACTCCTGTTCGTCAGCAATATCTCGACATTAAAAAGCAGTTCCCGAATGCGATCGTCTTCTTCCGCCTGGGGGACTTCTACGAGACGTTCGATGAGGACGCGGAGATCACCGCGCGGGAGCTGGACATCGTACTCACGAGCCGCAACGTCTCGAAGAACAAGCGCGTCCCGATGGCAGGCGTGCCACACCACGCCGCCGAGAGCTACATCGCGCGGCTCATCGAGAAGGGCTACCACGTTGCGATCTGCGAGCAGGTGAGCGACGAGCCGGTCAACGGGCTGATGCCGCGTGAAGTCGTGCGCGTCGTTACGCCGGGGACGGTCACCGAGCCTACTCTGCTGCCGCAGAAGCAGAACAGCTACCTCGTCGCCATCGCGCCCTTCTACCAGGGAGACGAGCTAGTGCGGGCAGGCGTGGCCTATGCCGACATCTCCACCGGGGAGTTCGCCGCGACGGAACTGTGCGAGGGCGATGTGCTGGGGCTGGTGCAGCAGGAGATCGCGCGGCTGGCCCCTCGCGAGTGCCTGCTGCCGGAGTCCGTCGCGGAGAGCGGGAGCCTGCCGCTCGGCAGCGACGAGGTGCACGTTACCCCCTTTGCCGACTGGCGCTTCGACACGCCGACCGCCGAGGGCGCACTCCAGCGGCACTTCCGCGTCGATACGCTGATCGCCTTTGGCCTGGCGGACAGCCCCGCCGCGACGAGCGCCGCCGGGGCGGTGCTCCAGTATCTGCAGGAGACGCAGCGCGGCTCGCTGGACCAACTCCGCACGCTGACGACCTACACCACCGGCGATTACATGACGCTCGACGCGGCGACACGCCGCAACCTCGAACTCACGCAGACGATTCGCGGGCGCAGCGTGCGCGGCTCGCTGCTCGGCGTGATCGATCAGACCATCACCCCGATGGGCGGGCGGCTGCTGCGGCACTGGGTGTCCCGCCCGCTGCTCGACATCGCGCGGCTGGAGCGGCGGCTTGACACCGTCGAGGCGCTCTTTGTGGACGGCACGCTGCGGGCGCAGGTGCGCGAGGCGCTCAAGAACATCGCCGACCTGGAACGGCTGACCAACCGCCTCGTGACGCGCAACGCCAGCCCGCGCGAGCTTATCAGCCTGAAACAAACACTCCAGCAGGTGCCGGTGCTGCGGGCGCTCCTCATCGGGCAGGCACAGGCGCTGAAGGCCCTTGCCTACGACCTCGACCCGGCGGACGACGTGGTAGACCTGATCGAGCGGGCGATTGTGGACGACCCGCCTGCGACACTGAACAACATCGGTGTGATCCGCAGGGGCTACTCGCCGGAACTCGACCAACTCGTGCAGGACAGCGCCGACGCCCGCCGGTACATCAACAGCCTGGAGCGCGTCGAGCGGGAGCGGACGGGCATCAAGTCCCTGAAGGTCGGGCACAACAAGGTCTTCGGCTACTACATCGAGGTCACGAAGGCCAACGCCCACATGGTGCCCTCCGACTACGTGCGCAAGCAGACGCTGGTCAACGCCGAGCGCTACATCACGCCGGAAATGAAGGATGTCGAGGTGCGGCTGCTCAACGCGGAGGAGGAGATCCACGCGCTGGAGGTCAGCCTCTACCGCGACCTGCTCGTGCAGCTTGCGAGCTACAGCGACGTACTGCTCGGCACGGCGCGGGCCATCGCCCGGCTTGACGTATGCGCCGGGCTGGCGGAGGTCGCGGCGCGGCGCGGCTACGTGCGTCCAAAGCTCACCGAGGAGGACGTGCTCGACATCCGCGCCGGGCGGCACCCGGTCGTCGAGCAGTGGCTTCAGGGCGAGCGCTTCGTGCCGAACGACACGCTCTTCACCAATGACAAGCGCATCCACATCATCACCGGGCCGAACATGTCCGGCAAGAGCACGTATCTGCGGCAGGTGGCGCTGATCGTGCTGCTCGCGCAGATCGGCAGCTTCGTGCCCGCCGACGAGGCGACCATCGGCCTGGTGGATCGCATCTTCACGCGTATCGGCGCGCAGGATGAGATCCACGCCGGGCAGAGCACCTTCATGGTCGAGATGATCGAGACGGCGCTGATCCTCCAGCAGAGCACGCGCCGCAGCCTGGTTATTCTGGATGAAGTGGGACGCGGCACGAGCACCTACGACGGGCTGGCCATCGCCCGCGCGGTCATCGAGTACCTGCACAACCACCCGCGCATGGGCGGCAAGACGCTGTTCGCCACGCATTACCACGAACTGACCGAGCTTGAGAACATCCTGCCGCACGTCGCCAACTACAACGTCGCGGTCGCCGAGCAGGATGGGCAGGTGGCCTTCCTGCATACCATCGTGCCGGGCAAGGCCGACAAGAGCTACGGCATCTACGTGGCGCAGCTTGCGGGCGTGCCGGAGGCAGTCGTTGCCCGCGCCGCCGATATCCTCAAGGAACTGGAGGCCCAGCACAACATCTGGGCCGTTGAGCACGACCCGACGCGGCTGTCCCAGCTTTCCATGTTCGACACCGGGCCGCACCCGGTCATCAAGGAACTGCGCAAGCTGCGCATCGAGGAGATGTCGCCCATCGACGCGATCACGAAGCTGTACGAGCTTCAGCGACGCGCCCTGCAGGACGACGTGGAGGATTAAGGCGGCTGCGCCTCCGGGGACGGGAGTGCCGCAGGGACTTTGCGGGATAGTCCGCCCGGCAATTCATTGCCGGGCTAGAAGGCGGCTTCGGGGGCGCCGTCCCCTCTGGGGACGGGAGTGCCCGTCAGGGCACTTCGCGGGATACCTTGCTATCCCCTTTAGCCGGGGAATTCTATTCCCCGGCGGTTACCCGGCAAGACCACAGGAGCATCCCATGTCTGACCAGCCCTGGGAAGAGATCGAGCACAGCGCCGACTGGGCGCTCCGCGTGCGCGGGGAAGACCTGCGCGCGCTCTACGAGAACGCCGCACGCGGCATGATCGCGCTGGCCGGCGGCGAGGCGGATCCCGATCAGCCCGCCGTCAGCCATGATTTTGCGCTCAGCGCACCCGACGCCGAGACGCTTCTCATCGATTGGCTCACCGAACTGGTATACTTAATAGAGGATAAGAGCCTCGTTATCTCCGATATCCGTGTGGCGCGTATCGAAAACTTCTCGCTGGAGGCCACGGTACGCGGCACCCCCGGAGGCCACTTCTCCAAGCACATCAAGGCTGTCACCTATCACGGTCTTGAGATTATCCGCCGCGACGACGGCTATGAAGCCACGATTGTGTTTGACGTTTAAAAGCAGGCGACGAGCGTGGAGGTCGAGTCACGATGAGAAAGCAGGACTTTAACCGCATCGCGGAGTACGTGTGGGAGATCCCCACGTCCTACCGGGACGACATGAACGTCCCCGCACGCCTGTATGCGAGCGAGCGGCTTCTGGAAGCCGTGCTGGGCGAGGACGACAAGTCCGTCGAGCAGCTTGTGAACACAGCAACCCTCCCCGGCCTGGCCGGGTATGCCCTCGCCATGCCGGACATTCACCAGGGCTACGGCTTCCCGATCGGCGGGGTGATTGCGCCCCGCGTCGAGGACGGCGTGATCTCGCCGGGCGGCGTCGGCTACGACATTAACTGCGGCGTGCGCGTGCTCGCCAGCCGCATCCATTATGAGGAGGCCGCCCCGTACCTCTCCGACCTCGCCACGGCGCTCTATCGCAACTGCCCGAGCGGCGTCGGCAAGGGCGGCAGCCTGCAGATCAGCAAGAGCGACTTCGTCGACCTGCTGCACGATGGCGCGCAATGGGCGCTGCGCAACGGCTATGCGCTACCGGAGGACATCGAGCGCACGGAGGAGAATGGCCGGCTCGCCGGTGCGGACGTGAGCCATGTTAGCTCACGGGCCATGAGCCGGGGCATTGAGCAGGTCGGGACGCTCGGCGCGGGCAACCACTTCATCGAAGTGGACATGATCGACGAGGTGTTCGACGAGCAGGCCGCCGACGCGATGGGGCTGGCCCCCGGCAACCTTGTCGTGCAGATCCACTCCGGCTCGCGCGGGTTCGGGCATCAGGTCTGCACGGACTACGTGCGCGAGTTCCAGAGCGCGGCGCAGAAGTACGGCATCCACCTGCCCGACCGCCAGTTGATCTGCGCGCCGTTCCAGTCGCCTGAAGGGCAGGCATACTTCGGCGCGATGAATGCCGCTGCCAACTACGCCTTTGTCAACCGGCAGGTGCTGGCCTATCACATCCGCCGCAGCTTTGAGGAAGTGCTCGCAGGCAAGGTGGACGACTGGCATCTGCATCAGGTCTATGACATTGCGCACAACATGGCGAAGCGCGAGACTCATGTAGTCAATGGCGAGACGGTCGAGGTCGTCGTGCACCGCAAGGGCGCAACGCGGGCCTTCGGGCCCGGCTTCGAGGGGCTGCCCCCCGAGTACCGCCCGATCGGGCAGCCGGTGCTGGTCCCCGGCTCGATGGGTACGGCAAGCTGGATCCTCGTCGGGACGGAGGGCAGCATGGCGCAGACCTTCGGCAGTTCGTGCCACGGCGCGGGCCGGGTGATGAGCCGCCGCGAGGCCAAGCGCAGCGTGCATGGCGGCACTCTTCGCACTGAACTGGAGCAGGAGGGCATCCACGTGCGCGCGGGCAGCATGTCCGGGCTGGCCGAGGAGGCCCCGCAGGCCTACAAGGACGTGGACGAGGTGGTCAAGACCGTGAGCGGGGCGGGCATCGCGCGGAAGGTCGCGCGACTGGTCCCCGTCGCGGTGATCAAGGGGTGATGGGCGGTAGTACCCCCCTCTGCCAGTGGTCGCCCCGCGACCTACCATCTCCCCCCGTTAGGGGGGAAGTGGCGGGCTCGCAGGGCGAGCGGCGACGAAGGGGGTCGGCGCCGTGCCAATCCGATCCACTCATCAAACCACGCATAAGGTTATCGAGAAGACACCGGTTGTAGGGGCAGCTCTGAGAGCTGCCCCTTAGCTGTCATGGGAAGTATTGGCACAGAATGTTATGACCGACCTCTCACCCCCTTCGCCCCTTCGGGGCACTTCCCCCTGTTAGGGGGCAGTTTATCTCGTTAGTAACCAGATCGCCCCCTAGTAGGGGCAGCTCTGAGAGCTGCCCCTACCATGCCATCGACACGGAGCATCGCGCGCCACAAACTGCCCTGAGATTGCGATGCCAGCCCCCTGAATAAACACCCCTCCCCCCTGACTTGACTCCTACCCCAATTAATGCGATAACAACCTACAATAAACGTTGCACTGATCATCAGCCTAGCGAGTTAAGGAGTTGGGGCGCATGGTGTCACCGTATCAGGACAAGGTTGCTCTGTGGCACTGGGAGGGCGACGCGGTCGGCGAGGCAACGATAGACGAGCTGGCCCGGATGGTCAAGACACGGGCCCCGGTTGTCGATGCGATCTTCGTGAAAACGAGCGACGGTCCTGAATGGCAGGGCGCGTACGACAGCAAAGAGTCGATGAAAATCCGCGGGCCGCAGGACATCAGGCGCTGGATCGACACCCTGGCTAACTACGGGCTGGAGTTTCACTCCTGGAAGGTGCTGCGCGGAATCCAGATCGACCGGGAGATCGATCTGATTGTGCAGACGGCATCGATACCGGGCGTCAAGTCCATCATTCTGGATATTGAACCCTACGAACATTACTGGCAGGGCAGCCGCCAGGACGTCATCCGGCTGATGTCCGGCGTGCGGCAGCGCATTGGCCCGAACTTCCACATCGGGATCAGCGTTGACCCGCGCAGCCACTGGTACAATGCCATCTACCCGGATGCCTGGCGACCGTACATCAACAGCGTGCATCCGCAGTGCTACTGGGGCACGATGCAGCGCAGCCCGGAGAGCATCCTCACCGAGACGTACGTGACATGGGGCGGCTACGGCCTGCCCATCTATCCGGTTCTACAGGCGCACGGCGTCTCACCGGACAGCATCCGCCGCGCGCAGGACGTCGCCCGCAGCGTGCGCGGCGCGACGGGGCTCTCCTACTGGCGCATTGGCGTGATCGGCCCGCTAGAGTATGAGGCCATCAACGACGAGGTGGTCGATTCCGAGGTCGGCCCGGACGATGTATGGCGGCGCTACGGCTGGCAGAAGATCATCGCCCCGTACGAGTCCGGCTACATGGACGGCACGCACATCGGCCTGCCCCCCGGTCAGGTACTGAGTGAGTTCACAAGCGTGCGCGGCCACCCGATCAAGTACAAGCAGACGCGCGCCGACCGCGACACGGTCTGGACGCTGTGGCGGCCCAACATCCCGGAGCGCGGCGTCTACGAGATCTCGGTGTTCATTCCGAGCCGCCACGCCACGACGCGCAACGCCCGCTACCACATTCACGGGATTGCAAACAGCAACCAGGAAGTGATCGTCAAGCTCGATCAGTCGCGCTACAACGACCAGTGGGTGCCGCTCGTCGTGTACGAGTTTGACCGCGTACCGGAGGGCGCGCAGGTCAACCTGACCGACCTGACCGACGAGAACGACCGCGAGATCGCCTTCACCGCGATCCGCTGGCGGCAGGTGGTTGAGTCGTCGGAGCCGTCCAAGCAGGCAGGCTTCGATCCGCCCGTCGGCACGGTGCAGGAGCGGCTGAGCGACCAGGTCTGGCCCGGCACGTGGTTCGATGCGACCGGCTATGCCACGTACTACACCTCCATCGGGCCGGCCTACCACACCGGCGCGGACCTGAACAACAACTCCCCAACCTGGGACTCCGACCGCAACGCGCCCGTGTACGCCCCAGCCGATGGTGTCGTGACCTACTCCGCGCCCGCCAGCGGCACGTGGCACTATCTCATCATCATCCGGCATGACCCGCTGCCGGATGGCACAGTGGTATGGAGCCGCCTCGCGCATGTGCAGAACCCGCTCGTCCGCGAGGGCGACCGTGTGGTGCGCGGGCAGCACATCGCCAACGTCGGCAACGCGGGTGGGCAGCTTCCGTACCACCTGCACTTCGACATCGCCAAGACGGATATCCTCGAGTCGCGTCCCGGTCACTGGCCCGGCCTGAATCTCGATGAGGTCTACCGCCACTACGTCGATCCGAAGAAGTTCATCCAGGAGCACCGCCCGCGGCGATAGCAGACGACGGGACAGTGTTCAGCAGGGGCGCGTATTGCGCCCCTGTTTGTGTTTGACCTGAGGCCGGCCCAAGTTGAAAGACAACCGTTCGGCACAGAGGCCCGAACAACTTTTACCAATCCCCGGGCGGGTGGGCTATACTCCCTGCCAGGTACGCAGGCTTCGAGTGAGATCACCCGCACGATGAACAGACGCTCCACAATCCCCCTGCTGCTGCTTGTTCTTGCCGCAGCCGTTGTTGGCTGCACCCGGCAACCGGCTGTGCTCGACGAGACACCTGCCGCCGGAGCCGCTGTGACCGCCGCCCCGCCCGGCGCTGAGATCGCCGAGCCGACGACGGTCGGGGACCCGACGCCGTACCCCACCGCGACGCTCGCGCCCACGCCAATGCCCACGCCGCCGCCGGTCGAGTCGCTGCCCAGCATGGCCTTTGAGGTCGAGCTGTTTTACGGCGAGCGCTGGATGCGCGTGCACCAGACCGTCGACCTGACCAACCACTCGCGCAGTGTGTGGGAGGAGGTCGTGTTCAGCGTGCCGCTGCACTACAACCAGGGCGCATTCCTGCTCGATGCGCTGGAGGTGACGGTCGGCGAGGACGTGCTCACCGAGTTGCCGGGCTGGGAGAACCAGACCATCCTGCGCGTCCCGCTGCCGCGCCCCGCACAGCCGGGCGAGCCGATCCACCTCGACTTCCGCTACCGCGTGCTGATCCCGCCCATCGAAAAGACAAGCTGGCCGCCGCAGGGCACGACCGGCTGGACGCCCGAGGTGATCCAGGCGGGCGAGTGGTACCCCTCGCTCGTGCCCTACAACGAGGACGAGGGCTGGCAGACATGGCTCTACCATCCCGTCGGGGACCCCACCGCCTACCCGCTCGTCAATGTGGACCTGACCGTCTGGGCGGAGGACGGCATCGTCATCGCCAGCGGCGGCCCGATCGACGGGCTGGGCGGCTACCCCGGCCTGGGTGTGGATGGCGGCTGGCATTTCCGCGTCGAGCGGGCGCGGGGCATTGCGCTCTATGCAAGCCCGTTCTATGAGGTCGCCATCGACGAGCAGTACCACGTGCCGATCTACAGCTACTACTTCCGCGACCACCCGGAAGCCGGGCAGGCCGCGCTGGAGATCGCGCGGAACTCCATCGACCTGTTCGAGCGGCTGTACGGGCCGTACCCGTACACCACGCTCAGCGTCGTGGAGAACGGCTTTTTCGGCGGCATGGAGTACACGGAGCTTGTCTCCGTCACCGATTACGCCTATGCAACCTACCCCGGCGAGCCGCCCTCCATCCTGCACGCGCTGACGGCGCACGAGGTCGCGCACCAGTGGTGGTATGGCGCAGTCGGCAACCACCAGGCCCGCGAGCCCTGGCTGGATGAAACCATCGCCTTCTACAGCGAGGTGCTCTATCTGGAGGAGTACGCGCCGGAAGGCGTCGACTGGTGGTGGCGCGTGCGTGTGGATCAGTACAGCCCGGAGGGGCCGGTCAACGCCTCGCCAACCGACTACCGCAGCAGCAGTACGTTCATCGTGTACACGTACGGGCAGTCGGCGCGCTTCATGCGCGGGCTGCGGGAGCGGATCGGTGACGAGGACTTCTTCAACTTCCTGCGCAACTATTACATACGGTACCAGTGGCAGATGGTCACCGCGGAGGACTTCTTCAGCACGCTGCGCGAGCACACCGACGCAGATTATGGCGACCTTGTCGAGCTTTATTTTCAGGACCTGAACATAGACGTGAGCAGCCGCCAGTGAACAGCTTACAGATCGCGTGGGCATTTGTAGAGCAGTATTACCCGGAGTGCCGGGCGGCGTTCCTCGGCGCGGATGCCGCCTGCACTGGCGAGCCAACCTCCGGGCTTGACATCCTGGTTATTACCGACTGTGCGGACGCGCCCGCCTGCCAGCCGCACACCTTCCGCGGCTGGCCCGTCGAGCTTGCCGTGCACAGCGAAAGCTCGCTGTACCAGGGCTTCGAGGCCGACCGCGTCCGGCGGCAGCCGTCGCTGCTGCGCATGTGCGCGGAAGGTATCGTGCTGCGCAACGTAGACGGCACGGCGGACCGCGCCCGGCAGACGGCGTGCGACGTGCTGGAGGCAGGCCCGCCCCCGCTCTCCGACGCCGAGGCGCAGCGCTTCCGCTGCTCGCTGCATACGATGGTCGATGACCTCGAAGCGTCGGAGGATGTGGACGAGTCGCTGTTCATCATCCACACGCTCGTCAAGACGCTGGTGGACTTCCTGCTGGCAGAGAACCAGCGATGGGGCGGCTGTGGCAGGTGGGCGCTGCGCGCGCTCCGCGAGCTGGACGCCGGGCTGGCCGAAGAACTCCTGCGGGCGCTGTGGACGTTCTACGAGCTGGGTGACCCCGACGCGCTGATCGGCTTTGTGGAGCGGCAGGCGCTCAGGCCGGCAACGAGGCATGGCTAGGACGATCATCGGCGTGATGGGCGGCGGCGAGAGCGCGCCGGAGAGCGCTATACGCGACGCCTACCGGCTGGGCGAGCTTATCGCCGGGGCCGGGTGGGTGCTGCTGTGCGGCGGGCGCGGCGCGGGCGTGATGGATGCCGCCGCACGCGGGGCGCAGAGCCGGGGCGGGCTGACCGTCGGCGTGCTGCCCGACAAGGATACGCGGGGCGCGTCCGCGCACCTCGACATCAGCATTGTGACCGGCATGGGCAGCGCCCGGAATGTGATCAACGTGCTGTCGAGCGACGTGGTGATCGCCTGCGGAGGCGGCGCGGGCACGCTCTCCGAGGTCGCGCTGGCGTTGAAGCACGCCCGCCCGGTCATCCTGCTGAACTTCGACCTCGGCGGGCTGCTCGGCGAGTACCGTGAGCGCGGCCTGCTCCACGACGCCGCCACGCCGGAGGAGGCCGTGCAGATCGCCCGCAGGCTGCTGGGCGAAACGCTGTAGGGATGGGTAGACGCATGCGAGGCAGACTGAAAACACCAGCGGGCAACCCCTCTCGCCTCGCAGCGTCCTGCAGACGCCGCCCGGCTTTGTCTCCCCCTTGCAAGGGGGAGATGGGATTGCGAAGCAATCTCAGAGGGGGTTTCAGAGCCGCTTGTCGGCTGGCTGATAATGTCAGCGCCCGCCGTTTTAACCCCACCCCCTTCCCCTCACCCCGGCTTGCGCTCTGCGCAGCCTGCGGCGGGGTTTGCTCAGGTTGTTGACCCATGCCCGCCCTGCTCCGCCGCCGCCCGGTTCTGATTGCCGCCGCCCTGCTCGCGGTGCTGCTCGTCGCGGGGGCGCTCGTTGTGCGCGCCCGGCTCATCGCCGACCTGCCCGACGTGAACGACCTCTCCGCCGGGCTGCACGTCCCCTCAATCCGCATCACTGACCGGCGCGGGCGGCTGCTGTATGAGGTCATCGGCGAGCAGGCGGGGCGGCACAGCGTCATCGCGCTGGAGGACGTGCCGCAGGCCTGCATCGACGCGACCATTGCCACCGAGGACGCCAACTTCTACCGGCACCCCGGCGTCGATCCGCTCGCCGTGCTACGCGCCGTGTGGATCAATCTGCGCGGCGGCGAGGTCATCTCCGGCGGTAGCACCATCACCCAGCAGGTCGCGCGGAACGTCCTGCTCAACCCGCAGGAGCGCGCCGAACGCACGCTGGAGCGCAAGCTGCGCGAGAGCATCCTCGCCTACCGGCTGGCGCGCCGCTACGAGCGTGATGATATCCTCACCCTGTACCTCAACCAGACGTACTACGGCAACCTCGCCTACGGCATCGACGCGGCGGCGCGGGCCTATTTCGGCAAGCCGGTGGGAGAGCTGGGCCTCGCGGAGTGCGCGCTGCTGGCAGGGCTGCCACAGGCCCCGGCGCTCTACGACCCGCTGACCGACCCCGAGGCGGCAGCGGCGCGGCAGAGCGTCGTGCTGGGGCTGATGGTCCGGCATGGCTACATCGACGAGGCGCGGGCCGCAGCCGCCCGCCGCGAGCCGCTTGCCTTTGCCGTCGAGCGCTACCGCATCGAGGCCCCGCACTTCGTCATGGCCGTCTACGACGAGCTTCAGGCACGCCTGCCGCCGGAGGTGCTCTATGCGGGCGGGCTGGAGGTCCGCACCACGCTCGACCTCGACTGGCAGCACACCGCCGAGCGCATCGCCCGGCGGCAGCTTGAGCGGCTCAACACCCCCACGGCGGATGAGCCGCCCCACAATGCAACCGGCGCGGCGCTCGTCGCGCTCGACCCACATACCGGGCAGGTGCTCACCATGCTGGGCAGCCCGGACTACTTCAACCCGGCGACCAGCGGCGCAATCAACATGGCGCTCGCGCCGCGCCAGCCCGGCTCGACGCTCAAGCCGTTCACCTACGCCCTCGCCTTCGACCCCGACCAGCCCGACCCCTGGACGCCCGCGACGATGCTGCTCGATGTGAGCACGTCGTTTGTCACCAAAGAGGGCTACGCCTACACGCCCGTCAACTACGACCGCAAGGAGCACGGCCCGGTGCTGATCCGCGAGGCGCTGGCCTCCAGCTACAACATCCCGGCGGTGATCGCGCTGGAGCACGTCGGCGTGAACCGCCTGCTGGCGTTCGCAGGGCGGCTGGGCATGACGACGCTCAACGACCCTGAAAAGGTCGATCTCTCGCTGACGCTCGGCGGCGGCGACGTGCGCCTGCTGGAGCTTGCCGCCGCGTACGCGGCCTTTGCCAACGGCGGGCGCGCCGTCAGCCCGGTGATGATCCTCGACGTGAAGGATGCAAGCGGCGAGACGATCTATTCGGCACGGTCGGGGCTGGGCGGGCGCGTGATCGACGAGCGGGTGGCGTGGCTCATCAGCGACATCCTCAGCGACAACAACGCCCGCGCCCCGGCCTTCACCACGCACAGCATCCTGCAGATCGGGCGGCCCGCCGCTGTCAAGACGGGGACGACCACAGACTTCCGCGACAACTGGACCGTCGGCTACACGCCCAACCTCGTCGTCGGCGTGTGGGTCGGCAACGCCGACAACTCGCCCATGCTGGACATCAGCGGGGTGAGCGGCGCGGGGCCGATCTGGCACCACTTCATGCGGACGGTGCTGCGCGGGCAACCGGAGCTTGGCTTCGAGCGGCCCGACGGGCTGGTGCGGGCCGAGGTCTGCGCGCTCTCCGGCAGGCTGCCCACGCCCGACTGCCCGCACACCCGGCGCGAGTGGTTCATCGAGGGCACTGAGCCGACGGAATACGACACGATCTACCGCCGCATCGAGATCGACACCGCGACCGGCCTGCCCGCCGACGGCTCCACCCCGCCCGACCGCCGCCAGGCGCGGATCTTCCTCGACCTGCCGCCACAGGCGCACGACTGGGCGCGTCAGCAGAACCTGCCGCTGCTGGCCGACCTCCCGCACCAGTCCGCTGCCGCGCCCGCCGGCACCGGCACGCTGATCATCACCGCGCCAGACGCGCAGACCATCTACCGCATCGATCCGAGCCTGCCTCTCAGCGCACAGCAGATCCGCATCGTGGCAGCCGGGCCGCCCGGCCTGCACGATGTGGCGCTCTATGTAGACGACCGCCTGCTGGGGGTGTTCGACGCGCCGCCCTTCGAGGCGTACTGGATGCTGGAGCCCGGCGAGCACACCGTGCGGGCGGAGGGCATCCGCGCCGATGGGCAGCGCACCGAGAGCGCCGAGGTGCCCTTCAGGGTGAACCCGCCATAGCCGCACCTACGCCGCGTGTGTACCCACCGGCGAGCGCCGGGCGTATACTGAGGCTGGCACGAGGGGGGCAATAAAATCCGCCGCGACTAAAGTCGCGGCTCCACCCTATCAGCCATGTGGATGCACCACGCGCCCGATTAAACCCAGAGGTAACCACTATGACCGCTGATACACGACGTGAACGGATCGACAGCCAGCCCCCGGAGGTGCGGGAGGGCGTCCGCATATTTGTGCGCAAGCAGGTCGTCTTCCTGCTGATCCTCGCCGCGCTGCTGTTCGGGGTTTCCGGGCGGCTGGACTGGACGTGGGGCTGGGTGCAGTTTGTGCTGTACGTGCTCGCCGTCGCCGGCATGATCGCCGCGATTCTGCCGGTGCACCCGTCACTGCTGGCCGAGCGGGCGAGGCTCCAGCCGGGCACGAAGAAGTGGGACGTTGTGATCACGATGCTGGCGGCGTCGCTCCTGCCGATAGCGACGTGGGTGGTCGCCGCGCTGGACATGCGCTTCGGCTGGCAGCCGGACTTTTCCGCCACCGTGCAGATCATCGCGACCGTGTTCTGGGTGCTGGGCTACGGCCTGACCATCTGGGCGATGCGCGCCAACGCCTATTTCTCCGCCACCGTGCGCATCCAGTCGGAGCGCGATCACCGGGTGGCGACGGGCGGGCCTTATCGCATCATCCGGCACCCCGGCTACGTCGGCGCGATCATCTTCCAGCTCGCGACCCCGATGATGCTCGGCTCGCCGTGGGGCCTCATCCCCAGCGTGCTGGCGGCGTTGCTGTACGTCGTGCGGACCGCGCTGGAGGACCGCACGCTGCGCGAGGAGCTTCCCGGCTACGAGGCCTACACCCGCCAGACGCGCTACCGCCTGCTCCCCGGCGTGTGGTGAGGGTGGTGCACGAGTGGCACGGATGGGATGAGTCCGCACATGATACGGATATAAGGGACTTTAGCGGATGAGTGTGACAGCTTGGTCACGTCCTGCCGACCGTTCTATGGCAGTAGACTGGTAGGGGCGGGTCTGAGACCCGCCCCTACAAACATCGGACTATTCAGAATACTAGCGTCTGCCTAATCGGCAGAACACCGCATATTGTCACGCTAATTCTTAAGATTCACTCTTCCCCACCGGCGCGAGCCCGGCCTCGCGCACGAGGTCCGGCACGACCTCTTCCCAGCCCACAGCCATCAGATGAATGCCGTTCACGCCCTCAAGCCGCCGCACCTGCTCGATAAGCTCCAGCGCAATCGCGAAGCCCTCCTCCGCCGCGCCATCGCCCGCCCGCTCCATCCGCTTGAGCACCGCCTCGGGGATGGACACGCCGGGCACCTTGTAGTGCATGTACTCGGCCATGCGCAGGCTCTTGAGCGGGGCGATACCGGCCAGGATATACACCTTGTCGAGCACGTCCCGCTTGGCCAGCTCGTTCAGCCACACCTCAAAGCCGCCGATGTCGAACACGACGTTGGTCTGGAAGAACTGCGCGCCCGCATTGATCTTCTTGTGCTCGCGGATGGCCTGAAACTCCGGGCGGGAGGCATAGGGTGAGGCCGCCGCACCGATGAACAGCTTCGGCGGGGACTTGATCTCGCGCCCGTCGAGGTAGATGCCCTCGTCCCGCATGCGCCGCAGGATCCACAGCATCTGCACCGAGTCAATATCGACCACGTCCAGCCGTCCGAGCGGGGCAGGCCCCATGCGCCCGCTGTCGCCGGAGAGGCAGAGCACGTTGCGCACGCCGAGCGCGCTCGCGCCGATGACCTCGGCCTGCAGGCCGGTGCGCGTGCGGTCGCGCGCGGCAATCTGCATGACCGGCTCGGCGCCCTGCTCAAGGGTCAGGACGCTGCACGCCAGGCTCGACATGCGCGGCGTTGCCGAGGGGCTGTCCGTGAAGTTGATAGCGGCCACATACGGCTTGAGGAGGTCCACATTGCGGAGCAGCCTGCCGGTCGCGGTGCTCATCGGCGGGGACACCTCGGCGGTGACGACGAACTCGCCCACCCGCAGCCGTCGCTCCAGCTCCGACACCGGCTCGTCATACGCCGGGGGGTGATACTCGGCGTCGCCCCGCCACCAGTCGGGCTGGCGCACCGGCTGGAAGACCGACTGCCACGTATCGTGGCGGGTCTGTGCATCGCCGGAGAGCATCCCGCCGACAAACTGCTTCACGCCGACCTTGCGCACCTGCTCGATCACGTCCAGCCACGTCTCGCCGCCGACCTTGTCCCAGTCGAGCGGGGGCAGAACTTCGAGCAGCATTTCCTCACGGCCCATCTGGAAGGCCCGCTCGTAGATCTTGTACCAGACGCAGGGGCGCGTCTCATCCACGTAGCAGCGTTCCGGCGTCGAGCCGCCGCACGGGCCGTTGCGCAGCCCCTTCGGGCACTCCATCGGGCAGATGAAGGCTGTCTCTTGCAGCAGGCAGTTGCCGCACATGCGGCAGCCGAACAGCGGGCCTTTTACCGCAAGCTCGACGGCGGCCAGTGCGCGGCGGCCAAACGACTCGCGCTTGAAGGGACGGAAAGCGGGCTGCCAGCGGCGGGCGGGTGTGAAGATCGGCATGGAAACCCTCGTGTTGCTTGACCTACTGAGAAGTACGGTGTCGCCAGACGATGTCGATGATGAATATCAGGTTAGCGTGCGGGGGCCGATCTGCCTAGTGTGATTCATCACCCGCCGGGCGTGATCTCACGATAGCCTGTCGATCAGCCGCCGGATACCGCCCACCACATCACCGCCGAGGTCAAAGGTGAGCACGCGGCGGCCCGCGTCGAGCAGCGCCTGCCGGTCACCGAGCGCCTGCGCCCGCTTCAGCACGCCGAACGTGATCGAGGACGCGTCCGCGCCAGCCTCATCGGGGATCGGCGCGTCCTGATCGCCGCCGCCGATAAGCTGCACGAACAGGCCCTTGCCCGCGTCGCCCTTGTGGAGCTGCCCGGTCGAGTGCAGGAAGCGCGGCCCGTAGCCCAGCGTCACCGCCTGGCCGGTCGCGTCACGCAGGCGGGTTTGCAGGTCGCGGAGCGCGCTGGTGGTCGACTCAGTCGGCGCAACATAGGCGTGCAGCGCGATGTAGCCGCCCGGCTGCGTCTGCCGCACAAACTCTCTCAGGGCCTCCAACACCGACCCCGCCGTGACATCCCCGTACACCGTGATGCCGCCATCCTGCAGGAGCGGGTCGAGCGCGGGCAGCGCGCCCTGCTCGCGGTAGGCGTCCATCATCTCGCGGGCGCGCCGCTTGGCGGACTCGACGTTCGGCTGGTTGAAGGGGTTGATGCCGAGGTGATAGCCCGCAACCGCCGTCGCAAGTTCCCACAGGAACATCAGGCCGCCGAGGTCGTAGGGGTCCCCAACCTCGATCTGCACGACCGGATGCCCGGCCTGCACGAGCGCATCGACCGCGCCCGCGGGGAGAGGCTCGCCCTGGAGCGTCGTCACCACGAACAGTCGGTCCGGCCCGTAAACCTGCGGGTCAGCCCCCGGCGTCTCGCCGACGACGGGCAGGATGCCGGTGCCCTCCTTGCCGGTGCTCTCGGCGACAAGCTGCTCCACCCAGTCGCCAAAGGGCGCAAGTGTGGGCGACGAAATCAGCGTGAGCTTGTCACGCCCGTGGTGGGCCAGCACGCCCATGATCGCGCCGAGCCGCGCGGCGGGGTTCTCCTCGACGCGGCAGCGGTCGGCAAAATCGCTGGCCCGCTGGAGGAACGTCTCGACATCCACGCCCAGCAGCGCGGCGGCGACCATGCCGAAATACGACAGCGCCGAGTACCGCCCACCGATTGTCGGGTCGTTGCGGAACACCTCGCGGAAGCCGAGGTCCGTGCTGAGCCGGTCGAGCGGGGTATCCGCGTCGGTGATGGCGACAAAGTGCGCGCCCGCGCCTTCCTCGCCGACCACATCCACGACCCGATTGTAGAAGAACTTGAAGAAGGAGATCGTCTCGGCAGTCGTGCCGGACTTGGTCGCGACGACGAACAGCGTTCGCGCCGGATCGATATGCCCAGCATGGGCCAGCACCGCGCCGGGGTCGGTGCTGTCGAGCACGTCGAGCGGCAGGCCGCCGTTTGTTGGGCCGAAGATCCGCGCGAACACGTCAGGGGCGAGGCTGGAGCCGCCCATGCCCAGCCACAGCACGCGCTCGTAGCCGTCGGCGACCACACCTTTACGCAGGGCGTGCAGCCGCTCCGCGTCGCGCAGCGTGTCACTGGCCGCGTTGAGCCAGCCCAGCCGGTTGCTGATGCCCTCGTCCTCCGGCTTCCAAACGGTGTGATCGCGCGCCCAGATGCGCGCGGTGATGGTCTCCGCCGCCATCCTGGCGACGGCGTCGGACAGGGCCTCCTGATACTCGCCCGGGTTGATGCTCTCGGTCAGCTTGACCATGTCGTAGTCTCCTACCCCTAAAAGCGCGGATCAAGCCGTGAGGGGCGCGTGCCCCTCACAAAAGCGACGTTATGCGCGGTTGATCATAAACGAGGCAGAACGTTCAAAGTAGGCGATCAGCATCGAGCGGTCGGGCTCCCCAATGCCAACCTCGTCGATTGCTGCGATCATGTGCCCCACCCAGGCGTCGCGCTCCGCCTGCCCGATGGGGAACGGCAAGTGTCGGGCCCGCAGGCGCGGATGCCCGCGCAGTGCATTGTAGCGAGCAGGCCCGCCCCAGTACTGCGTCAGGAACAGAAACTGGTGCTCCTTGCCCGGCTCCAGGTCATCAGGGAACATCGGGCGGAGCAGCGGGTCGCGCTCGATGCGCGCGTAGAACGCATCGACCAGGCGTCGGAATGTCTCGTCGCCCCCGACGCGCTCGTAGAGAGTCTGCTGTTCGTCATCGAATATCAGTGGATCACTCATGGCGAGGCTGAGTGTAGCGCAGCCGGGGCGAGATGTCCATCGGGGCGGAACCGCCGTCCCTCACCCCGGCCCGCGTGTGGTGGTATTTGTCCACGAATGACACGAATGATTCTCAGGACGCAGGGAGCCGCGACGTTCAGTCGCGGCGGTCCTCCACCACGCAAGCGGCGATTCATTACCACATTCTGTTTCTGCGACGGCTTGCCTCACGTGCAATCCCTCCCCGCGTCGCTACGATCAGAGATGATGTTCGGTTTTACGAGGAAGGAGCAGCAGATGGCAGAAGCACCGAAGCCGGGGGACATGGCCCCCGATTTTGAAGCGACAACCGACACCGGGGAAACCGTGCGCCTGAGCGACTATCGCGGGCAGCGCGTCGTGCTGTACTTTTACCCGAAGGACGACACGCCGGGCTGCACCAAGCAAGCCTGCAGTTTCCGCGACAACTACGCCGAGTTCAACGCACGCGGCGCGGTGGTGCTGGGCGTCAGCCCCGACCCGCAGTCCAGCCACGTGAAGTTCAAGCAGAAGTACGGCCTGCCCTTCACGCTCATCGTGGATGAGGACCACAGCATCGCCGAGGCATACGGCGTGTGGGGCGAGAAGAAGATGTTGGGCAAGTCGTACATGGGCATTATCCGCAGCCACTTCGTCATCGACGAGGATGGCCGCATCCTCGACGCCGCCGTGAACGTCGGGCCAGAGGCCAGCGTCGAGAAGGCACTCGCCACGCTGGAGGCCCGCACGACGGCGTAAGCCCTCATCCTCAGGAGCAGGAAGCGTATCAAAAACCCCCTCTCCGCACATGGAGAGGGGGTTCGCTGCTTTCGACAGATCGCTCAGAGCGAGCGCCTAAATGTGGATGTAGCCGCCGGCAATGCCGTGCGCGGTCTCGGCCAGCACCTCGCTGAGGGTCGGGTGCGCGTGGACGTTCCGCGCGATCTCCTCTGCCGTGAGTTCCGCCATGTGCGCAAGCGTGTACTCCGGCAGCAGTTCGGTCACCTCGGGGCCGATCATGTGCCCGCCGAGGATCTCCCCGTACTTGGCATCGCTGATCAGCTTGATAAAGCCCGCCGACTCGCCCAGGCCGAGCGCCTTGCCGTTCGCCTGGAAGGGGAACTTGGCCACCTCGACCTCGTACCCGGCTTCGCGGGCCTCCTGCTCGGTGTAGCCGAAGCTCGCGATCTGCGGGCGGCAGTAGGTGGCACGCGGCATGAACTTGTAATCGTACGGCAGCTTCGAGTCAAGCCCGGCGATGGTCTCCGCTGCGACAATGCCCATGGCGCTGCCCACATGCGCCAGCATCAGCTTGCCCGTCACGTCGCCGATGGCGTAGACGTTCGGCACGCTGGTCCGCATCTGGTCGTCCACCTGGATGAAGTTGCCGCGCTCGGTCATCGCCACACCGAGGTTCTCCAGCCCGAAGCCCTCGACGTTGGGCGCGAAGCCGATCGCCACAAGCACCTGCTGCGCGTCAATCGTCTGCTCGCCGTCCGCAGTGGACACGCGCACCGTGACGCTGCTCTCGCCCTCCTCGATGCCCTCGACACGCGCACCGGTCATCAGCTTGATGCCGAGCTTCTTGTAGGCCTTCGCCAGCTCGTCGCTGACCTCCGGGTCCTCCAGCGGCGCGATGCGGTCCATCATCTCCACGATGGTGACATCCGCGCCATAGCTGTTGTAGACGTAGCTGAACTCCAGGCCAATCGGCCCCGCGCCGACAACCACGACCTGCTCCGGCACCTGGTCGGAGAGGATGGCCGGCAGGTACGAGACGACGCGCCCGCCCTCGCGGTCAAGCTCCACGCCGGGGATGCTGCGCGGGTGCGCGCCGGTGGCAATGATCAGGTTCTTGAACGTGAGCGTCTCCTGCCCACCGTCGTTCAGGTCCACCCGGATCGTCTGCCCATCCTGGATGGTGCCCCAGCCCTCGTAGGTGTCGATCTTGTTCTTCTTCATGAGGAACTGGACGCCCTTGACCAGCCGGCTGCTGACCTGACGGCTGCGCTTGTGCGCGACGCTGTAATCAAGCTGGAGGTTGTCGAACGAGAAGCCGTACTGCTTGCCCTCGTTCTTGAGCAGGTGGGCGATCTCCGCGTTGCGCAGCAGCGCCTTCGACGGGATGCAGCCGACGTTCAGGCAGACGCCGCCCCACCACTGCTTCTCGACGATGGCGACGCTCAGCCCGAGCTGGGCGGCCCGGATCGCGGCGACGTACCCACCGGGGCCGGCGCCGAGGACGACGACATCATATTCCTTAGCCATGTGAGCTCCTTTGTGAGAGGCTTCGAAACGAACAAACCAGCACAGCGCACCCACGAGGCGTGGCGGCTGTGATTGTGGCGAGTCACGCCTAGATTGTAATCGCTCATGGGTGGGCTTTCCAGTGTGGAACGCGGGGGCGGTGGTCAGAAGTGCAGGCGTTCACGGATGTGAATCGCGGAAACCTGTCGGCGGCTTGTTGGTCCACGAATGACACGAATAACACGAATGATTCCACAGGGGCACACGGAGCCGAGACTAAACGTCGCGGCGGTTCGTTAACGCCATCTCCCACATCCCGGCCCCTTTCCGTGCCCTCCGCGCCGTTCCGCGCTTTCCGCGATTCAGCTTCGCCCGGTCCGCACCCACTGGTCAAGCAGTGACGTGTGGTCGAGGATCATGTCCGCCCCGGCACGCTCCAGTTCCGCTCGCTCCCCGAACCCGCACAGCACTGCGCAGGTCCACGCCCCGGCGCGGACGCCCGCACGCACGTCCACGGTGGTATCGCCCACCATCAGGCAGCGCGTAGGGTCCACACCAAGCTGCCGTGCCGCCCACTTCACCGGCTGCGGGTGCGGCTTGATGCGCCACGTCGTATCGCGCCCGGCGATCACGTCGATGCACTCCCGCACGCCGATCGCCTCCAGGTAGAACTCGGACTCGCGCACCGTCCGCGTGCTGACCACGCCCAGCTTGTAGCGCCCCGCGAGATGCCGCACCATCTCGTCCACCCCGGCCATCGGCGGGATGGTCTCCGGGAGGCCGGTGCCACCGTTCAGCGCGATGAGCAGGCGCAGCAGGGGCGTGTCCAGCCCGACGAGGTCAAGCAGCGTGAACGCGGCGTTCCCCGGCGACTCGGCAGCCATGACGAGGCGGCGGGCGAGCGTCTCGGCCTTCTCCGGGGAGCGTATCACCCGGCTGAGGCGTTGCGCCCAGCGGTTCACGTTGGCGTCGTCCGTCTCGATGAGCGTGCCGTCCATGTCAAACAGGATGGCGTCGATGTCGTCAGGGGTGAAGGGAATGTTGTCCATAGTCCTCTGGTCTGTACAGGCAGGGATTCAACCCGCCCGATTGTAGCAGGTTGATCCACAGATGGCATGAATAGAATCCACAGATGCTACAGATAGCACAGTTTAGTCGTGGCGGCCTTTCCACCGCGGCGGCTTTGCCCCCTCCTCTTGGTCCCGGCCCTGTGCAGTGGTAGACTCCTGCGATATGAACGATCCACAACTGGTTAATTCCGAGGGGCCGGTCGAGCGCCGGCGCATCCACGTGGATGGCGTTGTGCAGGGCGTCGGCTTCCGGCCCTTCATCTACGGGCTGGCGACCCGGCACGGGCTCACCGGCTGGGTGCTGAACTCATCCTCCGGCGTGGATATCGAGGTGGAAGGCCCGCCGGGCGAGGTCGAGGCCTTCCAGCGCGAGATTATCACCGAGGCGCCGCGCCTCGCCCGCATCGACCGGGTGCGCGGCGAGGTCATCCCGCCGAACGGCGCGGAACAGGGCTTCACCATCCGGCACAGCGAGGCCGATACGGGCATCTCGCTCGTCTCGCCCGATGTCGCCACCTGCCCCGACTGCCTGCGCGAGTTGTTCGACCCGGCAGACCGCCGCTACCGCTACCCCTTCACCAATTGCACCAACTGCGGGCCGCGCTACACCATCATCGAGGCGATGCCCTACGACCGCCCGCAGACAACCATGCGGATCTTCGAGATGTGCCCGCAGTGCCGCGCCGAGTACGAGGACCCGCTCAACCGCCGCTTCCACGCGCAGCCCAACGCCTGCCCGGTCTGCGGGCCGCGCGTCGAGCTTGTCGCCCCTGCCGAACTGCTCGATGAGGTCGGGGCGGATGGGCTGCAGGACGACATCGCGAGGACGGCGGCGCTGCTCCGTGCCGGGTACGTCGTCGCGCTGAAGGGGCTGGGCGGCTTCCAACTGGCGTGCGATGCGACGAACGACGCGGCGGTGAGGCGGCTCCGCGAGCGCAAGACGCGCCCGGACAAGCCCTTCGCCGTGATGATGGCGACGCTCGACGAGGTGCGCGAACACTGCGTCGTCAACGAGGACGAGGCGGCGCTGCTGGAGAGCCCTGCCGCCCCGATCGTGCTGCTGTATACGCGGCCCGAGTCGACGGTTGCGCCGTCCGTCGCGCCGGATAACCCCATGCTCGGCGTGATGCTGCCCACCACGCCGCTGCATCACATCCTGCTGCGTGACGCGCGCGTGCCGCTCGTTATGACAAGCGGCAACCTCAGCGACCTTCCGATCATCAAAGAGAATGACGAGGCACAGGAGAAGCTCGCGCACCTTGCCGACGCCTTCCTGCTGCACAACCGGCCTATCCGCATGCGCGTGGACGACGCCGTCTGGTGGGTGGACCGCTTCGCCGGGGAGCAGGACGCGGCCCGGCAGCCGCTTCGCCGCGCGCGCGGGGACGCGCCCTACCCGGTGCGGCTGGCGTGGTCCAGCCCGAAGCACCTGTTCGCCGCCGGTGCGGAGATGAAGAACACGCTGTGTCTGGTGCGGGAGAACGAGGCGTTCCTCAGCCAGCACATCGGCGAGGTGAACTCGGTCGAGGCGCTGGACTACTTCCGGGATGCGCTTGACCACCTGAGCCGCGTGTTCAAGGTGACGCCGGAGGTCATCGCGCATGACATGCACCCGGCCTACCTGACCACCCGCCTCGCACGGGAGCTGGCGGAGGCACGGGGCCTGCCGCGAGTCGAGGCGCAGCACCACCACGCGCATATCGCAAGCTGCCTCGCCGAGCACGGGCACCCCGGCCCGGTCATCGGTGTGGCGCTCGACGGCACCGGCTACGGGCCGGATGGCGCGATCTGGGGTGGCGAGGTGCTGGTGGCGGACGTGCGCGGCTACGAGCGGGCCGCCCATCTGGAGTACCTGCCCCTGCCCGGCGGTGAGGCGGCTATCCGCCGCCCGTACCGCATCGCGTGGGGCTACCTGCTCGCCACGCAGGGCGAGATCCCGCCGTTGCCCGCCTTTGACGGGCTGCCGGAGCAGGAGCGGCTGATCGTTGCGCAGCAGGTCAAGCGCGGTTTGAACAGCCCGCCGACCTCAAGCTGTGGGCGGCTGTTCGATGCGGTGTCCGCCATGACGGGCGTGTGCACAGTCACGACCTTCGAGGCGCAGGCGGCGATAGCACTGGAGCTTGCCGCGCGGAGCGTTGACCCGGCGTCGGTGCGGCCCTACCCGTTCTCACTGGAGGAGAGCGGCGAGATCCGGCTGGGCGAGCTGCTGGCCGCCATCTCCGAGGATGTGCTGGCGGGCCGCCCCGTGTCGCAGATCGCCGCCGCCTTCCACGTGACGATCGCCGAGATGGCCGTGCGGGCGGCGGAGCAGGTACGCGAGCGGTACGGGCTGGCGACGGCGGCGCTCTCCGGCGGCGTGTTTCAGAACCGGCTGCTGCTGCGCCTCGCGCGGGAGCGGCTGCGCGCCGCGGGCTTCGACGTGCTGACGCACCGGCAGGTTCCCGCCAACGACGGCGGGCTGAGCCTCGGGCAGGCCGTGCTCGCGCTGCATTCCCTGCTGTAACCCACCTTGCATAGCAGAAACAGCGAGGTCTTGTTTTGGCCGAAGCAACGATCAAGTGGCTTGAGGAGAAGCGGTTCGTCGGCGTAGACAGCACCGATCACGGCATTGTGATCTCCACGCCGAAGGAGGACGGGCGCATCGGCGCAAAGCCGTCCGACCTGCTGCTGCTGGCGCTGGGAAGCTGCACCGCGCACGGCGTGGTCGACATCCTGCAGAAGAAGCGACAGAAGCTAACCGGGCTGGAGGTGCGCGTTACCGGCGAGCAGCAGCCCGACCCGCCCTGGACGTTCACCGGGTTTCACATGCATTTCGTCGTCAGGGGCCGCGACCTGAGCGAGAAAGCCGTCGAGGATGCGATCCGGATCTCGCACGAGAAGTACTGTTCAGTCGCGGCGACGCTCCGGCACGCCGGCCCCGTCACGCACGACTACGAGATTATCGAGGAATAGCGGGCGCGGGAATCATCCTCTGCCCTCTCCCAGCGACCGCAGGTCGCGACCGGGAGAGGGGCCGGGGGTGAGGGCTTCTCTCCCAGCGACCGCAGGTCGTGGCCGGGATGAGGGCGTAGCGGCTGAAGCCACACAAGGGGTGGCCCCTTAATCCCCCCGCCCGTCAGGCAGGCGGCGGGGCGAGCCACCCGGCAGGCGCGGACGACCGCCGCGCGGCGGCACCGGCTTCAGCGCCGACTCGTCGATCTGGACATCACCCAGGTCGCGCTGCTGCTTGATCAACCCCTGCAGGATCGCCGTGCGCTCGGCGATCTGCTCGCGCAGCAGCTTCAGGTCGCGGTCACGCTGCTGCCGCTCGCGGAGCAGCCGCTCATACTCGGCGTCGGCCTGCTGCGCCTCGGCCCGGAGCCGCTCGGCAGCCTCGATGTTCTCGTTGTACGCGCGGCGGAGCCGGTCAAGCTGGCTAACCTGCTCCTCGACCTGCTGGGTCAGCCGGTTGATGCGCTGGGCGTAGGTGTCGCGCATCCGCTCCAGCTCTTCGATCTCCTGGCCGCCCAGGTCGATGTCTGCTAGCATCTCTTCCTGTGCGGACTGGGCCTTCTGGCGCAGGGCCTCCAGCGTGCGGCGATCCTCCTGCAGCTCCTGACGCCGTACCTCGATCTCCTGCAGAAGCTGCGCGTGCTCCCGGTCGAGGTCGTCCGCCTGCTGGCGGGCTCTGGCAACCGCGCTCCGGATAGCATCAAGCTGGCGCTCTGCAAACTCCAGTTCGTGCTTGACACCTTCGGGGTCGATGTGCTTATCTTTCAGGCGGGTGTGGGCGTAGGCGGCGGACGAGAGTGGAGTTCCCCGGTTGGCAAGCTCCCGGCGCAGGCGAGCGGAGCGGATCTGCCAGCCGAGGGCCATCCCCACCAGCAGGGCGGGGATTGTCAGTAAATAAGGCCATATTGTGAGCAGTGTCATGGCAGCCGCCTCATATGAACTTTTGGTTAGAAATCTTTACATTCGATAGAAGTTATATTATGGTTATAATACGGTTGCTAACGAAGAGTGCTACTATCATACGAGTACCCAGTCCCTCTGGCAAGTGCTTCTCGCGAATTGTGGGGCGCGGCGGCACTTGGCAACGCGAAAGAAATACCCAATGCCCATCCCTCTCATAACGTCAGCCTTATCACAGGCGGCTGTGCGGTTATTTGAGTCGCTGATTGATCTCTGCCGTCAGTACAGCGACGCAACCGACGACAGCATGTACATCATCCTCCAACACAACCTCCAGGCAGCCTGCAACAGAGAGCTTCTTGAAGCCGCCATCGATGAGGCACAAACCCGGTTTGGCAGCACGTCAGAGACGTACCAGAACTGGCTGGTTGACTTCGCCAGCGCCTTTGAATATGCCGGTGATCGGCGTTATGCATTCGCCCAGAACCTGTGGCGCGCCTACCTGTTCGGCTCGCAGAATGCCGCCGAGCAACTCTGGGACCTGTACCAGGAGATCCGCCGGGTGGCGAGCCTGAACGGTGACCGCCATTTGCCGCCCTACTGGGGCGAGTGGATTCTGCCCATGCAGACCTTCGCCTTTGAGATGACGAAGGCGCTCACCCGGCACAACGAGGTCTTTAACCATCTCCTTGAGTGGAAGGACCTGCTGGCACTCATCGAGGAGATGCCGGCGGATGACGACGACGGCAACGGCGGCTACCGGCCCGGCGCATATACCGTCATCGGCGAGCTCCCGTTCGACGAGTCGACGTTCACGGCATACCTCGCCGCTTGCACGCGCATCACGGGCAGCGCGGGCCACCTCGCCGTGCCCCTGCAAGACGTGTTCGTGCCGCTGCGGCTCGTCCCCCTGGCCGACTACAACCACCCGGTCGACGCCATCCGCTACCAGACCGCGCACTACGACGCCCCGGAGTTGAACGCCTTCCACACGCCGGTTAACGTGCGGGAGCTTCTGGCTCACCCCGGTATCGAGATCGGCGAGGTGCTGACCCGCCATGACCGGGTGCTCGTGCTCGGCGGGATGGGCGCAGGCAAGACGACGCTGCTGCGCTTCATCGCCCTGCAGTACGCAACCATGCTGCTTGAGGATCCTGCGGGCGGGCTGGAAGTCGAGCGATCGTTCGATGGGTCCGTGCATTACCGGCTGGCGTGGCAGCTTCCGGTGTACGTCAGCCTCGCCGAGTATATCGAGCGCTGCGACGCGTTCAGCAGCCTGCACGAGTTCGTCGTGCGCTCAGCGGCAGAACTCGCCCACGACGAGGCGGTCATCCCAATGGTGCAGAGCCTGATCGCCGGCGGGCAGTGCCTGATCCTGCTCGATGGGCTTGACCAGGCGGCGACGGACGAGCAGCGGCAGGCGCTTGTCGCCGCCGTGGCAGATGCCGCCGACGAGTGGTGGGCCAGCGGCAACCAGGTGATCGTCACCAGCCGCGTCGAGGGCTACGACGCCACCCCCCTGCCCTCTACCTTCACGAGCTATCTGCTCAGGCCGCTCGACCGCGAGCAGATCAGCGCCTTCGTGCTCAACTGGAAGCGCACGCTCGTCCGCCTGCGCTGGCCCCTCCGCAGCGACAAGGATGTGATGCGCCAGGCCAGCACGGAGATGTGGGACCTCCTGCAGGGCATCAATGCGAACCCGCGCCTGTTCGCGCTGCTGAACAACCCACTGCTGCTGCGCATGCTGGTCGAGGTCTACCAGCCGGGCAGCGTGCTGCCGACGGACAAGGCAGCCCTCTACCAGTACATTGCCGAGGCGCTCATACATGAGTGGCGGCTGCCACAGGCGGCGCATCACCGGCCCACCGTGCTCGCGGGCGAGGTTGTCACGCTGCTCGGCGAGCTGGCCTACTGGCTGCACACCACGCGCCCAACCGGCACTATCAGCAACCACGAACTTGAGCAGATCCTTGGCAACATCTGGAGCGACATGCACCCGGAGGCCACGCCGGAGCAGGTCCACGAGGCCGTTGGGGACTTCATCGGCACGCTGCGCCTGCACCCCGGCGTGCTCGTCGAACTCGCGCCGCAGCGCTACGGCTTCGTATACCAGGGGCTTCAGGAGTATTTCGCCGCGCGGCGCATGGTGTCGAGCTTCCGGCACGCGCCGCACCGCATCCGCGAGCATCTGCACAACCCACGCTGGACGGAGGTTATCGCGCTGGCGATCGGGTTCACGGCCCTGTCCTCGCCTGACAACGCTTCCGACCTGATCGAGACGGCGGTGCTGGCCCGCAGCGACCGCGCCGTGATGTTCGGGCAGGCGTCCAGCCCGTTCGAGTCGCTGCTCAAGCGTGATCTGCTGTTCGCCGCGCGGCTGCTTGGCGAGGGCATCGAGGCACGCCCTGAGGTCACGCGGACGGTTGTCGAGCAGGTGACGCGCCTGTGGCTCAACGGCGAGCGGGGCAGCCTGGGCCGCTTCACACTGATCTTCGACAGCGCCCGCCGCCACCTGATCCGCCTGGACGGGACGTCCGCTGTCCGCTACGCCTTTCAGGTCGTGACCGACCACCTCAACATCGCGGACGAATACCTGCAGGCCTACGCCGTTGACGCGCTGACCTTCTGGCCCTCGCTTTACGACGAGGCGCAGGATGCGCTGCTCAGGATGGACGTCCTCGAGCAGCCGGTGCTGGTGCGCCGGGCGGTCGCGCGGGCGCTCAAGCATCTCAGGCCGCTCAAGCACGAGATGTACCGGCTGCTCGTCCGCCTGACCAACGACCTCGACGAGCAGACGTGTGCGCTCGCGCAGGAGGCACTTCAAAGCGCCGGGTCGGTGCCGATGGAAGAGCTCAACATGTGGCTGAGCTACCTGCACAACGGCGACGCCGTCCGTCGCCGGGTGGGGCTGCGCCGCCTGATGCAGATCCGCGCGCTGCCCCGGCCCGCTATCGTCGAGCTGCTGCGCCTGCTCAACGACCCGGACGAGATGACTCGCCAGTTGGCCGTCAAGACGCTGGCGCTCGTGTACGACCTGCCTGACGACGCCCTCACGACCATTTACCGGGCCATTGCCGACGCCGACCCTCCCTTCCGGGCCGCCGCCGTGACCGCGCTCGCGCGCCCGGTCACGCTGCCCGATCAGGTTCTTCGCCAGCTTATCCGCTGGTCGGATGACCCGGACCCCGGCGTGCGCATCGCCGCGATTGAGGCGCTCGGCGCGTGTCAGAACGACGACCCCGAGATCCTCGACGCCCTGCTGGACCGTCTCAACGACGGCGCGGACAGCGTACGTGCAGCGGTGATCGACCCGCTCGTGCGCAAGGGGCAGGATCACCCGCACGTGATGCACATGCTCACGCACATCGTCGCCGACCCCATCGACGAGGTGCGGCTTGCCGTGGCGCGCGCGCTGGCACATGTGAGGCAGCCGGACTACGAGCAGCAGATGATCCTGAACACGCTGCTCAGCGACCGCAGCATGGCGGTCCGCGAGGCCGTGCTGGAAACCATCGGGCAGATGGAGTACCCCGGCACCGACGTGCTCGACCACCTCGCCGGGCTGCTGCGCATGCCGGAGCACCCGATCAAGGGGCTGGCTATCACGGCGATGGCCCGCCAGCGCCAGCTACCGGACTGGGCGCTGCTGGCGCTTGTACAGACACTGCACGACTACGGCAACACGCACGGGGAGGAGATCGTCGCCTGCCTGCGCGACCACGCGCCGCTCAGCCTGGATGTGCTCCACGAGTTGATGGACCTCGCCACGCCGCGCGAGGGTGAGATGCGCTACGGGCGACGCATCAATAACGAGGCGCGCTCGTACGCGATTGAAATTCTGGGCTACTCGCTGGACGACAGCACGGCGACGCTGCGCATTTTGATCGACGCGGTGCAGTCGGAGAACAGCCGGGTCAGGCTGGCCGCCGTGAAGGGGCTGGCGCACGCGCGGGACATCCCGCCCGACGTGCTCGACCGGCTGCAATTCCTGTTGCGCAGCGACCAGCTTGAGATACGCTGCTCGGCGGGGATCACGCTCGGCAACCTGATCCGCAACCTGCCGCACCTGCCGTTCGAGAGCGAAGACCTGCTGGCGGTTGCGCGCGCGCTTGCTGAAACGCTCACCGAGCTTTCGCCGAGAGCGGCGTGGGAGCGGGAAAGCCAGGTGCAGAACGAACTTCTGCAGGCGCTAAGCTGGGTAGTGGCGCGCTCCCGGCCTGACCTGCCCCGGTTAACCGCCCGGTCAGAAGATACGCCCGGCGGTCTTGATTAGCAGGTTGATAACTGGCAGCGCCTTGAGCAGGATGCCGGCAGCGCCGCCGGCTTCAGTAACCATATCAACGATGGCGTCGATCACGTCCGCCACATACTGGAGCCGGCGCATGATCTCATTTTTGGGCGGCTTCTCCTCCTTCTTGATGATCGCAACCGCCTCACTGAGGTTGCTCAGGGCTTTCTCGGCGACAGGCTTGGGCATCTCCCCAGCGTCCCGGGCCTCGACGATGAGCTGCTCCAGCTCGCTCACCAGATCGGCGAACTCGCGCGGCATAGCCGCCTCCCGCGCACCGTTGTTCACATCGCCCCCGGCGATGTTGGTGGCATTCACCGTGCCCCGGCCAACCACGCCGCCGGTCACGTTTCCGTACACGATATTTTGATCGCCGCCGACCCGGCTGCCAGTGTGCTCATTATTCCGATCTCGATCTGTTAGGTTAGTATCAGGTTGGTTATCCATTAGTTTCTCCTTTGTTATATCCTCATTGTAGGTGTGAGACTGTGAGAAGGCAACTGGGGAGCTATGACATGAGCAACAATCTGCCTGTGCCTTTTGACTACGAAAACTGGCCCGACGAACAGAAACTGGCCTGGGTCGAAGAAAGAGTCAGGGAGATACAGTACGTACTGAGCCTGGGCGTGAAGAACCCCGCCGCGAAGAAGCATCTGGAGCGGCTGTGCTGGGAGTTAAACCGCTGGGCGGAAGCGCTGCGCAGCGAGCTTTCCGTGTTGCCTGCCCCCTCCGGGGAGACAGTCATCGGGCGCGATCACAACGAAGTACACGCCGATGTGGTAAAAGACTCCGTCATCGGCGATGGCGAACTGACCCACACCGAGATGAAAATCGACAGTGTGACGATCAATATCTCGAACAGCAACGGGGCCGAAGCAGGCGTGCCGGTAAACCAGGTAGAGCGCGCCTACCTCAACTGGCTGATAGAGCACTCCAGCCGGGTGCCGCTCGGCGACCTCAACGTGCGGATGCTCGATGGCAGCGTCGCACCCGATATCAAGCTCGACGAGGTGTTCGTGCATCTCAACGTGCGGCGCACGCAGGACGCGCTGGAGCGCGGCGACGCCCCGGACGCCCGCGTGCCGGTCCCCGTGCTGGATGTCATCAACCGCACTCGCGTGCTCGTCATCCTCGGCGACCCCGGCTCGGGCAAGACGACACTGCTCAACTTCCTGACCACTTGCCTGGCTGGTGCGCGCCTCAACCCGCACGACAGCAGCTACTACCTGGACCGGCTCAGCCTGCCGCAGACGAGCCGCCGCCCCGCCGTGAACTGGTCACACGGGGCGCTGCTGCCCATCCGCGTTACCCTGCGCGATTTCGTCCGCGATCTGCCAAAGCGCACGCAGCGGGGCACCGCCCGCCTGCTGAAGGAGCACATCCAGGCGCAGTTGGTCGAGCACGGCTTCGCGGAGCTGGCCGACGAGGTTCACCGTGCGCTGCGCAAGGGGCAATGCCTGGTCATGTTCGACGGGCTGGACGAGATCGCCGACCTCAAGAAGCGCCACATCGTGCGCGACGCGATTAACGACTTTACCGCGAGCTACCCGGACAGCCGCTTCATCGTCACCTGCCGCACGCTCTCCTATACCGATCCGGACTGGCGTCTCGACCAGCACAGGCGGGTGGTCGACGTCACCCTCGACCGGTTGAGCGACGAGGCCATCGACGAGTTCATCAGCCGGTGGTACGAGGCGCTTGTGCGGCGCGGCGTGCGCAGCCGGGAAGCCGCCGAGGAAGAGGCGAGCGATCTGCGTGAGGCAATCTCCTCGCTCGAAGGCCTTCCCCACAACCCGATGCTGCTCACGGTGATCTGCGTCGTCCACACTTACTGGGGCAAGCTCCCACGCGATCGCGCCCGCCTGTACAACGAATGCATCAACCTGCTGCTGTGGAAGTGGACGCAGCCCCGCCTGACGCCGGAGAACGGCTGGGAGGCAGGCATCATCGATCAGCTTGGCGCTCGCGAGGACCAGCTTGTCAGCGGCCTGTGTGAGCTTGCCTACCACATGCACAGCGAGCAGAGCCGCAGCCGTCGCGACGTCGATATCCCGCACAGCGAGGTGCTCACCATACTGGGCAGGCATCTCAACAACGACCTGCAGAAGGCTGCCCGCTTCTGCGACTTCATCGAACAGGAGGCGGGCCTGCTCATCGGCAAGGGCCAGCCGCCCAACGGCGACCGCACGTACGCCTTCCCCCACCGGGGCTTTCAGGAGTTCCTGGCGGCGGTCCACATCGTCAACGAACTGGACCTCATCTACTGCATTGCCGACCTGGTACGCCAGGGCGATATCTGGCATGAGGTGCTGCTGCTTGCCATCGGGCACCTTGTACTCAACCAGCATGAGCGAGGCCGTCCGCTGGCAGCCATCAACGCGCTGATCAAACGCACGCACCCGACCGGTCCGGAGGGTTGGCGGGCCGTGTGGTGGGCGGCAGAAATGCTCACGATCTACGGGCGCGCAAACGCCGAGAGCCACGATCATCTGGGCCGCGAGCTTGTCCCCGTGCTGATGGAGCAGCTTGTCGCGCTGGTGGAGGGCGGGCACCTGAGCCCCGTCGAGCGGGTGAAGGCCGGCGACGCGCTGGGCATTCTCGGCGACCCACGCCCCGGTGTCTGCACGCGCGAGCCGGAGATGGTGGTCATCAAGGGTGGGCGCTTCAGGCTGGGCGAGGGCAAGGAGCAGCATACCGTGACGCTCAAGCCGTTCGCCATTGCCCGCTACCCGGTAACGAACGCGCAGTTTGCCGAGTTCTGGAACTCCGGCGAGTACGAACGCGACGAGTACTGGACGAGCGCGGGGCGTGTCTGGCGCAATCAAGCGTGGCATCTTGGCGGCTATCTGGGCGACCCGTGCCTTGGCATCCCCAACCGGCCCGTGGTGGGCATCACCTGGTACGAGGCCATCGCCTACGTCAACTGGCTGCGGGCCAAGACAAAGAAGCCGTACCGGCTGCTCACCGAGGCGGAATGGGAGCGCGCCGCCGCCGGGTTGGAGCGGCGCAAATACCCGTTTGGCAACCGGGCCAGCAACGACGACGTGAACACCCGCGAGTCGGGCGTCCGCCAGACGTCGGCGGTGGGCATCTTCCCCAAAGACCAGACGCCGGAGGGCGTGTTCGATATGGGCGGCAACGTCTGGGAGTGGACGAGCAGCCTGTACCGGCCCTACCCCTACCGCGCCAACGACGGACGCGAGAACATCGGCGGGGCGGGCGCTCGCTGCGTGCGCGGCGGCGCGTATGACCGCGACCGCAGCGAGATGCACTGCGATCAGCGGCGGGAGGTCGATCCCCGCGCGTGCGTGCCGCTGCTGGGCTTCCGGCTGGCGATGGATGTGACATAATCCATACGCGTACGTATCTGCACCAACTGGGCCCCTCTGCCGGTGGTCGTCTCGCGACCCATCGTCGAAAGGAGTGGTAGGGGTCGGTCTGAAACCGGCCCCTGCCATGCCCCATTGAACCTTCATCCGTGCCCTCTGTGGACTCCATCCTACCAGCTTTAACCGGGGGGCCGGGCATGCTATCATAAGTAGACACAGGCAGGCGTAGTAGAGTCGGGCGAGGGCATGGGTATCAGGCTGGACTGGGAAGTCGAGTCCGAGGACGACTGGGAGGAAGCGGGCGAAGACCCGGCAGCAGCGCTCGCACGCCGCCAGCGCCTGCGGCGTATTCGCAACATCATCATTATCGTGGGCGGGGTTATCGCGGCGATCGGTCTCGCCGTGACGCTGCGGCTGCGGGCGATCTCCGAGCGGCTGCAGATACAACTGGAGACAGCCGTTGCCGCCGAGACGCTGGCGCTGCGCCTTGGCGACCGGGGCGCCTTTCTCGGCCTGCAGGCCGACGAGGGCGAGTGGCGGCGCATACAGGCCGACGTGTTTGACGAGTACCAGGAGCTTGGCTCGCGCCTGAGCGTCCCCGGCGAAATCCTCGACATGCAGATCGACGGCGACCACGCGCGGGTGACGCTGCGCGAAGTCCTCGACGGCACGCCCTACCGCGTGACGTGGTACTACGTCCACACCGAGCGCGGCTGGGAGCATACCAGCCTGCCGCCCGACGCCCTCGGCGACCTGGCAGAGGAGAGCACCGAGCACTTCACCGCCTCGTTCCGCGAGGGCGACCGGCCTGCTGTCGAGGCGCTGCTGCCCCGCCTCGAAGCGTGGTGGGATCACGCCTGCCGCCTCACCGGTTGCGACCACCCAAACGCCGTACAGCCCGAACCCATCCGCGTCGTCGTCAGCCTCGACCCGCTCGCACGGCCCGGCTGGTCCGGCAACCCCGCCGATCAGCTTATCGTGCCCTCGCCGTCGCTGCACCGCGTGCCTGAAGACCCCGAAATGCTCGACCCGGAGCTGACGACCGCGCTGACACAGGCCATCGCCGAGCGCTGGGCGCAGGCCATCACTCATCGCGCGGCGCGGGCTACAGGCGGCTCCAGCACCCCGCGCGAGACATCCGACCTGCGCTGGGTGGAGGGCGAGCTTGCCGCGTGGCTGCACGACCGGCTCGACCCGGCGGCGCCACCCTCGACGTTCTTCTCGCCGCTTGAGGATGAGTTCGGCCCGGAGATCATGCCTGCCTTCACGCGGGCCATCCAGCGCGACGACCGGCTCGTGCCGGTGCTCCAGACGCTGACGGGCACCAGCGCCATCGATCTGCCCGTCGATTGGCGGGATTACATCGCCTTCCGCCTGCGCGCCGAGGCGGCGCTGCTCAGCCGCCGCCAGCCGACCGAGGCGATGCTGCTGTACCAGGATCTCAACCCCGGCACGCAGCAGGTCGTCGTCGACCCCGCTATCGAGACGGAGGCGGAGCCAGACAGCATCCGCGTGCGGAGCGTGCAGCGTGTGGGCGACGTCCTGTTCGCCGAGGTACGGTACTCGCGCGTGCCGTCCGCCTCCCGGCGTGCGGGCGAGATGCTGGTCGGCTTCGAACCGTACCGGCTGGACGCAACCGGCTGGGTTCACACCCGGTTTACGCTCGATATGTGGGGGGAGGAGCGGCGCGAGTCGAGCGAGCACTTCGACCTGCTCTACTATGACCTCGATGCAGAGTCGGCGGAGGGGCTGCTCGACGAGTTGGAGCGCGCCTACGCGCACCTGAGCGGCGTGTTCAACCTCGCGCCAGAGCCGGAGCCGCGCTACCTGGTACTGCTCACGCCGCTCACACCCTCGGAGTTCTTCGCGCGGGGGGCAGACAACTACCCGGAAGGTTACGACGCGCTGATCTGGGTTAGCTCGCCTTACACGACGCTGCGACAGCCGGGCGTCAGCCCGCGTGAGGAGGTACACGCCGCCGCCCTGTGGGATGTGGCGGGGGCGGTGATGCTGGCCGGGGAGAACAGCCCGATCGAGCCGGGCGGGCCGTTCTCGCTAGGCTTTATCGCGTGGGCGCTTGACGATCTGGGCGTGGATGTTCGGCACCTGCCGCTCTCCGAGCAGGGGCTGCTCAGCATGAGCCAGCCGGAGAGCCTGCTCATCCGGCTCCTGATCAACCGCTACGGGCTGGAAGGCACGCTCCAGCGGGCAGGCGGGCAGATCGAGGCGGAGGGGATGAACGACTGGCTGCAGCAATGGCTGGACGTCGCGGAGGCCGATGCTCTGCGCGCCGACTGGGAGAACTGCATCGCCGGGCGGCCCACCTGCTCGCTGAGGGAGTAGCGGCCAACAACCGCCGCGGAGGGGGCAGTTTAACGACGCCGGTCTAACCGCCCCCTCACAGGGGGAGATGGCGCTGCGAAGCAGCGTCAGAGGGATCCTACTCTTCCAGCATCTCCCCCTCGGCCTTGATCGTGATCCCGATCGGGGTGCTGCCGTTCCCATTGCCGTTGGCCTTCGATACGGGGGCAGAAGGTGTGGGGGTGCGCAGCGCCCGCCAGAAGGCCGATGCCCCGGCACGCAGCGCCCGCAGCTCGATGGCAAGCTGACGCCCCAGCGTCTGCACCGGGGCGACCTGCTGCAAGCGCGCTACCGGGTGTGAGGCGGGCAGCTCATACAGCTCGATCAGCACGCCGTAGGTGCTGCGCGGGTGAATGAAGGCCATCTTCTTGCCGTCGGCGGTCTCGCGCGGCTGCTCGTCGATCAGTTCCACGCCGCGCGCGCGGAGCGCCTCAAGCGTCTCCTCAATGTCGTCCACCTCCAGGCAGAGGTGGTGCATGCCCGGCCCGCGCTTCTCCAAAAACCGCGCCACGCCGCTCGTGTCCGTCGTTGGCTGGAGCAGTTCAACCTTGCTGTTGCCGACGGGGAAGAAGGCGACGGTCACTTCCTGCTCGTCGATCCGCTCGACCCGCTCCAACCGCAGCCCGAGGACGTCACGATAAAATGCGGTGGCCTCTTCAATATCCGGCACGACAAGGGCCACGTGATTAATGCGTTTCACAGCCATAATCATTGCTCCTTCTGGCGGGCGGCGTAGGGTTTATGGCTTATAGCATATGGCTTATAGCTGATAGCTTATGGCCATAGAGCGAGCGCAGCGAGCGAGCCATATGCCATACGCTACAAGCCACGCGCAACCCGCCACCTGCTAAATAAACTGCTGCGGCTGGTGCTCGCCAAACACGTCCCGCAGCACCCCGCAGATCTCGCCGAGCGTGATGTCGTTCTCCACACACTCAATGAACAGCGGCATCAGATTGTCGCTGCCGCGGGCGGCCTGCTCCAGGCGAGAGAGCAGCCCGGCAACCCGCTCATTATCCCGCGAGGCCCGCAGTTTTGCCAACCGCTCTCGCTGCCGCGCCTCGATGGCCGGGTCCACGCGCAGAATCTCGATGGGCACGTCCTCCTCGACCGTGAAGGCGTTGACCCCCACGACGATCTGCTCCCCCCGCTCGATCGCCTGCTGGGTGCGGTAGGCCGCCTCCTGAATCTCGCGGTTGATAAAGCCGTGCTCGATGGCCGCCAGCGCCCCGCCCATCGCGTCGATCTGCTCGATGTACTCGCGCGCCCGCGCCTCGATCTCGTCCGTCAGCGCCTCGATCAGATACGAGCCGCCGAGCGGATCCACCGAGTCCGCCGCGCCGGACTCGTACGCGATGATCTGCTGGGTGCGCAATGCGACCTGCACCGCCTGCTGGGTCGGCAGGCCAAGGGCTTCATCCAGGCTGTTCGTGTGCAGGCTCTGCGTGCCGCCGAGCACCGCCGCCAGCGCCTGGATCGCCACCCGCACGACGTTGTTCTCCGGCTGCTGCGCGGTGAGCGTGCTGCCGCCCGTCTGCGTGTGGAAGCGCAGCATCAGCGCGCGCGGGTTCGTCGCGCCGAAGCGCTCCCGCATGATGCGGGCCCACAGCCGCCGCGCCGCCCGGAACTTGGCGACCTCCTCGAGGAAGTTGTTATGTGCGTTAAAGAAGAAGGAAAGCTGCTCGCCGAACCTGTCCACGTCCAGCCCGGCGTCGATGGCCGCCTGCACGTAGGCGATGCCGTTTGCCAATGTGAAGGCCACCTCCTGTACGGCGGTCGAGCCTGCCTCGCGGATGTGGTAGCCGCTGATGCTGATCGTGTTCCACTTGGGCACGTGCTCCGCGCAATAGGCCAACAGGTCGGTGATAAGCCGCATCGAGGGCCGGGGCGGGAAGATGTACGTGCCCCGCGCGATGTACTCCTTCAGGATGTCGTTCTGCACAGTGCCGCGCAGCTTGCGGATGTCTGCGCCCTGCCGCTTGGCGACCGCGATGTACATCGCCAGCAGGATGGCCGCCGGGGCGTTGATGGTCATCGACGTGCTGACCCGCTCCAGCGGGATGCCGTCGAAGAGCCGCTCCATGTCCGCCAGCGACGAGATGCTCACGCCGACCTTACCGACCTCGCCCACGGCGAGCGGGTCGTCGGCGTCATAGCCGATCTGCGTGGGCAGGTCAAAGGCGACGCTCAGCCCGGTCTGCCCCTGCTGGAGAAGATACTTGTAGCGCTCGTTGCTCTCCTCGGCGGTGGCATACCCGGCATACTGGCGCATGGTCCACAGCCGCCCCCGGTACATGGTCGGCTGGATGCCGCGCGTGTAGGGGTACTCGCCGGGGAAGCCAAGCCGCTCCTCGTAGTCGCCCTCACACCCCTCCTGAGGCACGTACACCCGCTCCAGGGGGATGCCCGACGAGGTGGTGAAGGTCTCCTTCCGCTCAGGGAAGCGCTCCAGCGCAGGTTTGACAGTTTCTTCTTCCCACCGCTTGTGGAGTTCGCTGAGGTCGGTCATAGGGGTGTTGCCCTCTTCTACTTTCATGGCAAAATACGCCGGGTGCTTGTCACCGGCGCGGATGCCCCCATTCTACCGCATATCGGCGGGGGCGCGTCCCGCGTATTGCGCAACTTTCCGTGTGCCTGTGCGTAGAATCAGGTGAAGACAGGCACAATGGAGTCAATTATACTGATAAGAGGCACGGATGGCGGGGAAGAAGCTATATCGAGAAGAGGAGAATAAAGTCATCGGCGGTGTCGCCGCCGGGCTGGCCCATCATTTTGAGGTCGACCCGGTTCTGGTGCGGTTGATCTTTGTGGCGCTGGCCTTCGCCAACGGGCTGGGCGTGCTGATCTACCTGATCCTGTGGCTGGTGATGCCGTCCGAGTCGCAGATCGAGCTGAGCGGCGAGGAAACGATGCGGGCCAACATCGCCGACGTACGCGAGCGCGTGCGAGGGCTGGGCGAGCGGCTGCGCGGCGCGCCGCAGAGCACGGTGATCATCGGGCTGATGCTGGTTGTCGTCGGTGGCGTGTTCCTGCTCGAAACGCTCGTACCGTGGATGCACCTCGGGCTGCTCTGGCCGCTGGCGCTGATCGTCCTCGGTGCCTATCTCCTGATCACCCGGATCTAAACCTGGCCCCGGTAGCCGCCGCTGCCTGTTGATTCTTAGTGGTAATACCCCTCACAGAGGAGTAAAGGAAAGATGGCGGAAGAGCGTGTGATTGTGCGTCGGCAGGAGGGAGGCACGCGCGGCATTACCGGCGCGGTCATCCTGATCGGGCTGGGTGTTGCGTTCCTGTTGCAGAACCTGGGCATAATGGCCTTCGACTGGCTCTCGCTGTTGCGCTTCTGGCCGATCCTGCTCATTCTATTCGGGCTTGACCTGCTGCTGGCCCGGTCGGTGGTCGGCAGCCTGCTTGCTGCGCTCGCGGCGATCGGGATCGTGGCAGGCGTGCTGTTCCTCGCCCGTACCGACACGCCCGCACCGGCGTTTCTATCGGGCAGAACCGTCACGCGGGACATCGAGTCTTATGAGCTGGCGGATGACATCGAGGCGCTGGACGTCCGGCTGAACATCGGCGCGGCGGCGGTGAACCTCGACGCCGACGCCGGCCCCGGGCTGGTCGTGGAAGGCTCCTACCGGACCGACGAGGAGCTTGTGCTGCGCAGCAATTACCGCGTAACGGGCAGCACCGGCCAGCTTGAGATCTCGCAGGAGCGCGCCAGTGGCGGGGTGTGGGTGGTAGGCCGAGGGCTCGTCGGTGAGATCGACCTGAGCCTGCCGGACCGGGTGCCCATCGATCTTTACATCGACGCCGGGGCGAGCGACCTCAGGCTCGACCTGACCGGCATGCAGCTTCGCTCGCTGACCATTAACGGCGGGGTCGGCACGATCGACGTGCAGCTTCCGGAATTCGGCGAGTTCAGCGTGGACATCAACGGCGGGGTCGGCACGGTGACGCTGCACGTACCGGAGGGCCTTGAGGCGCAGGCGTCAGTCGAAGGGCTGACCAGCCGGAACTTCTCCGCCCGCTTCCGCGAGATGAGCGAAGGTGTGTGGGCCACCGCCGGCTACGACATGGCGGAGAACCGGGCCACGATCGACATCGACGCCGGGGTCGGCACGGTGAACGTCCGGTAAGCACGGCGGCAGGAATCACAGCGCCCCTGCAGGTTGCAGGGGCGTTTTTGGTTTGCATGCATTCATCACCGATGGGGGCGGGTTGTGATGCGCGATGCTTCGCATCGACCACATCAATAGACCCGCCCCTACTATGATGTTCGTGGATCAGGAGCCGCGAAGTTTATTCGCGGCGAACCTCCCACAACGATGTTCCCTGCCCCCTACTCATCCTCCATGCCGATGACGGTGATCTCGTCGCTGCTGCGCGGCGGGTGCGTGCGCCCGTACACCAGCCAGAACAGCGCGTTGAACCCTACCGCAATGCCCAGCGCGGCGAGCGTCTCCGACACCTGCCCCCGGAAGATCGCCCACCGGTAGACCAGCCAGCCCACCGGCACGATCAACACCAGCGCCGTCACCCACCAGCGGCGGCGCTCGGTGCGCTGCAGCAGGAGCAGCGCTATGCTGAACAGGACCGCCAGGACGATCAGGTTGCTGGTGTTCACAGCGTTTACTCCGTCGGGCAGGACTGCGCGTACTCCTCCGCCGAGGCGATGTGCCAGTCAGGCAACGAGCGGAAGCGGTCGCTTGGGTCGGTAAACAGCACCACATCGACGCCCTGCACCTGGCAGCTCACCGCGTAGTGGTATATTGGATTGTACAGCACAATACCCGCTGCTCGCTCGACGAACATCTGCTGGAAGGCGCGGTACTCATCCGCCCGGCGCACGCCGTTGGGGTCCTTCCGCGCAATCTCCAGCGCACGGCTCATGTCATGGTCGATGAAGCCGCTGTAGTTCTGCCCCTCGACGGCCTGCGACTCGTGCCAGAAGGGGTACGGGTCGGGGTCGGCAATGCGCCCCTGCCCGAACTCGACAAGCGCCGCGTCGAAGTCACGCACGCCGGTTTCCTCATCCACCGTCTGGAGGCGCTCCAGCAGTTCCTCGGCCTCCAGCACCTCCAGGTCGGCATCCACGCCGAGCGCCCGCCACTGCTCGACAACCGCCTCACCGATGGCGCGATCCGAGTCGCGGTTGCTCACCAGCAGCGTGAAGGCCAGTTCCTGCTCCTCGCGGGTGCGCGCCCCATCGCCAGCTACCCAGCCCGCCTCGTCAAGAAGCTGGGCGGCCTGCTCCGGGCTGTAGGGCAGCGGCTGGAGGTTCCCGTTGTACGCCCAGGTTCCGGGCAGAATCGGCGAGTAGGCGACGACCGCCTGCCGGGGCAGCGCGTTCGCCACGATGCTCTCGCGGTCGAGCGCCATCGTCAGCGCCTGCCGCACCTGCTCCTGCTGGAAGAAGGGCAGCCGCTCCGGGTCGTTCTGGTTGAAGATGATCGCCGCATAGGCCGGGCGGCGCGCCGAGTAGACCAGCAGGCTGTGGCTCTCGAGGGCGGCATCAAGCTGCGCTGGCGAGAGGTTGCCCATCGCCTGCACCTCAGAGCCAAGCGCACCGAAGGCGTCGCCCGGGTTCTCATAGAAGTGCAGCACCAGCTCGTCCAGCTTCGTCTGCCGCTCCGGGGCGTAGAAACCGTCATACGGCACAAGCTGCACGATCACCCTGTCGTCCTCAGGCAGCGTCGCCGTCTGCCAGCGGAAGGGGCCGGTGCCGATAGGCGACAGGTTGAATGTATCCTCAGCCAGTTCGGCAGGCGTCAGCCCGGCGAGCAGGTGCGACGGCAGCACACCAATACCCGCGTACTCTGGGAAGGCGGTCAGTGGCTGGGTGAGCACAAAGCGGACGGTGTAATCGTCCTCGGCGTACGTCTCGACCGTGCGCCAGAACGCGGCGAGGTCGGGCGGGCCGGGGAAGTCCGGATCGCGCAGGATCGCCATCGTAAAGGCGACATCCTCCGCCGTGAAGGGCTCGCCGTCATGCCAGGTGACGCCCTGCCGCAGCGTGAAGGTGTACGTCAGCCCGTCCTCGCTGACCTCCCACGACTCGGCGAGGTCGGGCACCGGCTGGCCGTAGTCGTCCAGGCGCGTCAGGCCGGAGAACACCAGCGATGCCAGGTCGCGGTCGGCCTGGGACACAGCCAGCAGCGGGTTCACCCAGTGGGGCAGCCCGACAATGGCCTCGCTGAACACCTGCGACTCGACAAACTGAACCGTCTGCACGGCGGGCGCTTCTTCCTGCGGGCCGCCTGGCCTGCCAAGCAGCATGAACAGCACCGCCACCGCGATCATCAGCATGCCCGCGCCCAGCGCGATGAGCTGCCAGCGCACCGGCAGCCGGCGGGGGGCGTCGGGCTGGGTCGATTCGTTCGGAGTGGGGGGAGTTGGTTCTGCCATGGGGTTTTCGGGTTGCCGCCTAAACATAAGAAGGGGTGTTCCGCAAACCGCAAAACACCCCCCGTGTTCTTAAGGCTGTCAGCGGCGGGTGTGTAGTGCCGCCTAACCGATGAAGAAGGTTGCGATGATGATCAGCACAAAGAAGGCCACGGACAGGCCGATGGTGATCTGGAAGAGCGTCTTTTCCAGCCCGCGACGCGTCTTGTACTGACCACCGGCCAGGGCATCGCCGCCGAAGGCGCTGCCCAGCCCGCCGCCCCGGCTCTGCAGCAGGATGGCGGCGATCAGCGCGACCGAGAGAATGATCAACGCGATGTTGAAAGCAGCTTGCACAGTCGTATCCCTACAGTCTCAGTCTAGTGATTATCGTCGGCAGATTATATCGCAGGCACGTAGGGGCAACAAACACTTGAGCAAGGCAGTAGGAGCAGCGTGCTATTCGCCAAAGCCCCGCACCCCGAACAGCACGCACGCGTGCCTGGGAGAGAGGTGGATTCGCCTACACAGGCATGTTTCCCCCTCTCCCGGTCGCGACCTTTGGCCGCTGGGAGAGGGGGCTAGGGGGTGAGGGTTTGTTTGTTGTCCGGCCCTGCACGGCGTGATACCATTGGCGGCATGAATCACGCAGAGATCACCATCCGGCCTGTGGCGGCAGTCGGCCAGAGCAGTTTCATCAACGCGCTGAATGCCGCCTATGCCGATTACTTCGTGCCCATCTACCTGACCACCCAGTCTTTTCGCGACCTGGTAGAGCGCGAGTCCGTCCGGCTGGATGCCTCACAGGCGGCCCTCTCCGGTGACGAGGTTGTCGGCACCGGGCTGCTCGGCGTGCGCGATCTGCGCGGCTGGATCGGCGGGCTGGGCGTCGTGCCCGCCAGCCGCCGCAAAGGCGTGGCCCGCCTGCTGATGAACGCCCTGATCGAGGCGGGCCGCGAGCTTGGCCTTGAGAGCATCCAGCTTGAGGTCATCACGCAGAACGAGCCGGCCAGGCGGCTGTACGACTCGCTCGGCTTCGAGACGCTGCGCGAGCTGCACGTGCTGGTCTGCAGGGAGCCGACGACCCAGCTCTCAGCCAACCAGATCGCGCCGGAGGTCCGCATCAGCGCGGAGCCGCCCGCCCGCCTGCTGCCGCACCTCGCGATGCTGCCCGCCGCTCGACGCCCCTGGCAGCGCGAACTGGAGGCTCACCGCGCCGCCCTCTCCGGGCTGCGAGGGCTTGCCGCCCGCACCCGGTTGGGCGAGGTGGTCGGGGTGTGCCTGTACCGCAGCGACAGCCTGCGCCATGACATCGTAGACCTCGCCGCCACCTCGCCGCGCGTGGGGCTTGCAACCGCCGTCCACCTGCTGAGGCAGTCGCCGGGGGCGACGTTCACCTATCTCAACGTCGCAGAAGACGACCCGCTTCTGCCTGACCTGCTTCAGATTGGCTTCCAAACATCGCTTTCCCAGTATGAGATGCTTCTTCCACTCACCCCGGAGACCCACCGCCATGAACCGTAACCGCGCCGCCCGGAGCCTGCTGTTTTTCGTGCTGCTGGCGGCGCTGATCCTCACCGGCTGCCAGGCCAGCCCGCCAACCGTCGCCGCGCCGACCGGCCCAACCACGGAGCCGCCGCCCACCGCCACCGAGCCGCCTACGGCCACCCCGCCGCCGCCCGACCCGGTCGTCGCGACGGTGAACCTCGGCGCACCGCCGCAAACGCTCGACCCGAACCTGGTCGCGGTGCTCGACGCGAGCGGGAACGACCTCGCCGCCAACCTGTTCGCGGGGCTGGCCCGCCTGAACAGTGACACCGGGCGCGTCGAGCCGCTGCTGGCGGAACGGTGGGAGCAGATCAACGAGACGACGTGGTACGTCTACCTGCGTACCGACATGCCCTGGGTGCAGGTCGACGCGACAAGCAGCGAGGTGAATGTTATCCGCCCGGTCAGCGCGGACGACGTGATCGCCGCCGCACGCCGCGCCTGCCACCCCTCCAGCGGCGTGCCGCTCGGCTCGTACCCGGCGGTCTTTCTGATCGCGGGCTGTGAGGACATCTATCACCGCGACCCGGCAACGCTGACGCCGGAGTACGTTGCGCAGGTGCTCGGCGTGCGCGTGCTGAACGACACAGCGGTTGAGTTCACGCTGACCGGCGACAGCGCGCTCTTCCCGACGCTGCTCGCCAGCCTGCAGATCTCCCCTGTGCCCGCCGACCTGCTGGAGAGCGACGCCGGGGGCTGGGCCGCGCCTGAGACGATCCTGACGAACGGCCCGTTTGCGCTCCAGCCGGGCGGCTCGTTGGAGGAAGGGTTTACGCTCGTCGCCAACCCGCACTGGCCGCTGCCGCGCACGGGCAACGTGGATGTGGTGAACGTGTCCTTCAGCACGTCGCCGGAGGCGTTCGCTGCGTGGCAGGCGGGAAGCCTTGACCTGACCGTCATCCCGCCCGACGAGATCGCGTCGATCCCGTTCGAGGACGACCCGTCCTACCGTCAGCTTGCCCTGCCCGCCGCCGAGTTCATCGTAGCCAACTACGACAACGCTCCGATCAACAACGTGATCGTGCGCCGCGCGCTGGCACTCGCACTCGACCGGCAGGCGATCATCGATGAGGTGCTGGAGCCTGCCGGTGTGAGCGCAGTGCCCGCAGGCCGCGTCACCCCGCCGGGGATGGCGCTCTCGCCCGCACCGGGCGACGCGGCGGCCCTGTACGATGTCGAGGCGGCGCGCGCGCTCTTCGCCGAGGCGGGCTACGCCGACTGCGACTTCATGCCGCCCTTCACGCTGCTGACCGCCACCGGGAGCGGCCTGTCGCGGCAGCTTGCCGAGCGCTACGTGCAGATGTGGAACGAGACCTTCGGCTGCGCGGAGGGCCGCATCATGCTGGAGCAGCGCCCGCTCATCGATGTGTACGCCATGCTGGAGACGCTGCCCGACGCCTACCGTATCCCCCGGCCTGGCCTGGTGACGCTCGGCTGGCAGGCGGATATGCTCGACGCGCAGCACTGGCAGGCGGACATCTTCGGCTGCCGCGAGATGTTCCCCCAGTCGTATCTGGATCAGGGCCGCGCCTGCCTTGTGGAAGAGGAAGAACTGTTCGCCGCGCAGACGATGCACGACGACGAGGCCCGCGCGACGGTCTACGAGCGGATGGCGGAGGCGTTCTTCGGCCCGCAGGGTGAGATGCCCGTCATCCCCGTGCTGACGTACACCCGCCCGCTCGCTGTCAACGCGTGGCTGGAGCTTTCGCCGCAGACTGCCGGCCCGCTGCGCTTCGATGAGTGGGTTATCAACGCCGACATGCAGCCATGACCACGCCGAGCCGCGCCCTTCAGGTTGACATCTTCACGCTCTTCCCGGAGATGTTCGACGGCCCGCTGACTGAGTCCATCCTCAAGCGGGCGCAGGAGATGGGTGCGCTCACGGTCCGCCTGCACAATCCGCGTGACTACACCACCGACCGCCACCGCACCGTGGACGATACGCCCTACGGCGGCGGGGGCGGCATGGTCATGAAGCCTGAGCCGATCGTGCGCGCCGTGCGCGCCGTGATACCGCCGGACGAGGGCGTGCCGGTCATCCTGATGAGCCCGCAGGGCCGCCTGTTCAGCCAGTCCATCGCGTTTGAGTTGGCCCGCCTGCCCCGCTTCGCGCTGGTGTGCGGGCATTACGAGGGTGTGGACGAGCGGGTGCGGCAGACGGTCATCACCGATGAGCTGTCCATCGGCGATTACGTGCTGACGGGCGGCGAGCTGGCGGCGATGGTCATCGTGGATGCGGTGACGCGCCTGCTGCCGGGCGTGCTCGGCGACCCCACTGGCGCGACCGACGACAGCCACGCGACCGGTCTACTGGAGTACCCGCACTACACGCGCCCGCCGGAGTTCGAAGGGCTGACCGTCCCCGAGGTGCTGCTCTCCGGCCATGAGGCGAACATTACGCGCTGGCGGCGGCAGCAGGCGTTGCGCCGGACATGGCAGCGCCGCCCAGACCTGTTGCTCACCGCGCCGCTGACGGAAGCCGACCGGGAATTTCTGGCCGTGCTGGCCGAAGAGGACATCGCTCGCCGGGCAGGCAAGCCCACCAAGTCGTGACACGAACCCGCCATGACAAAGAAGACGACGAGCAAGAGCAGCAAGCCATCTTCTAAGACTACAAAGCAGAAGTCTCAGCCTCAGCCGAAGCCGAAGCCGAAGCCGAAGTCTGGCGCATCCGGCAAGGCGGCAGCACAGGCGCAGCAGTCCGAGCCGAAGCCCAGCAAGTGGACGCTCCTCGTGCGCCTAGTACCGATCGTCGTACTGCTCGCCGTGATTTTGATCCTCGCGCCGTCGCTGCCGCTGCGCCTGCTCGATGCGCTGGTGGATGGCGCGCGCACGCTGTTGCCCGGCGGCCCGCCGCCCGCCGACCCGGTGTTCACCGTCGAGGGTGCAAGCGGCGTGCCCGTGCTGGGCGACGCCCCCACGCCTGACTGGCACGGCGGACTTGCCTCCACCTTCACCCCTGAGGTGCAGGTCTGGGCCCCGCAGATCCAGACATGGTCAGAAACCTACCGTCTCAAGCCCAACCTGATCGCCACGCTGATGCAGATCGAGTCCTGCGGCGACCCGACCGCGCGCTCCGCGAGCGGCAAGCTGGGGCTGTTCCAGGTTCCGGCGGACGAGTTCAGGCGGCGCGATGACCCGTTCGACCCGGACACCAACGCCGAGTACGCGCTGACGCGCTTCGCGGAGATGTACGAGGCGGCCAACGGCGACCTCGCGCTGGCCTTCGCCGCCTATAACGGGGGCAGGGACGTGATTGATCAGTCCCCGGCGGAGTGGCCGGACGAGACGAAGATCTACCAGTACTGGGCGGCAGGCATCTACGAGGAGGCCGAGCGCGGCCTGAGCCAGAGCCCGACCCTCGTGGACTGGCTGCGGGCGGGCGGCAGCAACCTGTGCGCCATCGCCGCCGACGTGCTGGAATTCGGCCCGGCGGGGCATTAGGAGGTACGCTGGATGGCCGGCCTCTCCCCCTGTTAGGGGGCAGTTTTCACGTCACGCGGTTTGATCGCCCCCTCATAGGGGACGATGGCGCTGCGGAGCAGCATCAGAGCGGGTCTATGAGCCGCGAAGAGCCGCGAAGTTCATTCGCGGCTCTTTTGCTCTTTCATTAACAGGCCCGCATCTGGCGAATCACCCCTCCCCATCGACAACCCGCCCCGCGTGCAGTACATTCACGGCATTGGTGTGCTCACCAGACAGGGGGATGCCCATGAAGAAAACTCTGCTGACCGCCCTGCTCACGGCGCTCGCCGCCGCGCTGATGGCCTGCACCGCCGCTCCGGCAGCCACCTCCCCGCCACCGTCCCCCTCGCCGGAGCCGCTCCCCAGCCCCACGCCCACCCCGGAGAGCGTCCGCCTGCCCGCTCCGACCGGCCCGTACGCCGTCGGGCACCGGCAGTTCCCGCTGGTGGACGGCGCGCGCGAGGAGCTTCACACACCGGAGGCAGACGACCAGCGCGAGATGGTGCTGCACGTCTGGTACCCGGCGGAGCCTGCGCCCGGTACGCCCCCCGGCCTGTACCTCGCCCCGCCGCTCGCGGAGGCCTTCGGCCTGAGCGACGAGGCCAATGCGGCGCTCGCCCATGCCCTGCCTGACGCGCCGCCCGCCGATACGGGTGACGTGCTCCCGGTCGTCATCTTCAACAACGGCTTCAACACAACGCCCGCCGTCTATACCGCGCTGCTCGAAGACCTCGCCAGCCACGGCTATGTGGTCGCTGCAGCCAACCACCCGTACGTGGATACGTTCGCGCTGCTGCCGGACGGTGAGGTCGTCGCCTACCCCGGCGACGCAGACTTTGTGCAGGATTGGAACCGGGCCAACCCCTACGAGGCGGAAACCTACCTGATGTGGATCCCCGATACCATCTACGTGATACAGGAGCTTGGCCGCCTGAACGACGACGTGTTCGGCGGGCGGCTGGCCCTCGACCAAATGGGCTTCATGGGGCACTCGTTCGGTGGGGGCGTCTCGGCGGAGACGTGCCGCATCCTCGCCGAGCGCTGCGCCGGGGCGATCAACCTGGACGGCAGCCACCCGGCGCGGCTGGTGGAGGTCGGCATGCCCGCGCCGTACCTCTACATGGCGGCGGAGATGACCGGCTCGGCAGAGTCGCCGGAGGTGCGCGACGTGTACGAGGGCGCGGGCGCGGATGCGTATATCGCCGAGTTCGCCGGGGCGACTCACATGGCCTTTAGCGATGGCTTCTATCTGCGCTCGGCGCAGGGCGATCTGGACGACCTCGACCGGCGGCGCTACGGCGCCATCGAGCCTGACCGCATGGCCGAACTCACCCGCCGCTATGCCCTTGCCTTCTTCGACCGCTACCTGCGCGGCGAGGACGCGCCTGCGCTGGCGGCGCTCGCCGAGGCGGATGAGGAGATCACAATCGAGGCGCGGCAGGCGGGGGAATGAGCCGGTGAGTTGATCCACGAATGGCACGAATGGCAGGGGCGCATTTGATTTTTGCCCCGCCGCGACTGTGCAAAACGCCTGCGGCTCCCTGATCCTCAAACAGTATGGGCGGTAGGGGTAGGTCTGAGACCTGCCCCTACACGATGGCAAGACACCGTCAGACATCATCCCCTCCCTGCGATGCGGGGAGGGGATGACGAGCCGCCGAAGACGGCTCGTCAGGGGTGGGGTTTTGAAGCGGAGCATCGCACATCACGACCTACACCCACTGCCCCGCCATATTCATCAGCATCCTTGCACCCCCGCGCGGTATAATCCACCCCGCATTCAACCCGACATCACCCTGCTTAGAGGAGCAGCGACTCATGAAGCTAGGAATCATCGGCTTGCCGATGAGCACAAAGACCACGATCTTTAACGCCCTGACCGGGCGAGAAGCCCCGGCCCGCGTGAGCGCGCCCGGCAAGCTGGAGGTCCAGCTCGCCGTCGTAGACGTGCCCGACCCGCGCCTCGACGCCATGGCCAAAATCTACGAACCCGAGCGCGTCGTCCCGGCGCAGATCACCTACGCCGACATCGGCGGGCTGGGCAAGGGCATCAGCGCCGAGGGCCTGCCGGGGCCGTTCCGCAACCAGCTCAGCCAGATGGACGGCTTTATACACGTCATCCGCGCCTTTGAAGACCCCGCCATCCCCCATCCTGAGAACACCATCGACCCGCAGCGCGACCTCGACATCCTCGACGGCGAGTTCCTGCTGGCGGACCTCGTCACGGTGGAGAACCGCATCAAGCGGCTCAACGAGGAGATAGCGCGGGGCAAAGACCGTGCCGCGAACCAGCGCGAACTGGAGCTTTTCGAGCGCCTGCGCGAGGCGCTGGAAGCGGAGACGCCGCTGCGCGACCTCGACCTGACCGATGAGGAGCAGCAGGCGCTGCGCGGCTACGGCTTCCTGACGATCAAGCCCAAGCTGGTGCTGCTGAACATAGGCGAGGAAAACGTCGACCCGGCGGAGTTGGTCGAGGTCAAGGGCCGCAAAACCGGGCTGATGGCCATCCACGGCAAGATCGAGGCGGAGATCAGCCAGCTCGATGAGGAGGAGGCGCTGCTCTTCCTGCAGGAGTACGGCATCGAGGAGCCGACGCGTGAACGCATCATCCGGGCGTCCTACGGACTGCTCGACACGCTGACGTTTTTCACCGTCGGCAAGGACGAGGTGCGGGCGTGGCGCACGCATATCGGCGCGACCGCGCAGGAGGCCGCCGGGGTCATCCACACCGACCTGCAGCGCGGCTTCATCCGCGCCGAAATCGTGCCCTGGGATGTGCTCGTCGAACTGGGCAGCGAGGCAGCCGCCCGGCAGGCGGGCAAACTCCGGCTGGAGGGCAAGAACTACATCATGCAGGAAGGCGACGTGATGACCGTGCGCTTTGCGGTATAACACCCCCCATCCCCCGCGCCGACCTGCCTGTGGCGGCTGGGCGCCCCCCTTCTCCACATGGAGGAGAAGGGGAAAGGGCTCACCCTGTCTAGAGACCCGGAGCCGCGACGTTTAGTCGCGGCGTTGCATGCTAACAAAACGCAGCGTAGGGGCGGGTGTGATACGCGATGCTCCGCATCGGCTGCATCACACCTGCCCCCTCTCCCGGTCGCGCCTTTGGCGCTGGGAGAGGGGAGATTGATTTCTACCACAGGCAACGCCAAAGGGGGGCTACGCCTCCCCCTCGTTCTCGAAGCCGTACCGGCCAATGAGCGGCACGAAGCGCACCGGCATGAGGCTACGCGAGGTGACCGTGTTTCCGCTCCGCTCCACGAGCCGCAACTCCTGCTCGTAGCCGGAGCCAACCGGGATGACCAGCCGCCCGCCGTCGGCAAGCTGCTGGATAAGCGGCGGCGGCACCGCCGGGGCGGCAGCCGCCACGATAATCGCGTCGTACGGGGCGGCGGGCGCGTAGCCCTCCGTGCCATCCCCAATGTGGATCGTCACATTCGTGTAGCCGAGGCGCTTCAGCCGCCGCCGCGCCACCACCGCCAGTTCCGGCAGCCGCTCGATGCCCACCACCTCGCGGACAAGCTCGGCAAGTACCGCCGTCTGGTAGCCGGACCCCACCCCGATCTCCAGCACGCGGTCGGCGGGCTGAAGGCGCAGCGCCTGCGTCATCGCCGCGACCATGTACGGCTGCGAGATGGTCTGCCCCGACCCGATATGCTGCGGGCTGTCGTCATAGGCCAGATGCCGGGCCTCTTCGGGCACGAACTCGTGACGCGGCACTTTCAGCATGGCGTCCAGCACGCGTTCGTCTACAATGCCCCGCCGCAGAAGCTGTCGCCGCACCATCCGCTGGCGCGCGTCGCGCTGACGCTCGTCTTCCTGTGGCTGTTGTGCATCGCTCACGTCCGGCCCTCCCGCCGCTGCTGTTTACCCGGTTTTGCCTGTATTATAGACGATAACGCCCGGCGCTCCGCCGGGATGTGTGGGGGTTACGCCAAAGGCAGGTCGCCCAGCGCAGCAGTGAGGCGTGCGACCAGCGCGGCGCGCTCGGCATCGGGCAGGAAGGCCGCGTGAGCGGCGTTCAGCAAGCATTGCTTCAGGTCGGCGAGCGACAGGCCCATCTCCTCGACGGCATGGGCATACTCATCCGTCAGGTCGATGCCGCTCACGCTGGGGTCGTCCGTGTTAATGGTCGTGCGTAGGCCCGCCCGCACCATCGCGCCGAGCGGGTGCGCCTCGTAGGATGGCGCAACACCCGACTGCACGTTGCTCGTGGGGCATACCTCAAACGTGATGCCGCGTGCCCGCGCCTCGGTGACCAGCCGGGCGCTCTCCAGCACGCGCACGCCATGCCCCAGCCGCTCCGCGCCGAGCACGTCCAGTGCCTCGGCGATGCTCTCCGCCCCGGCCCACTCCCCCGCGTGGATGGCGGTGTGCAGCCCCGCCGCCCGCGCGCGGCGGAAGACATCCGCAAACGGCGCGCCCCTGTAGTGGTTCTCCGCACCGGCGAGGTTCACCCCGACGACGCCGCGCTCGCGGTTGGCGATGGCGATCTCGACCTGCTGCTCGCCAAGCTCGACGCTCTCGTGCCGGTTGATGGTGACGAGCAGCCGCACATCGATGTCGAAATCCGCCTGCGCCCGCTCAACCGCGCCGATCACCCAGGCGGTGACATCCTCCAGCGCAAAGCCCATTTTCCGGGCGAGTGCGGCGGGCGTGAAGAGCAACTCCAGGTAGACGACGTTATCCGCCGCGGCGTCGGCAACCGCCTCATATGCCACCCGCTCGATCGCCTCCGGCGAGCGGTAGAACTCCCGCAGCGTGCCGAACTTCGACATGAACACGTCGGCGTGCCGCCGGTCCTCCGGCACGACCTGCACCAGATGCCGGAACTGCTCGACCTGCGCGCCGGGCAACTCCAGCCCGCAGTCGCCCGCGATGGCGGCCATGGTGGAAAGGCGCAGCGAGCCTTCGAGATGGCGATGCAGGTCGATTTTAGGCAGGCTGTGCAGGAGCCGGGTCAGGGCGCGGCTGTGGTGATCAGGGTGGCTGTGGCGGTAGTCCATGCGGGCTGACCTCGGGGTATTGGCAAATGCTAACGAACCCCACCCCCGTGGAGTTGGCTACGCCAACTCCACGCTAAGCCGGGCTATAACGATCAGATAGTCCTAAGTTGATAGGCATAGGGCACAGCATGCTGTGCCCTACGCTCCCTGGTTATTCGTCTTAGTCCTAGCTTACCGCCGGCGGCGACGCCCCACCGTGCGCGTCACTTCGCCGGGGTCGACCGTCTGGCGCTGCTTCTGGATCTGCCGGTAGTGGCAATCCTTGAACTTCTTGCCGCTGCCGCAGGGGCAGGGGTCGTTGCGCCCGACGTTGCTCCACAGATCCTTGCGCAGCGTCTGCGGGGCCTGGACCTGGCCCGCCCTTCCACGGGAGGCCCTCCTCTCGACCCGGTAGCCAAGCTGCGCGAACTGGTCGAGCAGTTCTTCCTGCCGCTTCTGCGCCTCGACGATCTGCCGGTGGCGCGGAAGCTCGCGGAAGAACCGCCGGGCGATGCCCTCCTCCACGTCCTCGCGCAGCTTATCGAACATCTCGAACGCACGGCGCTTGAACTCGACCTTCGGGTCGCGCTGGCCGAACGCCTCCAGCGTGATGCCCTGCCGCAGATCATCGATCGCGGTGAGGTACTGCCGCCACTCCGCGTCGATGACGGACAGCATCAGCGCGCGCTCGTACGGCGCGACCTGCTCCGGCCCGATGGCGTAGACGCTGCGCTCGGCGATCTGAACGGGGTCAAGCTCGGCATCCGGGGCGCTGCTCTCCCCACTGTCCGCGTCCTTCTTGCCGTCGAGGCCGGCCCGACCGACCGGCTCCTGACGCGCAACCTCCAGCAGTTCGTCTACGCGCTCCAGCAGCGCCTCGACAAGTTCCTCAGTCTCAAGCTCTGCCAGAATGACCTCAAACGCGTCACGAAGCTCGGCCCCGAGGCGCGCCTGCATACGCTGCTGTGCCTCGGCGATCTCGGCGCTGCTCTTGCCCAGGCTGATCAGAAGGTCGCGCCGCGCCTTCTCAAGCCCCTCCGACAGCGTGCCCCACAATTCGTCGTGCTTCGACGGGTGCAAGTAGCGGGTATACCGCCGGAAGGTCTGCTCCAGCCGCCGCACGAACGCATCCCAGCCTTCGATGCCGCGCGCGCCCATGCCCGGCAGCACGGGCCACAGCGGGACGACGCGCAGAATCTCGGCGTACAGCATCTGGAGGTTGTAGCCGTCCTCCATGCCATCGAGCACAAGCTCTTGCAGCGCCTCAAGCAGTTCCTCGCCCTCGGTGATGGACAGCAGCTCTCGCAGGCCGTCATCATCGGGGCGCGGGAACAGGCTCAGGGTGCGCTGCACCACGCCGCGTGTGTTGACCTCGCCCGTCTCCAGGTTGGAGAAGTCCGTGATCGCATCCTGGATCTCGCCCAGCGCCCAACTCTCGTAGTTCTCGCGCAGGCGGACGATCTGGCGTTCCAGCGTCTGCTCGATGAAGCGCCGCACCAGGCTGTCGAGGTCGCTGCCCTCGCCACGCAGGATCTCCATGCGCTCCTGGTACACGATCTCGCGCTGGCGGTTCACCGCCTCATCGTACTCGATGAGGTTCTTGCGGATGTCAAAGTTGTAGCTCTCAAAGCGGGCCTGCGCCTGCTCGATGGCATTGCTCAGAATACCCGCCTGGATGGGCATATCCTCCGGGATGTTCAGCCGCTCCATGATGCGCTTCGTGCGGTCGCCGCCGAACCGCAGCATGAGCTCGTCCTCCAGAGACAGGTAGAAGCGCGACGAACCGGGGTCGCCCTGGCGCGCCGCACGCCCGCGAAGCTGGTCATCGATACGCCGCGCCTCGTGGCGCTCTGTGCCGATAACATGCAGGCCGCCATTCCGCCACACCCGCTCGCGGTCCTCGCGGCAGTCCTGCTGGATGGCCTGAATATCCTTGATCAGCGAGGCAGGCAGCGCCGGGATGGTCTGTGTAAGGCGCTCCGCCTCGGCCAGATCGTCGGACAGCACCGCGCGGATCAGCGCGGCGCGGGCGTTGTAGTGTCGCTCAAACAGCCGTCGGGACAGCGTATCCACCAGCCCGGACTGGCCCAGCAGCCCGCTCAGCGAGCGGTACTCCTCCAGCCGGTGCTGAAGGTCGGGGATCAGCGACAGAGGCACGTTCTCCGCCTCGGCGATCTGGCGAGCACGCTCCAGCCGCCGGTAGTCGATGCTGGCAAGGTCGATCTGCTGCGTCAGCCGGACAAGCACCTCGTAGTCAATGCCCGCATACGCCGGGTCGTTGCGCACGTCGTCGATCACCGCGCCGAGCACGTCCTCCGCGCTCGCCTTACGCTGGATATCCTGGCTCGCCTCGGCGATCCAGTCCACAAGCGCCTCGTCCATCGCCTGGTGGGCGCGCGCCTTCTGCCGCGCGTCCTCCAGCCTGCCGTCGAGCACGTCCGCCACCAGCGCGCGGAATTCTTCCTGGTTGAACAGCTTCTCGGCGAGGTACTTGGCGGCGAGGCCCTCCGGGTTGCCGCCGAGCAGGATGTCGGTACCACGGCCTGCCATGCTGGTCGAGATCGTGATCGCGCCTGAGCGGCCCGCTTGCGCCACGATCAGCGCCTCGCGCTGGTGGTTCTTGGCGTTCAGCACCTCATGCTTAAGGCCCATCCGCGTCAGGATCTGGCTCAACTGCTCCGACGCCTCGACCGAGCCTGTGCCCACCAGCACCGGGCGTCCGCGCTGGTGCGCCTCGCGGATTTCCTCCGCGACAGCCTGGAACTTGCCCTTAATCGACCGGTACACCTGGTCCGGGTAGTCCACACGCTTGAAGAAGTCCGGGCCGTTGTTGTTGTGCGGGTAGCGGTAGGTGACGATGGTCTGGCCTTCGTCGTAGTCCCAGGTTGCCATCGCGGGCATCACTTCGACGACCCGCTTCTTCTCCGCCTCCAGCGCACCATTCTGCGCCTGGTACTCGACGTTCGTCGGGATGGCGACCACATCGAGCTTGTACACCTCGTCGAACTCCTCCGCCTGTGTGATAGCCGTACCAGTCATACCGGCCAGCTTCTCGTACATGCGGAAGTAGTTCTGCACGGTGATGGTCGCGATGGTCACGTCCTCACGGCGGACGCGCACGCCCTCTTTCGCCTCGATAGCCTGGTGCAGACCCTCGCTGTAGCGGCGGGAGGGCATCGGGCGGCCCGTCGTCTGATCCACGAGGATCACCCGCCCATCCTGCACGATGTAGTCCTTATCGCGCTTGAACTGGTACTTGGCCTTGAGCGCGTTCTCCAAATAGTGGACCAGTTCATAATACTCAGGGTCGTAGAGGCTCTGCCCGGCGTCCACGTCGATCTCAGGCAGCAGGCGCTCGATCTTCTCGATACCGCGATCGGTCAGCGAGACGGTCTGCGTGCGCTCGTCGATCACATAGTCACCGTCCGGCTCCTCGAACTCGAGGTCCGTGGTGTTCTGGCGCAGGCGTGCCTTCTCCACGATCTCCGCGAAGCGGCGGTACATGTCGGAGGCTTCGCCCGCCGGGCCGGAGATGATCAGCGGCGTGCGGGCGCTGTCGATCAGCACCGAGTCGGCCTCGTCCACGATGGCAAAGACATGCCCGCGCTGAACGACACGCGACGGGTCAGTTGCGGTGTGGTCACGCAGGTAGTCAAAGCCAAACTCGGAGGCCGTGCCGTAGGTGATATCGGCCTGGTAGCATTCCTGCCGCAGCGTGGGCCGCCAGTGTACGAGGCGCTCGTCCTCCAGGTCCCCGCCCGGATCGACATAGCTGGGGTCGTAGATGGCGGATTCCTGCTCCTTGCCGATCACGGCGGTGCTCAGGCCCAGCAGGTGGTAGATCGGGCCCATCCAGCCACCGTCACGGCGGGCGAGGTAGTCGTTGACCGTGACGAGGTGGACGCCACGCCCGGTCAGCGCATTGAGGTACATCGGCAGGGAGGCGACGAGCGTCTTACCTTCGCCCGTCTTCATCTCCGCGATCTTGCCCTCGTGCAGGACGATACCGCCGATAAGCTGTACGTCATAATGTCGCAGGCCCGTCGTCCGCACGGATGCCTCACGCACGGCGGCGAAGGCTTCCGGCAGGATTTCATCGAGCACCTGGCGCTCGGCTTCCCGGCGTGCATCCCCCTCGAGGCCCTCGACGCGCTGGCGGATCCGTTCTTTGAAGCGGGCGGTCAGCTCGCGCAGTTCCTCGTCGGAGCGCGCCTGCATCTCCGGTTCCAGCGCGTTGATCTGCTCGACGATCTCGCGGTAGCGGTTCAGCTCCCGCTCTACCGGGTTGCCAGCCAGGGCATTAATCAGACGTTTAAACATATCCGTCAGCCAGTATCCAGGGTTGATTACAAGTGAGTGTGTACGCACAAAGCCTGCCGTCTGGCAGGCGGGCGCGTGCCTATAGCATACCGCGCGACAGACATCGCTGCTAATGAGGGGCGCGCCCCCTGCGCTATAACTGCATTAGAAAATCCGGCGATTCGGGCGCACGGATTTAGTACATATGTGCTAGAATAGGAGGGTGATGTCTCGACAGATCGCAGCCTCAGGAGGATGACCGATGCACAAATTCGACACGGTGAGCCGGGACGACCTGCTCGCCACGATCCAGCGCGAACGCGAGAAGTGGGACGCGCTGCTCGCGCAGCTTGACGAGCAGAGCATGGTGCAGCCCTACACGCCCGGCAGCGAGTGGACGGTGAAAGACGTGATCGCGCATGTGATGGCCTACGAGCGCTGGATCGCCTCCATCCTCAACCCGGCGATCGAACCGCCGCCGCCCTTCCCGCCCGAGGTCAATGCCATCAACACGGACGAGCGCAACGCATGGTTCTACCAGTTCTACCGCGACCGCCCGCTTGACGAACTGCGGGCCAGCGCCCGCGAGGCGTATGAGGGCATGCTGGAGGGGATTCGCAGGTTGAACGATGAGGAGATCAACCAGTATGTGACCGTCTCGCCGGATGACCGCCTCGTGCCCGGCGGGTCGGGTATGCCGGAGCAATTCCTGCGGCCCCTGTGGAAGTGGATCGCCGAGCAAAGCTACGAGCACTACGAGCAGCATTACGATGCCCTGAGGGCGTTTGTAGCGAGTCAGCAGGCGGGGTAGCCAGCAGGGTGCAACATGTTTGCGCCCCTGAGCATTGGATGGGTTTGCACCAATATGCCGCGCAGAAATGGCGGAGGGGAGCCGCGAAGTTTTTCGCGGCGGATCATATCCCATCAAGATGCCATTTTCTCGAATCAAAAAACGCCGGGCGTGGCTGCCCGGCGTTTCTCTTGCCATTGGTCGGTGCTAATCCGTCGCCGCGCCGAGGGCCTCCTCGCGCCGGACGCCGGCCATCATCAGGCCAAGTTCCTTCACGTCTGCCTCACCCCGCTTGACGATACCCATGATGCGCCCCTCGTACATGACCGCGATGCGGTCACAGAGGTTCTGGATCTCATCGAGGTCCTCAGAGATGAGCAGGGTTGCCGTGCCCTCACTGCGCTCGGCGACAAGCTGGCGGTGGATGTACTCCATCGCGCCGATGTCCACGCCGCGCGTCGGCTGGGCGGCGATCAGCACGCGCGGCTTGCGAGACAGCTCGCGCGCGAGGATCAGCTTCTGGATGTTGCCGCCGGAGAGGTTCTTCAGCGGTGTATCACGCGAAGGGGTCTTGACGTTGAACACCTTGATGAGCCGGTCGGCCTCTGACGCAATGGCCTTCAGGTCCAGGAAGATGCCCTTCGCAAAAGGCGGCTTGGTATGGTCGCGCAGAATGAGGTTCTCCGCGCAGGTGAAATCGCGGATGCCGCCGTCCCGCAGCCGCTCTTCAGGGATGTAGGACAGCCCCACATTGAGCAGCTTCTCGGGCGAGAAGCCCGTCACGTCCTTACCGTCGATCAGGACACGGCCTTTGGTTGCCGGGCGCAGCCCGCAGATAACCTGCGCCAGCTCGCGCTGCCCGTTGCCCGACACACCTGCAATACCCACAATCTCACCAGCGCGCACGTCCAGCGACACGCCGCGCAGCGCCGGGACGCCTTCCTTGTCGCTTTCCGCCCACAGGTCCTCGATCTGCAGGCGAACTTCGCCCGGCTCCTGCGGCGGCGGGGTCACACCGAGCACGACATCGCGCCCGACCATCAGCCGCGCCAGCTCTTCGCGGGTCGTGTTCTTCGTCTCGACCGTATCGATCACCGAGCCGTCGCGTAGCACGGTCACGCGGTCGCTGATGGTGAGCACCTCGTGCAGCTTGTGGCTGATGAAGATGATCGAGTGCCCCTGGCTGACCAGCTCACGCAGCACGACGAACAGCTCATCGACCTCCTGCGGGGTCAGCACGGCGGTCGGCTCGTCGAGCACCAGCAGCGCAGCCTCGCGATAGAGCGCCTTGATAATCTCGACACGCTGCTGCTCGCCGACGGACAACTGCCACACCATCTCGTTCGGGTAGACGCGCAGGCTGTACCGCTTCGAAAGCTCCGTAATGCGCGCCGCAACAGTGTCCAGGTCGAGCAGCGGGCCACGTTCCGACTTCAACCCCAGCGCGACGTTCTCGGCGACGGTAAAGGAGGGCACAAGCATGAAGTGCTGGTGTACCATGCCGATGCCGTACCCGATGGCATCCGCCGGGCAGGTGATGCGCACCGGCTCGCCGTTGATCCGGATCTCCCCTTCGTCCGGCTGGTACAGGCCAAACAGGATCTTCATGAGGGTGCTTTTGCCAGCGCCGTTCTCGCCGAGCAGCGCATGGATCTCACCCGCACGCACGTCGAAGTTCACGTTGTTGTTAGCCAGCACACCGGGGAAGCGCTTGGTGATGCCGCGCATCTCAAGATGTTGCAGGCGCTTGGAAGCGGACGGAAGTGTGTTGTCTGTCATGGGCATTTTCTCTCACAAACCTACGGTTGCAGCCGGCATGAATTCGGGATGGCGAGCCTGTCTGTGACAGGTTCTCAGCCCCGCGATGATGCGTCCACCGGGGTCAACCGGCACGTCGGCCCCGCTCGACGAACCACCGCTTCCCAGAGGGCGGGTGCCAGGGCAAAACCTGGCACCCTACCCGTGATTTCAAAGGTTACTCGGCGTCCGGCAGCGGGATGGTGATCGAACCGTCCTTGATGCCTTCGATCACTTCCTCGGCGCGAGCCCTGACTTCCTCGGGGATGTCAAAGTTGGGGTTGAAGTCGATGGTCTGGCCGCCGTTCGCCAGCGTGATGGCGTAGGCCTGGCCACCGAGCTGACCCTGCTCGATCTTCTCAAGGATATCGCGGAGGACAACCTCCCAGTGGTAGACCTGGCTGGCGACGACAACGCTGGGCGCCAGCTCGGTCTGGTCGGCCTGCGAAGCGAACCAGAGCACGCCGTTCTCCTCGGCCACTCCGACGGCACCGACGACCATCTGGGCGCTACCGGTCAGAATGTCCGCGCCACCCTGGATGTGCGTGTTAGCCGCCTCGGCTGCCAGCGCGACGTCACTGAACGAGCCGATGTAGTTCTTGTTTACGCGGCCATCGGGGTTCTGAGCCAGGAAGCCAGCCTCGAAGCCGTCAACGTACAGCTTGGCATCGCCGGTCTCAACCGGGCCAACCACACCGGCGATGTTGCTCTCGCTCATCATGGCAGCCATCACGCCCATGACGTAGCCGCCCTCTTCCGAGCGGGCCTCATAGGCGAAGACGTTGTTGATGCCCTGATCCTGGAACGTATCGACGGTGGTGCCCCAGGCAAACGGCGTGTCGGGGAAGTCCGGCGCGATCTCAACGAGCGAGGTGCCGTACTGCGAGCCGTGCGCAATCACGAGGTCGTAGCCCTGCGAGGCATAGTCACGGATGGCCGTAGCAGCGTCGTCCACGACGAAGAGGTTCTCGGAGATGACGAACTCAAAGTTCTCCGCGCCCCTCTCCTCCTGGATGGCCCTCAGCGCGTCATAGATGCTCTGGCTGAAGGCCAGGTCGTTGATCGTGCTGGGGGTGACAACGGCAACACGGAACGGGCCCTCGCTCTCGGCAGCCGGTTCTTCCGCGGCAGGTTCCTCACCAGCAGGCTCCGGAGCGGCAGGCTGACAGGCAGTCAGCGCCAGGGCGAAAACGAGCGCAAGTGCTAGGATAACGCGGTGCAGTTTCATGTAGGTTCTTCTCCTTTTGTGAAGAGTTGTTGCGATGTCCACCATCGCAGGACATCCGCGACGGGGAGCGTGGTCTGCGTGCGCAGAGCCGCACAGCTTTTCCGAATAGCCCAACCTCCTTCACTCACTGAACGGTTAGGAGCCAATACCTAGTGCTCCCCACGCTCGAAGATCTTCGAGAGCGCAGCCGGCTGCTGCACGCGCTGCACCGCGAAGATCAGCGCGAGGATGGTGAGCACGTAGGGCATCATCACAGCAATATCTGACGGGATGGGGATGCCCAGCACCTGCACCCAGAGCTGAAGGGCATTCACCAGGCTGAAGATCATCGCGCCGAGCAGCACGCCGAACGGGCGCCACGCACCGAAGTACACCAGCGCCACGGCGATGAAGCCCTGCCCCGCCGTCATACCCTGCTGGAAGACGTTCAGCAGGCCAATCGAGAGCGACGCGCCTGCAATACCGGACAGCAGGCCGCCAAGGGTCACGGTGAAGTAGCGAACCTTCTCCACGCTGACGGCGAGCGTGTCCGCCGCGCTGGGGTTCTGCCCGACCGCGCGGATCTTCAGGCCGATGGTCGTCTTGTTCAGAACGAACCACGCGATCGGCACCAGCGCGAATGCTGCGTAGACAAGGAAGTTGTGGCTCAGGAAGATGGAGTCGATGGCCCGGATGATCAGGCTGTTGCTCTGCTCCAGCACCGGGATGCGCAGCGTCGGGAAGCCGCTCACCGTCTCGACGGTGCCGAGCAGCCGGTGGAAGAGCAGTTCGCTCATGCCCAGCCCGAACAGGTAAAAGCCGATGCCGCTGATGCCCTGCTCGGCCTTGAACGTCACGCTCACCACGGCCATGGCCAGCCCCATAATTGCGCCGGTCACAGCGGCAGCCAGCAGGCCCAACCACGGGTTATGGGTCTGGAAGGTGACGTAGAAGCCGGCGAAGGCCCCCATGAGCATCTGCCCCTCAACGCCCAGGTTGAGCACACCACTGCGCTGGCTGAACGTCTCGCCGAGCGCGGCGAACAGGTACGGGGTTGCAAGGCGCACCCCCGAGGACAGGATGCCGATTATGACGGTTGCGGAAAAGAGTTCAGCGATCATTGACAGCCTCGAGAGGGGTTGGCGTAACCGGTTGAGCCGCATGAGTGATCTCGGCGGCAGCCTGCATCTCGCGACGGCGAGCGCGACGGCGGCGCCAGAGTTCGCTGCTGACGACGAAGACGACCACCAGACCGTTCAACGCGGTGATCAGCGCGGCAGGGATCTGCACCGCGCGCTGCATGCTGTTCGCACCAACCAGCAGCGCCCCGAAGAAGAACGCTGCGGGGATGGTCCCCAGCGGGTGGAGCTGCCCGAACAGCGCCGCCACGATGCCGTTGAAACCTGCGCTCCCCGTGAAGCCGCCCGGCGAGCCGTCCGTAACCATACGGTGGTACAGGCCAAGCACCTGCACGGCGCCCGCCAGCCCGGCGAACGCGCCGCTCAGCGCCAGCGACAGCACCATGTACCTCTTGGTGTTGATACCGGCATAGCGGGAGGCCTCGCGGTTCAGGCCGACCGCACGGATGCGGTAGCCGATCGTCGTGCGCCACAGGAAGATGTAGACGAGGATGGCGAGCGCGACGGCGATGAACGCGCCCGCGTGCAGCCGCGTCGGTACAAGGCGCGGCAGGTCAAACGCGGCTGACAGGCGCGCCGTCTGCGGGATGCGCGAGGCGCGGCCAAACTGATCGGGGTCGATCATCGGGCCGCGCAGCAGGAAGTTCATCAACTGCACGGCGATCGAGTTGAGCATCACCGTGGTGAGGATCTCGTTTACCCCGAAGTAGGCTTTGAGGAAACCAGCGATGCCGCCATAAAGCCCGCCCAGCACGAAGCCGAGAAGGAGCGAGGCCGGGATGATGATACCGGGAGGAGCGTCGGGCAGAGCAAGTGCAAACGCAGTCGTGCCGAGCGCCCCGATGATCATCTGTCCTTCGCCGCCGATGTTGATCACACCGCCCCGGAAGGCGATGCAGATCCCCAGGCCGACGAAGAGTAGCGGAGTCGCCTTAACGATCGTGTCCGCAATGGCGTTTGTGCTGCCGAAGGCACCGGTCACCAGCGCGGAATAGGCCCGGATGGGATTCACATCCAGCGCCATGAGCATCAGCGCGCCAATGAGCAGTGCCGCGAGCACAGCGAGAACAGGGGTAAACGTGTCCAGGATGATGCCCCATTGTGGGCGTTTCGCTAGCATAAGCGCTCCTAGAATATCAACGACGTGTGGCAGTTCGGGTGCTCGTATTGCTTATTCGGTTAGCTGTAGTCGTCCCAGTAGTTACGCTTACCTCGTTTTTCTACCTGCCCTTTACGACCCCGCCGGTGAACCTCGTCGAAGCCCTCCGGCTTGATCGTCATCTTGTGCCCGGACACCAGCCCCGCGACGCCCAGTTGCACGCCCTCATCGCGCTCGTAGCCCTCAAGGTACTTCAGCATCTGCTCCCGGTTGCGCGTGTATTCGTCTTCCGGCTCAGTGTAGGTGGTGATGAAGCCCTCGTAGTTGCGCAGCACGATCTTGCCCGGCCCCCGGCTGATCACATACTCCGGCATGACAGGGATCTTTCCGCCGCCGCCCGGCGCGTCGATCACGTAGGTCGGCACGGCGTAGCCGGAGGTATGGCCGCGCAGATGCTCGATGATCTCCAGGCCAACGCTGACCGGCGTACGGAAGTGCCCCGCGCCCTGCACCAGGTCGCACTGGTAGAGGTAGTACGGGCGCACCCGGTTCTTGACCAGCTTGTGAACCAGCGCCATCTGGATTTCGGGCAGGTCATTCACGCCGCGCAGCAGCACCGACTGGTTACCCAGCGGGATGCCCGCGTCGGCGAGCTTGGCGAGCGCCCGGCTCAGTTCAGGCGTGATCTCTCGTGGGTGGTTAACGTGGATGTTGATCCAAAGCGGGTGGTACTTGCGCAGCATCTCGACCAGCTCGTCGGTGATGCGCTGCGGCAGGAAGACAGGCACCCGCGAGCCAATACGGATGATCTCGATGTGCGGGATTTCGCGGAGCTGCGCGAGCAGATACTCCAGCATGCGCTCCGGCATGGTGAGCGGGTCCCCGCCGGAGAGCAAAACGTCGCGAACCTGCGACGCATTTCTCAAATATTCAAGCTGCGCTTCGTGATCGGCACGGCTGAAGTTCGCCGTCGGGTCCCCGACAACACGCGAGCGGGTGCAGTAGCGGCAGTAGCTCGCACACTGGGTCGTGGTGAGCATCAGCACCCTGTCGGGGTAGCGATGCACGAGGCCGGGCACCGGGGAATGGGCGTCCTCGGCGAGGCTGTCCGCCATCATGGAGTCGAAGGGGACAAGCTCCCGCCCTTTGGGGATGACCTGCATGCGCACCGGGCCGTAGGGGTCCGGCTCAAGCAGGCTGGCGAAATAGGGCGTAATGTCGACGCGGAACTTGCCCTCCGCGCTGAGGCCCTCCAGTTCTTCTTCTGTGAGGTCGATAACCTGGCTTAGTTCTTCAATGGTGTTGAGGCGGTTGCTTAACTGCCAGCGCCAATCATCCCACTTTTCCTGGGGCACGTCAGCCCAGATAGCGGGCCGGGGTGTGTATTCCTGGGCCCCTGGTGCGAACGGCTTGTCTACAGCCTTCTGGTCGGCAGTTGGTGAAACAGCCATTTAGATTTGTCCTCTCCCGACTTTTCCCTGGTAGCAACGCGTGTCCCTGCGCTACGACGAGAATATCATACCCCCGCCCCACCCACAAAATTTCTGTAAGCGGTAATCGGGGAGAAGTCGAGAATATCAGCGGTGATCGTGCCCCCTAAGGCTCAGGAATGGCTCTTGAAGCTGGGGGCTTGCCATGTTGCTCTCTGACTGCTGCCTGGCGTGGCAGCGGGCACATAAACCAAAGATGGCGTAATGATCAATGTGGGAGACGAACCCGTATTGCCGACGGATCTCCTCGCGGAGTTCGGCAAACAACTCGTCACCCATCTCACTCACAGAGCCGCATTCAACGCAGATGAGATGGTGGTGCCGGTCCGTGCCGATAAGAGCATAGACATCAGCGCCGGTGCCGCGCGTCATCTGCGAGACAATACGATTCTGTTTGAGCCACTGCAGGGTGCGGTAGACCGTCGCATCATCGACCTGGACACCCCGCCTGGCGAGCCCTTGCTGGACTTCCTCGCAGGTCATGTGGCGGTTCTCTTCGTAGAGAACGGCCAGTGTCCAGCGTCGTGGTCGAGTAATGCGATGTCCCCTAGAGCGAAGTTGTTCGACAAGTTCGTGTAATTCAGGGCCCATGACGCCTTCTGGCTAGTGTAGAGGGTATTTTAATGTCATGCAAGTAGAAACACAATCCTCACGGGTTAGGATGTGACACTCGGCAGGGGGCGCAAGTGATCTTTCTCGTCATTATGAGAACGAATAACGCCAGGTACGAGCATCAGGAAGCATTTTGACGAAAGTTGGAAGCTCCGGCAAACAAAAACCCCACCCGGTTGGGGTGGGGTTCTTTATTGTCACGAGGGTGGCTACGTCGTGTAGCTGTAGTCCGCCTCGGTATCGATGGGCAGTTGAGGCACCTGGAACACGATGCCCTGCTCCTCGTCGGCGTCCACGACCACCGTGGTGCCGGCGGGGAAGTCGCCGCGCAGAAGCCGGATCGAGAGCGGGCTCTCGACGTACTTCTGCAGCGCGCGGCGCAGCGGGCGAGCACCAAACGCCGGGTCGTAGCCCTGGTTTGCCAGCCACTCGCGGGCGCGCTCCGTCATCTGGACGTACAGACCCTGCTCCTCCAACCGCTGGCGGATGTCGGCCATCTGCAGGTCGACAATCTGCTTGACATCCTCGATCGTGAGCGGCGAGAAGATGATGATCTCGTCCACACGGTTGAGGAACTCGGGCCGGAAGGTTTCCTTCAGCGCCTTCTCGATCTCGGCGTGGTTCACTACGGGCTGCTCGTCCTTGCTCGGCGCGAAGCCCAGCGTACCGCCCCGGCGCACGAAGCTCGTGCCCAGGTTGCTCGTCATGATGATGACCGTGTTGCGGAAGTCAACCGTGCGCCCCTGGCCGTCCGTCAGACGCCCGTCGTCCAGAATCTGGAGCAGTGCGTTCCACACGTCCGGGTGCGCCTTTTCGATCTCATCGAACAGGATGACCCGGTACGGACGACGGCGAACCGCCTCGGTGAGCTGGCCGCCCTCTTCGTAGCCGACATACCCCGGAGGCGCACCAAACAGCCGTGCGGTCGTGTGCTGCTCGCGGTACTCGCTCATGTCGATGCGCAGCAGCGCATCCTCGTCGTCGAACAGGAACTCCGCCAGCGCCTTCGCCAACTCGGTCTTACCAACACCCGACGAGCCCAGGAAGATGAACGAGCCAATCGGACGGCGCGGGTCCTTCAGCCCCGAGCGGGCACGACGGATCGCGTCGGATACCGCTGCAACCGCCTCACGCTGGCCGATGATGCGCTGGTGCAGGCGCTCCTCCATGTGAAGCAGCTTTTCGGCCTCAGTCTGGAGCATCTGCTGTACCGGGATACCCGTCCACCGGGCGACCACCTCGGCGATGTCGTCCTCATCGACGACCTCATCGAGCCGGCTCTCCTGCCGCCACTCCTCATAGAGAGCCTCGTACTCGGCCTCAAGCTGGAGGCGCTCCGTCTTGTACTGGGCGGCAGCCTGATAGTCGCCGGACAGCGCGGCCTGCTCCTCCTCGGCAGCCAGGTGGTCGATCTCGTGCTTCATCTCCTTCAGGTGGCTCGGCATCTGGTAGAGCGCCACGCGCACCGCTGCCGCCGCCTCGTCGAGCAGGTCAATCGCCTTGTCGGGCAGGTGGCGTTCGGTCACGTAGCGCTGGCTCAGCCGCGCCGCCGCAACGAGCGCCGCATCCGTGATGGTCACGTTGTGGTGCGCCTCGTAGCGGGCCTTCAGCCCCTGAAGCATCTCGATCGTCGCCTCTATCGACGGCTCCTCAACGAAGATCGGCGCGAAGCGGCGCTCCAGCGCGGAGTCCTTCTCGATGTACTTGCGGTACTCGTCCAGCGTGGTAGCGCCGACGGTCTGAAGCTCGCCACGCGCCAGCGCGGGCTTGAGCATGTTGCCTGCGTCAAGCGCGCCCTGAGCCGCGCCCGCGCCCACCACCTGGTGGATCTCGTCGATGAACAGGATGATTTCGCCCTGGGCGCGCTGGACTTCCTCAATGGCCGACTTCAGACGCTCCTCGAACTCACCCCGGAAGCGCGAGCCGGCGAGCATCGCGGCGAGGTCCAGCTCCACCACGCGCTTGCCCATCAGGATTTCGGGCACGTCGTTGTTGACGATCTTCTGGGCCAGCCCCTCGACGATGGCCGTCTTGCCGACGCCTGCCTCACCGATGAGCACCGGGTTGTTCTTGGTCCGGCGGCTCAACACCTGGATCAGCCGCAGGATCTCCTCATCACGCCCGATGACCGGGTCCAGCTTGCCGGCAGCCGCCAGAGCGGTCAGGTCACGGCTGTACTTCTCCAGCGTGCGGTAGCGGCTCTCAGCCTGCGGGTCGGTGACGCGCTGGCCGCCGCGAATGTGCTGGATGGCCTCCATGACGCGGTCACGGGTGACGCCCGCTTCGCGCAGGAAGCGCGAGGCCGGCGTATTGCGGTTGCTCAGGATGGCAAGGAAGATGTGCTCGGTCGAAATGTACTCGTCGTTGAGGCGGCTCGCCTCTTCCTGAGCGCCCTCAATCACGCGGTTGACGCGCGGCGTGATGAACACCTGGCCCGCACCGCCGCCATAAATGGCCGCCGCACGCGGCGAGTTGCGGAGGTCTTCGTCAAGCCGGCTCTGAAGATCCCGAATATCAACCTTCAGGTACTCTAAAATCTGGCCCACGACCCCATCGGGCTGCTCAAGCAGGGCCAGCATAATGTGCTCGGTATCGATCTGGGTGTGCCCATACCGCTGTAGGATTTCAAGCGCTCGCTGGGTCGCGTCCTGCGCGCGCTCGGTAAAACGATCAAATCGGTTCATAACGCTTCCCTTCACCCTTGATCAGGGAGCCTAGCTCCTATCAGTCTCAGAACGTGGTCATGCAGGAGGCCATTGCCCTGCGAGAACTGACAATCTGATCTACACCTGTAAATCCAAATAACGGCTTTCATTACGGATTGCTGCACGCGTATTGTCTCTCAAAACGCACCCACATACTATCAAAGGCATGTAAGAACGATATCAGACTTGTATCAGACTTGTGGTGCATTTTCGGAATCCGGGCTGTTAGCCGGGTTCTCGCCGCCTCTCCCCGCGAGCGTACGGTACACCTCGACGGTCCGCGCAGCGATCTGCTCCTGCGTGAAGTGCCGCAGCACGCGCTGCCGCCCGGCGACGGCGAGCGCTCGCCGCAGCGAAACATCGCGCTTCAGCGCTGCAAGGTGCGCAGCGAGCGCATCCTCATCCGTCTCGTCAAACAGTAGCCCCGCCGGGCCGATCACCTCCGGTATCGCTCCGGACCTCGAGCCGACGACCGGCACGCCGCAGGCCATCGCCTCGATAATCACCCGCCCGAACTGCTCCTTCCAGTTGGGGCGCGTCTGCGAGGGCAACACAAACACGTCGAGCGAGCGGTAGAAGCCAGGCATCTCCGTCGACGGGATGCCTTTCTCGAAGCTCACGCTGCCGGAGATGTTGTAGACCCCGGCCAGTTCCTGCAGGGCCGCCCGCTCCGGGCCATCGCCCAGCAGGCGCAGCACCCAGCGCCCCGGCAGCTTCGCCGCCGCACGGATCAGCATGTCAAGCCCCTTCTCCGGTACGAGCCGCCCCGCAAAGCCGATCACGAACGGCTCGCGGTCCTCAGGCGGGTCACCGGGGGAGAAAACCTCCGGGTCCACCCCGAACTGCGGCAGCACCATGAGCGGGCCTTCATACCCCTTCTGCCGCCACACCCCGACGGCTTCCTCGTTGCCGACCAGGGCGTAATCTGCGTGGCGCAGCACCCACTTCTCCATCTGCGCAAAGGGGAAGGGATAGCGCCGCAGGATGTTCTGCCACGAGAAGAAGAGCGTCTTCGCCCCGGCGCGGCGGGCGAGCCTCAACGCGTGGAAGGTGGCCAAGTTGTACGGCTCCTCGTCGGCGTGAACGATGTCGGGCTGCACCTCTTCGATCACCCGGCCAAGCCCGGGGTAGAAGTGCAGGTGAAAGTTGCCGTTGAAGCGCATCGGCTCGACGACGAGCCGGTAATGGTCTGTATAGGCTCGCTCCAGCACGAGCTTGCCGCGTGCGTCCTTCCAGTACGGCGGCACGACGACGGTGAGGTCGATGTCCGGGTGCGCGCCGATCAACTCCAGCTTGCGCTGGTACGTACCAACCACGCAGGCCTTAGAGAACATCAGCACGCGCAGGGGGCGGGAAGCGGGGTTGTGAGTCGGGTTCATGGCTGTCGTCTCCGGGTAACTGTACCTGAGTTATAGTCTGTGCCGGTGGGGGAGTCAAGCGGTGAGGGATGGAGGCCCATCCAACCGGGCCGGGCCTGCGAACCCCCTCCGGCCTGCGGTCGCTTCGCGACCTACGGGTCGCACGGAGGAGGTTCAACCTCAGGCAACCGCTGCCAGACCGGCAAACTGTTGTATTCTCAGCTCTCCCCACCCGCTTTGTCATACAGGGCAGTAAGCGTTATCATGTGCAGCGATAAATAGCGGACCACCAGCAACCTGTACCCGCAATTAACAGCCCGGCAGCCGCCGGTTGACTCTGATCCCAGACCTGAAGGCTGACTCCTATGACACCCACGCGAAATCTTCGGGCCGCTGTGGCCATTCTGACCGTACTCGCGCTGGCGCTCCTCGCCAGCCCCGTGCTGAGCGCCCCCGACGCGCAGACCAACCTGCTCCAGAACCCCGGCTTTGAGTCCGGCTCGCTCTCCGGGTGGGAGATGTGGGCCATCGTGAACAGAGGCCAAGACACCGTCGACCGCTGCGGCAACTGGGAGCGCCCCGTCTTTCAGATCAACTCCGCCGAGATGCGCTCCGGCGCGTACGCCGCGCACTACTACACGGCATTCGCCAGCCACAACGCCGGGCTGTACCAGCGAGTCAGTGTGACACCGGGTACACAGCTTCGCTTTACGATCTGGGCCAAGGCTGTCTCGGCAGACGAGAACTACCAGAACCCGGATTACACCGCCGTGTGGATCGGCATCGACCCGAACGGCGGCACGGACGCGTCCTCCGGTTCGGTCGTGTGGTCAGGAGCGGTCTACCCCATGTCGGGCTACATGCAGCTTGCCGTCGAGGCAACCGCCGCCGCAGACCACGTCACCGTTTTTACCCGAAGCCAGCCCAACTGGTGCCTGGCACACAACGACGTTTTCTTTGACGACGCCAGCCTGACGCCGATCGGCAGTGGCTCCGCCCCCACCACGACACCGGGCGCGGCCACGCCGCAGCCGGGGCAGCAGCCGGACGACGGATACCAGATCGCCACGCCAGACGCCACCGGGCGGATCGTCCACACCGTGCAGGAAGGCGACATGCTGGGCACGATCGCTGCGCTGTATGGCGTGACGGTCCAGCAGATCGTCGAGTTGAACAACCTGCCCTCCGACGACATTATCGTGCTGGGGCAGCAACTACTGATCAAGCCCGGCGAGAGCGCGCCTCCGGCGGAGACGACCGAGCCAACCGAGGAGGCGACGGAAGCCACCGAGCCACCGGCTGAGCCGACCGCCGAGCCGGCCACCGAGCAGCCGACCGCTACCGGGGAGGCGCTCGGCACGGGGACGCTGTGCGTGCTGAGCTATGAAGACGTCAACGGCAACGCCGTCCGCGACCCGCAGGAGCCGAACCTCGCCGGGGTGACGTTCGTGCTGAGCGACGGCGCGGAAACGGTGAGCCGCTACACAACAGACGGCATCAGCGAGCCGCACTGCTTCGCCGAACTGCTACCCGGCGCGTACGAGGTCTCGTGGACCGGCGACCACTTCGTGCCGACCACCGATCAAAGCTGGCGCGTTGAGGTGAAGGGCGGCGACATCCTCTCGCACGAGTTCGGCGCGCAGCCGCGAGCAGCGGCGGGCGAGGTTCAGGACGAGCGCGCGGGCAGCGGCGGGCTGCCCAACTGGCTGATCGCGCTGCTCGGCTCGCTGAGCGTGGTGGTCGTGCTGAGCGCGATCGGGCTGGTGGCCTACTTCGCGGTGATCAAGCCGCGTCTGGCCGACTGACGCCGACCATTGAAAATCAACAAGGGGCGCCGCCTGGCGCCCCTTTGATTCTATCCCCCTCTCCCTGTCCGTGGCACGGAGAGGGGGGAAAGACCGAGCAGCGGTCACACCGCGGGGTCAGGGGGTGAGGTCTAATCCCCCGGTGAGGGGCGCATCCCGACGCGCTCGACCTCCTGCGGCTCCGCGGCCTCCGCGTCGCGGAAGAAGATCCACGTCACCGCAATGCCGATCACGTACAGCACCGTTGTCCACACGAACACCGGCACCCAGCCCTGATGGGTCTGGAAGTAGCCGCTAATCTGCGGGCTGAGCACCCACCCGAACTGGAAGGCGATGTTGTTCAGGCTGGCAGCGAGCGCCTGCATGTTGTCCGGCACCTGCTCCAGAATGAAGGTCTGGTAGACCGGGCCACTCATGTTCATGGCCGCCAGCCGGATCAGGTACGCCGCCCACGCGATGATAAACCACAGCACCGGCCCGCCGCCGCGCGGCACGATCCACGCGGCAAAGCCGAGCATCAGCAGGAAGGGCACCGAGATCGCCTGGCTGACCACCACAAGCGGGATCTTGCCCATGCGGTCGGCCATCGGCGGGGCGATGAACTGCGCAATCGCCATCGCCAGCAGGCCGGAGCCCATCAGGTAGCCGATCATGGAGTCGCTCTGCCCGAACACGTTGCGGTAGTACAGGTTCATGAAGGGCATCATCATGCCCGCGCCGAGTCCGATGATCCAGTTGGGCAGGATCAGCTTGCCGAGCAGCACGCCGTGGCGCTTGAGCAGCGTCCAGGGCATCTCGACCTTGCGGTCGGGGTCGGTGGGGCGCGGCACGATGAACATCAGCGGGCCAATCGCCACCACCGAGACGAGCACCATGCTCCCCAGCGCAAGCTGGTAGGCGAGCGAGTCTGTCGGCCCGACGTTCGCCCACAGCCCGAACCATGTCGGCAGCAGGCCGCCGATCAGGTTCCCCGCAAACGAGGCGATGGTGTTCAGCCCGTACTGGAAGCTGAACACGTATTGGCGCTCTTCGCGGCCCGTGTTGTCCATCAGGAACGGGGCGATCACGATCTGCCGGATGCTCATCGTCAGCCCCAGCACCATGTTGAACACGATCAGCGAGCCGCGAGTGGGCAGCAGCACCAGCCCGGCAAAAGCCAACGCGCTGATCCAGCCCGTCACCACCATGATACGCTTGTGGGAGTAGCGCTCCGCGATGTAGGCGGCGGGCAGCGCAACCAGCAGCGAGCCTGCCGACGAGAGGCTCGTCAGCAACCCCAGGAAGCGCTCGTCGTACCCGCCGAGGCTCAGCACATAGAAGTTGAACAGCAGCCGGAACACACCGAACGCGAGGCCCGTCAGGGCGCTGTAGGTCAGCACCAGATTCGCGTTGCGGCTGAACAGACTCAGTTTGTGCAGGTAGAGCTGAGCACCGCTCAGCGGCTCTTCAGACCTCAATCCCCATCAATCCTTTGCCGTCGCAATTAACGGCTTCATCATGGTGTGCTTAGGGAGCCTGCATGAACCTATGTATCAGAGCGATTATTCAATGAACGTCTAATCTTGCAGGCAGCTTATGATTATCTCGCCTTGTTTGGCGCGCCCGCAAGTGATGACTGTCACGAGAACGGCTCTGAAAGTCGGTTTTTACCCGTGCCCCTCACCCCGGCGCGACTATCTGTCGCGGTGCAGTTGGCACAGACAACTGGCCTCTCTTGCCACCAAAGGGCGAGGGGTTGAACTGAGCGTGTACTGTCCCTTCTCCCCTTGTGGGAGAAGGGTGGGCCGATGCGGTCGATGCGGAGCATCGCACATCGGGCCGGGATGAGGGGTGAACGCCCACCCTTTTGCCGAATGCGGGTAAGCCCCAATATGACCACTGTGCCCCGACGCTATAATGGGGGGGCAAACCCACACCAGTAGGCTGTTTCAGGCGGAGTATGACCCCATGAGTGGTGCAGGCCAGCCTCGCATCCTGATTATTGACGACCAGCGCGACACCGCACGGAGCCTCCGGGCAGCGCTTGAGCGCGAGAGTCCGGGCTGCATCGTCCTCGACATGCCCTCCGGCGAGGAAGCGCTGCTGGAGCTACGGCGCGGCGTGGATCTGCTCGTCGTGGCGGAGCGCCTTCCTGGCATGTCGGGGATCGAGCTGCTCGCGCGGGTGCGGAGCGCCTTCCCCGGCGTCGCCGCCATCCTGCTCTCCGACCAGCCCGTCGAGCGGGCGGAAGCGGCGCTGAACGGGCACCACGTGCATGCGATCTTCCAGCGTCCCGCCGACCCCGCCGCTGTCGCCGGTGCGGTAAACCGGGCGCTGCACGGCGAGGAGCGCCCTGAACCGGAGCGCGCCGCCCCACCGCCGGAGCCGCAGGAGACATCCCCGGCGACGGATGCGGCCCTCGGCGGAATGCTCTCTGCGCTGCGGATCGACCTCGGCGCGCAGGGGGCGTGCCTCATCGCGGGGGATGGCGTGCTGCTCGTGGACAGCGGCTGCGCTGCCACCCTGCCCGGCTTTGAGGAGATCGCCGCCCGGCTTGCGGAGAGCTTCCGCGCCGCCGCCAGTGTCGGCGAAGGGCTCGGCGGCGATAGCCTGACGTTGCAGGTGATCGAGGGGCAGCAGCATGACCTGTGCGCGCTGTCGGCAGGGGCCGGCGCGCTGATCGCCGTGCTGTTCCCCGGTGGGGCCAGCCGCCGCCAGATGGGGATGGTGCTGCGCTACGGACGCGCCACTGCCGAGCGCATCGCCGCGATGATGAACGGTCCCGAGCCTGCGCCCGCGCTTGCCGCCGCGCCGGAGGTGGAGCCGCCGTTGCCACAGAAGCCGCCTGCCGATCCGCATACCATCGGTACCGATGTGCTCATGAACCTCAGCCGGTTCGGGGGCAACGACGACCTCCCCCCGCCGCCGGACATCGACTTCGCCAGCCTCGACGACGAGATTGACAGCGCGCCCGACACCGACCTCGACGCCTTCTGGGAGCAGGCCGCCGCCCTGCACACCAAAGTTAGCGACGATGCGTTCTCGCTCGACGAGGCGATTGAGCTAGGGTTGTTCCCCGGTGAAGACGGGCTGGACGACTAACCCGCGTTGAGAATCAAAGAGGGGATGGCCGCCGGGCAGCCATCCCCTCCTGCTCCATCAGGTGCGACAGGCCTTAGTAGTCCTCGTCGTCGTCGTCCCAGTCGTCGTCGTCCCAATCCTCTTCGTCGTCCCAGTCCTCGTCGTCCCAGTCCTCGTCGTCGTCCCAATCCTCGAAGTCGTCAAGCTCCTCGTCGTCCAGCCACTCTTCATCATCTTCGTCGGTGGGGCCGAGGAAGCGAACATCCATCATGTCATCAGCCAGCTTAATCATGGCGTTTCTCTCCGCACATTCAACACTGAGTCAAGTAAGATACAGGCTACTACCTCGCAAGAGGCGGATACCGGCGCGAATACGCGCAGTTCTAGTATATTCACTGAATAGGTTGCAATCTATCGACGGGTGCGGCAGCCTCCTGAAACTGCGGTCTTAAAGATGCCTGTGCCCCTGATTTCGCCGCCGAAGTATATCCACGGCATGTACCAAAGGCAAGAGGGGATTGGCGCATCTGAGACGCCAACCCCTACCGCTATTGTTTCTCGTACGGCTGGCCATCGGCAGCCGGGGCGACGGCCTCGCCGACGACGCCCGCCAGCACGATGATCGTCACGATGTACGGCGCCATCAGCAGGAACTGCGACGGGATGGGCACCGACAGGATCGCCAGGCGCGTTTGCAGTGACTCAGCGAAGCCGAAGATCAGCGCCGCGCCCAGCCCGCCGAACGGCATCCAGTTGCCGAAGATCATCGCCGCCAGGCCGATGAACCCGCGCCCCGCCGTCATCACCTCGTCGAAGCGACCGACCGAGCCGAGCACCAGGAACGCGCCCGCGAGACCGGCGACGATGCCGCCGAGCGTCACATTGATGTAGCGGGTGCGGAACACGTTCACGCCCAGCGTATCGGCGGCACGCGGGTGCTCGCCGACTGCGCGCGTGCGCAGCCCAAAGCGGGTGTAGAACAGCATGATGTGGACCGCCGCCAGCAGCACGAACATCAGGTAGACCAGCAGATTCTGCTGGAACAGGATCGGCCCGATGATGGGGATCTGCGACAGCACCGGGATCGGGAGCGTCTGGAAGATCGGCGTGTTGTTCAGCCCGCTGATCTGCTGCAGAACCTGTGACGACAGGAAGCTCGTCAGGCCGGTGGCAAGGATGTTGATCGCCGTGCCCGCGATGATCTGGTCCACCTTGTAGCTGACGGCCATCACCGCGAGCAGCAGGCCGAGCAGCGCCCCGGCGATGATCGCGGCGAGCAGGCCCGTCATCAGCGAGGCGAAGCGGCCCCAGCCCCAGATGTTGCTGGCGAGGCTGCCAAACAGCGCCGCGTTGAACGCGCCGGTCAGCATCATGCCCTCGATGGCAATGTTGATCACCGCTGACCGCTCGCAGAGCACGCCGGACAGCGCCGCCAGCGCGATTGGCGTGGCCCGCAGGAGCGTACTGCTCAACAGCACGGTGATGTTCAGCGATGCATCACGCGCCGCCCACGCCAGGAAGGCGATCACGAAGAGGCCAGTGACCACGCCCAGCATCAGGTTGGCCCGCGGGAACCCGCGCGCAAGCTGCACCCCACCGATGAATGCAGTGATAGCCGCCAGTGCGTACAGCGTAATCTGCGTGGGGAAGGTCAGATCGGGCACGCGGATGGCGCTGCGCCCGGCAAGGCTCGGGTTTAGCCCGAACCGCGTCTCGGCAGTTGCCTCCGTCGGGATGGCAAACAGCACCACAATGACCAGGGCAACAAGCAGGAAGAGCACGCCATACGCGCGCGCACGCGCAACAGAGACGTCTCCAATGGTCCGTCGTACTTCTGTAACGGCACTCATAGATTGCTCTCCTTAGCTCCAGCCCGTCGTCACGACTTCGGTGCCCTCGGTTGAGGTGCGGATGCGGTAGATCATCCGGATCACCTCAGGCGCGGCGATGAAGATGATGATCAGGCCCTGCAGGATGGAAATGATGTCGATGGGAACTGCGGCGAAGGCCTGCATACGCTGCGCGCCCGACCGCAGAAAGCCAAACAGCAGCGCCGCAGCCAGCACGCCAACCGGGTGGTTGCGCCCCAGCAGCGCCAGCGCAATCGCGTCGAACCCGTAGCCGGACTGGAACGCGTTCGGCATGTAGCGGGTCACACCGAGCACGTCGTGCGCCCCGGCCAGGCCCGCGAGGCCGCCGCTCAGCGCCATCACGACCACGTAGATGCGCTTCACGTTGATGCCTGCCGTCCGCCCCGCGCGCGGGTTGGAACCGACCGTGCGGAACTCAAAGCCGAGCGAGGTCTTGAACAGCAGGTACCACACCGCGACCACCGCCAGCAGTGCCAGGATCAGCCCGAAGTTGAGGCGGATCGCCACGCTGTTGGGGAAGAATTGCGGCAGCCAGGCCGATGGCAGCACGGGCGGGCTGATCGGGCGCGGGTCGTCGGGTCGCGCCATCGGCCCACCGATGGACAGCAGGAAGTCGGCCAGGCGGAAGGCGATGTAGTTCAGCATGATGGTGGTAATAACCTCATGCGCGCCGGTTTGCGCCTTGAGCCAGCCGGCGATAGCGGCCCAGATCGACCCGCCGGCGAAGCCTGCGAGCAGCGCCAGCGGCAGGTGGATGAACATCGGCAGGCCGGTGACGGCGTAGCCGATGAACGTCGAGGCCAGGCCACCGAGGAAGTACTGCCCCTCGCCGCCGATGTTGAACAGGCCAGCGCGGAAGCCGAGCGCCACCGCCAGCCCCGTGAAGATGTACGGCGTCGAGATGCGCAGGCTCTCGGTGAGCGGGTAGATGGCGCTGCGGAAGGTCGCGTCATTCCCTGTCTGGAAATACTCGATCAGCCCCCGCACCGCGCCGATAGGGTCGCCGAACGCGCCCTGAAGCAGCGCGCCATACGCCCGTCCGATCTGCCGGACGGAGGCAGCCAGCCCCACCCCGATGCCCTGGCCGAACGCTTCCCAGATGTCCGGGTCGAAGGCGACGATAAAGATCGCCCCGATGATCAGCGCCGTGATGATGGCGAGGGCAGGCACAACCGCACTGGGGAGGTTCCAGGCCATCAGTCGCTCGAACACCGCCTGCAGGGGGCGCTCGGTGCGTGCCTGAATGGTCCGCTTGACCTGCTCTTTCACAGCGTCCGCGGCTTCCTCAGCCCGTGCGCCGTCAACCCGCACCCCGAAGACGTTCTTCGTCTCAACCTTGCCGGGCTCGTAATCCACGGTGATGAAACTCGCCTCGCGATACTGCGGTGCCATGGCCTCCGCCACGCGTCCCGCGTCCTCGCCGACCGTCACCACCAGCGTGCTGTGCGCTTGCAGCAGCCGCAGGATGGCGTCGTTCATCTCGGCGAGGTCGTTAGCATCGGTCAGTTCGAGCGAGTAGTCGCTGGTCTCTGCCAGCTCGCGCAGCGCATCGTGAACAACTTCAACCAGGTTGTGGTCTGTAGTGGGGGTAAAGTGGACAAAGCCAATTCGGGTGGCGTCAGACACGGACGTCCTCCTTTCGCACGCCCGCCATCATCAGGCCGATCTCTTCTCTCGTCACCTTGTCTGCGTCCACAATACCGATGATCTGACCGGCAAACATGACGGCGATACGATCAGACAAGCTCATCACCTCGTCAAGCTCGGAGGAAACAAGCAACACCGCCGTCCCCTCGTCGCGCTTCTGGATAATTCGCTTGTGGATGTATTCAATTGAGCCTACGTCAATGCCGCGCGTGGGCTGGGCGGCGATCAGCAGGCGGATGGGGCGTGAGAACTCCCGCGCAACGATGACTTTCTGCTGGTTGCCGCCGGAGAGGTTCTTCACCGGGGTGAGCACCCCCGGCGTGCGCACATCGAACTCTTTGACAAGCTCCTCCGCATGTGAAAGGATCACCTGCTCCTGCAGCCTGCCGCTACTGGCAAACGGCTCCTTGTTGTAGGTGTTGAGGATAAAGTTTTCCGCGACCGGGAAGCTCAGCACCAGTCCGTCCGCCTGACGGTCCTCGGGGACGTGGGCCACACCCACGTCAAGGATTTTGCGCGGAGAGGCGTTCGTCACATCTTCCCCGCCGATGCGGATCGTCCCGGCATCGACTTTCAGCAGGCCGGTCAGCGCGCGGACCAACTCGGTCTGCCCGTTGCCCTGCACGCCCGCCACGCCAAGGATCTCCCCGGCGCGCACGTCGAAGGAGACACCCCGCACCGCCGGAGCGCCCAGTTCGGTCGAGACGTACAGGTCGCGCACCTCCAGCACGGTCTCGCCCGGTTTGGCCGGTTCCTTGTCGACTTCGAGCAGCACCTGCCGCCCGACCATCATCGCCGCAAGCTCCTCTTCGGACGTCTCCGCCGGGGTGGTCGTACCGACCACGCGCCCGCCGCGCAGCACCGTGATGCGGTCGGCGATCTCCATCACTTCGTCCAGCTTGTGGCTGATGAAGATGACAGAGGCGCCTTTTGCCAGCAGCGCTTCGATGATGCGGAACAGCTCGCGTACTTCCTGCGGGGTCAGGACAGCGGTAGGCTCATCGAGGATGAGGATGTCGGCGTCGCGGTACAGCAGCTTGATAATCTCAACGCGCTGCTGAAGGCCGACCGGCAGGTCCTTAATGTAGGCATACGGGTCAATATTGAGGTGGTACTGCTCGGAAATCTCTTTGATGCGGTTGGCCGCCGTGCGCCGGTCGAGGAAGATGCCGCGCGTCTCCTCCACCCCCAGCATGACATTCTCCGTCACGGTGAGGACGGGCACCAGCATAAAGTGCTGGTGAACCATGCCAATGCCAAGTGCGATGGCGTCGTTAGGGCCGCGAATGGTTGCCTTCTGGCCCCGGACGTAAATCTCACCCTCGTCCGGGTCATACAGGCCATAGAGGATGTTCATGAGCGTGCTCTTGCCAGCGCCATTCTCACCGAGCAGTGCGTGGACCTCGCCCTGCTCCAGTGTCAGGTCAATATGGTCATTGGCAAGGACGCCGGGGAAGGCTTTCGTGATACCGCGTAGTTCGAGTACAGGAGGCATGCTTGCTCCCTTGAGAGATAGGGTTAAATATGCGGACGACCCTTGTGTCGTACGTTGTTGCCATTATACAACAAAATGGTGCCGGGCAAGCCCGGCACCATTTTTTTCAATGCGTACGCAGGTCGGGCTGCATGATCAGACCGCGGCTGCGCGCATTGTCGTCCTGACTATAACCCCCTTCGGTTTACGGATAGTAGTCAGTGACGACGATCTCGCCGCTGATGATCATCTGGCGGATCTGCTCAAGCTCGTCCAGAAGCCCCTCGGGGAGATCGTCCTCATACTCGTGGAACGGGGCGATGTCCACACCGTCGTTCTCCAGCGTGCCGAGATAGCGCTCGCTCCAATTCTCAGCAGCGCCCGTGGCAGCCGCAACGGTGATGTCGTAGACCGCCACGTCCATCTTCTTAACCACGCTGGTGAGCATGACCGGGCAGAACTCCGGCGCGCTGATGCACCAGTCGGTGTCGACGCCAACGATCTTGACGCCTTCGTTGTCAGCAGCAGCCGCCGCCGTACCCAGGCCGACCGGGCCAGCAACCGGCATGATGATGTCCGCACCCTCGGCAATCAGGTCCTCACCGATGCGGCGGCCATCGTCCGTCGACTCGAAGTTACCGGCGAACAGGTCGCGACCGAGCACGACGACGTTCGCATCGTTCTGCTCGTTGTAGTAGGCCACACCCGCCGCGAAGCCATCCATGAAGATGGTCACCGTGGGGATCTCCAGCCCGCCGAACATGCCGACGACGCCGGTCTGGGTCATCGCCGCTGCCGCGTAGCCAGCCAGGAAGGCCGCCTCGTCGGTGGCGAACACGACGCCCTTCAGGTTCTCGGGCGGATCCTCATAGTCAAAGTCGACGATCGCGAACAGTGTGTCGGGGTTCTCCAGCGCAAAGGCCTGCGTGTCCTCGCCCAGGAGGAAACCGACCGTCACGATCAGGTTGTAGTTCTGCTCGATGAGCTGCGAGAGGTTCGTCGCGTAGTCGGTCTGGGCCTGCGACTCCAGCACCGTCACGTCGATGCCGAGATCCTCACCAGCCTGCCGGAGGCCGTTCCAGGTGGTCTCGTTGAAGGAGCGGTCGTCAACGCCGCCCACGTCGGTGACCATACCTGCCTTGAAGCCCTCGATGACCTCACCAGCCGGGGCAGCCTCCTCCTCAGTCGGCTCCTCGGTCGGCTCCTCAGTTTCCTCCTCAACCGGCTCCTCGGTAGCCTCCTCAACCGGCTCCTCGGTAGCCTCCTCCACCGGCTCCTCGACAGCCGGCTCCTCAGCAGCCGGTTCTTCGGTCGGGGCTGCCGGGGTGCAGGCCGCAAGAACCATCGAGAAAGCGAGTAAGAGGGTTAGCAGGACGAGAAACTTGTTCTTCATGCCTTCTTCCTTTCTCTGAGCGAGTCATAACGGCTATTCTTTGAGCGGCAAGGCGCCGCGTCGCTTCAGACCGTTATCGGGCTGCAGGGCGCAGCCCACTTACAATAGTAACACCAACAGGCCTAACTCGTCCATATTGCAGCGCTTTTCGGAGGATGGACTCTAATCGGAGATTCTGCCAAGAAGCGCGAGGCATCTCATATAATACCGGAAGAAGCAGCAAAAGGCCTTTTTGAGCCTTGCTCTCATCTTATAGTGGAATCAAAAACGCCCGGTTTATGACCGGACGTTTGCCAGTGGACCCAAAGGGGCTCGAACCCTTGACCTCCACAATGCCATTGTGGCGCTCTCCCAGCTGAGCTATGGGCCCATCGCGACGATAATTATGCCGCAGCCCTCGTCTGATTGCAAGAATTTAGTTTCGGAGTCGCGTAAAATTCGCTCCGCCAGCAGCGCGGTCCCTGCCTCGATCACGCCCCGCGTCACAGAAGAGTCACGCCGCCGCAAACAGCTTGACCCT